>Ga0126369_10000054_pt1 | contig 64404 bp, 54 predicted proteins | sample PanSoiMetaPlot_1_FD_109646 | JGI IMG/M metagenome (GOLD analysis project Ga0126369, IMG submission 109646) | Tropical forest soil microbial communities from Panama - MetaG Plot_1 | ecosystem: Environmental > Terrestrial > Soil > Tropical forest > Bulk soil | place: Panama | collected 2016-02-17
GAAATAAGCTGTATAGTCAAGCGCTTCCACGAAGTGCCGGGATGGCGGAACTGGCAGACGCAGCGGACTCAAAATCCGCCGGTACTTGGTACCTTGGGGGTTCGACTCCCCCTCCCGGCACCATAACTTGGCTTCAACCATCAGTCGGTGATTCCCTAGTATTTCCCTATTGTTTCTGAACACTGTCCCAAGGGGGAGAGGATTCCCCATCAACGGGCGCGCGTCTGTCGGGAACTATCTTCGACAAGCAGTCGCATGTATGAGAAATCCAGTTCAACCTACAAATTCGGATCTTCAGAATCGTGCACTGCGGAAAATCGCGTTGCGAAAGAAGTCTCTGTTCTTGAATTTCCCGTGCAGTAGAGATTCTTTAAAAACAGGAAAAGTGAACAGCAATTCAAAACGCAGATTCCTAAATCCGGCACACTTGTGATCGTGCAACGAAACGTCGAACTGTGAGCCAAGTCAGTTCGAGCCAAAGCACCTCGGAGAAACTCCTTAGCACAACTAGAGAGTTGTACTACCGATTTTGCATGTCGATGTAGAAGTTCCTACCATGCGTTCATTCTTGAGCTTGTCCGCAGAGCGTTTTCACAGCGCGCTGCAGGCTCATCGGCAATCGCTGCTCGACTCCTTCGAAGTAAATCGATTGTCTCTAATTCACAAAAACATGACAGGAGTGAATGATGCGTTTTTTGCTTGGTGCCGTCGCTGTCATCTGTCTGCTGATTCCTTTCCACGAAGCCTGGGGAGTGTCTGGTCCTGATAACAAGTACTGCAGCCCGGGGAATCATCCTCAGTTCGGCACTCACGATGGCCCAGCCGCCTTGCCAAGAGCGTGCCTCAATACGGCAGAAGCAAGTGCTCCTTCGCCAGGCAAGACGATTAGTGTCCCGGCTGGCGGCGACTTGCAGGGAGCGCTGGATTCTGCTCAGTGTGGGGATGTGGTTAGCATCCAGGCCAATGCTACGTTCGTTGGCAATTTCCGTTTGAAAGCAGCCAAGTGCGACAGTGGGCACTGGATCACGATCCGGACATCGGCGTCCAATGCTAGTCTCCCTCTCGAAGGAACTCGCCTGACACCGTGCTATGCGGGCGTCGGTGCCCTGTCCGGGAGGCCCGCGCTGTCCTGTTCAAAGGTTCAGCGCGTCATTCCAAAGATTGCGAGCCCCAGAGCGGCGTCAGCTTTCGTGTTGATGGACGGTGCGAATCATTATCGCCTGCTTGGTCTGGAGATTACGCGAAACGCGGGAACCGGTTTTATCGCGCCGTTGATCGGCATATCCAAAGACGGCCGCGCAAACAATATTGTTGTCGACCGTTCGTGGGTCCATGGAACAGCACAAGATGATACGGGCTCAGGCGTGAATTTCGACGGTATGACCTTCGCTGCAGTAATTGATTCGTATTTGAACGACTTTCACTGCACGTCTCGTATCGGAGCGTGCACGGATGCTCATGCCATTGGCGGCGGAGTGAACGATTGGCCTGGCGGGCCCTACAAGATCGTCAACAATTTCCTGGAAGCCTCCGGCGAGAACATCTTGATGGGCGGCGGGCCGGCGACAACGACGCCCGCAGACATTGAGATCCGGCGCAATTACATATACAAACCTCTGATATGGATGAAAGGCCATGCTGGCTTCGTCGGCGGCAAAGGTGGCAATCCATTTATCGTCAAGAATCTTACGGAGTTCAAAAATGCCCAGCGCGTGCTGTTTGAGGGCAACGTGTGGGAGAACTCGTGGGGAGGTTTTACACAGAACGGCGCCGTTCTTTTGCTTTCTGCGAAAAACCAATTTGCCAATGGAAGGCCAGTGTGTCCCTTGTGTCAGGTAACTGATATTACGGTCCGCTATTCAAGAATGAGCCACAGTGGTGTGGGTATATGTATGGCCGCCGGACTGACTGGCAAGCCAAAATTGATTTATCAGGCAAAAGCCGCAGCGCGGTACAGCATTCACGACATTACGATCGACGATGTGAATGCTGCAAAGTACCGAGGCGGGGGAACGCTTATTCAGATTTTCAACGGTTGGCCGAAAAATGGTTTGAATACGATTTTGATCGAGCACGTCACCGGTTTCGGCGACCCGGCCAGCCACTTGCTCTCTTTGATTAACTCGTCCAAATACCCCAAGATTCCAAATGTCGGATTCAGCAACAACCTTCTTTTATCTGGTCGGTATCCGATATGGAGCGGCGGCGGACCCAGCGCATGCGCGACTTCGGTCTTTCCCAAAGAGAATCTTGATACGTGTTTGAATCCCTATGCCTTCGTTGGCAATGGCATCATCGCGTCACCTGAGCAGTACCCCCCCTCAAAATGGCCTCTCCACAATGAATTCGCTGACGATGCGAATGCCGTCCAATTCGTAAACTACAACAACGCAAACGGCGGGAACTATCAGCTTCTTTCCTCCAGCCCGTACAGAAAAGCCGCTTCCGATGGCAAAGACTTAGGTGCCGATATCAATGCCATTAACGCGGCTACGGCGGACGTCGACTAAACATCGCCGATGCTGCCCCATTTGTGATGTGAACAAATACCGTTCGGAGGAATCGCAAGGCCAGGTGATCCGCAAGCTTCAACAGAATACGGACAACGTTGTTCAGATCTGCTTCTTCTTCCAAGGCGCTGCGAGGCGTAGCTCTCCTTCGTTTATTCACTGATGAAGCTCCGGGCCTTCCCCCATCAAACACTCGGAGCCCATCAGTGAGTGAACAGGGAGCAACTTGCGCCAACAATAGCGGCCGCTTTCGCTGCTGTCTGTAAGACTTGCGACCGTGGCGCATTTTGGCGCTTTGACCACTCCATGATCGTTTCTACGATTCTCTGCAGCTCTCCAACAGGAGGAGCGGATCGCTCGAGCAGGTTTCGAAAGTGACTCCGCACAATTACTCCAGCCATGACCAGAATGAAGCCGAGGAGCCCATCCCGTTCGCTACAATATTCTTGGTACAGTTCGTACATGTCGGCGCTGTTCGAAGCTGAAAGAGATTATCTTGAAGATCGAATCAGCAAAGCCGAGCACGAACTCGTTGCGCGCGAGCGCGACTTATTCAGTTCCCCTGATTGCGCCCAGGAACGCAATGCCATTGTCGCTGCCCTCAGTGCACTGATGGCCCTACGCGTCTGCAACGGGATCCCACGAAAAGCGGCCTAGATCACTGCTTCCCTTCGCGAATGTTGACGCTTTCGCTTCGTTGCGCGATACAAATGTGCGCCATCTTCTGCTTCGCCCGATCGCATTTTAGTGCTTTTCGTTTTTTGCAGAATCATTCTCCCAATGTATGTTGGAGAGTTCGATATTCCATACGGGACCTCCCTCGTACAGCTGACCCGTGAACTTGACGAACGTGGGTGCTTTTCCGCCGACGATCCAAAAATGAAGGTCAGCTGGCTGCTTCCCGATAATTGGGGCTATCGCTCCGGCAATGCCACCGATCTCAGTGTGAATTACATAGTGAATGGCTTCGAGCCGTTCACCACTCGCTGAGAATAGCTGCTTGCCTTCGGAATGAATCTTTAGTTTGACCACTCTAGGCTTTGAAGATGGAGTGACCATTGAGACAGTCGTTTCCGGCCCAGAAGGCGAGATATTCTTAAGCAGAGTCAGCATCAGACCGTTCGACACATCTTCCGGGATTTGTAGGTGGTGCTGCTCGTTCTTGCGCTTGCCATTTTGTTCGGAAGAGACCTCCACATCACCATCTGCAACCTTGATGTGAGCATCGACAGATTTAGGGAACGTTGGACCTTGTTGACGCAAATGGTCGCTGATGAGCCGAAAGTCTTCCTTTTCTGAAAACACCGCTACCTCGTCGTGCACGGAGCCATCCTCGAAGTGCAGGGTCAATTCGCTTGTTACATTCTCGCCCTCGACGGTCTGAATCATGTCTCCCGCCGCAAGGGTTTGTCCTTCTTGAGTACGCAAGACGATGAATCCGTGAGAGGTCGCTTCTTTGTGTTTGACAGCAACTACGGTTCCTGAGAGCTCGAAAGCACAAAGAACAAACGCGGACAGAAGCACGTGCAGCTCCCATGCACGATGGTCAGTCAGGCGCGGAGTGTCGGCCGAACGGAACTTCGAAGACTTCCACTTGTAGACCACGGCCAGAGCGGAGCGAATACGTTCGTCGAATGCGGCACCGAATGCATTCACCCTTCTACGTGCCGTTCGCAAGATCGACTTTTCGTTTGGAACATGGCTCATAAAATTCGTCGGAGCAAAGTTTGTATGCCTTCCGACAAAGACCCATATACGATGCGGAAAGGAGACGCTAGGAAGGCCGAAAACTTAATCCCGCCGCGTCAACCTCGAAGGTTCTTGGTAGAGGTATGATGAGTGTCGAAATGCGAAGATTGAAACCGCAGCTTCCGGAGTGGGCGTTGCAGATCACGACAATGCGCGAACACCTCGAAATTAATCAGGCGGAGCTAGCTCGCAGAATGGCATGTTCCGCTATGACCATCTCTCGCTGGGAAAGAGGCCTTCTTCAACCTTCCGCCGAACATTACATCCAGCTGGGAAACCTAGCCAGCAAATCTCAAGCATGGTTCTTTTGGGAAGAAGCGGGAATTCAACCCTCCAAGATGGTTGGCGCCTTGCGTGGCACATCTGAGTTCCGCAAATCGGGAGGAGTCATCCAGAAACATCGGTCTGATGGGGCCAGCAAAGGTCCGAACAACGGATCCGTGAATGTCGCTGTGCCCTTGCTGAAAGCCGTTGTGGCGACCCACGGTCTGGAAGGCGACAAAAGGAGCTTACGCACGATACCGGCAACGGAGACCATTTCCGTTCCAGCCAGGTGGTGCCCAAACCCGGACTATACCAGCCTTCTTCCAGTAAGAGGCCACAGCATGGAGCCTCTGATTCGGGACGGCGATGTGATCGCCGTCGATTCCTTTCAGGCGGAGCGAGAGAATCTGTATGGGGCGCTCGTGGTTGCGGCCGATCAAAAACAAGGGCTCTCTCTAGCCTATTTTCGTCGAATCGGTACGGTTGACGTGCTGGAAGGGGAAAATCGAGCGTACGAACCGGTGATACTTCGCAAACCAAGCGGCTGGCGGATCGTTGGAAAGGTATTGTGGTGGATTTCCAGCCCTATCGCTCCCGCATCCGCCCGAGATCGCGAACGCACTCACGACTTCAAGCTAGGGGCAAAGGCGCGCTAAGAGCAATCGTCGACCTCACCTTCTTTTTCGCGATGGAAAGTCTTTGAGCATTTTATTCTCGGCCGGCACGTTCGAGGTTTTCCAACGGTCTGCGTTCGGTGCTCGTGAAAAGACAACCTCTACGTCACCATCTGCCCGAGGTTGCTGGCAGACCCGAAACGCGCGAGACTAGGCGCGGCGCCGGGAAAGGTCTGCACTTTGTTGTGGCGCATGTTGACGCTTGCCGCAGCCCTGCATCCACACGTATTTTCAACGGATGAGTCTCCAGCTTCGTGAAAACAAAAGGACCTTGTCGACAACAAGAAAGGTTCCTACGGCACACAACAACGCGAATGGTGAGGCCAAGCTGCGTCTGCAATTAGAGAAGGAGATCGACAAGCTAGCATTGCTCATGCAGCAGGTCCGGGAGCAGACTGCCAGGGTGCAGGCAGCCGCGGACGCGATCGGAGAAAAGATGTTGGAGGATACTCCTGATCAGTCTTCATCTGCGAATACGGACGGAAATAGCCGTACTGGGAAGTTGTCGTCCGTAGTACACCAGTCTTCGTTGTAGAAGCCGGCCGAGAGCCCCCGCCTAATAGACTTTCCGCGTCCGTTCGCTGTGCTGACAACTTTTGTGCTGTAACTTCTTCGTTATACCTCATCAGCTACATATTCCACTGTATTGTCGCTGCGCCGATACATTGTGTAGGGTCCCTTTTTATGGAACGGCCCCACTCGTCCCTGCCCCTGTGAGTCCCTTGGCATTTCATCGGTCCTGCTCGAGAACTCCAGCGCGGGTCTCGCAAGTGGTATCAGGATCGAGCTGAAAGTGCGGTTCCAATGAATGCCAGAACGCGAGGCTAATCGCGCCGTGGCTCGACCGGGCGGCTTGTCGTAGGCCATCGCATCTGAAGGGAGGATTTTTCGTGAGTCTGGTTCATACTGATCCCCAAGTTCGCCCCGAGGCAGTAAAACGACTGAGCACTTGTGACCTCAGATACCGAAGCCAACCCTGGTACGAGGCTTACATGACAGCGCTATTTGAATCGAATGATCACCAGGCCGTCGAAAAACTCAAGCTTGCTGAAAAACTCATGATCGACCGTGAGAGGGAAATCTATAACCAAGCGGCGGCCCTTGCCGAACGAAGTGCTCTGGACAAAGCGTTAGAAGCGCTCCGAGCACTCCGCCTGTGTCTCAATCTCCAGAAGTAACAAGACGAATCCCTAGCTGCACTTTCATGCTCAAAGCGATTCAGCCATCGCGATCACTTGGTGCGCCGCCGCGGAACGCTTGCATGGCGCTCCGCTGGGTTGTATCCGTGACCAGCGGACCCTCGCTCCGACTGTGTAGGTTTCGTTGTAGTTTGGGCTGGGATCAGGCTCACGGACTCGGAATCACGACCTTCACCTGGTTCGAGTATGGGCTCTCTCGGTTGTTGTCATCTACCGCGGTCACGACGTAGTAGTACGTGGTCCCGGCCTTCACCGACAGGTCGCTATAGCTATCGGGTGCATTCAAAACAGGATTGATCTGTTGGTAAGGTCCACCGCTTTTGTTGCCGCGATAAACGTTATAGCCGATCACGTCTGCATGACGCGGCGGATCCCAGGTCAGATCCGCGCTATGAGATCCGTGGCCGACACCAATGCCGCTCAATGACGCCCCATCAGGCGAGCTATCAGCGTTGCTAATCAGGTTCAACTTTGCGGAGGCTTCACCTGAGGCTTTAGGTGAAAAAACAATGGTTATCGGCAGCTTCTTTCCAGAAGCGATGGTCTGCGGCAACTGGAGACCGTGCAGTTTGAACTCGGAACTGTTCAACTGCGCGGAAGTGATCTTAACCGGGCCGTTTGAGGCCGAGAGAGTTAGCTGCAAACTGGCTGAGGCACCCACCGGGACCTTACCGAAATCCACATTCGAAGGGGACACTCCAAGATTGGTGACATCGGCCCTCGCGCCAACGCCCCATACGGTCATCACAAGCTTGTGATTACGGGCGTCGCTTCCCAGCGTCACGCTCCCGTCGGCCTTTCCGGTCGCAATTGGCCGGAAGGTGACAGGCAATTGGGTACTTGCGCCGGGACGCAAGATCACCGGAAGCGGGAAATTACCCAGTGAGAATGCAGGGCCGCTCTTTGATTTGGAGCGGATATGAAGCGTCTTTGTCCCGGTGTTGGTCAACTTGAAAACAAACCGCTCGGACGTCCCAATTTCAACGACCCCATATCCGTGGTTGCAGGTTTTGCATTGAAGGCGTTGAGCCGCGGCATAAGACAGCGGCCACGCAGAGAGAAATAGAACTAGAGCTAAACGAAAGAGAAAATGCATCGCGTTCGATTTTTTCGGAACGCAACTCTGGAAGGCAAAATCAGAAGGCCATCAACATAAACACTTAAGTGCTTCTGTAGTTGACGGGCTCGAGTTTTTTAGGGTGCCAATCTTGTCTTGTATCGGCAAGTCCTGACTTCAAGCATCAAGTGCGGAGTAGTTGCCTGCGGATTGAGCACAAAATGACTCGTTGATTCAGATCCCCACTAACTCCACGCCAGGTTTGTTACTGAGTTGGCTTTTAGGGAAATCGAGGCAGCCAGATCTCCCAGCCTCAACTCCACATTTCTAACCGCGCCAGGATTTGTCAATACAACGACCAGCTGCCCGTCCGGGTTTTCAACCGCAACGTGCTGCAACTCGCTAGTGGTGCTTTCGGACTCCAATCGCCTAGCTCCGCGCTTCATCAACCGCGAGTAGTGTGCGAAGGCCCAATATTGGCCGCTGCGAGTGATCTCCCGCGTTTGCGAGTCGATCGTTACTACTCCGCCGCACGGAAATGGCCCGATGTTCGGGCGCCCTTTTTCGTCGAGCGCCAGGTTCCATGCTGTGATCGACCGGCACCAGTTTCCCAGAATGGCACTGAAGGTCGAAGACCACTCGCACCAGTCGGTCTGGTAAGTCGGTGACGTGATGTCCGGACCGCCTTCGGTCCAATGCATCTCGGCTTCCGGGAAAGCGGAATACACCCTGCTCATCATCTCTGGGACACCCACATACCCATGCCAAGCAATCGCGTTCGAGTATTTGCGCAGCTTCTCATCTTCTAGCATGCAGACGGCGCGTCCCCACAGGTTGTAATTGTGATCCAGCAACCAGATTTTGGTCGGCACGGCTTTGCTCTCAAGGAGCGGCCCCAGATGGTCGCGTACGAATCGAATTTCCATCTCTTGTCCCCACAGACAAGCTGGCATTTTCCCGTCCTGATCGGTATCAACCTCGTTTTGCGAAGTTAGAGCCTGGATAGGAACGCCTTCGGCCGTGTAAGCCTGTAGAAATTTCAGATAGTACTGCGCATACACCGGCAAGGAGGATTCACGCATCGATCCGCCGAGCATCGAGCGATTAAACTTCATCCAACCTGGCGGGCTCCACGGAGACGAAAACAGGAACAGATCAGGATTCGCCTGTCGCGCCTGACGCAATATCGGAAGGATATATTCACGGTCATGCTCGATCGAGAATCGCGTCAATTGTGGATCGGGCTCGCCCTCATCGAAGCTATAGACCTTGGTCGCGTAATCGCTCGATCCCACGCAGACTCGGCCCATGCTCAATCCCATTTCTGAAGGGTGAAATAGCTCGTGAAAGAGCTTTTCGCGGACCTCGGGCGAAAGGCGATTGAATGTGTAACAAGCCGCGTCTGTAAAAGCACCTCCGAATCCAAGGATCTGTTGATACTTCACCGTCGGGTTGAGCCGTATCTGATCCTTCGCAACAGAGCCAGAAGCAGGCTGCCAATTGGCTCCTGCCACAGCGGCGAAGCGGTCGTCTGGAGACGTGACCCAGATGGAAATACCGCCATTGGCCGGCTTACTTGTGGATTGGGCAGCCATTTTCGGCAGAACATCGGGAACGGCTGCTGCCGCCAGGCCCAATGCCGACCATCCTAGGAATCGTCTGCGTGTGGTCTTGTCTTTCATCGGTTCCTCTCGCCAAGCAATATAAACGCTGCGCCCTGCGCGCGCAGTGACTCAGTATCTTCCCGGTCGGTCGACCTATTTTGACGGTTTTCATTTTTGACCAGTCCAGATGCTTTCTCTTTGCCATTTTTTACAATCGGCTGACAGCATGGTGACAAGTGATTGACCCTCTGCCCTATACTCTCGACCTGACGCTTGAGGCAAGGGATCGGGTGAAAATGAACGTTGGATTCCGGTGTTCTGCAATGGCAATCGCCCTCATGGTAGGGACTCAGACAACGCAAGCTGGACGAGCGGCGCAAGGCGACGTGCGAGTCTTTGTCGGCACGATCACAGATTCATTGTGCGCTAATAACGGGCCTCATGCCCAACACATGAACGAGCCCAGAAGGATGGAGCGAGACAAAAGAAGTTGTGTCGCTCGCTGCGTAGAGATGGGAGGCAAGCTTGTGCTTGTCGAATCCGGGGACGAGCGCATATATCAGCTTGACAGTCCCGAAAAAGCGCTTCCATTCGCTGGACAAAAAGTGCGAATCACCGGAACGGTGCACAAGAACGAAATCACGCTTCAGACGATTGAAAACATCAACTGATTTTCCAATCCGTGCGTTGCCACTCTCCCGTAGTCAGATAATCGTTGATGCCTTTAGCGGCGCGTCTTCCGGCACCCATTGCAAGAATCACAGTGGCGCTGCCCGTCACGATATCGCCGCCGGCAAATACACCCTTTCGCGATGTTCTTTGGCTCGTTGCGTCCGCCTCGATGTAGCCCTTCTTGTTCGTTTTCAATCCCGGTGTGGTGCTCTGCACAATCGGATTTGCGCTTGTTCCGATCGCGATCACTGCCACCGAAAGCAGCAACTCATACTCCGAGCCCTTGATCTCCACCGGCCGCCGCCGCCCGGATGCATCTGGCTCGCCGAGTTCCATCCCGATGCAGCGCGCTCCGCGCAGCCAACCTCTGTCATCTGATAAGAATTCTACCGGAGCGGTCAGCACGCGAAACTCTATTCGTTCTTGCTTTGCGTGCTTCACTTCCTCGAGGCGCGCGGGCATCTCGACTTCACTCCGCCGGTAGAGAACGTATGCATTTCTTGCCCCCAAGCGCAGCGCCGAGCGGATTGCATCCAGTGCAGTGTTGCCGCCACCGATCACTGCAACGTCTTTACCCCGGAAGTCCACGATCGGCTCATCGTACGATGGAAATTCGTACGCGTGCATCAGCTTGATGCGCGTTAGGAATTCGTTGGCCGAATAGACACCGTTTAACTGCTCTCCGGGAATGCCCATGAACTGCGGCAATCCCGCACCTGTACCGATGAACACCGCGTCATATCCTTCTCGTCCAACAATTCGTCAATCATTACCGTGCGTCCGACTACTACGTCGGTTTCGAACTCGATGCCCATCGCACGCATGTAGTCCACTTGCTCGCGGATGATCCTCTTCGGCAGCCGGAACTCTGGGATCCCATAAACCAGCACTCCGCCAATCTCGTGCAAAGCTTCGAAAACGTGGACCTGATGCCCTTTCTGCACCAGGTCGCCCGCCGCTGTCAGACCGGACGGTCCGCTTCCTACGATGGCAACTCTCTTTCCGCTTAGCGGAGCTTTCACGATGTTCTTGAAATCCAGATGTTGTTGCTCGTAATCCGCCACAAACCTCGCGAGATACCCGATGCCGAGCGATTCGCCCTTCTTGCATAGCAAGCATGCGCCTTCGCAGTGATCTTCTTGCGGGCAAACGCGTCCGGTGATGGCCGGCAGCACGTTATCTTCGCGGATCTTTAAGGCCGCGCCAAGATAGTCACCTTCCACGATCAACTGCACGAACTCCCTTACCTTTACCCTACGGGGCAGTCCTTGGTGCAGGTCGGCTTAGCGCACTCCAAGCAGCGCAACGCCTCTTGCCGTGCAAGTTCTTCTGAGTATCCAAGGTTTACTTCCGTGAACTGCTTGTTGCGTTCCTGCGGAGTTCGTTCCGGCATGTGCTGTCGAGGCATCTTGATGCGTTCTTTGTTGGGAACCGGGTTCCTCGACTTCGCTCGCGGCGTCGTGCTCATTGCTTCACCTCCAACGCGCACTCGGCATCCTCCGCAGGTCTCGTGCAGCGTCGATATTCCTCGAGCGACCGCTTCTCCCCCTCGCGATATATCGCATTGCGCTGAACCAAAACCGTGAAATCCACTCGGTGCGCATCGAACTCCGGCCCATCGACGCACGCGAACTCGCTCTTGCCGTCGACCAGCACGCGGCAGCCTCCGCACATGCCTGTGCCATCGATCATGATCGGGTTCAAGCTGACCACGGTGTGAATCTTCTCTTTGCGCGTCATGTCAGCCACGGCACGCATCATCGGGATTGGACCCACGGCCAGCACCAGGTCGATACGCGTGCCGTTCTCGATCAACTGCCGCAGGCGGTCCGTGACCAGCCCCTTATCGCCATAGCTGCCATCGTCCGTCGTCACATACACCGTGTCGCTTACCGCGCGCATGTCGCTTTCGAGCAGTACGAGGTCCTTATTTCTTCCGCCGAGAATCTCGATCACGCGATTGCCCGTCCGCTTGAGCGCGGCAGCAGTGGGATATGCCATGGCCGTGCCGACGCCGCCCCCAATAACAACGACGGTGCCGAACTGTGCGATCTCCGAGGGTTTGCCCAGCGGGCCCACAATATCGAGGATGCTGTCGCCGGTGTTGAGAGAATTCAGGAGATGGGTGGTCTTTCCGATCGACTGAACGACCAAATTGACTGTGCCTTTTTCCGGGTCCGAGCGCTCGATGGTGAGCGGAATCCGCTCCCCACGTTCGTTGATTCGGACGATTACGAATTGCCCCGGCCGCTGCTTGCGCGCGATCCGAGGCGCTTCGAGAATGAAGCGCTTAATTCCTGGCGCAATGAATTCCGCGTGGATGATTTTGAACACAGAGGCACCTTTGAACCGCCTTCATTGTCACGTGGCCTTGTGACAAGCGGCTGTGATGTTCATCACCCGCCAGTGGTCAGTTCGCCATTTGTCGGGCGCGGCGAGAATCAACGAACGAGTGGTAGCCTTTTCTTGAGGATGTGGCTCTTCCCGCCGCCTGGCGGCTGACATGCCACCGAACGAGCGACTGACTACGGTTTCTCCATTGCGCATCAAGCAGCTTGCCCGCGAGGCTGGATTCAACCTCTGCGGCATCGCCGCGGTCCGGGAATTCCGCGAACTTGACGCCTTTCCCACGTGGATCGGCGCGAGCTATCACGGCGAGATGAAGTACATGGAATCGCGCAACGACTCAGGCGAACTCAAGCGTTCTTCATTGGCTCGCGTCGCTCCGTGGGCGAGGAGTGTAATTGTGTGTGCGGTCAACTACAACACCGCCGAACCTTACTCGATCGAGACCGAAAATCCGAGTCTTGGATGGATCTCGCGCTATGCATGGAGCCGCGAGGACTATCACGATGTTGTATTTCGCCAATTGCGCGAGTTGGAAAACCGGGTGCGCGAACTGGTCGTTGAGGACGATCCGCAATCCCGACCCGCCGATAACTTTCGCTCGTACGTCGATACCGGGCCGCTGGTCGAGCGCGTGTACGCCAAGCATGCGGGTATCGGATGGATCGCCAAGAATACATGCATCATTAATCAGAAGCTGGGTTCGTGGCTATTTCTGGGTGTGATTCTCACATCGTTGGAGCTCGAAAGCGATCTGCCTGCGCCTGACCGCTGTGGGTCGTGCACACGGTGTATCGATGCCTGTCCAACTCATGCTTTCGTTCGACCTGGCGAACTCGATGCGCGCCTTTGCATTTCCTACTTGACGATTGAAAAGCGTGGAGAAATTCCGGAAGAGTTGCGGCCGGGCATTGGCCGGCAAGTTTTTGGCTGCGACATCTGCCAGGACGTGTGTCCATGGAACCGCAAGGCTCCGGTGACCGCCGAGTCCAAATTTCAACCGCGCGAAGGGCTGGTGAATCCAGAACTCGAATGGCTGGCCGGTATCGACGTGGAGAAATTTCGTGCCGCGTTTCGCGGATCACCTATCCGGCGGGCAAAGCTTTCCGGGCTGCGTCGGAACGCCGTGGTTGCAATGGGGAACAGTGGCGACCAGAAATTCGTGCCGACCCTGCGCTCGCTAGCGGGCGATGCTGATCCGGTGGTGGCTGAGCACGCGCGCTGGGCGTTGAGTAGACTCAGAGGTTGAATGAGGTTAATTAAGGGCTCGCGTTCCTTATCGGAATAATTTTTTTACGGCTAAGACATTAGCCAGTAAGTAATAGATATCCCCCGCCCCTCGATTCTTTGAATCAATGAGATCGCTGAGAATTCCCTGCAGAGTGCTACAGAATAAGCACTTACATCGAAAGTCCTGCGGAAGGGCACTTAATGGGATTCGAGGGGACATGCCTGTTCCAAATTCAGTTGTCAGAGAACTACTTTTCATGGGGAAGGCACAAACACACTTTACCCTCCCCCAGCGAAGCCTCAGTCTTGCAGAGATGCGACGCGGCGTCTGTGAACCGTGCACATAAGAAATGCAATGAATTTGGGCCATCGAAGTACCTTCAATACCTTTACGAATTCTTTATGGCGAGCATGATCGACTAGTTGTGTGCTACTGGTAGTGGCAGTCCGGGTATTGGAAGCCATGTTCGCGATCGGCGTCGTGGGGTGCGTATTTGTCGTCGCCCTGACTACGCTGGAGGACGTGCGCATGCTGTTCGGCCGTGACGAAAGCGAGCAAGGTCTGGTTCCGCAAAGCACACCGTCCCAAAGCTCTCTGCCCGAAAGCTCTCCCCTAACCAAACCTAAGTACTCGTAGTTCACGAACAGAGTCTTCGTGCTAGCACGAGTTGGGCTCTTCCACTAGCGCGCCTGGCTCGACTTAGTACCCGACCATCCTCATCTGGTCCAGGACTAGCCCATCCGCAGAATGTACGATCCGCAGTAGTTGAGCGATCATCCCGTCACTCCGGCACCGGAATTGGACGAAATTCCGGTGGGGCAGCCGGCCTTCCGAGTTTTCAGACGTCATACTTCCTCACTGATTTCGCTCCCCGCGAGCGACCGGCCATGTGTTTCGAGCTGGGATGACCAGCAGAAAGGCAACCTCGAAATGCGCAACACTTCGCGTTCACTTCTCTTTAGGACACTCCGGACCAGAGAAAAACGGTACATCGCGGCGCTTGTCACGTTGATTGGTGTGGTGATCCTCTCGGTCGGAAGTACAGCACAAACTACGCTGGCAAATACCGCGCGCATTCCGGAAAAGAGTATCTCCATTCGTTATCCGGACGGGTGGTCGGTGGGACAGCCTAGCCAGAACTCCTGGGTGCTGTTGAACGTGCCGACCGAAAAGCTGGAGACAACAGAAGCGAATGTCCGTATCACGATTGGCTATCTGGAGCGGCCGGATCACGCCGATGCGGTCGCGCAACTGACGGAGTACGCGAAGGAATCTCCGGTCAATTCGACCTTTCTCGTCATAGGCGGATGGCCGGCGCTGCAGCGTGTGCAACTGGTGAAGAGACGCCTCCCCGGTGAACGTCAGAAGGGAACGTTCAAAGACAAAAATATGGTGCAGGTCACCACTGCGGTTGCGGCGGGAAGCCTGCTGGTTCGCGCCGAAGGAAATCTGCCGTCCGATGCGAGCCAACAACTCAAGGATCTTGTGCTCGCTATCGGCAGGAGCATGACCTTCGCCACCACAGGCGATCCTGTGACGGTCCAGCGTGACCTGATCCAACTTAGCAAGACACCGAGGCGCCCCGATGCCGAGCAATCGGTTGAGCCGAAGAGCGAGTATCAACTTCCCGAAGAGATGCGAGAGGCGAATGCCGGAACGCCGATCGGTTCGCTGATCCAGCTTCCGAATGGATCGAACGGTGAACTCGAAGTTGCCGTTTCCAATAATGGAAGCAACATCGTGGTTGTCAAGCAAAGCGGATTTGTCACGTCGAATGATGGCGGGCGAACGTTCCCATTCAGCGGCTCGCTCAACGTCAGCGATGGAGACAGCTCGATCGCTTTCGGCCAAAGCGGAAACTTCTACCACTCAGCACTGGCCTGCTTTGGAAACAGCTGCCAACCGCCGTGTCCGGGGGCTTCGCCCAGCGGTACTCCTCCTTCGACCAGCAACTGCGTTGAGGTCGCACCCTCTACGAACAACGGTCAGTCATTCAACGCTCTTGTCAATGCGGCGGTGTGCCCGAACACAGGGAGCGGAGCGTGCTTCCTTGACCAGGAACACATTGCTGCCGACCGGACGAATGGCGGCGCGGGCGGAACCGATCGAGTTTATGCCGCAGTTCGGAACTGCCAGGGCGGTTGCGGAACCAACGGCGCGTTCGTGAGTTGCTCTCCGGACAGCGGCGCAACCTGGTCGCCGCTCTTCACGATGGAGGTGGGCTCCGATTTTCCGAGAGTTGCGGTTGGCAGTGACGGAGCTCTCTATGTCGTTTACGAACTCGGCGGAAACATCCGTATGGACAAGTTCAACGCCTGCACGACATCGGCCACGCAGATTACTCGTACGGCAGGATTTCCTGTAACGGTGAGTGCGTTCGGCAACTTCGCGGGATGCGAGGTAATGAATGGCTTTGGCGGACTCGATCGTTGCAACGACGGCAACACGCTATCGGGACCGACGGTCAGCGTGGACGATACGAACGCCAACCACGTGTATGTTTCGTGGGCAAACAACACCGCGGCTAACAACGAGAATATCGTAGTGGCGGATTCCACGAACGGCGGCGTGAACTGGCGGCCTTCGGTCACCATCAACGGCGGCGGATCGGCGCGTCGCTTCCATCCCTGGGTTTGCGCAAGCGGCGGCAATGCCTTTGTGAACTGGTACGATCGGCGGGCAGCCACTGCGGCTAACAATGATCTGACCGATTACTTTGCGGCAAGCGCGGGACTGTCGGGTGGGAATCTGGTCGCCAACAACGACGAGTTCAAGCTATCCACAAGTTCCGACGCGCAATGCAGTTTGTGGCCGCGCGGCGTGCGGTCCACGTGGGACTCGGAGAACTGCTCCGTGCAGCCGGAACTGGCCGGCTTTTGCAAGCTCACGCCGATTCCGAATCCGGATACCTCGTCGAACACCAGATGCGATTTCACGTCGACGACGTGTCCTTTCAATCCTGCCGGCATGGAAACCTGTCAGCTGGGTAACTTCGGACAAGCGGTGAAGTACGGAGACTACAACGGCAATGCCTGCGTTCTGGGGCGCCTGTACTCGGTGTTCGCTTCGAGTGCGGGCATCAGCAATGTCGCCAATTTCTTCCAGTCGTTCGTGGTGGGGTCGACGCCGACCACGACGAGCTATTCGGGAGACACCAGCGGCATCTTTCACCACAACGCCACGCTGTCTGCGGTTCTTACGCTCAGCGGGACGACTACTGGGATCAACGGCCAGACCATCTCGTTCACGCTTGGGACGCAGAGTTGCTCGAGCACGACCAATGCGAATGGATTCGCATCCTGCATCTTGAACCTGAACCAGGCGGCCGGGCCGTACACGGTGACGGCAAAGTTTGCGGGATCGGGGAACTACCAGGCAAGCAGCGCTGCAACCGGCTTCACTATCTCGAAAGATCCCACGACGCTCACTTACACAGGCGACGTGGAACTCGCCGACGGCGCCAAAGCGAAGCTGAAGGGAGTACTCCGGGAGGATCTGGGAGCTCCGATCGCCGGGCGGCTGATTACCTTTACACTGGGCAGCGGCGCAACCGCCCAGAGTTGCACGGGAACCACGAATGCACTCGGCGTCGCGACCTGCACTATCGCAGTGGTGGCACAGCCGCGAGGCAATGGCACGGTCAGTGCGGTGTTTGCGGGCGATGCATTCTATTTGCCGTCGAGCGCGAGCGCGAACACGACAGTCACAGGATTTCCAGACGCGACACGGCTCACGCCAAAACCGAATCCGTCGAACGTCGGGCAAGCGGTGAGACTCGTGGCGGTGGTCGTGGCAAGTCCAGGACTTCCTAAGCCGCCGCTACCGAGCACGGCAACGGGAACGGTGACATTCTTCGATCTGCAGACGCCGCTGGGCACGGTCGCGCTGGACGGCACGGCTACGGCGACGTTGAACGTCACTTTCTCGAGTACCGGCAAACATCGGATCACTGCCCAATACAGCGGTGACACCATCTTCGTTCCGAGCATGGTGACGGTGACGCAGACGGTGCAGTAAATCAGAGTGTGCGAGCCACGGGCGCGTGCCGGATCAGTGATAGGTCCGGACGCGCCTTCTTTGCGCTGACAGATTTGCATTTCGCTTCCTTTAGATCAAGACGCCGAAACGGAACAACCCTCAAAGATCTTGACGAAACTTTGCACAACGAGACGAGAAAGGTGAACACTTCCCGACAGATCCGGGGTTCTAAGTGAGTGGGTTGAACCTCGGGTGGTGATAAGCCAGAGAAGCAGAGACGCGGTTTAACCCATCTCCCCTAGAAAGTGGTTGGATTCGAAGGAGGTGGTCGTGAGATCAGTCCTGCGATCTGACGTGAGCAACGCTGCAAGCCAGCTGGCGTTCACTCCTGGACAGCAAGACAGTATCAGTATTGCCAAAAACGCCAATTTGTTTCCAATCATCATACGGGCCGCAAGCTGCATGGCACTCGTCACGCTGCTTTTGCTGGCCGGATGTACTTCCCTGAAAGTGAAAATGGGACCAACCGAGTCACCACGCCCGACGTTGTGATCGCGTCGATCTCGCCGTGATTGGGTTCGACCGCGTAAAGCACCCCGTCAGCAGCGATGAGGTTGTAAAAGGTACCGTCGGGCTCGAAGTCGCCAGGGTTAGGGTTCTTGACTGGGTGCAGTTGGATAAAAGCGCTGAGATCGGCGAGGCGAGTCCAACTTCCATCCGGCTGGACTTTTAAGACGGAGTTGGGAAATCCGGCGTGGGCGTGAGAACAACCCGCACCCGATATCAACGCATACATTTGACCATCGAGAAACGCGACATCAGCTACACCTTGAACGTCACCGATGGCGGCACTGCTCGAGGGCAACCCTTTTACAAGCGTTGTGCGAGTTCCGTCGGGAGTTACTTTTGAAATTCTTGCGCTGGATCCGCCAGTGTAGGGGCCAACGGGCGGAGGTACCTGATCGCATTTGCCGACGGTGCTGTAGCCTTTACCGCCAGTGCCTCCTTCAGCTACATAGAGATTGCCGTCTGGTCCCCACTTGAGGCCGCGCGGATTGTTGAAGCCGGTTGCAAAAACAGAAACGTTCGATGACATCTGAGCTTGGGCGCAAATCGCGCCCAACGCCACCACACTCCAGGCAAGTTGTCTGAGGGTTCTCATTTATTGATCTCCTTTACAGCGTGCACAAAAAGTGGGCCATTATAAGCCGAATGTTGCGACGGTAGGTTATACGAACGGCGGAGCTACATCGGTAGGCCAAGGAACACACATTGAATCGTAGGAGAAAAACGTTCACATAAGCGCAGTTCGGACCACAGGGGCGGGCATGAAATCCGAGATCGAGCGGATACAATCGCTGGCATGTTCGAGAAAGATCTTCTTTCCAACAAACGAATTTTGATCACGGGCGGTGGTACCGGTCTGGGCAAAGGCACCGCGCAACGTTTCCTCGAACTTGGGGCGGAGGTTTACATCTGTGGCCGCCGCGCCGAGGTGCTCGCGGACACGGAAAAAGAATTGCGCGAGCGCACGCGCGGCAAGGTTCACGCGCGAAAGTGCGATGTGCGTGATGCTGCAGCGGTCGAGCAGACGATCGATGCGATTTGGGTAGATGGCCCGCTCGATGTGCTGATGAACAACGCCGCGGGGAATTTCCTCGCACGCACGGAAGAGCTATCCCTCGGCGCGTTCCAGGCGGTGATTGGGATCGTGCTGATGGGCACACTGCACACGACGATGGCATGCGGCAAGCGCTGGCTGAAGGCTGGACACAAAGCGACAGTGCTGAATATCACGACAACGTACACAACGAGCGGATCGGCTTATGTTGTGCCGTCGGCTGTTTCGAAGGCAGGAGTGCAGGCGCTGACACGGTCGCTTGCGGTCGAGTGGGGAGACCGCGGGATCCGGATGAACGCGATCGCGCCCGGTCCGATTCCGACGGAAGGTGCGTTTTCGCGGCTGCTGCCGCGCCCGGAACTGGAGGAGCTGGCGAAGAAAAAAATTCCGCTTGGGCGCTTCGGTACGGTCGAGGAGTTTGCGAACCTGGCGGCGTTCCTGGTGAGCGATCGGTCGGGTTACATCAATGGTGAAGTGGTGACCATGGACGGCGGCGAATGGCTGCAAGGCGCGGGAGAATTTTCCACGCTCGGTCGGATGCTGAGCGAGGACGAGTGGAAGATGATGCGGCAAAAGAAAATAGCCACTAGTTGAGCATTGTTATCTTGACGCTGCTGCGAGCTGGCGCACGGTGGTAATGAAAGTTTTGGCGGCCTGAGTCAGAGTGCGGTCGCGCCGATATGCAAGTCCGAGTTCACGCCAAAGCTCTTTCTCTTTAAGCGGGATGAGCTTCACTCGTCCGGCCAACACCTGATCACGCGCGAAGCTGGCGCTCATGAGCGTGACGCCGAGTCCGGCGGCGACGAAGCTCTTGATCATGCCGACACTGGGGAGTTCCATACGAATCTGAAGCTCTGCTTCGTGGGGACGGAGCAGTTTGTCCATGAGGCGGCGCGTGTAGCCGGTTTTGGGCATGAGCATGGGCTGACGCGCGATTTCCGCGATCGAAATCACCTCATTCTTGGCCAGTGGATTCTGAGGGTTGACCATCCACATGAGCTGATCGCGGAAGATGGGATTGGTTTTCAGCTTCGACGACTTGATTGGAAGCGTGATGATGCCCACATCGATTGTGCCAATTTCAAGCTTCTCGGTGATTTTGTAACTGAAATTGCGATAGATGCTGAGCTGAACTTCGGGATAAAGGCGGCAGTACTTGGCGAAGACGTCGGGCAAAACGTAGAGGCAGGTTGCTTCGTTGGCGCCGACGACCAGCTTTCCGCGAGGCGCTGTGCCGTGATCTGCAACCGCGAGCTTGGATTCGTCACGGAGCTGGATGAGACGCTCTGCATACGCAAGCAAAACGCGGCCGGCGGGCGTTAGGGTGACGTCCTTGCCGGAGCGGTCGAGCAAGCGATCTCCGTACTCCTGTTCGAGCTGACGGATCTGCGCGCTGACAGCGGACTGAGTGCGAAAGACTTTTTGCCCAGCGCGCGAGAAACTGCCGAGTTTGGCGACTTCAAGAAAAGTTATCAGTTGTCCGAAATCCATTGATGGAGCGGATTATATCTGAGGAGAAGAACCGCAGTTTTTCATAATAGGAGCTATAAGAAAAGTGCAGGCGGGCAGTTAGCGGCCGGGAGCAACAGGCATGACGTAATGCTTGATGAAATCCTAATCGGAGCGCTCTTGGTCAAGCGATGATCCCGCTGAAAGCCTCACCGGAGCTTGCAGTAAAGGTGCGTTTCTTATGATCTAAATCGTTTTTTTCAATTGGACTTCCCACTACGGTGCTGTCACATTGAAGTTGTCTCCGTTCCGGGAAACGACGTGATGGGGAGCCCTCCTTCAGGTGACTAGCTTCGCTTTCCGGGCTCGTAAATCTAAACGCAGGCCAAGAGGGGGAGTAGTGTGCCTAAGAAGACAGACATTGCGAAGAAGGTGACTCTGCGCGACGTGGCGCAACGACTGGGCCTGGCACCAGGAACGGTGTCGATTGTTTTGAACGACACGCCACGAGCAGGCGCGATTCCGCAGCGCACGAAAGCCAGGATCTTTGAAGTGGCGCGCGAGTTGGACTATCAGCCGAATCCCTTTGCGCGAGCGCTGCGCGCCGCAAGCGATAAGAATGCTGAAGCGAACGGAACCGCAGGCATGGTCATGTTCGTGGGCGCAGAGCACTACCAGCGCGCGATCCGAGCGATTCGCAAAGCGGGGCTGCGCGTGCCAGGAGACGTCTCGATCTTGGGTGTGGAGAATTTTCCTGCGGCCGCCTTCGGACGACAGGCAGGCAGGAGTCTAAGGCTTCACGATTTCTTAACTTCTTGAGGGAGGAAGCACGCCGTCGCAAAAGGTGAGCACCTTTTAGATGAAAGGTAGATCAATCGGCACGAGCAACGTTCGTGCCCTTTTTTGTTCAAGCGAGTTTTAAGCGGCGGCGGACTGTCGAATTGCGCGGCATATGGCGGGCGCGTCATCGTCAAAGCAGCAATCGAGAGCCCCGGCCGCAAGCGCTGCGGCCCACATGCTATCGTCGGCAAAATGATGGGTGCACACAATCCGCATGCCGAGCTTTTGCAGGTAGATGATTTCTTCGGGGGAAACCATCGCCAGGTCGAGTACTGCGGTCTGAATGGAGTGCTTCGAGATAAGGGTGCGAAGTTCAGAGAGCGAGTGCACGGCGAAGACTGTGTCGGAAACAGACTTCACGTGAGGGAGGAGAGACGCGACGTGAGCAGGGTCCTTGTGCAGGATCACGAGGGAGTTGGCCATCGTCGAGCTCCTTTAGCATGCCGTTAGTTATCTGTCGTTCGTCCCTGGTTCTTTTCCTTTGCACCCCATATTACGGAATCTAAAATCGGCAATCTTTATCTGAGACCGTCGCTCCATGACGAGATTGGGGCCACATCATAATGCGAGCCTCATGTCACTCGAGGTGCCGCCCGCCGCAGGCACGTAGCACTTCAGCGTATAGTCCATCACCATGCGATCGGCGTTGAAACGCCAGCCGAGGGTCCGGATAGTGCGCTTCATGCGCTTGATCCATCCACGCGGCAGGCCATCGCGGTCGCGCTGGTAGTAGAGAGGGATCACTTCTTCGCGCAGGACGCGCATCAGGTCTTCGCCATCACGTGCATCGTGGACGTTCATGTCGGCGTGGGTTTTGCCCTTGCCAATCGCGAAGCCGTTCAGGCCGTCGTAGGCTTCGGCCCACCAGCCATCAAGGATGGAAAGGTTGAGGCCACCATTAAGCACGACCTTTTGTCCGCTTGTCCCGGAAGCCTCGAGAGGACGGCGAGGGTTGTTCAACCACACGTCGACGCCCTGCACAAAGTGGCGGCCAACGTTGATGTCGTAGTCCTCGACGAAGACGAACTTATCGGCGAAGAGGGGATCGCGCATCAGTTGCGCGATCTGCTGCAGCACTTTTTTGCCAGGTTCGTCGTGGGGGTGTGCCTTTCCGGCGAACACGAACTGCACGGGCCGCTTCGGATCGTTGACCATTGAGGCGAGTTTCTCAATGTCGGCCAGAATCAGGTTGGCGCGCTTGTATGTGGCGAAACGCCGCGCAAATCCGATAGTCAGAGCATCGCGGCTGAGAATGCGGCCGAGCTTCTGGAGAACTTCCCGAGGCTCGCCACGGCGCTCGGCTTGCCGGACGGCGCGCGCACGAACGAACTCGAGAAGGCGCGATTTCAGGTTGAGGTGGGTTTCCCAGAGTTCACCGTCATCGACGTTCTCGATGCCTTCCCAGATCTTGGCCTCGCTTGACCGCTGGTGCCAGCCCGTTCCGAGATGGCGGTCGTAGAGGCGGAACATTTGCGGCGCAAGCCAGGTTGGAACGTGAACGCCGTTGGTGATGTGTCCAATGGGGACGTTGTCTTCGGGCTTGCCAGGAGCGAGGCCGGTCCACATGGCGCGAGAAACTTCACCATGCAGGGCGGAGACGGCATTCGCGCGGCGCGAGAGCCGCAGTCCGACCACCGTCATGCAAAAGGTCTCGTCGTTGTTGTTCGGATTCTCGCGACCGAGACCCATGAAGCTCTGTTGCGAGAGGCCTAGCCCGTCGCGCAAAGGGCCAAGATGTTCCTCGACGAGGTCGGCGTCAAATCGGTCGTGTCCTGCGGGAACCGGGGTGTGCGTAGTGAAGACAACTTCGCGCGAGACACGCGGAACGGCCCGTTCGAAAGTGATGCCTTCCTCTTCCATCCGCATGCGGACAGCTTCCAGCACAGCGAAGCCGCTGTGACCCTCGTTGAGGTGCAACACCCCGGGCGTGATGCCCATTTCCTTCAAAGCCCGCAGCCCACCTATGCCAAGGAGGAGCTCCTGGCGAATCCGGATGCGGCGGTCGCCACCGTAGAGGCGAGAGGTGAGTTCACGATCTTCGGGAGCATTACCCTCGACATCAGAATCGAGCAGGAATAGGTCGCAGCGCCCAACATCGACACGCCAGACTTTGGCTCGAATGGAGCCCTGGCGCGTGTCGATCTGTACGACGACCGGACGACCATTTTTTCCGATGGCTACTTCCATCGGAAGGTGGTTCACGTCCGTCTCAAGGTATTCCTCGAACTGCCAGCCGGTGTGATCGAGGCGCTGCCGGAAGTATCCCTGACCATAGAAAAGACCCACACCAACGAGAGGAATGTCGAGATCGGAGGCGCTCTTAATGTGATCTCCCGCTAGCACACCGAGGCCGCCGGAATAAATCGGCAGGGATTCGTGCAGGCCAAACTCAGCGGAGAAGTAAGCGACGGGTCGGGTCCGCAGGACACCGGCATGGCGCGCGCCCCATGTGCGCTCAGCTTCCAGGTATTCGCGCAAACGACGGTAAGCGTAGTTGATGCGGCTATGGAGAACAAGTTCGGCGGAGCGGGTTTCCAGCTTGGCGAGCGGTATTTCGCTGAGCAGCGAGACTGGATTGTGATTGAGTCGGCTCCAGCGAACCGGATCGAGGTCGAGAAAAAGCCCGGCGGAATCGTGATCCCAACTCCACCACAGGTTGCGGGCCAAGGCCCACAAGCGCTCCTGTACGGGGGCGATGAAGCGATCGAGTGTGCGTGCTTCGCTGACAATTGGCGCCACCTGTGTGGCAGCCTCAGTCAACATACGGATTTCGTCTTCCGGGAAGGCGCGAGCTTCGATCGTCTGAACGACGAGGACGCCCTGTAGAACGCCGCGATCGATAAGTGGCACTCCCAGGAATGACTGGTATGCGTCTTCACCCGCTTCGCTGAAATACTTGAAGCGCGGATGATTCTTTACTTGCTCCACAGCCACCGGACGCACCTGTTCGGCGACCAGACCGGCGAGGCCTTCATGCACACCCATGCGCAAATTACCGATACATTCGCGGCGCAGGCCAACGGTTGCGGCGAGTACAAGATTGGCGCGGTCGGGCTCAAGCAAATAGGCGGAGCAGACATCGGTGCCAAACCGCTTGGCAATCAATGCCACTACATTCATCAAGGTTTCGGCAGGCTTTCCGCCTTCAGCTGCCAAGTTCGCAATCTCTTCCAGTGTCAGCACGTCGCGCGCTGCGCGATGGCCGGCAACGTCTTCCCATTCCTCTACTGCATCCTGATTTCGGTCCAATCTTTTACTGCCTCCGTTTAAACGCACCCTGGTTCGGCCGAGGGACTCCTCAGTGACTTCCGTGGTCAATCGATTTTGGGAATCCCACATAGCTATTTTACGGTACGAACCGATTCACGATTACCGATTTCAGTGTCAGAGGAGATTCGGGACGTCCGGATACCTGCCGCAGACCATCCCCATGGCTGGATTGTGGGGTCGCCCAGAGATCAAGTCCAATTCAAATTGTTGATTCGACGAATAAGGGGCGTGCCTTGACCCAGCCACTTCTTGCAAGGAATGGACGCGACTGACTATCGATTGAAGGGAATCCCCACGCGCTTCATCAGGGCGGGGAAGCGAGAATCACCGCGCAGCGGATCGGCAAGCGGATCACTGTTGAGATATATGAGGTATTCGGTGCGTTCGTTGACCGCGGCATCCATCCAATGAAAGGCTTCGTTGCGATCACCCAGGCCCGTGTACACGAGCGCGTAGTAAATGGCAGGAACATAGCGATGAGCTGCCAAATCGTTGAGCTTGGCGATCGCCTGCAGAGCGTCGTCGCGGCGTCCGGATATGGCATTCTCGTGTCCGAGAAGTGCGAGCACGGCGGGATCGTCCGGAACGACGGCCAGGATTTTCTGGAATGCCGCCTGTGCCTCGACGTGCATGCCCTTCTGCTGGTAAGCCCGTCCGATGTTGACAAGAGCAATGGCGTAGGCAGGATCAAGCGAAAGAGCGCGCTGATTTTGTGCGATGGTCTGATCGAATTGCCGGGCCTGATAGTAGGCCTCGCCGAGAGCTGAGGCCATTAGCGGGCTCAGGGGATCGAGATCGACCGCTGTCTTTCTTTGATCGATTGCCTTCTGCAGTTGGCCTGCGGCGGTAAGAAAGTAGCCATAGTACTGGTGCGCAGTCGCGTAACTCGGACGCAGTTCGAGTGCTCTCTTGAACTCACGATCCGCTCCGGCGAAATTCCATTCGTAAGCGAGATAGGCATATCCGAGTGAAACGTGGGCTTCCGCCAACCGCTCGTCGAGTTCGAGCGCTTTACGGGCGGCGGCCTTCGCTTGCGGGAATGCCTGCCTCGGAGGCATGGCGGTGTACGGAGCCGACCCCAGCAATTCGTAGCAATCGGCAAGTCCGGCGTAGGCGGGCGCGTAGGTAGAATCGGCGGCGATGGATTTCTGAAAGAGCACGACCGCCTTCTGAATGCTGTCGGCGGTGCGCCTATTCCAGAAGTAGCGGCCTTCCAGGTAGGCAAGATAGGCGTCGCGATTGACTTCCCGGGCCGGCGCCGTGGCGTGCGGCAACTTGTTAAACACCTCGCTGACGATGGCGTCAGCGACCTCGGTCTGGACCCGCAGCAGATCCTTCACGTCGCGCTCGTAACTGTTTCCCCACACGACGGTCTGGTTATTGGTTTGAATCAACTGGGCGGTAATGGCCACCTGGTCGCTGATGCGCCGGACCGTGCCTTGCAAGATGTAGTCCACGCGAACATTGGGGGAACTGACGCGAGCCGCCCGGGGCGCGTCGGTGATCGGTACAACCATTAGTCGGTCGGGATGAAGCTGGCCCAGGCGCGCCACCATTTCTTCTGTCAAGCCGGCCGGAATGAAGGCTTCCGCCTGTTCACCCAGATTGCGAAACGGCCGAACCCCAAGAACTGCTCTCGATGGCCAGAGCCACTCCACAAGCTTCGGAATCCCGATCGTCATTAGAGCCGTAATAACCACGACAAGCACTACCTGAACAGACCGGCGCTGGAGCAGGGATGGCGATTTCTCTTCCTTTTTAGTGGCAGTCGTGGGGTCGGACCCAGCCGTCGAAGGAACGGCATGTTCCGAGGATGGGGTGGCGCTTTTGACAACTTCATGTTTTCGGCGCCATGCATCGATCTCGGATTTGAGGGCGAATACGCGTGGGACATTGTCGGGACCGCCTGTTAGACGGCGGACCGGCAAGGCCATGGTCTTTTCCCAACGCTGGACGGTCCGGATTTCGCGCCCGAGGTAGGAGGCGATTTCTCCCCAGGTTTCCAAGCGGTCTTCGGCCAGATGGTCCGTGAGTGCCAGCTCGGGCGGGCGTTCATCGGGCATGGATGTTCCAACAAACGAAAAAGTGGGCGCGCACCTATCCAACTGCTATTTCGTGACGAACTGGATAGCGACAAAGTACGACATTTGGTTGTTTTCAACCATTTGGCTGACGTTGTCGCTTGGAAGTGTATCAGGGAGGGGTAATAGTAACGCATAAGTGGGTGATTCGCAGGACATCGAATCGAACTTATGCGACTTCCAGAATTCAGCCGCAGCCAATGGCGTGTACTTACGATCCTGACCATGGTCAGCTTCGTGAATTATGTGGATCGGCAGGTCATCTTTTCGATGTTCCCGGCGATCCGGCACGATTTCCAACTTAGGTATGAACAACTCGGATACCTGGCGACAGCCTTCACGGTCGTGCTCTCTCTGAGCACGTTTCCGCTCGGAATGTTGGCGGACCGGCTGTCGCGACGGTCCGTGATCAGCGCCGGGGTTTTGTTTTGGAGCGGAGCGACCTTTCTCAGCGGCGTCGCCGGGTCATTCCGCTCGCTGCTGGCTGCGCGGGCGTTGGTGGGGGTGGGGGAAGCCGCCTACACGCCCGCGGGCGCAGCCGTGCTGAGTGCCACCTTTGACAAAAACATTCGGGCACGCGTTCAGGGCTGCTGCGATATCGGAATGTTCGCAGGAGGGGCGACAGGAATCGCACTTGGAGGTATCATGGCCGAATACTTCGGGTGGCGTACGGCATTCTTTTTTGTGGGGATTCCGGGACTCCTGTTGGGTTTGAGTGCGATGCGGCTTCCTGAGGCGCGTCGCGAGGAAAAGGAAGAGCGCATGCGATTGCGGGAGCTATTGCGTGTGCCGGCATATCTCGCAGTGTTGGCGGCGGGCTGGTTCAGCAGCTTTGCCGGTTATACCTACATTGCGTGGGGACCGGATCTGGTTCAGGAACAGAAAGGCTTCACCGCAGGGGAGGCAGGCTTGGCACTTGGGCTCACCGTGGTCCTAGGCGGTGCGCTGGGGATCGCGATCGGGGCGTATCTTTCTGATCGCTTTGCGCGCCTGCGGCCGTGGGGACGTGCGCTGGTGATTCCGATCGGGTTCGTACTCGGAGCGCCGGCGATCTATATCGCACTTCATTCAAGCAACAAAGCTTTCTTTCTGCTTTTCTTCGGGCTGGGCGCATTTTTCATGAGTTGGTACCACGGCCCGCTTACGGCAACCATCCACGATCTTGTTCCACCAAGCGCACATGCGACGGCACTTGGGCTCTATTATTTCTTCGTCAATCTCTTCGCCATGGCGGTGGCGCCGATGATCATCGGGCGTGCTGCCGACCGCTATGGTCTGATCCGGGCTTTACATATCCCAATCGCCGCCCAATTGATGGGCGGAGCGTGTTTCGCAATCGTTGTGTTTCTTATCCGCCGTCATGGGTTGCAGCATCCGGTGTTAAGCCGGCATTGGGAAGCGGAACGAATTGTTCCTTCGCTGGCGGTGGCGGAACTTGAAACCTCAGGTATTTAACATCGGCCGCACTTCGCGGCCCAGGCCAAAAACTTTCAAGGAGCAAACGACATGGGACAACTGGTAACGATTGATACCAATCTCGACGCTAACATCAGTTCTCCGCCGCCAGTGAAGCACTACCAGGCGTATCGGCCCAAGCCGTTCACGCGCGACGAACGTGAAACCACCACGCTCCTTTTCGGAGGCCTGACGTGGAAGCACGAACGTCTGATGCAGGGCGCGCTGCATAACTTGAAATACAACGCCGAGCCGCTTCCAAACATTGCGCGCGAAGATCTCGATGCCGGCAAGGAGCTGATTGATGTCGGAGCATGCTGTCCCACGATCTTCACGACCGGCAACCTGGTGAACTATCTGAAGAAGAAAGTCGACCAGTACGGCAAGGAAGAGACAAACAAGAAATATGTCTATTTGACGGCAGGTGCGTGCGGTCCATGCCGGTTTGGGCAGTATCACGAATCGTATTCGATGGCTCTCGATGGCCTCGGCTTGAGGGACTTTCGGCTATTTCTGCTCGCGCAAGACGAACTCGATCAGGGCGAAACCGGTGGCGGTGGGCTCGACATCAATGTTTCGCTCAGCCTCGGGCTGATCTGGTCGATCCTCTGCGGTGACGTGATCACCGACATGGAGTATGCGACGCGGCCGTATGAAGTAAACCCAGGCCAGACCGACGCTGTTCTCAAGGATTGTGTCGAGTACATGTACAAGGTGTTCAACGAGCGGCCCGATCACGGCAAGAAGCTGGGGTCGGTTGCGTGGCACCTGTACACGAATTACTTCACCAACGCGCTCAAGGAAGTCCGCAGGAAATGGGATGCGATTGAAGTCGATCGCACGCGCGTAAAAGCCCGCGTCAAGATCACAGGCGAATTCTGGCTTCAAACGCACGAAGGCGAGGGCAATTACAACATCAAAAAATGGCTCGAGACCGAAGACTCAGAAGTTGTCCCTCCGCCAGTGGCGGTGTGGCTGCACTACCTGATGCATCCGATCATGCGCCAGATGGAGAAGCGGCACAATACCAGCAAGCACCCGAAGCGAGACGAGATGATCTTGAAGGCGGTGGAGCGCCTTTATGTTGCGACCTACAACCGCTTCCGCAAAGCGCTCAACGGGATTCCGAACGAATTGCCGGACCAGGTCGAGTTGCGCGACCTTGCCGAGCCCTACTACCACTTCGAGCTTCGCGGTGGCGAAGGACACATGCTGATCGGCAAGGCGTTGTATTACTACCACCACAAGAAAGCGCACATGATCTGCGAGCTTTCGCCGTATTCGTGCATGCCGAACACAATGTCGATCGGCTCGATGGCGAACGTGATCGGGAAATATCCGGACCTGCTTTACGCACCGATTGAAGTGAAGGGTGACGCCGAAGTGCATGCGCTTTCGCGCTGCCAGATGATCCTGACGGAAGCGAAGAAGCGCGCGCAGGCGGAGTTCGAAGAAGTCCTGAAGAAGACGGGCCTCACTGTGGAGGCGATCCACGAATTCGAAAAGCATCATCCTGAGCTGCGTCGTGCCTCGTACAAGGTGCCGCACAAGGGATATTCGGGAACGTCAGCCAACTACGTTTTGCATCTTGCGCAGGATCGCGGACTAGCACGCGCCTGAGCGGTACAACTGCACCTGGCACGAACTGAATGGGAAAGAGGTGACGTTGATGGCGAACGGATTGGTCCAGATTCAGGGGATTGAAGGGGAGCCGGGGATTCTGGCGGCTCCCATTGCTTCTCCTGCCGTCTTTGATGGAGAGAGCCGAATCTGCGGGCTGGATGTCGGCAGCACAACCTGCAAATACACGCTGGCAACGGCGCGCGGCGAAGTACTGGCGCAAGCCTATGAGCGCCACAACACGCGGCAGGCGGAGAAGATTCTCCAGTTCCTGACCATGCTCGAGTCGAAACACGGCCTGACTCAGGGCCGCGATCGAGTGTATTTCACCGGATCGGGGGCGGGCATTATTGCGCCACTGGTCGGCGGAAAAATCATCCAGGAAGTGGTGGCAGTCGCAGCGGCGGTCGACAAGCTCCACCCCAGCGTGCGCTTCGTCAGCGAAATCGGCGGCGAAGACATGAAGACTATTTTCTTCCACGGAGAAGGCGCAGCCCGAAGCAAGCAAGTCCTGATGCAGAGCGCCTGTTCGGGTGGCACGGGAACCTTCATCGAAAAGACCGCACGGAAGCTCGAGATCCCTCCAGAGACGCTCTCGAAGATGGGCTACTCGGGTTATCCGCTGCATAAGATCAGCAGCAAGTGCGGCATCTTCGCCGAAGCCGATGCCAACACGCTGCTGAAGGCCGGAGTTCCAGTTGAAGAAATCATCGCGTCGTTGTTCGAGGCGGTGGTCTATCAAAACCTGGCGACGCTGACGCGCGGCAACACGCCGCTGCCGGAGATCCTGCTGCTCGGTGGTCCCAACCTCTTTTTCAAGGGCCTTCAGGAAGCGTGGCGCTATCACCTGGGCAAGGTCTGGAAAGAACGAAAAGTCCCGGTCTCGGACGACCGCGATGTTTCAACGTTGATTCGCGTGCCCGACAATGCACTCTACTATGCAGCGCTCGGTTGCGTGGAGGTTGCGTTGCGGGAGAACGGCGCGACCGGTCTCTACACTGGGCACGACAAGTTGAAATACTGGATCGAAGAAGGACAGTACGAAGAGAAGAAGAAGATGGGCCGTGGCGGTCTCTGCAAAGACGACATGGACCTCGCCACCTTCAAGTCTAAGTACGAAAAGCCGAAGGCAGCCGCTCCGCCGGCAGAGGTTGCCGTTACCGGCGCAAGTCTCGGCCCCGTCGTGTTGGGCTGCGACTTCGGGTCGACGACGGCGAAGGCCGTCTGCATGTCGCCGGAGAAAGAACTGCTTTTCTCGTGCTACGCGCTGAGCAAGGGGAATCCGATTGAAGATGCCAAGGCGCTCTTCCGGCAGGTTCGCTCGGTCGTGAGCGATCGGGACGTGCTTGGGCTCGCTCTCACCGGCTACGGAAAAGACTTGCTAAAGGGAATTCTCGGCGCGGATTGCCCAGTAGTCGAAACGATCGCGCACGCCTCGGCCGGATTGCACTTCTTCCCCGACGCCGATTGCATTTGCGACGTCGGTGGCGTCGACGTGAAGATCATGATCCTCAACAACGGCGCGGTCACCGACTTCCGGCTGAATTCGCAATGTTCATCTGGAAACGGTGCATTCCTGCAAGGAGTCGCGGAGCGTTTCAATATCCCGATGAGTGAGATGGCCGATGGCGCGTTCAAGGCGATGGCGATGCCGACTCTGTCGATGGGATGCGGAGTGTTTCTGCAAAGCGACATCGTCAATCAGCAGCGCAAGGGATGGCAGGCGGAAGAAATTCTCGCAGGCCTGTGCGCGATCCTGCCGCTTAACGTCTGGATCTACGCGGGTGGCATGAACAACCTGCAGCAGGTCGGTCGGAAATACATCCTGCAAGGCGGCACGCATCGCAATCTCGCGGTGGTAAAGACGCAGGTTGATTTCATTCTCGGCAAAGTGCCGGACGCCGAGGTAGTCGTTCATCCGTACTCGGGCGAGGCGGGCGCGATCGGAGCGGCGCTGGTGGCCCTGGACTGGTGGAAGAACGGCGGGCAGACAGTGTTCCGCGGTTTCGACTCAATCGAGAAGCTGGCATACAAGACCTCGACTTCAACCGAGACCGTTTGCCACTGGTGTCCGGTGAATTGCCAGCGCAGCTTCATCGACGTCGCGTTGCTTGAAGGCAAAGGACGACCGTGGAGCAAGGTTCCGCTCGAGTCGGGATGGGAGCGGGTGATCGTGAACAATTCGTGTCCCAAGGGATTGGTTGAAGATCTGAACGAAATGAAGGTCATCAAGGCCGGAATCGAGAAGACAAAGAATGCCTATCCGAATGTTGCAGACATGGTTCGGCAAGAAGGCTTCCGCCGAAACTAATGTAGCCGCGAAAAAGGATCGCTCGCAGCTACGCGTCGGCATCCCGAAGGTTCTTAACATGTGGACGACTCACCAGTTCTGGGTGGGCTTCCTGAAAGAACTGGGCGTGCAGTCGGAGAACATCATCTTCAGTTCCGACACCTCTGAGGAGCAGGGACGCGAATACGGCAAGGGCCGCGGCACGGTCGACTGCTGCTATCCAGTAAAGTGCATGAGCGGGCACTATGGCGAACTGGTCTTCGGGCAAAAAAAGAAAATCAACGTTCTGCTGAGTCCGATGATCCACTCGTTGCCCTCGGTGTTGCACGGACACGTCGTCGATACGGTGACGTGTACGCGCGTCATGGCGGGGCCGGAGAACATCAAGGCCGGCTTCCTGAAAGAGCGTGACATTTTCAAGGAAAACAACATCATTCATGCATCGCCGTTCGTAAGCCTTGGCGACCGTCACATGGTCCCGGATCAGCTGCATTCGTCACTGAAAGATGTATTTGATCTGGATCCTGAAGAAACGGCGCGTGCCGTGAAGTCTGGATACGCAGCGCTTGACGATGTGACAGAGCGCGTGCGCCAGCGGGGCCGCGAAATCCTGAGCTGGTGCGCGAAGAACGAGAAGCCTTGCGTGCTGGTGCTGGCACGACCGTATCACATGGACACCGGAATCGGGCACGAGATCGAGGCTGAAATCCAGGCCTGCGGTTACCCGATTCTGTGGCTGCAGTATCTGCCCAACGACATGGACTTGATGAACTGGCTTTTCGAAGCCGACCTGAAGACAGGCCGCATCAAGAGCCCGTTCGATATTAACGATGTGTGGACGTCGTCCTATAGCAGCAACACAAACGAGATCATGTGGGGAGCGAAGTATGCGACTCGTTGCCCGTGGATCACGTGCGTGGTGCGCCTCTCAAGCTACGAATGCGGCATGGATCAGCCAACCTACACGCCAGCTCAGAAGATTGTCGAGGCGACTGGGACGTTGTACTTCAAATTTGGCGATCTGGACTCAACAAAACCGGCAGGCGGAATCAAGATCCGCGTCGAGACGATCTCGCATTATCTCGGCAAGTATTCGCAAGAAATTATTCGGCGCAAGCTTAGGTACCTGTCGCCGAATTGTCCGCTGGGAGAATTGCCGATGCCGATCCCGGTGGAGGCGGCGGCGATGCCAGAGGCCGAGCCGACGATCAGCGTCATGTAGCGATTCGGATCCCGAAAGAGCGCAGCAAGAAAAAGAGACGCAGCAAAGCTGCGTCTCTACCGTTGCTCCGTTCCATTTGGGCTAACGCGGTCCGTTCCAACCACCGTTCCAGCCGCCATTACCCCAGTTGCCACCGCCCCAGCCGGAAAACTTTGCACCGTCCACGACGCTGCCTTCGCGGTACTCAAACATCTGGGTGCGCCCCTGCGGACCGCGCGCATAAACGCGTAGAGTCTTGACACGGCCGGGATCGGGATCGACGCCAAAGGTGCTGTTGCCCATGCGGAAGAAACTATTGGAGCGGGCCAATTCGCGCAGCCTCTGCGTCACGTCGACGTTGCGCCCCGACGTTCCGTAACGCGCCTGGAGGATCAGGTACTCTCCGCCGGGATTGCCCCAATTGCCGCCGCCCCATCCCGTAAAAATTGCGCCATTCACGACGCTGCTTTCGCGGTACTCGAAGGTGTGCTGGCCGCGCGGGCCACGAGCAAAAATCCGGAGAGTCTTGACGTTGCCCGGCGATGGGTCCATCCCGAACGTGCTGTTGCCCATTCGGAAGGTGGCGTTGGCGCGAGCCAACTCGCGGAGTCGCTGAGTCACATCGATTCGTTGATTGCCGTAGCCGTAATCGGCGCGGAGGATGGTCCACTGCTGCGCGGCCGCGGAAGCGGCCAACCCAACCGCCACTGCGATGGCGAGAATGCCATCACGAAAGATCTTGCTCGAAAGCATGACTTGTCCTCCAAGAGAAGCTGGAACATAGAGCAGTGAAATGGTGTTTGGGGTTGTCAGCGTGCGGTCGAAATCGAGGAATGATGGTAGGCCCGGCAGGAATCGAACCTGCAACCCTCGGATTAGAAATCCGATGCTCTATCCGATTGAGCTACGGGCCCACACTCGCACGGATATTTTCGCACATCGATTCGCGATGTCCGGAACAGGGTGGCGCCTATTGATCTTCGACGCGGTCTTTCTGGAAGAGAATTCGGAAGAGGCGGAACGCGGTGACGGGAATCACGATGAGGCAGCCGACCACGCCGACTACGAACATAGCCGACAGACCACGCAGGAATGAAATCAGTACTGAGTCCACGTAATCCCTCGCTATTTCTCATTGTAGACGGGACTGTGCAGAAAAAAAAAGGGACCGCTTCCGCAGTCCCTGGAAGTTCGAAAGACGATCTCTCTCAGTGGCAAACGGCCTGAGGAGCCGCGAAACTGTTCAGAAACGTGTACCAGCCGTTTACAGAAGTGGAGGGCTGGATGCGAGCGAACCACGGGAAGAATACGAGGTCTTCCGGGTGGTAGGTGAATCCGTTCAGCGTGACGGTGAACGCGGTCCCAGTGACTGGATCTCCCACTTCAAGGTTGCCCTGGCATCCGCTCACCTGTCCGATGTGACCCCATGCGGGGACGATATTGGTTGACGGAATCAGCGGATCATCCATCCATTCAGCAATTTCGTGGCTGAGAGCATGAATATCCTGGATAGGTACGCTGAAGATTCCAGGGTCACTGTAGGCAGCGACGGCAAAAGCTTGATTCCCAGCATTGTTGGTGCTGTGGTAGCCGAGAATGCAGCAGCCCCCCGAGGTCAAGAACGTGTTGTAGGTGAGAAAGAGGGGGAGAGTGTTGGCCGGAATGCTCAGTTGCGTGAGCAGACTTTTCGCAATGGGGTCGAAGAAGTTGATGCTGACTTCACCGATCTTGGCGCATGGTCCAGCAACAGTCTTACCGTTGAGGGCCGAAACTGTGATCGTCTGAAGGGGCTTCATTGAAATGGGCGCAAGTTTCACGTGGTAGCCCTTGCCGGCCGGCGTGCCCACAAAATTCCAGAAGTTCGCGCGCTGGAAGGCATCAACGTATTGCGTTTTGCCGACGTTGATTCCACCGGGCGTGAAGGTGGCCGCATTCGAAATGACCGGCGACTTTTTGGTTCGGACAACCGCGGTGGCAGTGTCACCGCAGACCGTCTGCTTGGCGGAGAGAAGAGTTCCGTCGCTGAACTTGAAGGCGAGCGGCACAATGACCAACGGAATCTTGCTGACGGCCGATCCCAATGATGGGTCGGTGCCAACCATGTGATAGGTGAAGTTTTGTCCGTTGAACGAGAAACTACCGCTCCAGATTGGGACTTGGACATCGGGCTGCTCCGTGGCAAGTCCTTCCGCTGGACGCGGAATTACTGCGAACATCGGCTTGGCGCCCTTGATGTATTTCGAATCGGCATTCACTACTTTGTTGATGCGCTGTGCCATCCCGAGACTTACCGCCGTTGTCAGGCAAAGGCATACGAAGAGTGACTTCCTCAAATTGCTCACTGCGTCCTCCTGAGAGAGAGTGGTCCTGAATTGTTTTTTAAATTCCCCTATCACTGCGGGGAGGGGGGAACAGAGGGGTCAAAAACGCTGGCGAGCATTTTGTATGGTGATGTTCCGTCTGTCAAGAAATTTGGGAATTCGACCGTGAACAAGTGAGTACGAGCTTGCGCTCGTAATGCCTAGCCAGAAACGGCAAGAACGCTCGCAGAGCTAACCGGATGGTCGGACGTGCAAAAGATTTCGCACGCGGTAGGCGAAAGCGACTACTCCTTGAGCGGAACCATAGGTTGATTGCCGCGGCAGAATGTGGCGACTCGAACCAGTTCGCCACTGGCTTGCGGAATAGTCATGATCGGCCCGTAGCAATAGACAGCGTGACCGTTCGCCGCCATGTGCCACCGCCCGCCCTTCCTCACCTCGCGGGTAACGGGGGAGAGGGAGGGCTGAGCTGGGGGCGTCAACCTGGGGACGGGAAGAGACAATACTAAGGCTAGGGCCAGGGCCTTCATCAGGGTCGTCTCTCAATTCACGGCCTTCCTACCAAGGCCGTTCTTTCACAAAACCTTTTTCCGATGCTGCTAAAAATGCCTTAGGAAATATTGGTTGAGCGCCGCACGTCCTGAAGATCCTCGGCCGGCTTTTCCGGAACCTGCTTCGTCGCGCGCGCCGACTTTCCCTGTCGCTTCACCTCGCTGGTCGGCGACTTCTGAGCCTTGGGAGAAGGGTCAGCAGAAACTTTCTCCTTGGCCTGCTTCTGTGGCTCGACGACGGGCTTGGCCTGGGCGTGCATTGTGTCGGCCTGCGCCATTTTTCCCTTCAGATCTGCAAGCTGCGCGCTGTCTTTCATCATCTCGCGCAGCAGACTGCGCTGTGCTTCGATTGTGCGCCCCTGCTCGACTACAAGCATGGTAAGAATCGCGTAGGACGCGATGAACAATACGATGAGCAGCGGCAGCAGCGTTGCCCGCGTCTTTTGTGGAGCTGCACCTTGCGCGGAGTAAATAAGAGTCACGGCGCCCCCAAGCGAACCCGTTACAGCCCGGATCCGCACTCCCTAAGTGCACCTGCTACTCCAATTTGAAGATTGTGGGTAACTCGATGCTGCAATAGGGGTTAAGGGAATTCGGGCGAATCTCATTACAGCCCAGCATGCAAGCTGCTGCACTTTATGAGTAACGGGGTGATTGTTACGGAGGTCATGACGCTAAACCCACGCCAGACAAGGCTTTCGGGCCCGAGCACCTGGACGGGGTTTGCCGCTAACTGTACTTGGATGGGCGGCTGGCTTAGGCGATCTTAAGATCTGCAAGAATGCGGCGGAACTCATCGTCAGATACTAGGCCGCGTTTGTTCACCGCGACTTTCTTGACTTCAGCGAGAATTGGAGCACGTTGCTCGGCGTTGATCATGATGCCGAGTTCTTTGCATTTCAGATCGATGCTGTCGAGGCCGCTCTTTTTCCCAAGTACGATGCGCCGCTCCGCGTTCACGATCTCGGATGAGTAAGGCTCGATCGCTTCCGGAATGTGAAACTGGCTGGCGACCGCGCCGCTCTCACGCATAAAAAGATTCTCGCCGACGAGCGGCTTCCAGGCCTCGAGCTTGTAGCCGCCGGCACGTTGCACGACTTCGGAAACGTCGCGCACTTTTTCAAGCTTCAATTCGGAATCGACGTTGTACAGACAGCGCAGCGCAAGCGCGATCTCGGCGATGTCCGCATTGCCCGCGCGTTCGCCCATGCCATTGATCGTGCCTTGGATCCACGACGCGCCACCGCGCACGGCCGCCACTGCACAGGCCGTGGCCATGCCGAAATCGTTGTGTCCGTGAAAGTGCGCCGGCACATCATTTCCCACCCAACCGCAGACACTGCGCACGAGATGCTCGGCCGCTTCAGGACCGCAGGCACCGATCGTGTCGACCACTACCACTTCCTTCGCACCAGCGTCGAGCGAGGAGAGATAGACACTTCTTAGAAAATCAAGATCTGTGCGCGTGCCATCGACCGCAAAGAATGCGACCGTAATGCCGGCAGAGGCTGCCGCGCCTACAGCATCTTTCACTCGACGCAGTACTTCTTCTCGTGTGATGCCATAGGCCTTGAGCTTGATGTCGCTGGTGGGCGCTTCGATGACTGAGTAACGCAAGTTGAGCCGGACGAGCTCGTCGACATCGGCCTTCACGGCGCGCGAAAAGCCCCACAGCTCAGCCTTGATGCCGGCCTTCTGCATTAGTTGGATTGCTTCCGCGTCTTCCGGCGAGACTCGTGGAAAGCCGGCTTCGATGCGGCCGATATTGAGTTCGTCGAGCTGACGCGCGATCTCCAGCTTCTGCTGCGGCGAAAGCACGACGCCGACCGTCTGCTCTCCGTCGCGCAGAGTCGTGTCATAGAAACGGACTGTCCGCTGCGGGAATGCGCCGCGTACCTCCGGACGCGCGTTCAGATCGCTGACCCAGATTTTGGAGGGTGTGCTCATTTCGTCATCAAGAACAAGAACCTACCACAGAGGCATGGAAAACTGAGAAGGGCATTAAAGCCACCGCACGTGATTGATCTACCAACATCAAGAAACCAGAGACAAACTAGCAGTTCGGTTTTCAGTGCCTATGTTGTTAAGAGATGCTATTTCGCTTCTTGCGTCGCGAGTGCTACCGGCTTTTTTCCGTACGCCTTCTCCCAAGAGATCACTGGATTTCTCAATACGCCGATTTTTTCGATCTCGCACTCCATGACGTCGCCCGGCTTGAGGTACCAGGCCTTCGGATCACCGGAGAACGCCGCTACGCCCGAGACCGTGCCGGTTGAGACCACATCGCCCGCGCTGTATCCCATGGGCGAATAGTGCGAGAGGATCTCAGGAATCTTGACTGACATCTTGCTCGAATGCGAGCGCTGCCGTGCCTCGCCATTGACGCGCAGCTCCATGGCCAGGTTGTGCGCGTCCGGAATCTCGTCGGCGGTGACAATCCAGGGACCCAGCGGACAGAAAGTGTCGATCCCTTTGCAAAAGCTGAACACGCCCGACTTCATTTCGCGGCGCTGAATGTCACGCGCGGTGATGTCGTTGAAAATCACGTATCCGCCAATGTAGCTCGACGCCTCTTCCGGAGTGAAATGCTTGCCTGCTTTTTTCAGGACGACCGCCAGCTCCAGTTCGTAGTCGAGTTCCTGTGTGAGGTGCTCGGGATAAATGACCGCTTCGTCGGGTCCGATGATGGCGTCGGTGTTCTGGAAGAAAACAATCCAAGGCATGACGGGATGCGAAAATCCGGCTTTGGTCGCCTCCTCGTGGTGTTCGCGGAAATTTCCCGCTGTATGGAAAAATTTCTTGGGGATGATGGGTGCTTTCAGTTGCGCCTCATTGAGTGTAAAGAACACTTGTTCGCCGCGCGGTCCCCTGGTAGCTGGTGCGAGCGTCGTCGCATAATCGAGGGCCTTTCGCGCTGCGTTCAGGCTGGTGTCGCCGCCACGGAAGAGCGCACGCATATGGGGTGGAACAAGCGCGTCGGCCAGCCGGTAATAAATCGCTTCTCGCTCTACGTCACGCAAATAGAGAGCGCACGCAATATGCAGGTCGACGATCTGTTGATTGTCGTAAAGCGCGCCAATGCGGGAGGTCGCGCGGTGCTCAAAGGTGACAAGTTTCATCGGATTCCTGCCCAGGAAGCTGCGGTGTCAAGAGTCTAGTGAGCAGGAGCCAGGCTTGTCCAGATGGAGTGGTTTGCTATCCCGCATGCGTAGCGGATTGCACCTGGGCAAGCAGCGTGGATTCTTCAACCAGATGCTGGATACCAACGTATTGTCCACGCACCCGGGCCCAGCGCGAGGCATGGGGACGGACGTCGACGTGCAGAAATCCGCCGTCGTAGACCCCAATTCCACCCTCTGCAAAATCGCGTACCTTCAGAGCGAGGTCGTACATTTCCTGGAGCGTGAGGCCGTTGATCTCAATGTCAGCAGCCATGCCGCGGACGTGCTCGCTATTGTTCACGCCGCCGACCTGCTGATTGTGCTCGGGGCAGCGATAACCGTCGTGTACGAGGATGGGCTTTCCGGCAAGGGCGCGCATCTCCTCAAGTGCGTCAATCAGGCGGCGCTGGACTTGAAGCCGGCCGCAGCAGCGGCAGGCAAATTCTGTTTTTGAAAAGTGCTGGCTTAGGTCGCCCATCTCAATACTCCGCATCGCTCTCCTTCGATCTTTTGAGCTTGCGAAAAAATCGGCCCCGGCAACAGGAAGATGCTCACGCTGCAGTGTGAGCGCACTCACTTCAGGAAGGTTCGGTTTTCGAGGGACCACGAGCGTGGCGCGGCTGGTAAGATGGCTGGCCGTAAATCCCGGACTACGGAGCCCCTATGGACATGTCTAGCCGTCGTACATTTCTTCGCACTGCTACCGGAGCCGCCGCGCTGGCCTTGACTTCACGGATATCGACATTTGGACGCACACACAGGCTCAGGATTTCGGCTGTGACCTCGGGGGCGGAACTCCCAGACCGCCTGCCGCCCGAGTGGTATCGGCGAAAAATCGGCCAGATTCAGCAAAAGATGGCCGAGCGCAAACTTGACGCCCTCGTTCTTCTCAGCAGCCACAACGTGATTTACGCGACGGGATATTTCCACCTCTCGACCGAGCGCCCGCTAGGCGCGCTGATTCCGAAATCGGGTGATCCGGCGCTGTTCGTTCCTGAGCTCGAGTCGGACCAGGTCAAGCTTTGGTGGGTGAAGGACTACGAGTCGTACTTTGACTACCCTGGCCCGCAGAATCGGGTGCGCTGGATTTTCGAGCGAGTGGCCCAACGTGGCTTTGGGAAGGGCAACGTGGGCATCGAAGACGCGAGCGGGGGCCGCATGACGCAGATCAAGCTCGGAATGCCGAAAGCAAATCTGGTTCTAGCGGGCGATCTAATCGAGGAAATGCGTTGGATTAAGGACGAGGACGAGATCAACATCATGCGGCGGGGCATGTATTTCTCGGATTTCTCTGTGCAGGCAGGACGCGACTTCGTGCAGAAGAATGGCACGGTGAGCGAGAACGAAATCCTGAAGGCTGCGGCCGATGCGCTGGCGGACAAGATGGCCTCGGAGTTGAAAGATGTGGTGGGCGTCGGCATTGATCCGCCTTTCGGTGGGCTGGTTCCGTTCGGCAAGCGTTCGGCATTTCCGCACGCCATTCCAAGTAAGGACAGGCTGAAGAAAGGCGATGCTCTGATCTTGAGCTATGGCGCGCAAGTTGGAGGCTATGGGGTCGAGTGCGAACGGTCATTCTCGGTCGGACAGCCTAGCGACTATGCCAAGCGACTGTTCGACGCGATGCTGGCCGCGCATGATACCGGCGTCGAGAACCTGAAAGAGGACGCAGTGGCCGAAGAGGTTGATACAAAGAGCCTCGATCAGATTCGTAAGGCGGGGTTCGAGAAGTTCTTAAAGCACCGCACCGGGCATGGGATTGGGATCGAAGGCCACGAATCGCCATGGATCGCGGAAGGTGATCGGACAGTGCTGAAACAGGGAATGACCTTCAGTTGCGAGCCGGGTGTCTACGATCCGGATTGGGGCGGATTCCGCCATTCAGACACCGTGGTGGTCAGGAAAGACAAGGGCGAAGTGCTCAATAGGTATCCAACGCGGCTGGACGACATGATTATTGATATCTAAATAGTGAGGAAGACCGAAATCAAACCGGCAGGGCTGGGTCGCGGAGAAGGCGTTTCACCTCGTCAGTCGTCCTTCGTACTTCGTAAATCGTATTTCGCGAATAGGGGTGCCGCCGAAACTTTCCGCGGCTTCGCGCATCTCACTGAGGGGAAAACCCATATGACTGACAAAGTGACTGAAAAGACTACGAAGACCGAGGCTGAGTGGCGTGAGCAACTTACGCCCGAGCAGTTTCACGTAACCCGCGAGGCAGGCACGGAGCGCGCTTTTACCGGCAAGTACTGGGACAACCACGAAACGGGGATGTACCACTGTGTATGCTGCGGGGCGCCGCTGTTCGATTCGAAAACTAAATTCGAATCCGGTACCGGATGGCCAAGCTTCTACGCACCGGCGGATAAGCAGAACGTTGCCGAGCACACCGACCGCAGCTACGGCATGACGCGGGTCGAGGCGCGCTGCGCCAAGTGCGACGCGCACCTCGGACATGTGTTTCCCGACGGCCCCAATCCGACGGGATTACGGTACTGCATGAACTCTGCATCTCTCGATTTCAAGCCCAAGGAATAGTGCCGCCGGGGCCGTCCGCCTGAGCTGCACCGCTTAAGCTCGTAGCTCGGCGCTCGAAGCTGAAAACAATTGCCGCAAAACGAAAGAGGGACAGAGTGGAATCTGTCCCTCTTCAAAACTTCTCTTGAGAAAAGCTTATGCGTTGCCCGCGGTAGCCGCCATTGCTTTCGGTGCTTCTTGCTTGGGAGCTTCCTGCTTGGGCTGATTCTGAGTCTGGGCTTTCTTTTCGGGCGTGCGAACTTCCACTCCACCCTTTAGGATTGCGCCCTCTTCCACGCTGATGCGGTGCGTAATGACGTCTCCGGTGAGCGCACCGTCGCTGCGCAGGTCGAGACGATCGGCGCACTCCACGTTGCCCTGCACCTTACCCATGATGACGACTTCCTTGGCATTGATATTTGCCGCGACGTTGCCATTGCGGCCGATGGTGACCCGGCTCTCAGGAAAGCTGATCGTGCCTTCCACGCGGCCGTCAATGAAAAGTGATTCGGCGCCACTTACTTCACCCTTGATGACCACAGAGCGTCCGATCGTGGCCTGCTCCAAAGGCGGGGCGGCGGTCTTGACGGGGGTATAACTCGGAGTGGGGGCCGTATTCGGAGAATACTTCGGTTCGGACGACTGCAACATTGAGACCTCGCTGTGATCCGCCGTCCCAGTGGGAGTTTGACCCTGTGGACAACGGTCGATGGGCTTACAGCAACTGGAGAATCGCACGAAAGGACGTATTGCGCAGGTTACGGAAGGTGATGTACAGGCGTGGAGAAAGCGGGGGAACAGCGGGAAAACGCAGAAATCTACAAAATAAGCGGGGCAATTGACGATTTCATATGAGGGTGACCGCTAAAGCCGAGATTAGGGAGAGGAGAAGATAAGAAAAAGCGCCAAGGCCGGAACTCATGCAACTGGTTCCTGGTTGGACCCGTGAAAGTTTGCGTTAGGGTCGTTCACGGGCCCCCAGTTTACCTACCTACTTGTTTTCGTTCAGCGAGCCCGCTCCAAATTCCTTGCGCTGAGCAATCGGGCGCGCCGCACGCGCAGCGACCACCGGGGCGCCTGCCGCTGCTCCGTAGCGTTCGAGCAGCACGGGAACCATGGCTCCCTCGGCTTCCTTGACGAAGGTCATCTTGCTCTCCCCAAGCATGTCGATGCGGATGAAGTCTCCCAACTTCACCTGCCCGGTTGCGACCAGGTTGGCGAGCGGAAAAACGATATGCCGTTCGATGGCCCGCTTCAAATGTCGCGCGCCATATTTCGGGTCGGTTCCTTCCACGAGCAGGAAATCCTTCACCTTCGGCGTGCAATTGAAGACGAACTGATGCGCGCCGGCAGCCATCAGGACGCGCTGCTGCACCATGCCGAGTTCAATTTCGAGGATCTGCTGCAGATGTTCCGGACGAAGCGTCTTGAACACCACGATCTTATCGATCCGGTTCATGAACTCGGGCGTGAACTTGCGCCGCGCTGCTTCGACGGCGGTACGGTTGATCTTGTCGTCAAGCGTCGAGTCGACGTGCACCGGTTTTGGAGCAAATCCGAGTCCGCCCTCAACCAGCCCGTTCATCTCGCCCGCGCCTAGATTCGAGGTCATGATGATGATGCAGTTCGAAAGATCGACGCGGCGATTATCACCAAGGGTCAGCGTCGCCTTGTCGAGGATGCCGAGCAGAAGCTGCCACAAAGCGTCCGAAGCTTTCTCGATTTCATCGAACAGCAGGATCGAGAGCTTAAGCTTCTCGGTGTGCCACTGGTTGAGCGCTTCTTGCGTCAGCAGAGGATGCGTCTCACGGTGGCCTAGGTATCCCGGAGGCGACCCAATTAGCTTGGCGATTTCGTGCGAGTGCTGAAACTCGGCGCAATCGATCTTGATGCATGCGCGGGCGTCTCCGAAAAGTGCCTCCGACATGGCCTCCACCACGCGCGTTTTGCCTGAGCCTGTCGGCCCGAGAAAGAGCAGGTTCCCTACCGGTCGCCCGGGAGGGTTCAGCCCGGCCAGAAACATCTGATAGATCTCGACGACCTTCTCCACGGCCTGATCCTGACCGACGATCTTGCGGCGCAGCGAGGTCTCAAAGTCGCGCGCGTCACTACTCCTCCGGGTCGGATCAAGGACGGTTGCCAGATTCGTTCTCATAGGGTCTAAACCAATTTCCTTTCTGGAACTGGCTATTGCCTGGGATATTGTCGGTTTCAGAACCTGCCTGGGAAGACTTCTCGAGATTCACTTCCCACTGCGTATACTGCAAGCCGCTAGCCATCCTTCCGGACGCCGCCATTTCCTACTTTCTGAACGTTTTAGATGCTGCTAGAGCGAGGAGGTTACTAACTTCGGAACCCCTCCGGTCTTCTAAAGAGAAATTCTTTGCAGAGAGCGGGAACTTTCCCTCGCGCGCTACAGGAACCCCCCTAACGTCACTGTCTGGCAGCGCTGTTTGGCTCTGGTCCGACGTAACTGGCGGGCTGAAATTGGCCAGCTTACGATCCGATTGTTCATTCCCGATTTCTGGAGACTTTGCTTGCACCGATTGTCGGCGGGTAGTTTCGTGCGTCTTGTTCTGGCCCTGGCTGGCTTGTTGGCCCCAGCCGCGACTGCCGTCCAAAATCCCCACGGCTTGAAGTACGTGGCGGTCAAAACAGAAACAACAACCACCAGGAAGGTGGAAGTGCCCCCGCCGGTGGCAGCTCCTCCGGGATCGACGCTCTATCAGGCACGTCGCGGCGATAGCCTGCCGGGTGTTGCGCGCCAGTTTCTGAAGAAGACCAAGTATTTGACTTCGGCCGAACTGGCCGACGCGATCCGCGACGCAAACGGCAGCCGTCAGGGGACTTTCCTGAAGCCTGGCGAAACCATCGTCATTCCGGGAATCCTTGATACACCGATCGTCGAAAAGAGCGTTCCGGTCGCAAAGGACTTTGAAGTACGCGCGATCTATCTCACCGGCGTAATGGCGGGAAGCGATCATGGCATTCGCATCATCAAGCATTGGCGTGAGGTCGGCGGCAATGCGGTTGTGTTCGATATTAAGGACAGCGACGGAATCGTCAACATCGCCTTCGACCATCCATTTGCTACCGGGCAGAAGCATTACATTCACGATCTGCCGAAGTTCACCCGCTTCCTGCACTCGCAGAACATGCACGCCATCGCGCGTATAGCGATGTTCCGCGACGAGCACTTGGTAAAGACGCATCCAGAGCTGGCTGTGAAGTCGCATCGCACGGGTGAGCCGTGGCGCGAGAACGGCAAACTGGTCTGGACCGATCCTTCGAATCCAAAGGTGCAGGACTATGACATCGCGCTAGCGAGATATGTAGCCGAGTCAGGCGTAGATGAGATCCAGTTCGACTACGTGCGCTTTCCGGCCGAAGGCGATCAGAAGGACGCTGGTTTCGTTTTTCAGACCGAGCATCCGAAGTGGCAGCGATCAGAGGTGATTGCCGACTTCCTGACGCGCGCCTACTCGCAGATACATCCGACGGGCGCTCTGTTTTCGCTCGACGTGTTCGGTGTTATGGCGTGGCAGCGGCAGGTCGACCTTTCGCACACCGGGCAAGACATTGTCGCAATGGCGAAGCACTGCGACGTCCTCTCGCCCATGATCTATCCCTCACACTTTTTCGGCATGGATGGCATCGCCCGCCCGGGCGATGCGCCTGAGCACTTCATCGGCGAGTCGATGGACCGCTTCATGCTGATCACGAAGGATAGCGGGGTGGTCATCCGTCCGTGGCTGCAGGCCTTTGCGTGGCGGACGAAGACCTATTCGCCGAAATACATCGAAGTACAGATCGAGACCGCAAGAAATAAAGGCGGTGTTGGATTCTTGTTTTGGAACGCAAACAACGACTACTCGAAGCCTTACACGGCCATGCCGGAGATGATGGTGGCGAAGGGCCGATTCTTCCGCGGCGATGAAATTGGACAGCCACGGCCCGAGACCGCGCCCATACGGGTGGCTGCGCCGGCAGCAGAAGGGGGAGCGGCGACGGGCGCAAAAGTCGTGAGAACGTCCCACCACACGTCTCCGCCAACTAAACGCGTACAGCACTAAACTCGCTTTTGTCCTGCCCCCAGCCTCCGTGTCTCTGTGTTCGGTGCCGATGAGAGGCGACATACCAACGGTCAATTGACACCCTCGGCTATCGGAGGTAGTCTCCCCCGAAACATCCGTGTGGGAGAGACTTTGCATCGTCCATATCTGGCCCCAATCCTCTGTGTGTGTCTTGCCCTCGCTGCGAGTGCTTCCGACTCCATCCCGACAAGCCAACCTAACGACAATCGCGTTCCGGCTGGACACGTCACGCAGGGTGTCTTGAGTCTGCAACTCGATCTGGTCGAGGCGAACTGGTATCCCGAGAAAGAGGGCGGGCCCCACCTGAAAGTGTATGCATTCGCCGAAAAAGGTGGTGCGCCGCTCATTCCTGGTCCGCTGATCCGGGTGCCGCAGGGGACTGAGGTTCGCATCGAGCTACACAATGCGCTAGCCACCGGTATGTTTGTCCGAGGACTTGATGCGCATAACTCGGCGAATGCTGAACCGGCTACGCTGGTGGCAGGCGCGACCGCAAATCTGCACTTTACTGCCGCTGTCCCCGGTACGTACTACTATTCAGCCCGTAGTACGAGGGATTCGATCGAAGATCTCGGAAACCTCAATAGCACCAGCAGCCTTCCCATGGGAGAGGGGCCGTTTGGCGTTGAGAGCGAGTTGGAAGGCGCATTGATCGTCGATCCTCCCGGTGCAGCCACCGACGATCGCGTATTCGTGATCACGAACTGGATATCTGGCGTCGTTACGCCTCCGTTTCGCGAGGTGCTGGCCATCAATGGTAAGTCATGGCCCTATACCGAGCGGCTATCGGCGCAGGTCGGCAATACAGCTAATTGGCGCATCATTAATACGAGCGTCAGCGATCATGCCATGCACTTGCACGGATTCTTTTTCCGCGTGAAAAGCAAGGGATCGCAGGAACAGGATCACCTTTACCAGACGGACGAGACGATACAGGCTGTGACGCAGTACATGCCGCCGGGCGGCACCGCTGCGATTGCCTGGACGCCTGAGCGACCTGGGCGGTGGCTGCTCCATTGCCATATGACGGGACACATGTCGACGAATACACTGTCGCCGTTCTTTACCGCGGATGCGCACCCATCCGAACATGACATGTCTGGGGAGTTCGGTGGAATGGGATCGTTGGTACTTGGGATTAACGTTGCACCGGCTGCACATCTGGTGGCTGTCGCACAAACCGACGCTGTGCCCCGCAAGCTGACGCTTCTGGTGCGCGAAAATCCCGCATCGCGATATTCACTCACCCACCTTGGATACCAAATACAGGAGTCGGGCGCGAAGGAAGCACCCGATCCGCCACCTTTTCCGGGTGCACCGCTGGTGCTGATGCGCGGCGAGCCGGTGGAGATCACGGTTGTGAATCAGTTGAAGCAGCCGACGGCAGTGCACTGGCACGGCATCGAGCTCGAAAGCTACTACGATGGTGTGCCGGGCTGGGGCGGAGACGCCCTGCAAACTACACCGCCGATCCCGCCGGGCGGAACCTTCGTTGCGCGCATGACCCCGCCGCGTGCGGGAACATTCATCTACCACACACACTGGCACGATGTGTCTCAACTTACCAGTGGGCTGTACGGACCGTTGATCGTGCTCGAACCAGGACAGAAGTTCGATCCCGCGGTGGACAAGATCTTTCTCATTAGCCGTGACATGCCGGACGAGATTCCGGCGTCGAGCCTCATTCTCAACGGAAGCCCTCAGCCGCCTCCTTCGGTGCTGAAGGTTGGGACGAAGTATCGTTTCCGATTCATCAACATTGGCACTAATGACGTGGACGCTAGGGTGAGATTGATGGCCGGCGATCAGCCTGCCACATGGAAGATGGTGGGCAAAGATGGTTGGACGGTGCCGGCAGCGCAAGTCAAAGCGCAACAGGCTTATCAACCGGTCAGCGTAGGGGAGACCTACGATTTCGAATTCACTCCAGAGAAGACTGGCGATATGACGCTCGAGGTGACCCTCACCTTCAACCGCACTAAGCTGACCCAGCTGATCAGCGTGCAGTGAGCCCAAGCAATGCCGTTCGGAACTCGGGCCAGCCGGACAGGCACTATCTCTTCTGATCGAGAAACGCCCGCAGCCGCGCATATCCGCTACGGCTTACCGGAAGCTGTGTACCGTTGCTCAATACGACGACATGATTGTCTTTGCTGTAGGGCGCGATCTTCGTGACCCGCTCGAGGTTCACGATGTAAGAGCGGTGGATGCGGAGAAAGCGGCCGGGGTCGAGCGCGCTCTCAAGACTTGATATGGTCTGCTGCTTGAGGTGTTTCTTGCCCCCGGTGCAGAGAGCGACGTAATCATCCTGCGATTCCACGTAATCAAGTTTGGAGATTGGAATCACATACACGCGTGTACCGTCCTTGACCGCAACGCGCTCGAGATGCTGCTCGGGCGGACGCGCGCTCGTTGCTAGTTCCACGGGCGCAGGCACCTTTCCACCGAGCCGTTGCTTCGCGCGCTGCAGAGCGGTTTCGAAGCGTTCGGCGGTAAAGGGCTTCAGCAGATAGTCGACCGCATGAATTTCGAACGCTTTCAGTGCGTATTCGTCGTAGGCAGTCACAAACACAATTGCGGGCTCGGTGCCGATCAGTTCGAGCACTTCGAATCCATCAAGCTTGGGCATCTGGATGTCTAGGAATACCAGGCCCGGCTTCAACTCGGCGACGGCTTTTACCGCTTCGAATCCGTTGGCGCATTCCGCGACAATTTCGATCTCCGGATGCTTGCCGAGAAATTCCGCCAACACCTTGCGCGCAAGCTCTTCGTCGTCCACCACGATCGCGCGAATTTTCTCGGCGCTAGCCATGAGTTTCTCCATTCAGCTGCGCCGGAAGACGAAGCTTCACTGAAAAGCGATTCCCTGTAGTGCTGACGTTCACGTTGGCATCGACTCCATAGCGCGTGTAAAGACGGCGTCGCACGTTATCGAGCCCCAGCCCGGTTTTGAGGGGCGCGGGCATTTCGGGATCGAAGCTGTTTTCGACGACGATCGCGACGTCGCGCTGCTGGCGATGAATGCCCAGCGCGATCACTCCGCCCTCGGGCAAGTTCGCGATCCCATGCCGGATGGCATTCTCTACCAGCGGTTGCAGCAAGAGAGGGGGTAGTTGCACGCCGAGGGTGTCTTTTTCGATGTCTTCTTCCATGGTGACGCGGGCTCCGAAGCGCACCTTCTCGATCGCCAGGTAGCCGCGCACAAGGGCCAGTTCTTCCTCCAGAGTGATCGCCTCTTGCTTGCCGACCCGCAGGGTAGTCCGCAGAAAATCGGCCAGCAGGATGCACATCTCGCGCGCTTTACCCGAGTCCACGCTGGTTAGCGCGCTGATCGAATGCAGACAGTTGAACAAGAAATGCGGATTGACCTGTGCGCGGAGAGCTTTCAGTTCGGCATCGCGTGCCAGTACCGACGCCTCAAGGGCGCGCTCCTGAGCCTCGCGGGAGGCTTGCTGCGCAAGGACCGCGTAGTCAAAGGCCACAGAGAGTTCATAGAGGAGCACTCCTGTGATCCACAGCGTCGGGATTACATGGGTGGCGCGCGACTGAAGTCCGGCGAATCCAGCCCAGCGTTCGAGGGCACTGGCGAGTCCTTTTGCAATCTGAATCCACAAAGTACTAACGATCAGCGCCGCCGTCGCGTGCGTGAGAAATATCTTGGTGAAACTCGATTGATCGATCGGGGTCATGCGGCATGGGTACCAGGCCGCCAGGCACAGGAATGCATAGATCAAGCAGAGCGGGGCAGTGAGCGCGACCGCTTCGGCCCAACTTAAAATCCCAGAACGTTTTTCGAGATACGCCAGAAACCCGGCCAGCGGTAACCAGGTGAGCAGGTACAGTCCGAGTTGTCGAAAACTGCTCAGGATGGGATGCATGCCGACTCAGTTCCTGACTTCCACCCCTCCCATCATGGCGAAGCCCTTCACGATTAGCGTCTTGGTTACGTTTCCGCTTTCGCGCGCCTTCAGGCTATGCCCGCCCAGAAAAGCTGTGACTTGCATGGAAACCGCCCAGTTTTCCGGAACGCGTAGAACACCCCCACCCATGACCGCGGTCACGTTAATGACGGCAGTATCGCCGGCGATTTCTGCATCGCGCAGATTGACGTCGAATCCGCCCATGAAAGCGACCAGGTCGCCGCCGCGGAAGTCCTTGGAGCGGATGCGGTACTCGCCACCACCCCAGATCGAGATCACGTTCAGGTGCTGGGAGAGTTCTCCGGCCGTACCCGCTATGGGTTGATACGCGCGCCAGATCATAAGCAGTCCGGCAGCGATCACGAGCACGGGCCAGAAGGTTTCGAAGCGCACGTGCAGGTAGCCGAGTTCGTCCAACTCAAGAAGTACGCCGACGATCAGCAGCAAAATGCCCCACGGACGAGTCCGGCGCGACTGCACGTTGAGCAGTCCGACGAACAGAAACACGACTGCCCAGAAGTTGAACCAATGATGGATGAACCCCATCTGGCTGAGGAGCAGGAGCGCTCCAATAATGATCAGCGCCAAACCACTTACTAGTGTGGGGCTGACATCGTTGTCTCTACAGCTCATGCTGGCCCTCTTTCGAACGCCGTTTCTCTGCGTCGGGTTCCGTTATGTACCCACCCAGGAACAGGACGCACGCACCCAATGCCACCAGCAGGACCGGCGAGGATTGCCACATCAGTTGGAAAGAAAGAATGCTGGTCCGGATGAGAATGCCAAGTTTATCAAACAGAAACAGCCCTCCGACGATGGCCATGGCCACAGCCAGTAGTGTCGCTTCCCGTCGATCGTGTTGATGGTTGCTTTGCATAGGCTGTCTCCTCACTCCAAAACTCTGTTGTTCTGAAGCGAAGGTAGCCGTGGGAAGGAAGGGCGTCGTGGGTTTTTCGGTGAGTTACCGATTCGGACCGGTGAATGACGATACCAGGCGAGTCGCGGTGGCGGTGTCGGGAGGCTAGCCAGAGACCGCCACCGGCAAACTCACCTACGAGAGTGCGGCCTCAGGCAGTGCCGTCACTCTCATCTAGGGCACGGCTTACTTCGCCGCGCTGTTCGCCGCCAGCGCGAGATACCTCCCGCTAGTCTTAGCGGCGGCCCGAAGTTCAGCTTTTGTGCGCCGCAGTTGGAATCCGTCATCGTGTCCCGGAATCCAAAGCTGCGAGACAAAACACTCACGGTCGTAGCATTCGAACTGGATGCTAGGAATCACACGCCGCGAGTGGCCGGCCGCGTGGTCGGTCACGATCATGCTGGACGTCGACTCGTTCGTATTACGCAAGAGCACGACATTTTCCTTCATAGCGGAGAATGTGTACTCGCCAGCCGGGTAGGTCCGGTCGTCGAGGCTGAAGCTAAACGGAACGTTGACCTTCATGGTGGCCAGCGACTGACCGAAAGCCGAGGCGAGCCCCAATAGCACGCAAAGAGCGATACAGAACAGCGTTTTCATAGTTGTTTCCTTTTCAGACTTGGGCGGCTTCGGTGCCGCCTAGCAGTCCCCACATCCGTTGCGGGTGAGCCCAATTTGCGTTTCGGGGGCTGGCAGCACAATGGGTCGATCGTGATCCGTGCCGGGAACGATTGTGACCATCTAAGCAACTGAAAAGAAAAATCAAGAGCTGGATTGTGACCCGCAAAGATGGGCTCTTTGTAACCTTCTGCGTTGTAGACTCGTCCAACGATGTGAGGTGGTGGGGATGGCACAGCCGGTTGCGAAACCCAGGCAGCAACGTTTCGGCCTTTATGAGTTGGATCTCGACGCCCGGGAACTTCGCAAGTCAGGGATCCGGATCAAGCTCCAGGAACAGCCCTTTCAGATCCTGGCTATGCTGCTGGAACGGCCCGGCGAAATCGTCACCCGCGACGAGCTTCAAAAACGCCTGTGGCCTGCTGACACCTTCGTGGATTTCGATCTAAGCCTGAACAGCGCGGTCAAGAAACTGCGCCAGGCGCTTAATGACGACTCCGACAACCCTCGTTTCATTGAAACGCTCTATCGCCGCGGTTATCGCTTCATTGGACCAGTCACCGAAATTGAGCGCTTTGCTGTCAGTCTTTCCGACCCGGCAGCCGCGAGGCTCATGTCAGTGCCGGTTCCGATTGCGACAGCACAGCCGAAGCGAGCGAATTGGAAACTTATCGCGCTCGGCTCTCTCTTTCTTCTCGCCGCTGCCGCAGCCGTGCTTTGGTTGTCGTCGCCAGGGCAGGTGCGCGTGCTCGGATACCGGCAGATTACGCACGACGGGCAGGACAAGTCGGTGATCGCCCCGGATGGCGAGCGCCTGTACTTCCTGGAATTTGAGAACGATCAGTTCAAGATCGCTCAAGTTTCAGCTAACGGCGGCGAGACTTCCTTTCTTTCAATCCCTTTTTCCAACGCGCATCTTGCTGGCATTTCCCCCGACGGAAGCGACCTCCTCGTTGCGCACCTCAAGGGAGAGGGAGCAACTCGGGCTCTCTGGAGCCTCCCGCTACCGGCGGGAACGCCGCGCCGGATTCTCGATCCTTACGTCAACTCGGCCGCCTATTCTCCAGATGGCCGACAAATCGTCTTCTCGCGCGGAGCCGAAATCTTTCTCTCCAACGCCGACGGGAGCGCAATTGGACGCATGACAACAGCCACCGGCGATGTAAGTGGACTCGCTTTCTCCCCCGACGGGAAACGCCTCCGTTTTTTTACGAGCGATCCGGACGACGCGCTTAGTCAGATGTGGGAGGTGAGGCGCGACGGCTCAGGGATGAAGAAGATCTTGCCCGGCAACCGCCTCACGGCATTTTCCTGCTGTGGACATTGGACGCGTGACGGCAAGTACTACATATTTCAATCCACCGACGGCACATCCTCGAACATCTGGGCCCTGCCCGAGAAACGCCATTGGTTCAGCCGCACGCCAGATCCCGTACAACTCACGAATGGCCCGCTCGATTTTCAGTTTCCCGCGCCGAGCAACGATGGGAAGAAGGTCTTCATGGTCGGATCGCAGCCGCGCGGTGAGGTCCTGCGTTATCAGGCGGGCTCGGGATTCACGCCCTTTCTTCCTTCACTCTCGGCCATCGATTTCTCTTTCTCGCCCGACGGACAGTGGATGAGCTACGTCACCGTCCCCGACTTCAGATTGTGGCGCAGCCGCATCGATGGGAGCCTGGCTCTGCAACTGACTAATTCCTCAATTTTTGCCGAACTCCCGCGCTGGTCGCCCGACAGCAAACAGATTGTCTTCATGGGACGAACCGAGACGAGCAACTTCCATGCCTACGTAGTTTCGTTCGACGCAAGCGACCTGCACGAGCTGATCCCTGGTGCAACCGTCGGTTTTGATCCCGGGTGGTCTCCGGACGGAAAATCCATCGTGCTCTGTTTATCGGACATGGCGTTTCGCGGTGAGCAGGGCATTGCGATCTTCGATGTGGCGTCGCAAGAATTGACGGACATTCCCAACAGCAAAGCATATTTTTCTCCGCGCTGGTCGCCTGACGGCAAGTACATCGCCGCCATCACGAAGGACTCATCCAAGATCGTGCTGTATGACATGGCGAAACAAACCTGGACGGAGTTGACGCGCAAGCCCGTCGACGAGGTTGGTTATCCGAGTTGGTCGCGCGACGGCCAGTATCTCTATTTCGACAGTATCTTCACCGATAGTCCCGCTTTCTTCCGCATTCGCATTCCCGACGGCAAGCTCGAACGGATTGCCGAACTCCGCGGGATTCGCAGGTTGATGGCTAATTTCGGCTCGTGGGCCGGCCTTGCGCCCGACGATTCGCCGCTGGTTGTGCGCGATATCTCGAATAAGGAGATATACGCGCTCGACTGGCAGGCTCCATAGCTGACGTGCGGCCACAACAGATCTGGCGCAAACGCCCGTCTCCTCAACACTGGTGACTCTCGTAATACTTACTAAGGGGCCAGGTGTCCTCGACCATCAGGCCACGCCACCCACGGAATCGGGCCATGTACGACTGCGCGCGCTGAACCTAACCTGAGCACTGCAAGTGAGCAGTAAACGGCTCGGGAGGCCAGCGATGAAAATGCTCTTTGCAGTTCTTGTATTGGTGGCAGCGGCACAGGCACAAAACTTTGCCGACGAGGGCAAGCTGCCCAATGCGCCCAGCCATCACCAGTTCTGGTCGCTGGAAACCAAGGTGGATACCGGCATTCTGGCAGGCTTAGTCACGGCCGATGCCATTACCACTCAAAAGGGTTTAAGTCAGGGCATGCGCGAAACCAACCCCCTGATGCGTCCGTTCGTGACACGTGGTTCCGCCGGCGAAGCGGCCGGATCGGCCATCGGCATGGGTAGCGCCCTCGGAGTTGTCTATCTACTGCACAAGACGAACCACCATAAAGCCGAGCGAATCACGATGCGCCTGATGATCGGAGTTGAGGGTACGGTGGTTGCCAGCAATATTGCTGCGCTCCGCTGAACCTCCATCGCCTGGGGCGGGCAACCACCCGCCCCGGCCTCCCGAAAAACCCGGGAACCAGTTACCGGTGGTAACCTTCGACAAAACATTTGCTGTGAATTTCCGGCCTGAAATTCCCGTAAAACGATTTGCCAATTTTTCCCGACCGCCCGGTCTGTATTTTTCGCTCGGAAGTTCGTTTTCCCGCTCGAATTCCCAAGCTATAATTTTCGACAGGAAGTGGATGGTTCTTTCTTCGAACGGCCTGACCGCTACCCGAGGAAAACATCGGAAAATGGCGTCAGGCGTCGGAAACCCCCAGCCGGCTACGCGAATCTTTATCAGCACAAGGAGCGTTCATGGCGATTCAGCAGACGGAAAAAATCTGGCATAACGGTAAGTTCATCCCATGGGATCAGGCCACGGTTCACGTGATGTCGCATGTGGTGAATTATGGTTCTTCGGTTTTCGAAGGGATCCGCTGCTACGCTCCGCCGTCTGGCCCGGCGATTTTTCGCGCCAAGGAACACATTCAGCGTCTCATCGATTCCGCCCGCATCTACCGCATCGACGTCGACTTCACGCGCGATGAGATCGTACGGGGAATGGTAGACCTGGTAAGTGCAAACGGCGTTTGGCCGTGCTACATCCGGCCGATCGTGCTGCGCGGTTATGGCGAAGCCGGGGTCAATCCGTTCAACTCCCCGACCGAGGTCTACATCTGCAACTACCCATGGGGCAAATACCTCGGAAGCGACGCTTCTGAGGGAGTGGACGTCTGCATTTCTTCCTGGACGCGCATTGCGCCGAACACGCTTCCCGCCATGGCGAAGTCAGGTGCGAACTACATGAATTCGCAGTTGATCAAGATGGAAGCCATTATCAACGGCTACGCAGAGGGGATCGCACTCGACGTCAATGGCTACGTCAGCGAGGGATCGGGCGAAAACCTGTTTGTCGTTCGCAATGGAGTGCTGCAGACGGCGCCGCTCGGGAACTCCGTGCTACCAGGGATTACGCGCGATTCCATTTTGCAAATCGCAAAAGACCTCAAACTAACTGTCGCCGAGCAGGTCATTCCCCGCGAACTGCTGTACATCGCCGATGAGGTGTTCTTCACGGGCACCGCTGCCGAGATTACTCCGATTCGCTCCGTTGACAAGATCAGTGTCGGCAAAGGCGTCGCCGGTCCGGTTACGAAGGCGATCCAGCAGGAGTTCTATGGGATCGTTCGGGGCGAAAAGGCTGACCGTCATAACTGGTTGACTCCAGTAAGAGTCGGCAGCAAGCAACCGGTCGCGGTCTAGCTGCTGTGGCTTGGGCCTTTCTGCCCGCGATGAGTGCGAAGGGCGGACGCTCCAATCCGCCCCCCTCGTTTCTGATAAGGCGGCCTTCGCCCGTTCCGCCTGCACTGGCCAAAGTCCCATTACTTCCGTCATCTCGTACCCGGTGCCCTGACGCGTCATGATGAACAGGGTTGCTGGAGCCATTCCCGCATGAATATTGACGACTTATTGCGCATCGCCATGGAGCGGCGCGCCTCTGATTTGCACCTGAAGGTTGGGAACTATCCCCACCTGCGTATCGATGGCGATCTTACTCCGTTGACCGACCAGCCGCGAATCTCTGCTGAAGACATGTTGAACATGGCATTCAGCATGATGTCGGCACGTCAGAAGCAGAAGTTCAAAGAGACCACGGAAATCGATATGGCGTACGGTGTCGCTGGCCTGGGACGATTCCGTGTCAACGTCTTCCAGCAGCGCGGCAACGTAGGATTGGTGCTCCGCGTCATTCCCACCAAGATTCGCGCGCTCGACGAACTCTTTCTGCCGAAGGTAGTGGAGCAGATCTGCGACATGCCTCGCGGTCTGGTGCTGGTTACAGGAGTGACCGGTTCCGGCAAATCGACGACGCTGGCCGCCATGGTCGATCGCATCAATTCGACCCGCTCCGAGCACATCATCACCATCGAAGATCCAATCGAATTTCTGCACCGCGACAAGAAGGGCTACGTCAACCAGCGCGAGGTGGAAGTAGATACGCCGTCATTTTCGGCGGCGTTGCGCGCCAGCTTGCGTCAGGATCCGGACGTCATCCTGGTCGGCGAAATGCGAGACCTGGAAACGATCGGCACAGCGCTCCATGCGGCAGAAACCGGACACATGGTTTTCTCCACCCTGCACACGCTGGACGCCGTGGAAAGCATCAACCGTATCATCGCGATTTTCCCGCCACCGGAGCAGAAGCAGATTCGGCTACAGCTGGCGGCGGTGCTGCGCGCGATTGTTAGCCAGCGGCTGGTGCGCCGCTCCGATGCCGAGGGGCGCGTGCCCGCCGTCGAGGTATGCGTGACCACGGCTTACATCCGGGAATGCATTCTGGTGCCGGAAAAAACGCGTGCTATCCGCGACGCGATTTCGGCAGGCACTTCGCAGTACGGCATGCAGACCTTTGACCAGTCGCTCTGGGACCTATTCCAGGCTGGGCTGGTGAACTACGAAACGGCTCTCGAAAACGCTTCGAACGCCGACGAATTCAAGCTGCGCATGCAGGGTATTGCCTCGACCTCCGATCTGTCGCGGCAGGCCATGCAGACCGCAACCTTTGGACGATAACCTTCGGAAGCCTTCTGAACTCAGGGCGCGCGATAAGCGCGCCCCTCTTTTTTGATATGGACGTTATGGATCCCGACCGGAAAAGGTGTCGCTTATTCAGTGTTCCGCGGTCTTTTAACAATTGCGAATTTTGATCGTGATAACAGCGATCCCGGAACACGCTTTATCAGAATGAGTTACAGCCCGCGAGATTAGCTTAAAGTAAATGTCAAATGTTCCACGTGGAACATTCAGCAATTGGCTGGTGAAAGGAGTTTAATTGGGCTTGCGGTTCTTGTGGTCGGAAAGATAACGCAGCATGATCGAGTCGGACGCATTCTGGAGCTGCCGCTCGAAGTTCTCCTGGCCTCGCGAGGCGGCATCCTGCCGTAGGCTTTGCCGAAGCTTCTCGCCCAGTTCGGAGTCGTTGGTCATGACCTGGATGTAGAACCAGAGAAAGTGACGCATCTGGTCAAGCGATGATTTCAGCACCTGGAGCGTATCCATCTCGGGTTGATCGGACAGCGCTTCCATGAGTTCAGGGTCCGTGGGCGCCTGCATTGCGGCGCAGTTCAATTCCTGCTGAATGGCGCGGAGATCTTCCGTCACCCGCAAAATGCGGAGATGAATCTCGTCCATGTTTGCCTGAATTTCGCGGTCCATGGGTATCCTTTCGCCTGCATCAACATCGCATCCACAAAGCGTTGCGAAAAGATTCCTCGCGTGCATGAGCTTCGGTAATTGAAGTTACCTTTGCCGCGATAACCCGCGCCAGACGGGCAGTTTCAGCCTGTCCCGAGTGCAGCAATCGAAAGGTGTGGTCCTTGGAGAATGGTGCGGGGAGGCGCGCAAAGACTCGCTACGCAGACTTAGATTCAGGCTCATGAACCAGTTGAAGGCGGGCTTGGCGAATCTCAGGGACACCGACGATCTGCACTCCCAGAGAGGGCGACTCCACGGCCTGGGCAAGCGCTAGGACCATCTGCTCCAAAGTAACCAGTCCCAGGCGCTGAGCGCCTCCACTCGTGAAGGGAAGCACCTCAGCGATCTTGTACAGGGGCAGCAGGGCGTAGGGCCAACGGTGTCCCGGGCCGAGCACATACCACGGGCGGAGGATGGTTGCGTTTAATCCCCGGTTACGAATGAGTTCTTCGCATTCCATCCGCACCGCGATATAGGGCTTCATCATGGGCGCGGGATGAGCCACGCTCAGATAGATGAAGTGGGGCACTTCCAGATCAGCGGAGGCGTCGATAGCTTCACGCCCGGCTACCAGATCGATGGAGCGAAATTCCGCAGCCTTTGCTGGCGATGGGTGTGGGACTCCCACCAAGTGGATGAAAGTGTCCGATGGTTTGATGAGCTGACGGTAGGTTTTCGAGTCGAGTGCATTGCCGGAGACGACTTCGCAGCCGGCAGGGATCTTTCCCGCGGAACCGGAGCGGACCAGGGCGCGGACGCGATGTCCACGCTCGAGCAGCACCGGGATCAGACTGCTTCCCATGTAGCCGGTGCCGCCTGTAATGAATATGCGGCGGGGATTCGCTGTGCGCGGAAGCTTCTTCACTCTCAGGAGAAGACGAATGTCAGAGATCGAGGCAGCCACGGCTGGGTACGCTCCGAAGACGGTTTCGATTCCTCGAGACCGATGAGGAAGTTTAATCCAGGATCAGCATGGTTGTGTTACAAACGGTGCGAAATGATGGGACCCCAAAAAGGGCTAGTCCGCGCGATTGGCCGCTGGAGCCTGGTTGCGCTCACTATCAATTCTGTCATCGGGAGCGGGGTTTTTGGGCTGCCTTCCACCACCGCCAAATTGCTGGGGCCGTATAGCACGGCCGCAGTGCTGATCGCGGCAGTGCTGATCGCGGTCATCATGGCATGCTTCGCCGAAGTGGCCTCGCATTTCACCGAGGCGGGCGGTCCTTACCTGTATGCGCGGACTGCCTTCGGAAGGCTTGTCGGACTGCTGGTGGGATGGATGTTGTACCTGGCGCAGTGCGCCGCTCCCGCAGCGAACGCTAACCTGTTCGTGATTTATCTCGGGCAGTTCTGGCCGGCTGCTGCTCATCGTCCGAATCAAATTCTGATCTTGACGGTGCTGGTAGGCGCGCTTGCCGCGATCAATGTACTCGGAGTCAAGCAGGGGACGACCGCGAGCAATATCCTGACGGTGGCGAAGATTCTTCCTTTACTGATGGTGATTCTGGCCGGGTCGGCCGTGACGCTCGTGCATCCCGCGCCGTGGGGAGCGGCTACTTCACCCACGCGTGGCGATTGGCTCAAGGCCATGGTGCTGCTGATTTTTGCCTATGGCGGATTCGAGACGGCGCTGGCTCCGATGAGCGAGGCCAAGAATCCACGCCGCGATGCGGTATTCGCGTTGTTTGCGGCACTCATCAGCTGCACGGTTATTTATGCGCTTATCCAGTGGGTAGTGGTCGGAGTGCTTGGCCCTGGCGCTACCGGAGAGCGTCCGATCGCTGACGTGGCTCGCGTTGCCATGGGCGATCGTGGATCGACGGTGGTGGCGATTGGCGCGCTGCTGTCGTTCTATGGCTACCTGAGTGCCAAAATGCTGGCCATGCCCCGGGTGACTTTTGCGTTGGCCGAGGCGGGGGATCTGCCGGGGTGGTTTGGGCGCGTGAGCCGCAGGTTCCACACGCCGTGGTTCTCGATTGTCGTCTTTGCGCTCGCCGTCTGGGGATTGGCGATCAAGGGAAATTTCCAGTGGAACCTGACGCTTTCGGCAATCGCTCGGTTGTTCTACTACGGCGTAGTTTGCGCGGCCTTGATTTCCCTGCGATACAAGCGGGCCGAGGCGCCGAGGTTTCACCTGCCCGCTGGCCCGGCCCTTGCCATCTTGGGAGCGGTGATCTGCGCGGCTCTGTTAACCCAGGTGGACCGCAGCCAGTCACGAATCGTGGCCGTGACCGTGGCTGCTGCGGTCGTGAATTGGATTTGGGTTAGGAAGACAGCCAGCAATCAGTAGCCAGTTCCCAGTTCCCAGTAACACTCAGGATATCTGGAAGCGGACGCCTAATGGCTTGGCTGTTCCTCTGCACCTCACGCCTGTTCCATTTCCAGCAGTTTTTCTTTCCGCTCGATGCCCCAGCGGTATCCGCCCATTTCTCCGTCTTCGCGGACAACGCGGTGGCAGGGGATGGCCACCGCCACGGGGTTCGTAGCGCAGGCGCGTGCCACGGCGCGAGTCGCTCTCGGCATGCCGATCTTGCGGGCGACATCGCTGTAGGAGCGAGTTTCTCCGCGCGGAATGCGCTGCAGGAATTCCCAGACGCGGCGCTGGAAAGCGGTCGCCCGAATATCGAGAGGTAAAGAAGCACTGGTTTCCTTACCGTCGATAAGGCGCGCGAGATTGGCTTTCCATTCGGCCATAGCCTGGTCATCGCGCTTGCGAACAGCGAACGGAAACTCGCGCATCAGCCCTTGCAGCAGCTCTTCGTCGGAATCAGCGAACTGGATCGCGCAGATGCCTTTTTCGGTTGCGGCTATCAGCATGCGTCCGAGAGGGGATGCCGTCGTGGTATAGCGAACCACGGCTGCCAAGGCGCCACGGCGATACTTTTCGGGTGTCATGCCGAGCTGGGTCGCGGTGCGCTCGTATAGGCGGCTGCTGGAGCCGTATCCGGCTGCGTAAAGCGAGGTGGTGACGTTGTGGCCGGCCTGGAGATTCTGCTTCACCTGGCGCAGGCGGCAGGCGTCAATATAGGCCCTCGGCGAGACCCCAAGCACAGCCTTAAAGGTCCGCTGCAGGTGAAACGGGCTGAGGCGGAAGGCCTTGCCCAGGTCGCTGAGCGTGATGCGGTCTTCGATGTGCTGCTCGATGTATCGGCAGATGGCGTGTACGAGCGCCGACTGCGGATTGCCGTCGGCGGCCTTCGGGCGGCAGCGCAGGCAGGCACGGTATCCAGCGCGCTCCGCGTCGACGGGGTCGTCGAAAAAACGCACATTTTCGCGACGCGGCCGGCGGGATGGGCAGGAGGGGCGGCAGAAGACGCCTGTGCTCGACACGCCGAAGACGAACGTGCCATCGACCGAGGCATCGCGTCCCACAACAGCCTGCCAGCGGGTTTCGTCGTTGAGCTTCACGATGTCGTTCTCTTCTTGGAATATTGTATTGGTGTTCATGAGGGCAGAATAGGACGGGTCCGCAGAGCGGACTATCCGGATGTTGCGGTCAAAGTAAATCAAGTTTCAGGTGGCGGTCGTCAGGAGTCAGGTAATAAGTAATACCGTCCGGGTCATGGGTTTGGGCAAAAGCGATATGATGCGATTGATCTTATTGATGATTTTGTTGGCGGGATTGACGATGGCCCAAGACAGTGGTGTCTGCGGAAGCGGGAATTCGGTTGCAGTAGGTGCGGTCAAGGTGGAAGTTGGTCCCGACACCATAACAGCATCGCGGGTGGCGGAGGAGATCAGGCTCGATGCCCGCCATCCGGCGGTGGAGTGGCAGCGGGCCCAGGCGATCGCCTTCTGTGCGGACTGGCAGGGGAAGAATGCCGATTCTGGACGAGAGACCCGAGTACGGGCTCTATGGACGCCGAAGACGCTGTATTTAAGATTTGAATGCCGCTATCGCGAGATTTTCATCTTCGAAAATTCCAATGCGAATGGACGGCGAGATCATTTGTGGGATCGGGACGTGGCCGAGACGTTTCTGCAGCCCGATCCGTCGCGTCCACCGTACTATCGCGAGTTTGAGGTAAGCCCCAACGGCATGTGGATCGATCTCGACATTTTTCCGGATGGGCTGAACGATTTGAAGAGCGGCTTGACGCGGTCTGTGTGGGTCGACGAAAAGAATCGCATGTGGGCAGCGGAGATTGCGATTCCGATGAAGGCACTCACGGAGAAATTTGATCCTGCTGCAGTGTGGCGAACAAACTTCTTCCGCGTGGAGGGCCAGCGGGAGCCGCGATTCTATTCAGCGTGGCGCCCGACGAATACGCCCGAGCCCAACTTCCATGTCCCGGCAGTATTTGGAAAATTGAAATTCGCGGAGCGATGAGTTCGATGTGGGCGAATCGGCTGTAAAGTCCGCCGCCATTGTGTAGTATGTCGTTTCGCCAATTTCCCAAGAAAACCTGTTGTCCGCACGGAGGTCCTAATGATTCGCAGCAAGAATTGGATTTTCCTTGGTGTTCTGCTCGGTCTTATCTCGGTCCTGGCGGCTGCGCAATTGAGTAGTGATGAACTCAAGAAGTTGTTGCCCGCGAGCTATTTCTTTGCCGGGCAGTCAGCCCCGGTGCAGACGCGCAACTCGGGCGGCCTCAAGACGGCCGGCGGCAAGTACGTCCTGGTTTCACTGGTAGACAACTCAGGATACTCGACGGCGATCAAGGAGAAGTATCAGGGGTTGTTCATCACCGAGACCAAGGTGACGTTTGAAGGGGGAACGCTCGATCCGGGACAGTACGGGTTCGGCTTCAAGGATGAGAAATTCATCGTGATGAACGTCGCAGCATCCGATTTGTTCTCGATCGCAAGCAAGAATGACGATCAACTGAAGCACCCGGTGCCGCTGAAACTCGAAAAAGACGGCGACGGATACCGCCTATACGCGGGGAAGAAGTACGTCACGCTGAAAGCGGATTAGTGAGCCAACGGCTGGTTTGAGCCGAGCAACAGGCCGATGCCTGCGCGCTTGCGAAGCTCTGTGAGCAGCGCGGCGGCGGCATTCTGGTAGGTCTTGCTCGGATCGGACGAATCCGCCCAGACGGCTTCGTACACGATCCGGGCAGCTTCCTTCAAATCCATATGAAGTGCGGCTTCGAAGCGATCCGCCTGCTGCCGGGCCTCGGCGTAGCAGCTATGGCAGACGGCCGCCGGCTCTGAATTCCCCTCATGATTCTGATCCATGCAGCAGCGGAAGCTGGCGCTGGCGTTGATTTGCGTGTGAGCCTGGTAAATCTGAGACTTCAATTCCTTGATGAGGCGATCGCGATCGTCCATTTCAGGCCGGATAGCCACCGGCGTGGCACCAACGGCTGGAGCAGGATATGCGGGGTCGGAAGCGGCTGAAACACGCTCGCTGGTGTTGCAGACCGGACAGCAATCCATATCGGCGGGGTAGTACATCCGGCATTTCGAGCAAGGAAGGCCATAGCCTGCGGGCTTGCGAGCTTTGGGTGGCGCGGCAACGGTAGCGTCGTGGGTAATGGTGCGTTCGATCTTGAGCGAAGCAGTTGCTGCCTTGATTCGAGCCTGCTGAACGCCTGCTGCTTCCATAGGACACTCCGGGGGATGCGCGCCTATTGCGGCATCGATCTTTGAAGGCATTCTAGGGTTATTGAAGCACGGAAAGCGATGCACGGCAGTACATGCGGAGGGTCGCCCGGTGGTACAGGTGGCCTCGAGTTACCGGGAGGCCGTGATCAATTTGACGACTTCCTGCATGCGGGTGCGATAGAGATCCTGCCCGGGATCGAGGCGGGAGGCGATTTCGAGTTCGCCAAGGGCCTCTTCGTAGCGGTTAAGAGCCATCAGGCAGGCAGCCAATGAATAGTGATTCTGGGCGCTCGGATCAAGGCGAAGGGCTTGGCGGAACTCTTTTTCCGCCTCGGCTAGATGCTGGATATTCACCAGGGCAGTGCCCAGGAAGTGGTGAGCGAGCGCGGAATCGGGGCTAATCGTAATCGCGACCTGGAGTTCGTGGACGGCTTCTTTGTCCTGTCCGGCGAGCAATAGGGCCTGTCCGAGGACACGGTGCTCGGCGCCACTTGCGGGATTGACGAGGACGGCAGCGCGCAGTTCCCGTATGGCGGCGGGATAGTCGTGCTTGGCCATGTAGGCCTTGGCAAGGCAATCGTGTCCGCCTTCCCATTCGGGACTCTGGTTGTAGAGATCCTGAAATTCGGCAATGGCGCGGTCAAATTGCCCCTTGTCGCAGTAGGTGTTGCCAAGATTGTTGCGGACGCTGGGCTCGTTCGGAGCGAGACGCTTGGCTTCCAGATACTCGGTGACTGCATCGTCGAGGCGTCCCTGGTCGTGCAGGACGACGCCGAGATTGCTGTGCGCCTCCCAGAACTGCGGGCGAAGCTTCAGGGCACGTTGATACGCGATGGCAGAGCGACGCAGGTCGCCTTGGTCACGCAGCGTGATGCCCATATCGTAGTAAACGTCTGGATTTTCGGCCTCGCGCGCGAGCGACTGCTGAAAGGCATTCAGGGCCGCGTCGTACTGGCCATCAGCGTAGAGAGCGAGTCCCAGATAGCGATAACCTTCAGCATTTTTTGGATCAATGCTGAGGGCAGTGCGAGCTTCGGCGATGGCGTGATCGGAGTCGTCCTGTCGATAGAAAAGGTACGAGAGCTGGCTGTGCGTTTCAGGGAAGCCGGGCATGAGGCGCGCGGACGCCGTGAACTCGTCGAAGGAGTCGTCGAAGCTTTCCCGCTGGCGTAGCACGGCGCCGAGAACAAAGTGAAACCAGGGATTCTTGGCATCGTCGCGAAGAAGCGCGCGAAGCTTATTCTCCGCAGTCGCGAGCTTCTTTTCGTGAATAAGCGCGGCAATTTGAGAGGCGTTGCCCGAGCAAGCACACGGCTCGCTGGACTCGTGAATCGATTGGAGGCCCTGCAACAGATGAGCATTGGCTCCGGCTTTGTGAAGCGGAGAAACGCAGGCTGGCGTCACGCGACAGGC
>Ga0126369_10000055_pt1 | contig 64249 bp, 58 predicted proteins | sample PanSoiMetaPlot_1_FD_109646 | JGI IMG/M metagenome (GOLD analysis project Ga0126369, IMG submission 109646) | Tropical forest soil microbial communities from Panama - MetaG Plot_1 | ecosystem: Environmental > Terrestrial > Soil > Tropical forest > Bulk soil | place: Panama | collected 2016-02-17
CATCACCCCGACGACGGCCAAGGCTGCCTTTAAGGAGCGCCGCAGGGCCCAACGCTTGAGCACCAAGCTGAGCAGACCCGACGCGGTGGCGATGCCGACCCCGAACCAAGCCGATCGCTGATCCACCGGAGCTCGAATCAGCAGCGCTGAAGCGAGAAGCCCGACGAGCCCGGTGGCCGCGATACCGGCGGTGAACCTCCAGGCGCCGGGCGCTGCGGAGATCATCGTTTGTTGGTGCGCAACAAGTCGTGGAGGAACCCGTAGAAGCCCACAGCGATGCCGATCGTGGACAGCACCACCAGCAACCAGGGCGTCGTCTTCAACCAGCGGTCTAGAAAATAACCTCCGAGCACGCCGACGGCTGCCCCTCCAACCAATTTCCAGACCGCCGAGATGTAGGGTTCGGCCGCGCGTAGCTGCTGCGCGGCCCGCCCCAATCCTGGCTCGTCACGATTCGGCACCAAGCGCGCCTCTCAATTGCACCGGGTTTCAAAACGCCGCATCGCGCGGAAGGTTGCGACGCTCGATGGGCTCGGTCAACGAAGCGGGAGGCGCCCTCGGCAGACGAACAGCGAAGGTGGTGCCGTTCTCTTTGGATGAGGTGACCTCGATGCTTCCGCCGTGGGCCTCGACGATGTGCTGCACGATGTACAGGCCGAGGCCGATGCTCCGGTTCGTCTTGTCCACCTTTCCGGCCATCACTTTCATCGGTTTGAACACGTGCGGCAAAAGCTCGGCCGGAATCGGGTCGCCCCGATTGTGAACGGAGATGAAAACCGCCTCTCCCTCCCCGCGGGTCTCCACTTGGATCGACGACTCGGCCGGACTGTACTTGATTGCATTCTGAGTCAAATTCTCGATCATCTGTTGCACGCGATTCGGGTCCCAATCTCCCTGGCCATCGCCCGATTGTAGAAGCTCGATGCGTCCCTGGGGCTGGCCCGCGGCCAAATCGTCGATCAATTCTTTGGTCAGGCGGTGAAGGTTGACCGGCTGGCGCCGGATGGGGATCCCTCCAGTTCTGCGCGCCTGGGTAAAATCCAAGAGGTCTCGGATCAGTTGATCGGCCCGCTCGGTGGCAGCACGAATGCGCCCAGCAGAGCGGCGCGCGCGATCGTCGACTCCGCCTGAGCGTTCGATCGCCGATGCCGCCATCGAAATCACCGAGAGGGGATTGCGCAAGTCGTGACTGACGATTCCAATAAGCTGTTGCTCGAAATCGGCTCGCCGGCGTTCAAGCTCATACAAATGGGCGTTCTCGACGGCCAGAGCGGCATGTGCCGCCAAGTCTTCCGCCAACAGCAAATCGGCTTGCTGGTAGGGATTTCCGGGATCCGAACGGATCAGAGTAATCACCCCGACCAGGCTCTTGCGAGTGGACAGGGGCGCGATGATGCAGGAAGCGATCCCCAATTCGGTCAAAATCCGCAGATGGTCGGGGCTTTCAGCGAAGCCGGCGAGCTGCGACGCGGTCACCTGATTCAGAAGCACCGCCTTTCGGCGACGAAGCACAGTCACGAATTCCCGCGATCTGTCGAAAGGCGGCGGGAAACGTCGCTGGTATTCCTGGGCAAGCCACTGTTTCTCTGGGTGGCGATGAACGATGGCCACGCGCCGCAACGCATTGTCCTCCTCGATCAGGCTGATGGTGCACCAATCGGCGAGCGCAGAGACCGCGAGGTCTGCGAACTTTCCGAGCGTGATCCTAGGGTCGAGCGATTCGGACAGAACCGCGCTCGCTCGCGCTAGGAATGCCGAACGTCGCTCGGCGGCGAGCGCCTCCCTCCGAGCCCGATGCAGGTCCAAACAAAATTCTGCCTTCGCCTTCAGAATCTCCGGGTGAATCGGCTTCACCAAAAAATCGGTTGCACCGGACGCGTAACCCTTGCGGACGAAGCTCTCTTCTGCGGTCTGCTCGGTGAGAAACAGTATCGGTACTAGGCGGGTCCGCTCCTGCTGTTTCAGAACTTTCGCCAGCTGGAATCCATCCAGCTCCGGCAAATTCACATCCAGCACCACGAAGGCGATATCCTCCGCGAGGGCGTGCCTGAGCGCAGCCTCACTCGACGTGGCGCGGATCACCTCGTGGCCGAGCGACCGCAACATGGCCTCGAGCGCGATCAAATCCCCGGGGCGATCATCGACTACCAGGATTTTGGCCGTCGAATTGGGGAGCACGACAAGCCCTCATGCAGCATCCAAGACCACATAGCGCTTGTTCACCGTCCAGGCAACGCGGCGGGCCGACAAAGTCTGCTTTGACAATGAGATACAACGGTTTTGTTTCCAGGATTTTCCGGGATGTACGGCGGTCGGTTTTCCCCTCGTAACTGAGAGGGCACCTCGAGTGTTTACTGTGCCAATGAGACCCATCCGATTCCGGTTTCTGGCACTGGGCCTGGCCGCTGCGGCCCTGCCCAATTGCGCCTCAAACCCACATACCTTGAATTCAAGACCACCGACGCCGCAGGCTGAGGTCGCGCTGCCCAGCACCCATTGGAGCACTTCGAAACAAGCCGTTCACGTCTTGAACCGGCTTGCTTTTGGCTATTCACCCGCTGATTGGGAGGCGCTTGAGAAGATCGGCGTCGAGCGCTGGATCAATCAGCAACTCAAGCCGACCGAAATTTCCGATGCGTGGGTGGCTTACAAGCTCAGCTCTTTTCCAACCTTGACCCGATCCAGCGCTGAGCTCGAGGAGGAGTACGCGCCTCCTGTGGAGCGAGCGAAAATGCTGGGCCTCTCGCCGGCAAGCCCAGAGGCGAAGGCCGCCATCGAAGCGATTCCGCACGAGGAGCTGCCGCAGCACATCCTGGAGGAGTTGATGGCCGCGAAGTTGGTGCGGGCGGTCGAGAGCCGGCGCCAGTTGCAAGAAGTGCTCGTGGACTTTTGGTTCAATCACTTCAATGTCTCGGCGGAGAAGGGGCCGGTTCGTTGGATGGTTACTTCCTACGAGCGCGATGCGATTCGCCCCCATGTGTTTGGCTACTTCCGAGAACTGTTGGGAGCCACTGCACATCATCCCGCGATGCTCTTCTACCTCGACAACTGGCTCAGCATTCGTGAGCTCGATCCGTCAAGGACAAAACCCGGATCCCCGAAAGCGGGCTTGAACGAAAACTACGCCCGAGAGCTCTTGGAGCTTCACACCGTGGGGGTGAACGGGGGCTACACACAACAAGACGTCCGCGAAACGGCTCGATGCTTCACGGGGTGGTCCATCGAGCAGCCGAACCGCAAAGCCACCTTCGTTTTTAGGGCGCGGGCGCATGATCCGGGTCCCAAGCACGTCATCGGGCTGTCGATTTCCCGGGGCGGCGGGGCGTCGGACGGCGAAGCCGCGCTGGATTACCTCGCGGTACATCCCGCAACCGCTCGGTTCATTGCCACCAAGCTTTGCCGAAAGTTCGTCTCCGACAATCCGCCACCACAGTTGGTGGACCGAATTGCCGCGGTGTTTCTCAAGACTGGCGGCTATCTGCCCTCTGTCTATGCGGCGCTCTTTTCGGCCGCGGAGTTCTGGTCCGACGAGGCCTTTGGCGCGAAGACTAAGACTCCGTTTGAATTTGCGGTTTCTGGAATTCGAGCGCTGGGCGGCCAAACCACTGGCGATGTTCAGCTTCTGCAACAGATCGAACGCCTCGGGGAGCCGCTGTATCGAGCACCAGCTCCAACCGGCTACCCTGATGTCGCTGAGGCGTGGATCAACGCGGGCGCCTTGCTCAACCGGATCAATTTCGGCCTTGCGCTGGCATCGAACCGAATTCATGGAACAACCGCCGACGTACGGGGATATGCCCGCCGCCATGCCGCCTGGGCCGATGTGCATCGCGTTGCGGATGCGTTCGCGAACTTCATTCTTCACCGAGAGCTGAGTCCGCAAACGCGCGACACGCTCTACCGCGCGGTTTCAGAGCAGAGGGGAGAGGAGCCGGCGGACGGCGAGCGCAGGCCGATCGACGTTCCCTTGGTCGCGGGCTTGATGTTGGGGTCGCCCGATTTTCAGAAGAGGTGAGATGATGAATTTCAGCCGCCGCGTATTCTTGAAATCTTCTGGGCTGGCGTTGGTCAGCTTCGGGTTTGCGCCACAGTTCCTCGAGCGGGCCCTGGCCGAGACGACTAAGAGAGGCGCGAAGATTCTGGTGGTCATTTTCCAGCGCGGCGCTGCGGATGGCCTCTCAATGGTCCCGCCTACCGGGGATGCTCAGTACCACGCGATGCGAACTACGACCGCTTTGCGCCCGCCCGAGAAAGGTGCGGGTTCTGCACTTCGACTGGACGGTACCTTTTCCCTGCACCCCGCGCTCGAGGCGCTCTACCCGTTTTGGAGCGAGGGAACGATGGCCATCGTGCACGCAGTGGGTTCGCCGAAGCCGACCCGCTCTCATTTCGATGCCCAGGATTTTCTCGAGGCAGGAACTCCAGGACGGCGCGCGGAAGACGGCTGGCTGAACCGGGCGCTGCTCTCCTCGCCCAACCTCCATGCGTCGGAGTTTCGGGCAGTGGCACTTCAGCCCAATTTGCCTCGATCGCTGCTGGGCGCTGCGCCGGCGCTGGCGATCAGCTCGTGGGCCGACTTTCGTCTCCGATCAGGCTGGAGCGCGGCGGCGACGGAAAGAGGGTTTGAGTCCATGTATTCGGCCGCGGTCGACAGTGCCCTTCGGCACAATGGACAGGAAATCTTCCGGGCGCTGCGGGAGGTACAGAACGCCAACCTCGAGCAAAGGCCGGCACAAAATGGGGCGCAGTATCCCAATTCACCTTTCGGAAGGCGGCTGGCCGACATCGCCCGCCTCATCCACGCGGATCTCGGGATGGAGATTGCCGCGACCGATTGCGGCGGCTGGGACACGCACGTGAATCAGGGCAATGAGCAAGGACAATTGGCTGCCCGGCTGCGAGATTTCGGTGATTCCATCGCGGCGTTCGCAACCGATTTACGGGAAAAAATGGACGACCTGTGCATCATCGCGCTGACGGAATTCGGCCGAACCGTGAAAGAGAACGGAAACCGCGGTACTGACCACGGCACTGGCTCGGTCATGCTTGCCCTCGGAGGCGGCGTCCGGGGTGGGCGAATTTACGGACGGTGGACTGAACTCAAGCCATCGAATTTGTTCGAAGGACGCGACGTCCCCGTCACCACAGACTACCGAACGGTCCTCGGTGAAGTCCTCGGCGGCCTCTTCAAATTGGAGCGCACGGACAAAGTCTTTCCTGGCTTCGAGCCTCGAGCGACACCCTCCCTCCGAATGTTCACGTGATTGGGGTTGACAGTGTCCCGGGTGATGGCTAAAAGCCTTTCAACAACTGAATACCCGTGGTGATTTGCGGCGTATTGCTGCCACGTAAAATAAGACGCTAAAAAGCTCCGCGTCCCGCGCGCTCTTTGGCGCCGGGACATTTTTTTTCCCGGCGTTCAGGGTTCTCGCGGGCTCCACGGGGCGAAAGGATATGCCCCGTGTCGACGAGCGAATTGAAAGTCGGACTAATTGGACTCGGTACGGTAGGAACCGCCTTCTTGGAGGTACTCAGAGCACGTGCGAAGTCGATCCTCGACCGCACCGGCGTCGCTCTCGATGTGGTCTCGATCGCGGTAGCTCGTCCTCACATTCCACGACCCGTGGCGGCCACTATTCCGGTCCACGGCAGCGCCGCGGAAATCGCCTCCAATCCAGACATTCCGATCGTGGTGGAAGCCAGCGGCGCCAAAGAAGCCGACGAGTGGATCGCCGCAGTGCTCGCCCGCGGCGGTGTCGCGATCACCGCCAACAAACAGGCATTGGTGAAGAGCCCGTTGCTGCTTCAATGCCTGGCGGACCATTACCCCGACCTACACTGCGAGGCAGCAGTTGCCGGTGCGCTGCCGATCGTGCGCACCTTGCGGGAGTCATTGAGCGGGGATCGCGTTCACCTGTTGCGGGGAATACTGAACGGCACCACGAATTTCGTCCTCTCAAACCTCGAACGCACCAGCTCTTTCGAAGCGGTACTGCGCGAGGCGCAAGCTGCCGGCTACGCCGAGGCGGATCCAACCGCGGATCTGAGCGGCGCCGATGCAGCCGCCAAGCTCTCAATCTTGACCACCATCGCCTGGTGTGAACCGGTGCCGGTATCGTGCATCGAGGTAGAAGGGATCGACGCCAGCGTGGTCGACGAGGTTCAGCGGGCCAAGAGTGAGGGACGGCGCGTCAGACTCGTCGCGAAAGCGTGGCGGAATGGGCACATCGCCGCTTCCGTCAAACCCGAAGCCCTTCTTGACCGCGATCCGTTGGCCCGTGCCCAAGGGGTGGAGAACGTCATCCAGCTTCAAACAGAATTGGCCGGCAACCTGAGTTGGCAGGGCGTGGGAGCCGGCGGCGTGCCCACGGCGTCGGCCCTGTTGGCCGACCTTCTCTCGGCGGTCCATTCGATCAACCGTCCCTTCCGAAGGAGCGCGTATGCCTAGCGACTCGCTCATTGGTCTTCTTCCGCTGGTGTGTCGGCTGTGTGGTGAAAAGCGCGGACCTGCGCCGACGTCGATCTGCAGCAATTGCCTAGGCCCCCTGGAAGTCGACTATCAGTCCGCAGATCGTCGCCCAACCCGGGCGGCCATCGAGGAACGTCCGCGATCCCTGTGGCGCTACCGAGAATTCCTGCCCATCGTCGGTGACCCGGTGGTCTCGCTGGATACCGGTTTTACGCCGCTGGTCGAATCACCGCGCCTGGCCACTAGACTTGGCGTGGCGCGGCTTTGGATTAAGAACGATGCGGTCTCTCACCCTTCCCTGTCCTTCAAAGATCGCGTCGTGGCGACAGCTCTCAACGCAGCCGTCGCTCTTGGCATTCGGACAGTCGGGTGCGCCTCGACGGGGAACTTGGCGAATGCCGTAGCGTCGCAGGCAGCTCGGGCTGGATTGGAGTCGTGGATCTTCGTCCCCCATGATCTGGAACTCGGCAAGATCGTGGGTACGTCGGTTTACGGGGCCCGCCTGGTTCGCATTCAGGGCACGTACGACGACGTAAACCGGCTGTGCGTGCAGCTGGCGGACGAGTACAACTGGGGATTGGTCAACGTGAATCTGCGCTCGTATTACGGCGAGGGTTCAAAAACGATGGCCTACGAAATCGTCGAGCAGCTCAACTGGCGACTGCCGACGGCCGTAGTGGTACCGATGGCGGGCGGTTCGCTTATCACCAAACTCAACAAAGGTTTTCATGACGTTTTGCGAGCTGAGCTGGTGGAAGGTGAAGCGCCTAGATTGTACGGCGCGCAGGCCCAGGGATGTTCGCCGATTGTGGATCTCGTCGAGCGCGGTGAGGACCAGATCAGACCCGTCATTCCCAAGACGATTGCTCGCTCGATCGCCATCGGCAATCCCGCAGACGGCCTGTTCGCGGCCGCAGCGATTCGCGAATCCCACGGCTGGGCCGTAGGAGTCACCGATCCGGAGCTGGTTGCTGGAATCAAGTTGCTCGCGCAAACCACCGGCATTTTCACCGAGACAGCCGGCGGAGCAACGCTCGCGGCTGCGCTGTCGCTCGCGCAGAGCGGACGCTTCAAGCCAGACGACGAAGTGGTCTTGTGCATCACCGGGAATGGCCTCAAAACGGTGGAGGCACTGGATGGCGCACTTTCCACTTCCCCGGTCATTCCGGCTCGTCTTCGAGAAGTTGCGCCGCTGGTGACGTCGGCCCAACCGAGCAGCGCAGTCCTCGCACAGTAAACGGGGATCAACGCCCCGGACGCGGCGAGCTGCCCGATGCAGGCTCGAGCTCGCAAAAGCACGATCCGCCCACCGTTCATCAAGTACAGTCGAGAAGGTGCGCCTTTCCCAAATATAGGAGACCTCCTCCATGCCGGGACTATCTCGCCGAAGATTCCTCGCCTCAGTCGCCGCCGGTGCCGCAGCTCTGCACCGTAAACCAACCGCTCAAGCCGCAGGCCCGAATGCTGGCAAGAGTGGATCCAACCTTCCGGTAGCCGTCAGCAGCTCGAACGGCCTTCGCGCAGTGGCTCGGGCCGTTGAGCGGATGGGAGCTGGCGCGGATCCGCTCGATGCGGCGGTCGAGGGCGTGAACATCATCGAGGATGACCCGAACGACATGACGGTGGGCTACGGGGGCGTGCCGAATGAAGACGGGGTGGTTCAGCTCGATGCCTGCGTGATGCACGGACCAACCGCCAAGGCGGGCGCGGTGGCGGCGATCGAGGGCGTCAAGAATCCGACGAAGCTGGCCAAGCTGATCATGGAGACAACAGACCACGTGCTGTTGGTGGGCCCGGGCGCTCGTCGCTTCGCGGACGTCAATGGATTTCCTCAAGAGAATCTGCTGACGGAAAAGGCCCGCAAGGTTTGGCTCTATTGGAAGCAAAATCTCTCCCCGCTCGACAAATGGTTGGAGCCGGACCCCGACAAACTGGATCCGGACGTTCGAGATTTCATCAAGGAGTATGGATCCGACATGTTTCGCAACCCTCGCAGTCACGGGACCGTCCACGTATCAGCGGTGAATCCGAATGGCGACCTCGCGGGGTGCACCTCCACCAGTGGACTATTTTTCAAGATGCCGGGACGAGTCGGCGACTCTCCACTGATCGGGGCCGGGTGCTTTACCGACAACAGCGTCGGCAGCGCCGGATCGACCGGACGAGGAGAAGCGAACATCCTCATCGCCGGTGGCCACACTGTCGTCGAAATGATGAGGCAAGGAAAACACCCGAAGGACGCCTGCTTAGAGGCTCTCAGGCGAATCGCGGCAAGTACCCGCGAGCGAAGGTTGCTGGATGGCAAAGGGCGTCCAAATTTTTCAATCCGCTTCTACGCGCTGAACAAGCGTGGTGCCTACGGCTCAGCAGCGATGTGGTCCTCATCAAGCACGGGAAAGCCGGCGAAGTTCGCGGTAGCCGACGGCAAGGGGGCCCGCCTCGAGGACTGTGCCGCCCTGTTTGAGGGCCATCCACCGGCGTGACGAGCAATTTGGCTTTTGCAGTTCCCCCTTTGAGCACGAAGTGCGGTAGTCTGCGACCGCTTCAGCCACTGAAACGGGGGATACACCATGAGAAAGTTGTGTCTGTTCGCCGCCGCATTTGCATCGTTCGCGCTTTACGGAGCCGCCGCCGCTGATCCCGTCGACAATCCCGGGCCGTTCAACTTGCACTTCGACTCCGGCAGTCTCGTGATTGGCGCACTGGACCCCTTTACAATCACGTCTTTGGACGTATCCGGGCAAATCCTGGACACGAGCGGCGCTATAAACATCCCTCAGGGCTCGATCATCTTGCCCGACGCCGTCATCCCGGCGCCGATCATTGGAGATGTGACCGTCCACTTCAATGCGATCCAGGATGCAACCGGAAGCCTCAATGCGCTGACTGGCGACATGACGACGACGATCGCGCTGCGGGTTGGGTTGGACAACCCCTTCCTGCCTGCGGGTTGCGGAATCACTCCGGACCCTCTGGTTCTCACCTCTGGGACGGATGGGGGGCTCATGGGCATCCCCTACAGCCCGGATACCCAAGACGTGACGCTGGTGAACAACTCGTTTGGCGTTCCCCGCTCGGATGGCTGCGGCATCTTTGCCGGAGCGATCGACAGCGCCGTCGGCCTGCCCTCGCCTTCGGGAGCAAATTCCCTCGACCAGCTCCACGGCACGTACGACACCCAGTTCACGGGAAGCTGACCTTTACCGGGTGGCGTGACGTGACCTTGGCGCCACCGGGTCCATCACTAGGACGGTCGACCGGGTCCTGGACGGGTTTGTCCCACCCTCGTCCAGTAAATTACGGAGCCTTGCGTGCGGCATGGCATGTGCTTGGCACCAGGCCACAAGGAGGCTCCAGTGACTTGTCGGCTCTTCATGGTTGTCGCGGCGGTGGGTGCCCTGTTGATGGCTGCTTCGGCTGAAGCCGCGAGCAAGAAAGCAAAGTCCAAGGCCGCTGCTACAACGCCAAGCGCTTCGAGCTCCACCAAGCCCAAAGCTACTCCGCGCACGCGAGGCACGCGCAAGCAAGGGACGAGCAGGTCCCCGAAGGTGAATCTGCAACTGGGGCTTCGTCCACGAGTTTCGATCGGAAGCGGAAATGCCAAAGTGACGTTGGGAGCGGGCGGAATCGGGGGCTCAACCGGTCGCTCCCGGCGTAGGTCCTACTACTAGACTGCGTTCATCCCGAAAACGGCCCTTATGTGCCAGGATGAGCGAACCAGGTCTGCAGCAGTTTGGCGTCGACGATGCCGATTTTGCTGCGAATACGCTTTCCGGACGGCGCGTACAGAAAGCTTGCTGGCAGCGTCCCGGTCCATTTTTCGTCGACCGCCCGAATCATCGAGTCGGGATCACCGGTGGCTATCAACACCGAATCGAAATGCGCGCCGAGCTTGCGCAGCTCCTCTTCCACCAGTTTCACATCGTTCGGATCATCCGTCGAGACGCTAATGAAGTGAATTCCCCGCGGACGCCACATCTCGGCGGCTTTAACGATGGTGGGCAGCTCCTCTTTGCATGGCTCACACCAGGTCGCCCAGAAATTGACGAACAAGGGATGGCCTCGATGCCGAGCCCGTTCCGCTGCCAGCTGATGGACATCCACCAGCTTAATTGCAGCTGTGGTCGCGCTCTGCGGCTGCGAATTTTTGCCGGCGGCCCAGGCTGTCGAGGCCAGCAACAGGCCGAGAGCTAAGGTCGCTTGATGGAACAACCGAACGCCCTGGTCTCGGACTTCTCGACGGATCGACCGGTGAGGACCGCATCGATGGCGGGGCTAATCTCATCGAGATTGCCGTGGTAGACGAGCAGCCCTGCGTTGGTGATCACGTAGGCTTCAGGGGTATGGGAAGCGCCGAAATACGTGGCCAGCGAGCCTTCCTTGCCGTCCATCAAGACCGGGTACGGAACTGAGCGCTCTGAGCGCGTCTGCTGCACCTCGTCCGCAGGCTCGTTGTAATTCGAGTCGATCGCGAGGAACGTCACTCCTTTGGCGGTGTAGTCCGCGGCAAGTTTCTTCAGCGTGGGCTCATATTTTTTGCTGACCGGGCACCGTGTAGACCAGAAGTCGACGACCACCGCTTTCGAGCCCTTGAGCGCGTCCGAGAGCTTTACTTGCTTTCCATTCGAATCGCTGCGTTCGAAGTCAGCGACCTTGGACCCTATCTTGGCGATATTCTCTTGGAGAGCGCCGTAAGCGGCTGCACAGCCCAGCGCGGCAACGACGCTGACCACGGTTCGAAAGCTGATCACAAAAACCTCCAGGGCGAGTGCGCGACCTATAGCGTCCATGCTTGTATCGCGCCAGCGGAAGCCTGGACCTACTTCCTGGGAGTGGATAGAGGCCCACCGGCACTGGAAGCGTTGCAGCCCGTAAAGTAGAGTCCGGCCCGTGTTCCCGGTCGCGAACGCCACATCCTTCCCTTACCCATTGCGGAGGGTGAGGGAACGGAGCGCCTAGCTCATGCGCGACCTGGCAGGTCGTGACCCGGAAGCAGGAACGCCGGCGGAAATTGACACCCCATTGCTGGGTCGCAGACTGGGCGAGTTTGTCATTCGCGAGAAGCTCGGCGAGGGCAGCACCGCCCTGGTGTTTCGCGCGGAGCAGCCGATCCTGGCGCGAGAAGCAGTCATCAAGGTTTTGGGCGCGTCGGTACGGCCGAACGATGAGACCGTTCAGCGTTTTCTGCGTGAGGCGCGGCTTGCTTCACACCTCGATCATCCCTACGCCGCGCACATCTACGCGTTCGGCGCGGAGCCCGACGGACTGCTTTGGATCGCCATGGAGTTTGTTCATGGGACACCTTTAGACAAGCTCTTGAAGACGCAAGGGCCCTTGCCGCTGACTCGATTCGTCCCGCTCCTGGATCGGATCTGCGAAGTGGTCCAAACAGCGCACGACCAAGGCATCATCCACAGAGATCTCAAACCGGCCAACGTGATGGTGCTCTCACGCGCTGGCCGCTTGCTTCCAAAGTTGTTGGATTTTGGAATCGCGAAGCTGCTGGAGGAAGCGGTGGAGGCAGCCGATCCTGACCAACGCGAGCTGCTCGCCCAGTCGGCTGTCGTCTCCATGGATGAGCGAGCCCTCCGCGCCGGCTTGACGCAGCGAGGGCCGTACATCGCCACCCATCACTACATGGCCCCCGAGCAATGGCTGAATGCCGCTCCGGTCGACCAGCGGACGGACATCTACGCGTTGGCGGTGCTCAGCTTCGAAGCCTTGACCGGGCGTCGGCCGTTCGAAGGAATGACGACTTTGGAGCTCGCCCGGGAGCATGCCAGCAAGCCTCTTCCGGCACTCGGCGCGGACCTTCCTGAGGCCCTCCACGCAGTACTGTCGCAGGCACTCGCCAAGCGCGGCCCCGATCGCTTCGCCAGCGTTCTGGAATTCGCAGCCGCGTTTCGCGGCGCGGCCGGGTTAACCGAAGAGCCCGATCAGCTCCCTCAGGTCGACGATGCGATCCGGGAACGAACCATCGCTGAGGGACCACAGCCGATTGCCGAGGCACTCAGTGCACTGGAAGCAAGTCGATCGGCCGCGACTGCTCTCGAAGCCGCCAGCGGCGTGCAACGCGCGCTGGTGCAGTACCTTGGAATCCTTGCGCTCGCGTCCCGCAGCCGAATTGCTCCCGCGAGCGATGCGGACAGCGCGCCGGTGTTGGAGCTTATTCGCAAGCTTCGAAGCCACTCCTTGACGGAAGTGCAGTGGATCGAGCTCGCGCGGGAACTCTGTCGCCCCTTCGTCAGGTACCGAGAGGCGTATCCCGTTCCGGAGTTGATCTCGTTCTTCTTCGAGCGGGAGCGTGAAAGCGACACCACTTGGAGCAAGGCGCTCGGGGATGAAGTCCGCTGTGAAGGCGAGCCCGGACCGCTGCCGGAAGCGCAAAGGCGCGAACTTTTGGCGCGAAAGGTTGCTCGGCTCACTCAGACGCTGCGAGCGATGCCCTTTCTCTTCGACTACCAGCTGATGTTGACCCAGGGCGACAAGGGCGAGAGCTGGACCGGGGTGCGGCGCTCTCACCGGACCGCCCGTCAGCTCCAAACACAAATTCCCGAAAGCAGGCCGGTGCTTTTGGACCGAGAAGGGAACCTGGTTCTCTCGCTCTGGCCTTTGATGCAGGCCCTGGTTCCGACCCCAGGCGCCACGCCAGAGCTGTTCATGCTCTCGGGCCATGGGCGTCATGGGGCCAAACTGGTCGCTTTTCCGCTCGGCTTCGAGCGTCACGATGAGACTCTCTGGAATTGGTTTTCGGAGCACATCCACCGATTGGATGACGAGGGTGCCGGGGAGCGTGAGGAAGCAGCTCCGTACCTGGGACTTTTGCCGTTTACCCCTGGCGACGCTAAGAATTTTTTCGGCCGAGAGCGCGAAACCGAAGCATTCGCGAACCGCTTGCGAGTGCAGCGGCTTTTGGCCGTGGTCGGTCCGTCGGGCTCGGGTAAGAGTTCCTTCATCCAGGCAGGCGTTATTCCCGCCCTGCCGCCTGAATGGCACACCATCACCATGCGTCCCGGAGCCGCACCTCTGACGGCGCTCGGCAACCGCATTGCGCACGAAGGGAAGCGGCTCGAGATCAGTTCCGACGTATGGCGAACACCAGAAATCGCCGGCGATCAATTGCGAACTTGGGCAAGGGAATGCGGCGCTCCCATTCTGCTGGTGGTGGACCAGTTCGAAGAGCTGCTCACCCTGTGCCCGGATCCGCAAGAACGCTCTCAGTTTTCCCGCGCGATAGTCGCCGCGGCCGAAGGGTCGACTGGCGAAGTCCGCATTGTCCTCACGCTGCGGGATGATTTTTTGATCCGTGCTCAGCAACTTCCCGGGCTGCGGGATGCGCTGGGAGTTGGGTTGCAGCTTTTGAGCACGCCTGCGCCGGAGGATCTGCTTCGGATACTGATCTGCCCATCACAACGGGCGGGGTACGAGTTCGACGATCCCGAGCTTCCGTCGCAGATGGTCAAGGAAGTCGCGGAACAGCCGGGCGCGCTGGCGCTGCTCTCATTTACCGCCACTAAGCTGTGGGAGCTGCGCGATCGGCAATTTCATCGGTTGAGCCGTCGAGCCTACGAGTCGTTGGGAGGCGTCGGTGGTGCGCTGGCCCAGCACGCGGAGGCAACGCTCTCGGCGATGCCATCCGAACAGCAGGCTCTGGTGCGCGAGGCGTTCCGCCACCTGGTGACCGCGGACCGGACCCGCGCGGTGCTGAGCCGCAAAGAGATGAGCCAAGTGCTCGGCGGTGGACCCGCGGCGGAGAGCGCACTCGAGCGGTTGATTCACGCGCGACTACTCACTGCCAGCGATGGAGAAGGCGGCGAAGACCGAATTGAGGTCATCCACGAGGCGCTTCTGACATCCTGGCCGCGATTGGTTCGCTGGCAGCAGGAAGACGCCGAGAGCGCGCGGATGCGCCACCAGCTGCGAGCCGCAGCGAGGCAATGGGAGGAGCGCAAGCGCGGCAAGGGGCTTCTGTGGCGCAAAGAGGCGTTGATGGAATACCGGGTGTGGCGCTCTCGCTATTCCGGTCGCCTTACGGAGTCCGAAAAGGCATTCGCGGCAGCAAGCTTGCGCGAGGAGAACCGTGGGCGGCGAACGCGACGACTCCTGCTGGCCGGAGCCTTCGTGATGCTGGCAATTGGCCTCGTGGCAGTTGCTCGGGCCAACCGAATTGCGCACCAGCGGCTGCTCGCAAGCTACGAGGAGCAGGGCCGGCAGCTACTTCTCGCGGGCGACCCGCTGCGAGGCATTGTCTACCTCGAGCAAGCTTACCGCGAAGGGGCGGACAGCCCGGCGCTGCGTTTCCTTCTCGGCAGGGCGACCCACGCGCTCGACGTTCAGGTCGCATCGCTGCAGCACGCGGGCCCGGTGGTGGACGCTCACTACAGCTCCAACGGAAGGCGCGTCGTCACCGCGAGCTTGGATAGGACCGCCAAAGTATGGGAGAGCGACAAAGGAAAGCTGCTCGCGACCCTGAATGGGCACACCGATGGCGTGCACTCGGCCCGTTTTAGCCCGGACAGCCGCTGGATCGTCACCTCGAGCTCCGACGGCACTGCGAAGATATGGGACGCAGCGCGAGGGGAATTACTCGGCACACTCGACGCCGGTTCCCCCATCCAGGCCCCAACGCTCGCCGACTTCAGCACCGACGGGAACATCATCGTCGCCGCCGTTGGGCCAACCGCCAAAGTGTGGGATGCGCACAGCCTGGCAGAAATCGCTTCCCTACGCGGCCATCAAAAGCGCATCAAGATGTTCGCCATCGATCCGAAGACCAACGACATCCTCACCTACGGCCAAGACGGCTTGCTGAAACGCTTTGAAAAAAATGGTCATCTTCTGTTTGGCATCACTGCACAGCTAGAAGACAATTACGCTCAATATGTCACGCCGCTAACGCTTTCACCCGACGGCGAAACAGTCATCACCGGAACTGGCGACGGCAGTGTGAACGTTTGGAATGCGAAAACGGGACAACGCCTCTTCTCCGTTCCCAGCGGTACTGGCTTCGTCCGGTCGATCGCGATCAGGCCTGACAATCAAGAGTTTTTGACCGCCACGGACGAACCGGCCATCAGAGTCTGGAACATGAAAACCGGTGCTATGACTCGATTGCTTCAAGGTCACTCTACAGCCGTCTGGTCAGCCTTGTACAACACCAACGGCAGTCAATTGCTTACCACCAGCGGCGATACCACCGCCCGGCTTTGGAATACTTCTTGGGGCGGAACCGAGCTAGCTCTGGTCGGACACACCAACACGGTTGTTTCTGCCGATTTTTCTTTTGACCGCAAAGGCCTCATTACCGCAAGCCTCGATGGGACGGCGAAGCTTTGGGATAAGAATCGAAGTCCTTTGTTGTTCGACGTTTATTTCAGCTCAAGCACAATAACCAATCATCTCAGGTACGCGCACCTTAGTGCCGACGGTACGCGACTTTTAAGCGCCACAACTGCCGGTAAAGTCGAGATTCACGCTTTGGCCCACTCGCACTCGACATCCGTCTTGAACGAGCCAAGCCGCTGCTGCAGAGAAGCGGCCTGGAGCCCGGAGGAAACGCAGGTAGCGGTCACGCTAGATAACACGGTCTCAGTATTCAATGTCCCCGCTGGAACACTCCGATTCACCGCGGACGTTGGCTCCCCCATCTCGGCGCTAGCATACAGCCCTGATGGAGCCCTGCTCGCCATTGGATCTGCAAACTCGTGTGGCCGAATTTTTGATGCTCGCAGCGGAACGATGCGGCTGGAGCTTAAGAACCTCTGCGGCAAGACACTCGCTCTTCGCTTTAGCTCGGATGCTCATTACCTGATCACCGGTGGAGACGCTCGAAGGCTTGTCTTGTGGAACGTCGCGGACGGCACTCAGGTGTTCTCCATTGAAGATTTCAAGGGTGCGATTTGGGGAATTGCCTATTCCCCTGATGACAGCCGATTTATCACGGCAAGCCGCGATAAGCGCGTGGTCATTTGGAACACCCGGACCGGAACTCCTCTAATTTTCTTCGAAGAAGCAAAAGCCGCAAACGTAAATGTTGTCGAGTTTAATCCAGCGGGAACGCTCGTGTTGACCGGTGATGTCACCGGTGTGCTGGCAATTTGGGACGCCGCGACTGGACGACTACTCGGCAGTTACTCGCGGAGCGCGGTCCCAATCGAAGGTGCGAAATTTAGTGGCGACGGCTCTCGTGCTTTAGGGTTTGATACCGATGCGATCGCCATGTGGGATACCGCTTCCGAGGCGCGCACCGCGAAGCAGATGACAGCCTACGTCCGTTGTCGAGTGCCATTTCGGCTGGAGTCAGGAAATCTGATCGCCGCAGCGATTGTGTCTATGCAGTGCGACCGGTGAGTCGCGTGAGACATCGCCTACAGCTACAGGGTGCTACGCAAAAACTGCTGCTCAAGTCGCGCTGACGCTTGCGCTCGATGTGCGCTGCACTTCCCCTCGAACACGCAGGCTATTGATTTCTCGAGGTGTGTCGAACGGCACCTTGATTGCAGCACATGACGGCGATGCCGTATCTGCGACCACAATCAGGCAAAGTGCCAATGACAGGAAAGCTGCGACTTCTCAAGGACTCGTTACGAGTACTCAGCTCCCTAGAATTAAGAGAAGTCCGCGGCGGCGACCTCGGCACGGCTCCGGAGTACAACCAGCCGAGGCCGCTTGTGAGCTCACTCAACGCCTGCGATCTTCTGTAGGCGCCGTTTCACGCGCTGCAATCCGCAGGCGAAAATGCTCTCACACTGATCACTGTCCTGCTTGACGCAGGCTCCTCGAGGGTGGTGCGTCGCCACGCGCGATCCGTGTGCTGCCGTGCGCTTACTGTGCAAGCAGCAACTCCACATATTTGCGAATGTCTCGAAATTACTCGCGACTACTACGGCATCCGTGTTGCAAAACATGTTCAAGATGAAGTCTCGGAAATTGAAGCTCTCCAAAGATTTATTGAAAGTTCTTACACCGACCGAGATGACGGAAGTTGTCGGTGGAGACACGACATGCGCCTGCACCGCGACAACGCCTCAGGCTACGTGTTTGAACGGACCTACTTGGGACGCCTGCGACACTGTCTAAGCTTACGACGCAGCGTGAACGGCTGCGAATGCTGCGCGGACGGCTTCGGACGTCTTAGTCACTTCGGCGGGACCGTGCGCGAGTGAAACGAATGCTGCCTCGAATTGGGACGGCGGCAGGTACACCCCGTGGTCCAACAGCTGGTGAAAAAGCCGCGCAAACTTAGAGGTGTCTGACTTCTTGGCAGACGCATAGTCGTAAACGGGCTTTTCAGCGAAGAAAACCGTCCACATACTTCCCACGCGGTTGAGCACGACCCGTACGCCAACGGAGCTGGCCGCGGCCGAAATTCCATCGGCGAGATCGCCCGAGATCTTCTCCAGTCTCTCGAATGTACCAGGACGAGCCAGCTCCTTGAGGCAGGCAATCCCCGCGGCAACGGCCAGCGGATTCCCGGATAGCGTCCCAGCTTGATAGATGGGCCCTTCCGGAGCAATTTTCGACATCAGTTCATTGCGACCGCCGAAAGCGCCCACGGGAAGACCGCCGCCGATCACTTTCCCGAAGGTGGTGAGGTCGGGGTGGAGCCCGTAGATTTGTTGCGCACCACTGCGAGCCAAGCGAAATCCGGTCATCACTTCGTCGCAGATGAACAGGGCTCCGTGCTTGCGGCACAGCGCGCCGAGCCCCCGAAGAAAGTCCCCGCGCGGGACCAAAACGCCCATGTTGCCGACCACCGGCTCGACAATCGCGCAGGCCAATTGGTCCCCGTATTTCGCAAAGACGTCCTCGACGGCGCCCAAATCGTTGAACGGAGCGGTGAGCGTCAGCTCTGCCACCCCCTTGGGAACGCCAGGAGAGTCGGGCAGTCCCAAGGTCGCCACCCCCGACCCGGCATGTACCAGAAACGAGTCCACGGCGCCGTGATAGCAGCCCTCGAACTTTAGAATTCTCTCTCGCCCGGTCGCACCGCGCGCCAGCCGTACCGCGGCCGCAGTGGCTTCGGATCCGCTGGACACGAGCCGGACCTTCTCGACGCTGGGCACGGACGCGCATATGAGCTCCGCCAACTCGACTTCCGCTGCGTGCGGAGCGCCGTAAGAAGTCCCTCGCCGTGCCGCCTCCGAGACCGCCTCAACGACTGAAGGGTGCGCATGGCCGAGCAGCAAGGCACCCCAGGAGCCCACGTAGTCGATGTAGCGGTTTCCATCCACGTCGGTTAGGTACGCGCCTTGGCCGGACTGAAAAAAGACCGGCTCGCCGCCCACGCCGCGAAACGCACGGACAGGGGAATTCACGCCGCCGGGCAAGAGCGCCTTGGCTTTCTGGAACAGCTCCGCGCTTCGACGGCGATTCATTTACTCAACGCTTCCGCGATCGCCCTCGCGCTGCGATTCGAGAACGCTTTGAGACGAGCTGGTCATCCGCCGCGCGGCAGTCCGCGTGCGCTGCCGATCAAAGGCGGAGACATGGTCGCCAATGCGCAAGGGAGTCTGGTCCTCAATCCGTTTGCGGACGCGCAAGATCGCCGCCTGCACAATGGCGGGATCCGGATGGCGCCGGAGCGCGTCCACCCAACACTCAATCGCCTTCTCTGGCTGGCCCATCTCGTCGTGAAGTTTTCCCAACTCGAAGAGCGCGTGAGGCTGAAGCTCGGAATTCGGGAACCGCTCGATGAGCGTCTCCAACACTCGCGTCGCCTCGGGGCGCTTGTTCTCCATCATCGAAAGAGCTTGAGCCTTGAGAAGCAGGGCATCGTCGGCGAAGGCGGAGTTGCCGTGCTGCTCGACCACGCGGTCCGCCTCGAGGACGCACTGGGGGTAGTTGGCGAGCTGAAAGTAGAGCTTCGCAATTTGATAGCTAAGCTCCGCGCTTTGAGGCGCGCGGCGAGCCACAGCGGCGTTTAGCTCGCCAATGGCACCGCGCAGGTCGTGGTAATGATTCTTGCTGATGTCCGCCAAGTAGATGTGCCCTTCGATCGTCTCCGGTGCTTCGGGGCAGCTCTGAATCAGCTCGCGATAGGCCTCGACAGCGCGGGGAATGTCCCTCAGCTCGAGGTAGTAAATATCAGCGGTGGCGCGAAGGGCGCGCGCCCGGATCGCTTGCGCGCCCGGGGTATCTGCTCGGTCGAGCGAATCCAACGCAAGGCGGTACTCTCGCAGAGCGCGTTGGGGATCCTTTCGATACGCGGCCTCGTCAGCCCGCTGAAGGTAGTTGTCGGCTGTCTTGTGGCAAGCAGGTAAGGCGATCACCAGCACCAATAGCCAATGCCACTCAGTCTTGTTCGTAGTCAGGTTCAAGAGCAAAAGACCGGAGCGACCTGCACACAATGGTTGTCTGTGCATTGTACGCAGTCTTGGATCGGGGTTTGGTTGTTGAGGCAAACGTTCACGTTCGAGTGCCGAGGGCAGTCTCGGCCATCGAGACACTGGAAGAGCCCGCCATCCATTACAATGTCAGTCCGAGTCTCGCCGCACACGCGGTACTGATTACATCCCAAAAGGAAGCAGGCGAGAAGGATCCACCAAGCCGTGTTCACGGTGCGCTCTTGTAGCTGCAAAGTAGCCAACAATCAGCAGCGAATTGCGGAATCCGCGTTGGCCCCAGCCACCCCCAAGTAGGGCTACTCGGTGGTGATAGGGCCTCCGATGGAAGGACGGGACAAAGAAAGCCTCGCCTTCGGCACGTGCCGGGCGAGGCGCTGCTTTACCTCCTGGTGCTCGAGATGCCGGGCAATGCCTTCGAGGTGACGACTCGCGTTTTCGCACGCCACCGCAGATACCTGCCCATGCCTCCGACCGATCTCCTGCCAAAGGTGAACCGCCGCTTGAGCTCCCAGGAGACGCTCTTCCAATTGCGAGAGCTGCTGCTCCAGCTCGACCTCGCTCTTCTTGGTTTCAGCCAGACGCAATACCGCTTCCGCAGGCGGCTTGGCGCAGCCCGCCGACACAACCAACCCCACAATCCAACCCGCAGTGCCGACTCGGAATCGCCGCCGCTCCATGCCACCCGTCCTGATCCTTGGCCTCGCCCACCGGTCAGTTCTTCCCAAGGATGGGCGAGAAAGTAGGAACCAGACGACACGCAGTCAACTCGCGGCCGGTTCGAAGCTTAGTCTTTCTTGGGTATGGCCTTGAGCACCGCTTTCCCCTCTGAAACCGCGACTTTGAATTCGACGGATGTCGCGTTGTGTTTTTTTAAAACAGCGGGCACTTGGTTGCGCAATGCGGAAGCAACGCTGTCGAACGTGACCCGGGAGACGTCTTCGCCGCATTGTCTCTTGGCAGCCAAAAGCGAATTGTAGATTGAGCGAAGGTTATTTACGTCGAGTGGATCCGCCGACTTTTCAAGGCGCGCGGGGGCGGGTTCTGATTGACCTGCCTGCTCTTCACGCTGCCGAGCATGTAGTCGCGCTTTGAACAGATCTCGGTGGTACGTCCCGTTTTCCATTTCCTGGCAGATTCGTGACCACAAGCGTTCATAGGTCTGCAGTTTTTGGTGGAGGTTCTGGATTTTGAGCTTAACGACAGTGGTGCGAGCCATTGCAGGCTTAAGTCCACCTATTTTTTGTCTCAGCTGACGGTGCACCGCCGAAGGCGGTTTTCGATCGATGCCGAGGAAGTACTGCTCGTAGCGCGCCTTGAGCGCCGCCAGCTCACCCTCGAGGACTTCGCATTGCTTGAGCAGCTGGCCGGAGTCGGTGATCAGCTTTTTCTCGCTCTCCGGGCCCGCCATCGGTTGGACGATGATCTCGTAGGCGGGCCAATGGATCAAACCCACACTGAAGCCCGATAGGAGCAAGAGCTAGGCGGAGGTAGGGGCCGCCTGAGCGTGTTGAAAAAAGACTTCTCGCCCCCGGCGGTAAAGGATCGCCGTACCCAAGGTGAACATGCACAGCGAGATGAACTGGCTGGTGGAGATGTTGTACCAGGCCTCGAGGGGAACTTTCTCGGCCAGCGAAGTCAGACCAAGCGACGTGAGCAGCCCATTGAGGGTTCCCCGTTCAAGATCTCCACGGAACAGTTCCACCGTGCTTCGCAGGATGGCATAGCACATCAGCCAAATCGCGAAGATCTCTCCGTGAAATCGACGGTAGCGGCGAGCCACCACGAGGCCGATGAACAGACACAGCTGTCCAATGGATTCGTAGAGCTGAGTCGGGTGCACAGGCAGACTGTGCCCATGACGCGCCACCCAATCCGAGATCTGGACCGCGCCGGGGGCCGCCTGATGGAGCACCTGACCCGTCGACTCGACGACCCACCTAGCATCCGTAGCTTGCGTGGCAAACGCCGATGATGGCGTCCCGGTGATCTGCCCCAACAGACTCTTGGCGCTCTCCACGCCTGGAAAGTGAACGCCGAGACGAAACTTCGCGGGTGCGATGTCGCCCCAGCAACAACCGGCAGCGAAGCAACCCAGCCGCCCGATCGATTGCCCGAGCGAAATGGTGGGCATGGCGACGTCCGCAAGCCGAAGAAAGTTGATTTCGTTTCGATGTGCGTAAATCAAGGACGCGGTAATTGCAGCGATCAAGCCGCCATAGAAGACGAGTCCTCCTCCCAACGAAAATATTTTCCTCGGGTCCGCGGCGTAATCTTTCCAGTTCACGATGATGAACAAAAGGCGGGAGCCGACCAAAGCGGAGATCAGCACCCAGAAGGAGAGATCCAAGACCTGTTCGCGCTTGCGTTCCCCCTCTTCGCCCGGCCATTCGCGCTCCGCCAATCTGGCTGACAGCGAGACGGCGGCGACGAATCCGCCGGCCAGCAAAAGGCCATAGGTGTGAATTGGGATTCCCTCACCCTGCTTGCCAAGAAATGCACTGGAGGGCAGGACGTAATAGAGACCGAACAAGGCAATCGCCACACCGATCGCCGCGCCCAGGAGCGCTCGGTTGATCTGATCCTTTCGATGGGGAGGATTGAATTCGCCCGTCTTGGGATTCAGTGGCCCGTGTGCGCCCCGCCAACCCATCCAGGTCGCATAAATCACGACGGCGACCGCCAAGAGATAGACGATCGCCTGCTTGAGCGGGGTATTCGGATCCAGTTTATAGAGAACCGGGAGCATTGCTGGGAGACGTCTCTTTAGGAACCAACGGTCGCCGGCGAATCTTTCTTTTCGCGACGCAAAAACGCGTCCAAGACCAACATCCCAATACCAACGCAGATCGCTGAATCCGCAAGGTTGAACACGGGCCAGGCAGCCCGGTCGTACCAGTGGGCTTCTAGGAAGTCTACCACATAGCCACGAGCAAGGCGGTCAATGTAGTTCCCGATCGCGCCGCCCAGAACCAGCGGCAACCCCCAGAGCGCCCATTTCTCCGCCGGGTTGGTGCCGGAAAGCTTTCGAAAGTAGTAGGCAATGAGGAACACCGCGCCCAGCGAGACCACGTGAAAGAGCGGGCCGCGCACGGACTCAGGGAGGCCACGAAATAAGCCCCACGCCGCGCCCGGGTTTTCCGCGTAACGGATTCGGAAGAAATTTGGCGAAATGATGATCATCCGCTTCGTCCGGAAATGATTCCCGTCGAGACCTTCCGGTGGAGAGGAAGAGTACATCACCTCCAGCTGCCCCGTCAGATCGGAGACACCACTCATCGCCGGGGTGAGCTCGCGGACAACCAGGAACTTCGTCCACTGATCCGCAAGAGCAACGGCGCCGGCCACGAACAGGAGGATTAGGTATTTGCGAGGCATCCGAGTTGGTTATAGCTGTTGGGGGCTCCGATTGCCGAGTTCGTTCGCCCGCAACACTCAGGCCAGCGCCGCCGCGCACTTGGCGCAGATGTCACTCTCTTTTCCCACCTCTGGGGCATACGTCCAGCATCGCGGGCACTTCGCGCCCTCCGCGCGCGTCACCGCGGCATAAACCTCGCCGGTTCCCGCCGAAGTCGCGACTTTGAGCGGTTGCAACGCGCCCGTCGGTGATGCCTCGAGCTCCACTTGGCTGACGATGAGCAAGGAGGGCAGCTCTCGCAGAACAGTCTCGAGCAGCTCTCGTTCCGAGCCCGTGGCGGCCAGCACGACTTTCGCCTCCAGTGAAGATCCAATCAGCTTGTCGCGCCGCGCCGCCTCCAAGAGCTTCTGAACTTCGGATCGAATAGCGAAGAGCTTCTCGTACGTCGCCATTAGGCTGCTGTCCGTTGGAATTTCCGTACTCGACGGTAGCCCGGCCAGAAACACGGATTCCTCACGCTGACCCGGTAGAACCTGCCAAGCTTCTTCAGCAGTGAAACTCATCACCGGGGCGAGCAACCTCAACAGATTCGTAACAATCTCGTGCAGAACGGTCTGAGCGCTGCGCCGCGCATCGCCGGCCGTCTTCCACGTATAGAGTCGATCCTTGATGATGTCGAAATAGAGCGCCGACAGATCCATCGCACAAAAATCCACGACCGCGTGATAGACGATGTGAAACTCGTATTCTTCGTAGGCATGAGTCACCTTGTCGATCAAGGTCGCCAGACGGCCTCTGGCCCATCGGTCCAAAGGCAACAGCCTTTCATTCTTGATGCAATCGCGGGCGGGAGCAAAATCATACAGGTTGGACAACGCAAAACGGACCGTGTTTCGGATTTTCCGATAGCCCTCCACCAGACCCTGCAGGATCTGCTCGGACACGCGCACGTCGTCCCGGTAGTCCGAAGACGCGACCCAAAGGCGCAGGATCTCTGCGCCGTATTGCTTGATCAGTTTCTCAGGGGCGACGGTGTTCCCTCGGCTCTTCGACATCTTTTTGCCTTCCGCGTCGACGAAAAATCCATGAGTCAAGCAAGCGCGATATGGCGCGCGGTCCCGGGTGCCAACACCCACTAAAATCGTGGAATGGAACCACCCGCGGTGCTGGTCCGATCCTTCGAGGTACAGATCGATCGGAAGGCCGAGGCCGGAGTGATTTTCCGGATAAATTGTGAACGAACACGCGGAATCGAACCAGACGTCCAGGATGTCGGTTTCGCGGTGGAACCTGGACTGCCCGCAACCGGGGCAGGTGAAGCCCGCAGGCAGAAACTTCTCCACCGGGATTCGGTACCAAACTCCCGTCCCTTGCTCTTCCACCGCTTTGGCGACCGAGTCCATCACCTCGGGCGAGGCGACGGCCTCGCCGCAGGCGTCGCAATAGGCGATCGGGATGGGAACGCCCCACAGCCGCTGCCGACTGATGCACCAGTCCGGGCGGTTCTCGATCATGCCGTAGATGCGATCTCGCCCCCAACGTGGAATCCACTGCACCTTATCGATTCCCGAGAGCACCTTGCGCCGCAGGTCATTGGCTTTCATCGAAATGAACCACTGATGAGTGGCGCGAAAGATCACTGGCTGATGACACCTCCAGCAATGCGGGTAGCTGTGGCGAACGTGCTCATTCTTGCGATTGAGCAGAGCGCCTTTCTCGGCCAGAAGCTCGACGATAATCGGATTGGCGTCGAAGACTCTTTTGCCCGCAAGGAACGGGCCAACGCTGTCGTCGAAGTGGCCATCGTTGGTTACCGGATTGTAAATGTCCAACCCATATTTGAGGCCGACCTCATAGTCTTCTTGCCCGTGGCCGGGCGCCGTATGCACCAGCCCGGTTCCGTGGTCTAAGCTTACGTGGTCGGCGAGGATGATTTTCCCCTCACGCTCGTAAAACGGGTGGCGATAGGTGAGGCCCTCCAAGTCGCTGCCCGATGCGTATGCCAGGATTCGACTTGGCTCCACCAATGAAGCAGCGGGGATCGTTCCGCCCGCCGGTAAGGATACGTTCTTGAGGGCAATCTGCTCGGGCGCCAGGCTCGCGAGCAAGGATGGGAGCAGATCCTTCGCCACGCAAATGACTCGTGGACCCAAATCATAGAAGACGTATTCGACGGTTGGATGCACCGCCACACCCAGATTCGCGGGAAGGGTCCACGGCGTGGTGGTCCAAATCACAAACGCAACCCGGTGACCTGCGAGCGCTGGCCACCGCGAGGACAAGTCCCCAGTGGCTTCGAACGCCACGTAGATCGAAGGACTGGCTCGGTCTTGGTACTCAACCTCCGCTTCAGCCAGTGCGGTTTGGTCCTGAATGCACCAGTAGACCGGCTTTTTGCGGCGGTACAAGGAACCTCGGCGCACGAACGTCGCCAGCTCGCGGATTTCCTGCGCCTCATAGGTGAAATCCAGCGTTCGGTAGGGTCGATCCCAGCGGCCGAAGATGCCCATCCGTTTGAATTGCTCACGCTGGATATCGATGTATTCCAAGGCGTAGGCGCGGCACTTTTTGAGAAACTCTTCCCGTGAAAGCGATCTTCGAGCGATCTTCTCGTGCTTGAGCCGCTTTTCGACTGCCTGCTCAATCGGCAAGCCATGACAGTCCCAGCCCGGGATGTATTCGGCGTACCGGCCAGCCAGGTTGCGGTATTTCACAACCAAGTCTTTCAGGATCTTGTTGAGCGCGTGGCCAAGGTGCAAGTCCCCGTTTGCGTAGGGTGGGCCGTCGTGAAGAACAAACGTCGACTTGCCGCGGTTTTTCTCAAGCATCTTTGGGTAGATGCCCCGCTGTTCCCACCACTGGAGCATCCGCAGCTCGAGCTGAGCGAGATTTCCTTTCATTGGAAAGTCGCTCTTCGGAAGGTTTAGCGTGTCCTTGTAGTCCCGGCGCCGCAGGGCAGAATCGTTCATCTCAGCGGAGATAACCTAGCAATGGAGTTGGTTGGCCAGCAATCCGTTCGGGGCTAATGGTACCTTCGAGTTTTCGATGACAGTCTCACTGAAGAAGCGCAAGCGAACTCACCCTGGGACGAGTTCGCCTCAACCGGCGGCTCAACGGAGCCTGATTGCCATCCTCTCTCGCAAACGCTCGCTGTACTCGACGCGTCGCCTGGTGACGGCGATCCAGGAGCGCGGCCACCGGCCGATCGTGCTCGATGCCCTCCGTTGCAACTTGATCCTCGGCAATAACCTGCCCCGAATGCTGTACCGAGGCGTGGAGATCCGAGGAATCGCGGTTGCGATTCCGAGGATTGGCGCATCGATTACCGAATACGGACTGGCGGTGGTGAACCACTTGGACATGATGGGAATCCCGATCCTGAACAATGCGATTGCGATCGCGCGAAGCCGGGACAAGTTCCGCTGCCTCCAGATGCTGTCGAAGTTCGGGGTATCCGTACCTCGCACCGTCGTGGCCGGAGATCGCTCCAAGGTCTTTGAGCTGATCGAGGAGGTTGGCGGCTTGCCCGCAGTATTGAAGCTGATCCGCGGAACTCAAGGCGTGGGCGTGATGTTAGCCTCGAGCGTCGCCGAGCTTCAGAGCATCCTCAGCACTTTTGGCACCTTGGGCGAGCGCATCGTGCTCCAAGAATTCGTGCGCGAGGCTGAGGGAAAGGACATCCGAGCGCTGGTGGTTGGAAATCAGGTGGTAGGCGCCATGCAGCGGCGGGCGAAGCGGGGAGAATTTCGTTCCAACATCCACCGCGGTGGAGAAGGTGCCACCCTCGATCTTCCCACGGAATACGCGAGCGCGGCTGTGCGTGCAGCGCAGCTGATTGGACTCGAGGTCGCTGGAGTCGACATGCTCGAGTCCAACGAAGGGCCGAAGGTGCTCGAGGTAAACTCAAGTCCCGGATTCAAGGGGCTGGAGAAGGCCACTGGAACGGACATCGCCGGACTGATAATCGAGCACGCACTGCGCTTTCGAGCGCTTGCTCAAGTAGCGAGGCTCACCTAGTGCGGCTGTTCGCGATTGGCGACACTCATCTGCCTTCAAAGCGTGGAAAAGACATGGAGAGATTCGGGTGGGTGAATCATCCGGAGCCTCTGCGAAATGCTTGGGACAGCCTGGTGCGATCGGACGACGTGGTGATCGTGGCCGGCGACATCTCCTGGGCGACTCGGCCCTCGGAGGTCCTCGAAGACCTTGCGTGGCTGGATCGGAGGCCGGGGCGGAAAGTCCTGCTGCGCGGAAATCATGATTATTGGTGGGGGGCTTCCGCCGCGAAGCTGCGAAAGCTCTTCGAGCCGTATCAGAGTTTCGCAGGCTTTCTTCACAACAGCGCCGTGGCCGTTGGCCCGTGGTTGATCGCTGGCAGTCGCCTCTGGACGACGCCCGAGGCCCCTCCAATTCCACGCGGCGAGATGGGGGATGAGGAGGCCAACTTGCAGTACGTGCAGCGCGAGTGCGCCCGGCTCCAGCTTTCAATCGAAGATGCCAGGGCGCAGGAGCGGGTTACGCCGGGTTTGACGCGGATCGTTGCCGTCCACTTTCCACCGCTGTACTCGAATCAGGTTGCCACCGCTTTCACCCCCCTGATCGAGGCGTTTGCGCCGGCCGTCTGTGTTTATGGCCATCTCCACGGACCTGGAATCTCCGCTGGATTTGTCGGCGAGCGAAATGGGGTCCGGTACGTATTGGCCTCCTGTGACGCAGCGGGGTTTGCACCCGTTTTGTTGCTCAATTCGCCAGCTGAAAGCCCGCTCTCAAAGCCGCGATTAGAGTAGGGGGTATGTGTACCCTCGTAGCGGCGGTGGGCATCTTTCCCGAATGGCCCCTGGTCATCGCCGCGAATCGCGACGAACGGCTGGACCGGGCCGCATCGGGACCACGGCTTTGGCCAGGGTCGCCACCTTTCATTGCTCCCGTTGACGCGGTCGCAGGTGGTACCTGGTTGGGACTCAACCGGCTTGGATTGTTCGTGGGCGTCACCAACCGTTTCGGCGTGGACCGGGACGACCGGCGCGAGTCGCGTGGGCAGTTGGTCGTCGAGGCACTGCGACACGCCTCAGCTCGGAGTGTGCACTCAGCTCTGGCCGCGACGAACGCCAGGCGGTTCAACGCCTTCCATTTGTTCTACAGCGACGGTCGCGAGTCGTTCGTGACCTGGTCCACGGGGAGGGAAGTGCTCCAGCAGTCCTTGCCCAGTGGCCTTCACGTGATAACGGAACGGAGTTTGGGTGGGGATGACCGTGCACGCACCGAGCTGATCCGCAGCCGCTGGCCCGCAGTCGAGAGCGGGCCCGGGCCGTTGACGGAACGACTCGCCAACTTGCTGCGTCTGCCGGGCAACCCTCCCGGAACGGGCGTTTGCATTCATGCCCCTCAGTTCAATTATGGCACCCGTTCTTCGCTGATTCTGATGGTCGCCAACCCTTTGCCGCAAAGCCAGCTTCTGTGGGCCGATGGCCCGCCCTGCACCACGGAGTACGACTCCCGCGACGACTTGCTCAACGAGCTCGAGCAAATTGACGCGTAGCGAGCAACGCTCGCTTTCGCAAATAACGTTGCGCTGCCTCATCGCAGGGGCGGCGGCGATCTGCTATCTCAAAAAGCCATGAGCCCAATCTTCTCCAGCCTGCTCCTTGCAGTTGGTCTCATTTTCTTTGCAGCCACGATGAGGGGCCGCTTGCGCGCCCTTGCCGCAATGAAGAAGGAAAACCGCACCGACAAACCGGCCGTGCGCGCCGAAAGATTGCTGCGGTTTGGCTTGGGGCAAAAGCGGATGGTGGATCCCGAAGAGCGGGGCCCGGGAATGATGCACGTTCTCATTTTCGCCGCTTTCATGGTGCTTGCGGTGCGCACCATCATGCTGTTCGTGATGGGGTTCTCCCCTTCGGCAGTAGAGCTTTTGTCGACACCGAGCGACCCTTTTTGGACAGAGCACGCTATCTGGGGAGCGATTTTCAATTTCTACCTGCTCGCCAAAGACTTGCTTGCAGCGGGCGCTTTCATCGGGGCCGCTTATTTCTGGTACCTCCGCTGGGTCGTCAAACCCGATCGGATGACCCCCTCCTGGGAAGGTTATCTGATCCTGGCCTTCATCATGGGCTTGATGGTCACCGAATTCGTTTTCGGTGCCTCGCACATGGTCCTTCAAGGCCAAGGGTATGTAGGCTTCGAGCCGGTCTCTTCTTCGGTTGCGCTTCTCCTTGCGCCCCTGCCCCTCGGGCTGGTGGAGTCCCTAGGAGCAGCCGCCTTCTGGTTGCACCTGGCAATCATCCTGACGTTCTTGAACTTCCTGCCGTATGGGAAGCACTTCCACGTGATCACCGCTCTGCCGAACGTGTACTTCCAGCGACTCACGCCGAGCGGAAGGCTGCCGACTCCCAACCTCGAGAAAGAGGAGTTTGGTGCGAAAACGGTGTGGGATCTCTCCTGGAAGCAAGGGCTGGACGTCTATTCCTGCACCGAGTGTGGCCGCTGCCAAACGCACTGCCCTACGTACCTCACCGGCAAACCGCTCACTCACAAGGGGGTGAACCAGGATCTCAAACACTGGATGTGGAACCACCAAGGTTTGATCGCAGGCAAGAAGAATGATCAGGGCCAGCTGAAGGACTTGCCGCCGATCGTCGGCGAGATCCTCAAACCCGAGACCGTCTGGGCCTGCACCACGTGCGGCTGGTGCGAGGAGGCCTGCCCGGTGTTCATCGAGAACATCCCGCGACTCATCGAGATGCGCAGGTACAAGGTCCAGGTGGAGGCGGATTTTCCCGCGGAGGCGCAGCGCGTCTTCGAGGGCATGGAACGCCAAGGAAATCCCTGGGGCCTCGGGCAAGATCGTCGGGACGAGTGGGCGGAAGATCTGCAGCTTCCTCGATGGGGAGACGGCGGCCGCTACGAATACCTATTCTTCGTGGGGTGCGCCGGCAGTTACGACGATCGACAAAAGAAGGTCAGTCGAGCATTGGTCCGAATCCTACGCCAGGCGAAGGTCTCTTTCGCAATTCTCGGTCAGGCGGAGATCTGCAATGGCGACAGCGCGCGGCGGCTGGGTAACGAGTACCTGTTCCAGACGTTGGCCAAGGGCAATGTCGAAGCTTGGAACGCCGGGCAGGTCAAGGCGATCATCACCCAGTGCCCCCACTGCTTCAATACGATTAAAAATGAGTATCCGGAGCTGGGTGGAAATTATCAGGTGATCAGCCACGTCGAATTGATCAACCAGCTGCTGCGAGAGAAGCGGATCACCCTTTCGCAAGCCAAGAGCGAGCGGTTGACCTATCACGATCCATGCTATCTGGGCCGCCACAACGGCATCTACGATGCTCCACGCCAAGCGCTATCCGCCATCCCAGGGGCCCAGCTGGTTGAGATGCAGCGTCAGCGACGCCAAAGTTTTTGTTGCGGGGCGGGCGGCGGACGGATGTGGCTGGAAGAGCGAATCGGGCAGCGCATCAACCAGAACCGCGTCAACGAGGCGGCACTTACGCTCGCCCATGCCGCGGATCCTTCCATTCCTCTTCCGTCCGCAACGGACCTGCACAAACCCGGGCAGGTCGGGAATTACCAGGGACCGGCCTCGGGAACCATCGCAGTCGCGTGCCCGTTCTGCATGACGATGCTCAAAGACGGCGCCAATGAGACCGGGCGCGACGAGCTCAAGGTCAAGGACGTCAGCGAGCTGGTCGCGGAAGCGTTGGCGCCGACCGGCCCTCAGTAGGGGGCGTAGAAAGGCTCGATTGCGGATGGTACCTTGAGCGTGCCGCTCGCATCGTGCGCCGCCGCGGCAACAATGTAGATGGAATCGTCGCCGCCGTAGTCGGACGAGTATCCCACTTGGGTCACGCCCACCCAGGTAGGGAATGTTTCGGTCGCCGTAGGTTGAGCCGGGTAATTGACGAGACGCGTGAACTGACCGCCGGCGATGCTGTAGCCGTAGAGCCAACTTGCGCCAATTGGTGACAGCCCGTCGAGGGCAACCTGATTGCCGTCGGGAGATATTTGGGCTCGATTGGCGAGGCCCAAGAGCTCGCTCGGCAGAGTCGTCAAGGGAACCGCAGCGCCGGCCAAGTTGACATCCACGAGCGTGTCGTACTGCGAAGGGCTGCTTCCCGACGCGGCAAGCAGGTGGCTACCATTCGCAAAGAAGCTTGGGGAAGTGTAGGACCGCGCGCTTGAGCCAGCGATCCGCTGGAAATTGCTTCCGTCGACGTTCACTCGACCCAAGAACGAAGATGTACCCGTGCCGTATGCGAAAACGATGTAGCTGCCATCCGGTGAAAAAATCGGGAGCCGAAAATCATTCGCGCTCGCCGTCGAAGACAGGACTGTGGTGGGCGGAGTCCCCGACGCTGCGCTGACCGGGATGGTGTCGATCTCGGCATTCGCTCCGCTGCGGTGAACGAAGACAATTTTTCTGGCATCGCGCGAAAGGGCGGGCATGTGGTTGTCTCCGCCCGCGGTCACCAAAATCGGGATGGTTGGGGCGGTGTCGTCCGCCAGGTAGACGTTTCCGTCGTCGCGGCGAATGTAGGCGAACCCGCTCTGAAACGTCGGCGGTCCCCCGCTTCCTCCTGGCTCTGTACTGCAACCGGCTAGCCCCAACAACAGACTGCCGAGCACGCTGCAAAGCGCTTTTCCCAATCCGTTCTCCAAGCGTGGAACCCCTCAGCGGTTGAGCTTGGCCAGCTCATTGCGGCAAACATTGCACATGCCAAGGTTCTTCCGGTCGATGTCCGCCAAAGTGGTGGGTAGGTACATCATGCATCTGGGCTCCTCGCAAAACGAGAGTCCGATCAAGTGCCCAGACAGTCGCAAGGCCTCCAGCTGGAGTCTTCGTTTGAGCGCTTCCGGGTCGTTGCCCTCCTGCAGCCGAAAGGAGGACACCACGCCAACCTTGGACTCACGATCCGCCTCGCCAAACACAAACGGCGCGTCGGGGACAAAGAGATCAACGTCGGTGACCCCGATCAACAGATTTTGTCCGGTTCGGAGAGGGACCAAGCGTCGCATGATTGCGTCGCAATAGTATTGCTTGCGATCTTTGTTGAAAGCGTAGGTTGGCGTCGAAGGTTGAGCCTTGGTGTACGTCACCACGACCCCGAGGTGCGTTTGCAGAGGCTCTTCTAGCGCTTTGAGCAACGGCGCCTGCACCTGGCCCGCAGTGACGAGCTGTAGCGTTCGGGTAAGCATCGGCCGCTACCTTTCCCAGCAATTTACACTGTAATGCTGGGGCGCAAGGATTCGAACCTTGATAATCAGATCCAAAGTCTGATGTCCTGCCATTAGACGACGCCCCACTCGCGACCGACCTCAGCACGAGATCCCGTTAAATGTCGAGGTTTTGAACGTCCAGTGCGTTGCGCTCAATGAACTCACGGCGCGGCTCGACAGCTTCCCCCATGAGTAAACTGAAGATTTCATCCGCCTCGACGCCATCGTCCACCTTGACCTGCAGCAACGTCCGGCTACTCGGGTTCATGGTGGTATCCCAAAGCTGTTCCGCGGACATCTCACCCAGGCCCTTGTAGCGCTGGATCACGATTCCCGAACTGGCGCTCTTTCGAACCGCGGCGAGCAATTCTTGGATCGTCAGGGCAAGCACTTCCCCGTCATCCAGATACAGCTTGTAGGGCGCTCGGCCCAGCCCGCCGAAGGACTCCCTCAGGGACAGCAGCTCGCGGTATTCCGGGCTCGAGAGAAAAGCGTAATCCAACACCGTTTCTTTGGGCGAGCCGTTGGTCGTGGTCCGAAACACCAGCTTCTTGGCCTGGTGCTCGGGATCGTCCTTGCGAAACACCTTCAGCTGAGAAACGACGTCGGGCGCGTGCGTCTGAAGGTACGAATGCATCTTCTCGACTTCGCCGTTGAGCCGCTCCAAGTCGAGGAGCGTATTCTCGTCGAGCCGCGCCGCTTGGACCAACGCATCGACCACCTGCGGATCGCGGCGTGCCGCCAGCTTTCCCAGTCGTTCCTGATAGGTGATCACTTTCTTGAGAAGCTCCTTGAGCTTCTCGCCGGTCAATTCCCCATTGGGAACCACCACCCGTGCGCGATCGCAGGCGATGCGAAGCAGGTACTCGTCGAGCGCGCCGTTGTCCTTGAGGTAGGTGTCCTTCTTTTGGCGGGTGACTTTGTAGAGCGGCGGCTGAGCAATGTAGAGAAACCCGTTGGCGATCAGCTCAGGCATCTGCCGATAGAAGAAGGTGAGCAGCAGCGTTCGAATGTGGCTGCCGTCCACATCGGCATCGGTCATCAGGATGATTCGGTGGTAGCGAACCTTGGTGGGATCGTAGTCTTCCCGGCCGATGCCGGTACCGAGCGCAGTGATCAGCGTCACGATTTCCGCGCTGGTGAGCATCTTCTCGAAGCGAGCCTTTTCGACGTTGAGGATTTTTCCGCGCAGGGGGAGGATCGCCTGATTCTTCCGATCGCGTCCCTGTTTGGCGGAACCGCCAGCCGAGTCTCCCTCGACGATGTACAGCTCGGACTGCGCGGGATCCTTGCTCTGGCAATCGGCAAGCTTGCCGGGAAGGGACGCACCGTCCAGGGCGCCCTTGCGACGGACCGTCTCGCGAGCCTTGCGGGCCGCAATCCGAGCGCGAGTGGCGTCGCCGATCTTCGCCACGATTTTGCGGGCCGCGTTCGGATTTTCCTCTAGGAAATTGCCGAGCTGCTCGTAGACCATCTGCTCCACCAAGCCTTTGACTTCCGAGTTACCTAGCTTGGTTTTGGTCTGCCCCTCGAACTGTGGATTCGGCAGTTTGACAGAAATGACCGCCGCCAGTCCTTCCCGCGCATCTTCACCGGTGGGAGTCTCTTTGAGGTCCTTCCAGACGCCAGTCTTCTCCGCGTAGCTGTTCAGTGAACGGGTGAGCGCACTCTTGAACCCCGACAGGTGCGAGCCGCCCTCAAGCGTGTTGATACTGTTCGCAAAAGTGAAGATCCGCTCGTCGTAGCCATCGTTCCACTGGAGCGCGATTTCCAGCTGCACTCCGTCTTTCTCGGTCTTGAAGAAGATCGGCGGCTCGTTGAGCGCCTGCTTCGCCCGATTGATGAACTGCACGAACGAGACGATGCCGCCGTCGAACCTGAACTCGTGGCTCTTCGAGGTGCGCTCATCGGTGATCTGGATCCGCAATCCCGCGTTCAGAAAGGCCAGCTCCCTCAGCCTTTGGGAGAGGGTGTCGAAATTGAGTTCGGTGACTTCGAAGATCGTCGGGTCCGGCTTGAAGGAGACAGTCGTGCCCCGCTGAGAAGTGACGCCTCTCTCGGTGACCTGCTGCTGGGGGACTCCACGCGCGTATTTTTGCTCGTAGACCTTGCCCTCGCGCTGAATCTCAAGCGTCAGCCATTCCGAGAGCGCGTTGACACAACTGACACCTACACCATGGAGCCCGCCGGAAACCTTGTAGGCCGAGTTTTCGAATTTGCCGCCTGCATGAAGCTTGGTCATCACCACATCGACAGTGTCCATTCCAACCACCGTTGGATGAGGCCCTACGGGAATTCCGCGGCCGTTGTCCTTCACCGTGATGGAGTTGTCGACGTGGACGACGACCTCGATATCCGTACAGAACCCGGCGAGCGCCTCGTCAACGGAGTTGTCCACCACCTCATAGACCAGGTGGTGAAGGCCGTAGCTGGCGGTGTCACCGATGTACATGCCAGGCCGCTTACGGACTGCTTCAAGCCCCTCCAAAACCGTGATTGAGGATGCGCTGTACTCTCCGGGAAAGGCGTCGCCTTTGTCCTCGCTGACAGCTGGCTTTTGCATAGAAAGAAGGGCTTTCGACGACCGAAACCCGCTCCCATTTTTTAACACGCGACGGGGTGTGGGTAAAGTTTGAATTTGGGCGGAAGCGCCCGTAACTTTTGGGAAATTTCCGCTACTCGGAGGGCGCCGGACGGCGCGCTTTGGGGGCGTCCTGCGTGGGGGTGACAGCGCCTGCTTCGACCTCGTACCAAGCGGTATCGGAAGCCGTCGCGCCGGCCACGAGACTCGGGTCGGTGGTCGTTAGAAACACCTGGGCTCCGATGCTTGCCACGTACTTCATCAGGTAGTCATTGCGCGTCCGGTCCAGCTCGCTGGAAACGTCGTCCAGAAGAAGTAACGGCAATAAGCCGTTCGCGTCCTGGAGGTTTTCGATTTCCGCAATCTTCCATGCCAGCACCAACGCCCGCTGTTGCCCCTGCGAGCCAAAAGCCCGAGCGGAATGTTCTCCCAGCACGAATTCCAAATCGTCGGTGTGCGGTCCTATCGACGTAAACCCCCTGTCGGCGTCCCTCGGCAACCGGTCGTGCAGCGCTTGTTTGAGCGCCGTCGCAAATTCAGGTTCTTTGCCGCTCCCCTCGGCGATCGTGAGGCCATTTCTCAGGTATCGGCAGCGAAGCCCCAAGCTGGCTCGGGCGATGCCTTCGAATGCGCCTTCGATGCGAGGCGCCAGTTCAAGAAGAAGCCGGTCTCTGCGACACCAAATCCGTGCACCATGCGTGGCCAGCGCTTCATCATAGACATCCACATACGAGAGGTCCGCTCCTTCTTTAAGCAGACGGTTTCGGCTTTTGAGAGCGAGCGCATAGCTGCGGCTTTCGCTGAGAAATGCCGGAAATCGGTTGAACACCGCTCGATCGAGGAATCGGCGACGCTGGTCGGGACCTCCCTTGACGACCCCCAGGTCGTCCGGTGTGAAGGATACGACCGACACACTACCGAAGTAGTCCTCGAGATTTTGCGCTCGCTTGCCATCGATAAATGCCTGGCGCGAGCCGGGTTGCAAGCGGACGCTGATTTCTCGTGAAGCCCCCTTGACCGAAAAACGCCCCGTGATCTGTGCTTGCTGTGCACCCAACCGGATCAACTCGACCAGCTTCGCGGGCCTCAAGGGTTTGAGCGTGCTCAGGAAATAGACCGCCTCCAGCAGATTTGTCTTCCCTTGTCCGTTTTGACCGAAGGCCACGGTCACATGGGTTGAGGGAACCAGCTGGACCTCGGCAAGATTGCGAAAGTCCGAAAGGACCAAATCCAGCAGTTGCACGCCGCTTCTACCCGAGCGCCTTTAGACGCGCATCGGCATCACCACCGCCGTGTAGGTCCGGTCCTGCGGTGCGTGGAGAACCCCAGGGCTGTGCTCATCGCCCAATTCGAAAGCTACTTCATCGCCATCCAGTACGGAGAGTACATCGATGAGATACCTGGCATTGAAGCCAACGTGCATTTCAGAACCCTTGTAGGCAACCTCGAGCTCGTCCTTGGCCTCACCCAAGTCAGGATTGCTCGAACTAATCCGCATTACGTTTTCCGAAAGGTTGATTTTCACCGCGTTGGACTTGTCGACCGACAACAAGGCGATTCGCTTGAGCGCATCGAGAAACCGCGTTTTGGGAATGGTCGCAAGTCGCTCACCCTGTTCGGGTATGACCCGCTGATACTCTGGAAACTGGCCGTCGATGAGGCGCATCACCATGGTGAGGCCGGACTTCTTGAACAGCACCGAGTTCTGGGCGAAGCCAAGTTGAGATTCCGCCTCCGGTGCCTCGTCGAGGAGCCGCTTGAGCTCGTACAAGCCCTTTCGCGGAATGATAACGCCGCTTTTGAGCTTAAAGTCTCCCTCCATGGGCCGGTCCACCAGAGCCAATCGATGTCCATCGGTGGCCACCATCCGGGTGGTGCCTGCCTCTCTCGCTTCGAAGAGAACGCCGTTTAGAATGTAGCGCGTCTCGTCGGTGGAGATGGCGAAGGAGGTCTTCTTGATCATCTCGAGGAGCACGGCCCCACTTACCGTCACCAGAGAGACATTCTCCTCCTTGGGAAGTTTGGGGTACTCCTCTGGAGCCATCCCGACAATCTTGAACTGCGCGGTACCACTTGTGATCTCGGCGTAGTTGTTGGGCAACTTCTTCAACGTCAGCTGAGCCTCGGGAAGGTTCTGCGCGATGTCGAACAGATATTTGGCCGACAGTGTCACCGCGCCGCCCTTGAGGACTTCCGCCGGATGGTCGCTGACGATTCCATTGTCCAGATCGAAGGCGGTCACCTGGACGCCAGACTTGCCGGCAGAGATTAGAACGTTGGCCAAGATCGGCATGGTGGCCTTCCGTTCTACGATGCCTTGGGCCCGATACAGCGCTTTCTTGAGTTCATCGGTGGCAATCCTGAATTCCATAAAGACTCCTCGCGAGGAGTTCCTCCGGCTCGCGGCGGTGTAGCCCGCTGGGCGAGTTCAGTCAACGCGTCAGGGCGCGGCGACCGAAGCACCACGAGCGAAATGCGAAGTTGTCTGCTTACTTGGATTATTGACGAAACACGCCTTGGTTCGTAGAGGTATCTTTATGTGGATCGTCTTGGCTTGTCTGGTCACCGCCGCACTTGTAGGCGTAGCTTTATGGACCTCACAGCGCGGTGGGGGCGCGAGCGTTCCCGGCGAGGGCAATGCCTTCAATGCGTACTATGGGAAGAACCGGTTCTCACCTGGTCAATCTCCACCGTGCGCGAAGTGCGCCTGGAAGGGTTGTATCGGGGCTGGCGAGTGTCGCTGCGGCTGCCACCGCGCGACCAAGACAAAGTCGTAGCCGGTTATGCAGCCTCGATCCCCCCTAGACCACTCGCAAGTACGCCCCAGCTTGCGTCTCGACCACGTCTGCGCTGCCTACGAGGAGACTTCGTACAGCTTCATCAAGCCGAATCAGCTGTCCCGCAGGACGATCGGCCGCAAGCTCCCCAAACACTGAGTCCACGGCTTCGCGCCCGAGCAATGTGGAGGCACGGTCGATCGTCTGTTCATTGCCCCCCTCGCTGGAACTCGCGGCGACAAGTGCCATCGGAGCTTTGGTCACCTGAGCTCTAAATCTCTTGGCCAGCGACAAAACTCGCTCGGCGGCACCCCGACCCCCCAACGGGATGTCCAACCTGACGATCCGTGCAAAATCACCGAGCCGTTCCATCCGACCACCATGACTGATGGCGAGGGCAGCCAGTGCATCGTCGTGGGTGGCGTCCTGGTCTGCTTCCGCTCCTGCGCCCAGCAGTAGGAGAAATCTATGGGACGGCGGCCTACGTAGCCGCTCGTGATTTCCATCTTCTAGAAGTACTGTCGCCGCGGTTTGAAACTGTGCCGCACTCGGCCGCCGGGTGGGACTGTTGCTCTCCAGGAGCCTGCCCAACTCCGCGGCGACCACAGCAGCGCTCGCTGGCCGAAGAGCTGGATCCTTGGCTAGCATGCTTCGGACCAAGTCCTCGAGCTGAGCCGACACTTCGCCATTGAGCTCGCGAACCCCAACCGGATCGCCCAGCAAGACCTTGATTCGAACGGCGATTGGATCGCCGATGAAAGGCGGTCGACCCGTAAGGCATTGATAGAGGATGCAGCCGATCGAAAAAACATCGGCACGCGCATCCAGGATTCGTTCACCTCGAGCTTGCTCTGGAGCCATGTATCCCGGGGACCCGATGACCATACCCGCCTTGGTCAGATCGAGATTCTCGCCCCGGCGCGCGATCCCAAAGTCAACGACCTTGATACGACCACTTTCCATTTCATCAAACATCAAGTTGCGCGGGGTAATGTCTCGATGAACGATCCCATGCGCATGGACAGCAGCAAGTGCATCCGCGACCGCGCCCAGCGTCTTGACACTTTCCCGAATGGTGAGACCTCGTTTCGCCAAACGCGCCGCCAGGGTCCCCCCGCTAAGCCATTCCATCGCCAGGTAGTGCTCTCCATTCGCAGTAACGCCGTGCGCGAGGTACCGAACCACTCCAGGGTGGAAGATCTGGGCAAGCAAACTTGCTTCCCGAGAAAACCGGGATGCATCGCTCTCTCCCGTTAGGTGTAGGAGTTTGAGTGCGACGGGTAAACCAGTCTCAAGATCTCGAGCACGATAGATGACCCCCATCCCACCGGTGCCCACTTCACGTTCTGTTTGGAATCGCCCAGCTATAAGCGCAGACTGCGGCACGCGCGAAGAATAACGATCCAGTTGCTCGTCGCATAGTACTGTCGCTCAACTGCGCCGGTGACTTCTCTAAAGTAAGTAACTCTTAGATCTTTGTAGACGTGGTAGTAGGCGCGGGAAAGTTGCGGACAAGTCGCAACGCTGCGGAAACTACTGGGTAATTCGACAGTCGAAGCTGTTCTCTTTCTGGAGACTCGTTCAACGTAAATTCACAGGAACTGGGGTCCTGGCGTGGTTGTCCACAACAGATCCTGTGAACTTCAGTCAAAGGTCCCACAGCTTTTTTAGGTCACTTCTACGGTGACGGTGTCACGCCGATCTTCGACTCCAACTCTGCAAGCTCTCTTCCGACCACCGCCTCACTTTCACGCTGCTTTTCTACTTTTCTTACCGCAGAGATGACGGTGGAGTGGTCTTTGTTGAAGCGAACTCCAATCTCCGGGAAGGAGCTCTTGGTCAGCTTTCGACAAAGGTACATCGCGACCTGACGCGCGTGAGCCACTTGTTTGGTCCGGCGGTCTTGTCGAAGGTCATCAACTGCCAGCTTGTAGAAGCGCGCCGTCTCGCGTTGGATCGAATCGATGTCGATGGGTCTGTTGGTGGGCAGGATGTCCTTGAGTACTTGGGCGGCAAATTCCTCAGTGATTGCCTGTCCGGTAAGGCTATGGACGGCGGAAATCTTGATCAGCGCTCCCTCTAGCTCTCGAACGTTTTTCTGAATGTGACGGGCGATGAAAACGCAGACCCGGTCTGGGAGGCAGAAACCCTCCGCTTCTGCTTTCTTCTTGAGGATAGCCACTCTGGTCTCGAAGTTTGGTTCCTGAATGTCGGTGATCAGCCCCATCGTGAAGCGAGAGCGGAGCCGTTCCTCGAGTCCCGGAATCTCGGCCGGAACGGCATCTGATGTGAGCACGATGGCCTTGGACATCTCGTGAAGGGTGTTGAAGGTGTAAAAGAACTCCTTTTGGGTCTCTTCCCGCTTCCCAAGAAACTGGATGTCATCGATGAGCAGGACGTCGCACTCTTCTCTGAACTTGCGACGAAACTCGGGCATTTTGTGGTCCCGGACGCTCTCAACGAACTCGTTGGTAAACTCCTCCGAGGATAGGTACACCACCCTTGCTTCTGGCGTGTTCTGGCAAACGCGGTTACCGACGGCATGCAGAAGATGGGTCTTTCCCAGGCCGGTGCCGCCGTAGATGAAGAGCGGGTTGTAGCAGTGCCCAGGGTTCTCGGCGACTGCCGATGCTGCAGCTGCCGGCAACTGATTCGAGTCGGCAACCACGTAGGTGGCGAAGGTGAAGCGAGCGTTGAGGCGGTACGGCCGGGAGCAGGGGGGATTGACTGTTGGTATGGGAGTCGGGCTGTTGCCGGGAGGAGCCTCCTCGACCAGTTCGTAGGCGATCTGGACCGAGGAGCCGACGCTTGAGGAAAGCATCTCCTCGAGCAGCGAGCGATAGTGGTCGTCGACCCAATCTCGGAAAAAGCGATCCGGAACGCCGAGCGTCAGCAGGCCCTCCTGCAACTGCAGCGGCCGCATTCGGACGAGCCAGCTCAATGCATATGTCTTCCCCTCGTTCCGGATCGTCTCGAGAACTTTTTCCCAGATGGAATAAGCACTTACTTCGGAGGGCGCCGTCTCAGCGATCGCTTGCAAAGTCCGCCTCGCAAAACTAAGGGATTTTTCAAAAGCCCGCTCGGTAACAAACGTCACAGAGCGGATCAAGCATGTTTCGCAAACGTCCGGAACCGGAACAGGATTCGAGATTCAGCGCGCGAGCTGAGGCGCTGGGTTGCAAGGTGACTTGTGGTCCCCCGGCGGTCACCCCCTAATGCTTGTGCGCTCGCAAGTGGGAGCTTTGACCGTCGGTCTTTTACAGGTCGCGCCTCTTTTCTGTGCCTTTGCCGCCGCGGATTGTTGCGGTCGCGTTGACTTGAGCTGGCGAACGCGCTATGCGCGGCGCCCCAGTTTTATGGCGGGAGCACGCCGGTGCCCAAACGCACGTATCAGCCGTCCAAAATCAGGCGCAATCGAAAGCACGGCTTTCGCCGTCGAAACTCAACGCAGGCGGGGCGCGCGGTGCTAAAACGCAGAAGAGGCAAGGGCCGCAAACGGTTGGCCGTCTCCGCTCCTAAGAAATAGGAGTGCGTAGGTGACGCGATGGCGTCCTCGCTGCACCGGGAGCGCTTCCCGAAAGTGTTGCGTCTGGCCAGGAGTTCTCAATTTGTGCACGTTCAGGAGCATGGCCTCAAACTTTTCAGTCAGCCCTTCGTGGCGTTGGCCGCGAGGAATTCCCTTGGCGTGAGTCGCGTTGGAATCACGGTCTCCAAGCGAGTGGGCAACGCCGTGGAGCGAACTCGAATTCGGCGGCTGATTCGCGAACTCTTCCGAAAAAAGCGGCATCTTTTTCCAAAAGGGCTAGATCTGCTGGTGATTGCCCAGCCCGCGATGAAAGAGGCGGACTGGGCGTTTCTGAGCCACGCCTTCGACGAGTTGGGCCAGAAACTTCAGAGGTCCTTCGAATGAAAATTCTCACCCAGCTTTTGACAGCTCCGGTGCACCTGTACCGGCTGCTGATTTCACCTCTTTGGGGAGCCCGGTGCCGCTTTTATCCGTCGTGCTCGGCCTACGCGCTGGAGGCGGTGCACGTACACGGGCCGTGGCGAGGAGCCTGGCTCACCCTTCGACGGCTGCTGCGCTGCCATCCGTTTTGTCCTGGTGGCTTGGATCCCGTGCCGCGGGCTGAAAGGGCTTCCCTGTAATGGACAACCAGAAGCGCCAGTTGCTCGCAGTGGGCCTCGTTCTTCTCCTCACTGCGATTTACTGGACCTTTTTCACGCCCACCCCCACGCCGCGCCCCGCTCCGACACCAGCCCCGCCAGCTTTGCCAGACGCTGGAATGATTGCAGCCGCCCCGACTGCGCCGCTGGCCGCGCCGACGCCCCAAGCCCCCGAAAACAAGGTGCCAGAGCAGCGGATCGAGCGACTTCAGCCTCTAGTCCACTACGTCTTTTCAACGCGCGGGGCTGGACTGATGCAGGCCAGGCTGCTCGGCAAGAAGATGCGGGAACAGCTGCAGCTGAGCCTTTCGGATGGGCTTCGCCTTCTAATCGGGGGAAAGATTCCACCCCCGCCGCAGATGGACATGGCGCACCCGGTGCCGGAACAGCCGCTGCCATTGGCGATTGCAGTGGAAGGCCCCCAGCCGCTCTCAGCCAACGCCGCATACCTCCCGGTGCCGGGATCCACTGGAGATTCTCAAACGACGTTCACCGTCACGCGCGGCGGCTGGGAAGTGGTGAAGAAGTTCCAGTTCATCGACGACGGGCTGGAAGGTACCTACTCGATCCAGCTCAAAAACATCAGCTCGCAGCCCGCAAGTGGGCAGTTGGTGGTCAGTTACGGCCGAACAGTGGATCCCAGCTCCGAGGAGAAACCAAGCATGTTCGGTGGAGTTGGCAATCTCTCCAGTGCCGCCTGCAGTGTAGGCGAGGATCTGCATAAGCTTGAGCCCGACAGTAAACCGACCCTCGAGTTCCAAGGGCCGCTGAACTTTTTTGGAATCGATCAGCAGTACTTCTTGGCAGCGGTGTTTCCGCTCAAGGGCCCTCAACCCGGCCGCTGCGTGCTCAGCGTCACTGCAACCAGCCGGAGCGCCGCGGCCTATTTTCCGCTTCAGGTTGCACCGGGGGAGACGGTTACCCAGACATTCGGCCTCTTCTTGGGTCCGAAGGACTTCGATAGGCTTTCCACCGTTTCTGCGCGGCTGGGCACCGTCACGCAGGGCGGGGCGCCTTATTCCCCTCAGCTGGAAAAGACGGTCGCGTTCGGAATCTGGGCGTTCATCTGCAAGATCCTGCTCTGGATCCTCAAGTTCGCCGACGGCATGTTTGGAAACTGGGGCGTGGCGATCATCGTGCTCACGGTGGTCGTCAAGCTGGTGCTTCTGCCGCTCACCCACAAGTCGATGGTGAGCGGCGAGGCGATGAAGAAGCTTCAGCCCAAAGTCGAAGAGATCCGCAAAAAGCACGCGGCGGACAAGGAACGCCAAAACCAGGAAATGATGAAGCTGTATCAGGAGGCGAAAGTGAATCCGCTCGGCGGATGCCTCCCATTGCTGCTGCAGATGCCGGTCTGGTTCGCGCTCTACACGACTTTGCGCAACACCTATGAGATCTACGGCGAGCCTTTCATTCCTCCGATTTGGATGGACCTGACTTACAAGGATCCGACCTACTTGTTGCCGGCCGCCCTTGGCGTGACGATGATCATCACACAGAAGCTGCAACCTCAGGTCATGGATGCCGCTCAAGCGAGGATCATGACCTACGTGATGCCGATATTTTTCACAGCGATCATGCTGAACTATCCGGCGGGACTAACCTTATACATCTTCACCAACAACTTGCTTTCTATCGGCCAGCAGTACGGCCTACGTAAGTACCTCGAGAAGAAAGGCGCCGCGACTCCGCCGCAGAGGAAAAAATGAGCGATCCCGATAGTGCCACGCCTTCCCCAGCCACCGCGGCAGACGACAAACGCGAAAAGACGCTTCAAGTGATTGGTGAGATCCTCAGGCACATGGATTTTCCAGCGAAATTGGATGCCAAGATCGCCTCTGACGGAGGCATTACGGTATCACTCGAGCTGCCCGGGGAAGCCGCGGGCGGGACGCCGGGACGTCGAACCCATGTTACCGATGCGCTTCAATTTCTGGCGAACAAGATCGTCAATCGCCCCGGAACAACCGACCGGCGGTGGATATCCCTTGGAATCGGCGGCCACCCCGAGCCCAAGCCGCGACAGGAAAGGAAGCGCCCTGCGCCGATAAGTCCGGCGCTCGGCGGCACCGCCCCCGCAGCTCAGGCGCGAAAGCTGGGTAATGGCAGCGCAAGCACCGCGCCGGCACCCCGACCACCGGATGATTCGGAAGTGCCGGTGACCGAGGATCCTCAACTCACCCAGGCGGCTCGCGAGCTTGCTCAGCGCTCGAGTGCGTTGGGACGGTTTTACGCGATTACGACAATGAGCCGCGAGGACCGGGCGCGGGTAATCCAGACGCTGCGAGGCACGCAGGGCGTCAAGGTGGCGGTAGAGGGTGAAGGACGACAGTGCCGCGTGGTGTTCGTTCCGGAGAAGCCAGCGCCTGTTCCCAAGAGGAGCTTGCCAGTTCCCGACGATGAGGAGTGATCCGCCGTATGCCGAAAGGAAAGTCCCCCAAGGAGAAGCTCTTCGGCGCTGCGGTTCTCAAGATGAGCTTTCGACTTCGGGGCGACGAGCAGTCTCCAGCGTTCCAGTTCGTCTACCCTGGAGTCCTGAGAGACCTTGAGTTGGACGATGAGGCCGTCGAAAAATACATCGAAGAAAACCGCGAGGCCGTCGAACGCGCGGCGCGCGGGAAAACTCCAGAGTCCGAGTGAGGCGAGCGGATTTGTACATTCGGCCGCCGGCTCGCCGCTACCGACGGCGCACTCCAACGATGACCGGGCCGTGACGGCGTCGTTCACCATCGTGGCGGCCGCTACTGCGCCGGTGCGCAGCGGGGTCGGCATTCTACGTGTGTCTGGACCTGCGGCGCTGGCGGTCGCGAACCGCTTAGCTCCGGAGGTGCCCCAGCTGCCGGTACCTCGTCACGCTTATCTGACCTCTCTTTGCGACAGCAGCGGCGCGGTACTGGATCGGGGGCTGTTCATCTACTTCGAGGCTCCGCAGTCATATACGGGAGAAGACGTGGTGGAGCTGCAGGTGCACGGCAGTCCCCGCCTGCTGGAGCTGCTTGAACGCGAGTTGCTTCGCGACCCACGGATCAAGCTGGCGGAGCCCGGCGAATTCACGAAACGAGCATTTCTCAACGGGCGATTGGATCTCGCCCAGGCCGAGGCGGTCGCGGAGCTGGTTGCGGCAGAGTCGGAAGCGGCGCTGCGAGCCGCGGCACAGCAGATGGCCGGGGGGCTGTCACGACGACTGACCGAGATACGGGACCCGTTGATCGCACTTCGAGGTGAGCTCGAAGGCCTGTTGAATTTTCCGGTCGAGACTGAAGATGAGGTCGTCGATCCGCAACCGGCACTGCGCGTCGTGCTGGGCAAGGCGCGTCAGTTGATCGAGGACGCCGACCGCGGCAGGCTGCTGAGGCGAGGTACCCGCGTTGCGCTGGTTGGTCCTGTGAATGCCGGTAAATCAACGTTGTTCAATCGATTGCTCGGCGAAGGGCGAGCGCTGGTGGATGCCGATCCCGGAACGACCCGAGATGTGATCGAAGGTCGAGTCGAGCTGCAGGGTGTCCCGGTCAGTCTTCTCGATACCGCGGGACTACAAGTTCAACCGGGACGTCTCGAGGCTCTGGGAATCGAGCGAACTCGAGAGGCTGCCAGCTCATCCGACCTGGTCATCTTCGTTCTTCCGCCAGACACCACGAATGACGAAGAATCGAGGTGGCGGCGAGAGCTGAACCTGAGGTCGGCGATCGAGGTACGCAGCAAGAGCGATCTCGTGCGCCACCGGCGCCCCGACGAGTCTTACGTGAGTGGCTTAACCGGGGAGGGCGTCGAAGCTCTTCGCAAGAGATTGGTTTCAACGTTGCTGGGAAACGAGGTGCTTGGCGCCGTGCTTCTGACCAGTGAACGACATCAAGAGGCGCTGCGCCGACTCTCCGAGCACCTTGGCGACGCTTTGTCAGCAGCTGTCTCGAGCACGCTCGAGGTGGTCTCCGGGGAGATTGGACTCGCGCTCGACGCGATAAGCGAAATCCTCGGCGACAACGCCTCTGAGGAGGTGCTGGATGCCATCTTCCGTCGCTTCTGCATTGGGAAGTGAGGCTTGCGCCCCTGCGCGAGGGGTTCCTTGAAAGGAGGCATCGTCCGAGAATATGCGTAGAGCGCCAGCGCAGCTCCGCCCACCGAGGAAACCATTTCTCTCCAGTCGCCCGGGGTCGAATACCATTCGAGAGCCCACGCCAGGCGGCCGACAATAACAGCCCCCGTCATGCCGATGAGCAGCCGAGAGAGGACCAGCCACACAGCGGTTCGGGTGGAAACTATGAGCAAATTCCGCGGCTTGAAGCAGCTTCCAACGGCAAAGCCGATCACCAACATCACCGCAAAATGTGCTTCAGTGCCCAATCTGCAGCGCCGCGCTTTTCCCGGCCCATCAGCGGCGTGTCACGAAGAGCTTGTCCGCTGACTCTTGAAATATGGTCACGGTCAACAACTCGGTCAATCGTGGAACGATTTGCCCCACGCCGACGGCCGCCGTCCCTTCGGCTTTGATGCCGTTGGTGGATGCAGTACAGGAGATTCTGCTTACGTGAGAACCTACGACGCGGTCATCGTTGGCTTGGGCCACGCAGGGTGCGAAGCGGCGCTCGCATGCGCGCGGATGGGACTCGCTACCTTGGGGGTGACCCTTCGCCGCTGCCGCATCGCGGTCATGAGCTGCAACCCCGCCATTGGCGGAAGCGCCAAAGGGCACCTCGTTCGAGAGCTGGATGCACTCGGCGGCGAGATGGGTCGCGTTGCCGACGTCACAGGCATTCACTTCAAGACGCTTAACGAGTCGCGCGGCCCGGCGGTGCGCGCCTCCCGTGTGCTGTGCGAGCGGGAAGGCTATGCCGCGGAAATGCAGCGCGTGCTGACCGGTCAGTCCGGGTTGACGGTCGCGGAGTCGGAAGTGGTCGACATCGCAGTCGAGAAGGGAGCAGTCGCGGGAGTGGTGTTGAAGGACCAAGAGTTTGTCCGGGCGCACGCCGTGATTCTGACCACCGGGACATTTCTGCAAGCCCTGATGCATCTGGGCGAACAGAAGGAGGTCGGTGGGCGCTTGGGCGACGCCGCTGCCACGGGCATTTCCAAGTCGCTGAAAGCGATGGGCTTTGAGCTCGCGAGATTTAAGACCGGCACGCCGCCGCGATTGCGCCGGGACTCGCTCGACTACGCGAAATGTGAGCCCCAACCCGGCGATGCGTTGCCAAAGCCGTTGTCGCTCCGAACAGTCCGTGACGTGGCAAACGGCGCTTCATTTCCGACGAGAAATCAAGTTCTTTGTCACATTACCTACACCTCGCCCCAGGCGCACGAAATCGTCCGGCGAAATCTGAATCGCTCCCCACTTTACCAGGGTCAAATTGTCGGCCGAGGGCCTCGTTATTGCCCGTCGTTCGAAGACAAGGTGGTTCGGTTCTCCGAACGCAAACGGCATCAGGTGTTCCTCGAACCCGAAGGCGTGGACAGCCGGCTCGTTTACCCAGCTGGTCTTTCCACCAGCATGCCGGCCGACGTGCAGCTGGCTTTCTTGCGCTCCATTCCGGGGCTCGAGGACGTGGAGGTCGTGCGCTACGGCTATGCGGTTGAGTACGATTTTGCGCCGCCCACTCAACTGCGGCCAACCCTAGAGACGCGTCGTGTCCGCGGGCTCTACTTCGCTGGCCAACTGAATGGCACGTCCGGTTACGAAGAGGCCGCTTTCCAGGGCCTGCTCGCCGGCATTAATGCCGGGCTCAAAGTGCGGGGCCATCCCGAGCTGGTGCTTCGCAGAAACGAAGCGCACGGAGCGGTTTTGATCGATGAGCTTGTCACCCGGGGTGTTGACGAGCCTTTCCGGATGCTCACTTCCAGATCAGAGCATCGCCTCCGCCTGCGAGAGGGGAATGCGGATCTGCGCTTGCGGGATCATGGGTTTCGCGTTGGATTGGTCTCTCAGCAGGAACTTGCGATCACCAACGAGCGCCGTAGACGGATTCAGCAAGAGATTCGCCGTCTGGAACGCAGTGGCCTCGCGGCCATGCTGCGACGCCCAGAAAATACGTATGGGGCGCTGGCGAACCTGGATAAGGGTCGCCCGTGCCTGCCGCCAGATGTCGCCGAGGAAGTCGCCGTCGAGATCAAGTACGCCGGCTATATCGCGCAGCAAGATCGCGCTTGCACACGCAAGCAGGATGCCTGGGACGACTGTCGAGTGCCCGAGGGTTTTGCTTTTGGCTCGGTACGAGGATTGTCGCGGGAAGTGAGTGAAAAACTTGAGAAGTACCGACCGCTGACCGTCGGCCAGGCTCGGCAAATTCCCGGGATGACACCGGCCGCAGTCTCCTTACTCCTCATCCATCTGCGTCGCTGGCGAGAGTCGTCCGGTCGGCCGCACAGCGATCCCGGAGCCAAGGATCTCTCTTGTGGATAAGGTGTTGGGAAACCCCAATACGACGTGTAGGTGAGTAAATCTAACTACTTATGAGGCATTCGCTGGGAAGCGCTGTGGATAAGGTAGAGGCGCTGCAAATGCTCCTGCAAGGGACGCATTCGCTGGGAGTGCCGCTGTCGAAAGACGCAGGCGATAAGCTCCTGCTTTTAGGAGACGAGCTGGCACGCTGGAATCGCAAGGTAAATCTGACTGCGATAGCGGATCCCATTGAAGTGCTGGAAAAGCACTTCGCTGACTCGCTCGCCGTATTTCCCGAGGTGAAGAGCGCAGCCACGCTTTTGGACATCGGCAGCGGGGGGGGATTTCCAGGGATTCCCATCAAAGTGGCCGTGCCTCTGCTCGATGTCACGTTGGTCGAAAGTTCGAGCCGTAAGGTCGCTTTCCTGAAGCACGCGCTGGTGACGCTCGGGCTTCACCGTGGCATTCGTGCCCTCGAGGCCCGAGCGGAGGGAGAGCCGGAGTGCGAAGGGATTCCGCGAGTGGAGGTTGTGATCTCACGCGCGCTGCATGCTCCGGAGAACTGGGTGAGCCTTGCCAAGCGGTATGTGACTCGCGAGGGCCGTGTGATTGCGATGCTCGGCTCAAAGTGGAGCGTTGTGCAGCTCGAGTCTATTGCGAAAAACAATCAGGGTACCGTGGCCATCCACCCCTACTGCCTGCCGTTTTCTGGTGCGCGACGCGCATTCGCGGTATTTCGATTTTGAGAGCCGGCGTTCCACGTGGAACAACGAGCCGCTCGTGGGTTTGAGCGAGGCGGATAACGAACGAAGTGGACGCGAACGTATTTGTTGGATCCGCACCAACGGGCATGGTACCCGGGACCCTTTTGGCAGGCGCACTCTTTTGAAAGAGCGAGTTGTGTCTCGCGTCATTTGTGTTTCGAATCAGAAGGGAGGTGTGGGTAAGACCACCACGGCTGTCAACCTGGCTGCCAGCCTCGCCGCGTCCGAGCGGAAAACCCTGTTGATCGATCTGGATCCGCAGGGAAATGCATGCAGCGGAGTGGGCCTGACACCCGCAAAGATGCGCGGAACCATTTACGAGGCATTGGCTGGAGCGAAGTCCCTGTGCGAGCTCGTTCATCCAACTGAGCTCCGATTTCTGGAAGTTGTCCCCTCGACGGCCGCTCTTATCGGTGCAGAAATTGAGCTGGTGTCGGTGGAGGGGCGCGAATACCGCTTGCGGCAGGCGCTGAGGTCCGTTGAAGGTCTCTACGCTTACGTGATTATCGACTGTCCGCCTTCGTTGGGACTCCTGACGCTCAACGCCCTGACCGCCGCCGACTCTGTCATCATACCTCTGCAGTGCGAGTACTACGCACTCGAGGGACTTTCTCAGCTGCTGCACACCATCGATTTGGTCAAGCAAGGTCTAAACCCTTCTCTGACGACGGAAGGAATCCTCCTCACGATGTTCGACGCCAGGGCCAACATTGCTCACCAGGTCGCGAAGGACGTGAGGGAGCATTTCCCCGGCGTGGTTTTTGGAGCGGTAATTCCCCGCAATGTGAGACTTTCGGAGTGCCCGAGCTTTGGAAAGCCGGTGCTGCTCTACGACATCAAGTCGAAGGGGTGCGAGAGCTATTTGGCGCTCGGAAACGAGATTATTCGACGCGAAGCGAGTTGGGTGCAAACGTCGTCCGTTGCCTAGAGGGCACGAGACCCTGGGCTTACCTTGGCCATGATCAATCACGAGAAATCTCAGAAGCCGGCACTTGGGCGAGGGCTGGCCGCGCTCATTCCTCAAGCGGCGGTACCTGTTTCAGGGGACTTGTCGGATCGAGCAATTTTTCGCCTGCCAATTGATTCCATTCATCGCGATTCGAACCAGCCGCGGAAGGTCTTCAAAGAAGACGCGATTCGTGAGTTGGCCGATTCGATTCGCGTTCAGGGCCTGATCCAGCCCGTACTGGTTCGAAAAGACGGTGACGGTTACCGGTTGATCGCGGGAGAGCGCCGATGGCGCGCCGCCCAGTTGGCGGGTTTGTCTGAAGTCCCCGCGATCGTTCGAGATGTTTCCGACAGCCAAGCGTTTGAGATGGCGCTGGTTGAAAATCTTCAGCGCGCGGATCTCAACCCGATCGAAGAGGCCGAAGGCTACCGGCGGCTGATCGCGGATTACGACTTTACTCAGGAGCAGGTGAGTCAGCGGGTCGGCAAAGACCGTTCCTCGATAGCCAATTCGCTGCGGCTGTTGACCCTGCCGGATGAAATTAAAGGCATGCTCGCGGAGGAATCGCTCTCGATGGGCCATGCGCGGGCGCTGGTGGGCCTCGGCGAACCAGCCCAAATGGCCGAGCTCGCGCGGAAGATTGTTGCACAGGGCCTGTCGGTGCGTGAAACCGAACAGCTCGTCAAAAGGAAGAAGTCAACGACTCGAGAGCCCGCTGCCGAAACCGACAGACCTACACAGCGCAACCCACACGCGCGCCAGATGGAGGAAGACTTGCAACGAGCCCTTGGAACCCGAGTTCGCCTAATCGACCGTGGAGGCAAGGGCGTTTTGGAAATACACTTCTTCTCATACGAGGATCTGGACCGGCTCGTGAATCAACTACGAAAATAGGGAAGGGCGATGGCGCTGCTGGGTAGAAAAGAGGAAAGACCGAACATGGCTTTACTGAATCGGGAGGATGACAACGTGGTAGCACGGAGCGGCGAGCTCAATGCGCTGTTGGGAAAAGGTAGCGAGTTCGAAGGGAAACTGACCTTTGAAGGTCAGGTGAGAGTTGATGGGAAGTTCAGCGGGCAAATCATGACCAAGGACACGTTGGTCATTGGCGAAGGGGCGCGAGTCTCAGCTGAGATTACCGCGGGAACGGTGATCGTCAACGGCTGGGTGGAAGGCAACATCCGGGCTTCACAGCTGATCGAATTGCACCAACCCGGGCGGATAAAGGGCAACTTGGAGACGCCCGCTTTGGCCATCGACAAAGGTGTCGTCTTCGAAGGCTCCTGCAAAATGGAGAACATCGGCAAGGCGGCTGCACCAGCGCTCGCGGAGTTGCCCCGAAAATAGGCGCCCCGGGAAATCTTCATCTGCTGACGAACGGCGTGCTGGTGCAAGCGGGTGACTTGATTTACCCGTTTGGTTTGAATGCAAACCTCGTGGATCGGCGTTTGGCTGCTGCCGACCGGTGGGTTGTTGTTTTCGGAGTAAAACTGAAGGCTCATACTCTGGGTTGAAATCGAGCCTACTTGTGGCGCCTTAGTCTGCTTTGTGAACGGTGGGCGGTTTAACTGTCTGCTGTGTGTCTATTTTGTTAGACAACACCTGACGGTTTGGTAGCTTGTTCTGTGCAGAGTAGATTGCCCGTAAAGGAGCTAATCCAGACTATGTCCGTTGATCGTGCATTTAGAAAAATGATCCGGCGTGAAGTCGAAACGCAACTGCGACCGCTACAGCGCGCGGTTTCCGAACTGGGTGTGCTCCGGGTTCTTGCCGAGCGGCTCGAACCGATCGCGAACTTTTTCGGCGCGGGTGCGTTTGCCGCGGCGCTGCCGATGAGGCGCGGGCCGGGCCGTCCGCCGGGGTCGGGCTTGGTCCGAGGTCGGCGCGGGCGACGGCCGACTGGCGCGAATGATCGTGCTTGCGCCATCATCGGCTGCGGACGCCCCAGCCGTACCAAGGGATATTGCGCCGCGCATTACCAGAAATTGCGGATGTTGATCCGTACCAAGCGGCGCCCCACTGCTTGGTCGGACTACGCGCCGGCGAACAGCGTTAAAGACATCGTCCTCCCCAGAGGACGAGCTGCGGTCAAGGCATTACGAGCAGCTCGGCGGCGCCGCCGCAAGAAATAGCGATCCCAGCGTGGTAAAGGTCGCTCCGCGCGCTCGTGCGCGATGGAATGACCATGAACAAGAGAGAGTTTGAGCAGTCGATTCACCTCGACGCCACCGGGCTCAATTACGCAGATTACCTGAGGCTCGATCGTCTTTTGAGTGCGCAGGAGCCCAGATCCCTTCCGCCGCACCACGACGAGGTGCTCTTCATCATTCAGCACCAAACATCTGAGCTGTGGATGAAGCTCATGATTCATGAACTCGAGTCGGTGCTGGAAAACGTGCGGGCGGATCGACTTGAACCGTCGTTCAAAATTCTCGCTCGAGTGGGTCAGATTCAGCGAATTCTGTTCGAACAATGGAGCGTCCTAGAGACGCTCACGCCAACCGAGTATCTCCAGTTTCGGGAGGTACTGGGGCATGCCAGCGGACTGCAATCCTATCAGTACCGAGCATTGGAGTTCTTGCTCGGAAACAAAGACGCACAAATGCTCGGCCTGCATCGGCACGACCCCCAGATTCACCGCTGGCTGGAAACGCTGCTTGCGAGTCCGTCGGTCTATGATGAGTTTCTGCGCTACCTCAACCGCCACGGCCACCAGATTCCAGCCGAGATCGGCGAACGAGACTGGTCTCAGCCCTACCAGCGCAACCCCGCCGTGGTGAAAGTATTCCGGCGGATCTATGAAAACACCGACCAGTATTGGGATGAGTACGAAATGTGCGAGAAGTTGGTCGACGTCGAGGAGCGGTTTCAACTCTGGCGCTTCCGCCACATGAAGACGGTGCAACGGATTATCGGATACAGACAAGGCACCGGTGGCAGCTCTGGCGTGGAGTTTCTTCGGAAGGCGGTTGACCTGTCGTTCTTTCCGGAGCTGTGGGATGTGCGAACCGCGCTCGGCACCTGAAAGATGTGCCCGCTCGTCTTTCTCAAAGGCCAGATCTTTTGTTACCGCATTTTCGATATTGCCGACGAGATTGACCTGGAAAAAGCGCGAACCGTTCTGACCGCGGACGTACGTCGCCTCAGGCTGTCGCGCGAAGGATCCCAATATTTGGAACTTCCCAATCCTCCCCTGGCCATCGAGTTGGGAGGAAGGAGCCTCACCCTGCACGGCGAAGCCGTTGCAGTAGACGCGGTGGCGCGAGTTTTCGATCATGGCGCCGCTTCGATAATCCTCAAGGTTCCGATCCCGCCGGGCACCGAGTTGGAGGAGCTGATACCGATTGCAGATGAGCTCTACGACAGCCGCCACGTCGATCAGACATCTCTGGAGTTACTGGAAGGGCTCAGGCGCGCGCTCGCGCCGGCCAGCGAGGGGCGCCACCTCTGGGATCAGAGCGAAAGCTACACGGTGATCTTCGCCGAGCAACTGCAGGAAAACCCAACCGCGAAGGAGATTCAAGACCGACCCGAACTGGCGCGATTGCTTCTGGGAGAAGTCGAACGCGAGAGCCTTTCGGATTACGAGCGCAACGAGGTCACCCAACACCGCTTCAGTTATCGCGAGAGCGATTTGGCGATCATCGATTGGAACAGCGCTTTCGTGTACGAGCCGTCCGGCAGTTTGGACATCCCGGACATACTTGAAATCTGCAACGCGCAGCTGCTCGAACTGCGTTTCTACGACAATCTGTTGGATGCCAACATCGGGCGAATTTATGCCGAGGTGCAACGCAAGCGGCGTCGCTGGTACTCGATTTTTCGAAGCCCCTACAACTTTCTGGCACGACGGGTTTTGGCGACGATGATCGAGATGTCCGAATTCGTGGAACGAGTCGAGAATTCCCTCAAAATCATTGGCGATTTCTACTTGGCGAAAGTCTATGAAGCCGCGCTGCGGCGGCTCAGAATTCCTGTCTGGCAAGCCACCGTCACCCGCAAACAGCAGTTGTTGGCGCAAGTGTATGAATGGCTCAAGGGCGAGGTCGATATCAATCGCTCCCTGACCCTCGAGTTTACCGTCGTTGTCTTGATCGTCACCGAGCTGCTGCTTGCGATTGTGTCCATTTTGTCTCGTCGAGGCTGAAAACCGGATAAACTCGAGTGTAAGCTAAACGGCCGCTGAGGTGTTCCATGGAATATCGAGGGTACCGGGAAGACGAATTGGTATCCAATCGCGCCGCGCTGCTGCTGTATGGAGGAGAGGATGCCGATCGACGGGCCTGGGCGCTCGAGGCTGCCGGCAACTTCGCCGCCGAGGGTCCGTTGGTCGAGGCGCGGAACCTGCCGGAGCTGGAGCCGGCGCTGCAACGAAATCGAGGCGTGGTGTTTGTCCCTGCGGTGTTGGGCTTGGGACTGGATGGCCAGTCGCAGATCCTTCGCTGCATGCAGGAACGTGAGGAACGCCCAAAGCTGGTTCTTGGGCTGTCGATGACTCCGGAGGACGCGCTCCAGCAAGGAGTGCTACGCGACGACCTTGCCTATCGGCTGAAGTCCGCGCAAGTGAATTTAAGCGATCCAAGTGTGAGCGAAGCGATCCGCGCGCGGCGGCACCGAGCCGAGGAGGCGATGGCGGCAGCGAAGGCGCTGATCCCGCCGGCGCGGCCTAGGCAATCGACACCGCATTCTGTGCCGCATCGCGCGGTCAAGAAGAGCGCGGTCAAAAAACCAGTTGCCAAAGCCAAACGAGCCCGCAAGCCCAAAGCCAAGCGAGTGGCTAAACGCAAACGCTGAATGCTCACTCGCCCCGGCTTGCGAGCAAGCCCGCGTCGCGCAACAGCACGTCGACGGCGTCATCCGCTGACGGATCGTAATAGCCGCGGATTCGCAATTTGGAATCCACCAACACAAAATGGCTGCCGTGCCCGATCGACATCAAATCGTCAGCCGAGTCGCCCTGTTTCCCCATGTAGAGCTTGAGTCCCTCATTCAGCGTTTTGCTCAATTGCTTGCGGTCTCCGGTGAGGAACGTCCACATCCGGGGACTAACCTTGTTTTGGTTTGCGTAAGTCAACAGTTTCTCCGGCGTGTCGTTTTCAGGGTCCACAGAAAAAGAGACGATGTGAAAAGCGGTGCCCAGCCCGCGCGCGCGGTGCTGAACCTGAAACATTCGGCGGGTCGATATCGGACAAATGGTCGGACACGTGGTGAAGATGGCGTTGGCCACCCACACTTTGCCCTCCAGTTGTTTGCTCCCAAACCTTCTGCCGTTCTGGTCCGTAAACTCGAAGCTCGGAACTGTTGAGAGCACCGGAAGCGGACGGGGCAGGGTCAACCGCAGCGAACGAGCCATTGGAACCGCGAGGCCCAGGGCGATGAACAGCATCCAAAAGAGCGGCCGCGCCACCAGCCGCGAAATCCATTCGTGGAACGCGTTGGGGGTGCTCGCCGCTGGGTCGGCACGCGCGGACATCGCAGACTTGCTAACGAATAGAAGTTCGCAGGTCAACCGGTGGAGCGCTGTGGATTCAGTACGCCGCTTCGCGGAGTGCGGCACTTGGAAAAGCTCTTGCTGGGGGGCCGAATGGCATGTTACGGCTAACCACCTTTTTTGGACCGAAGGTGAGGCAGGATACCGATAGACTATGAGTGCGATCGCGACTGCGAGTCTTGAGGCCAGCAGCCATCCCGCAGCGCATGCCCCAGCCCATGCCCTGCCGCGGGACGAGTACTTCGGCGACGCGACACCAGGCAAGATTGGAATGTGGATCTTCCTCTTGTCCGATGCCTTCTCGTTCGGCGGGCTGTTGCTCGCGTACGGGATTCTGCGCGGCGGAGCGGCGGTTTGGCACCACCCGGGCGAGCCATCGCTTGGAATCCCGTTCACTGCCTTTTTGACCTTCCTATTGATCTGCTCGAGCGTCACCATGGTGCTCGCCGTCGCGGCAGCAAATGAAGGCAACCGCAGGGAGACGATGCTCTTTTTGGCGCTCACCGCCTTGGGAGGTATTGGCTTCCTGACCGGTCAATTTCACGAGTACTTTGGGCTCACGCCGGGTCATGGCCTGGTTCACGAGGGGCTGATCTTTGGCCAAAGTGCCTACGCCAGCACTTTTTACGTCATCACCAGCTTCCACGGCGCGCACGTGCTCACCGGGACCATCTACATTCTGGTGACCCTCGCCCGCACGGCCGCAGGCAGAACCAACGCCAACGACATCGAGGTCTTGGGGCTCTTTTGGCACTTCGTGGACTTGATCTGGATCTTGGTCTTCACCTTTGTCTATTTGCTTTAAGAGAGGCGCATGACTCAAGGCCACGCCAGCCGTAAACCCTATTGGATCGTTTTTGGCAGCCTCGCGGTTTTGACGGTGCTCGAGATCATGGTCGCCACTCCGTCGATGGGGGTTCCAAAGAAACCCATGGTCGTAGCCCTGGTCAGCATGGCGCTCGCAAAGGCGTCCCTGGTCGGACTTTTCTTCATGCATTTGCGGAGCGAACGACGGGCACTGAAGCTGACTGTGGCGTTGCCATTTTTCTTCCCGGCGGTCTATGCACTGGTCCTGATCGCCGAAGCCGGATGGAGACTGATCCGATGAGGGTTGGCTTCCTTCTACGGTCCCGGATCGGAACATCCGAGGTGATCGCGGTCGCAGCGTTGGCTCCACAGATCGCGATGGCCTGCCCGGCTTGCGCTGGCCGCGGCGGTCTCAATGTCCATACCGCCCTGGTGCTTGGTTCGATGATCCTGGTGCCGTTTCTGATTGCAGGCGCGGTAGTGCAGATCGTCCGCCGACTCGAATCAGATAATCGGCCGTGAATGTCGATGGCACTGTCTTGTTTAGGAGAAACCACCTTAATGCGACCTTTGAAGTTCACCGGTAGTGCCGCGGGATCGCTTGCGCCCAGTTTTGGCCACGGACTCAGAGTCTTTGGCCTGGCGATCGTCACTCAGGTCTCATCGGCGCTCGGCGCGGTGCAGCCGGAAGTTGGGTTTGGGCTCCCGCGGGATGTCTCGCAGAACGGTCACTTGATCGACTGGCTGATGAACATCACCCACGTGTTCAACATTATTCTGTTCATCATCATGTGCGTGTGGATGGCGGTCGCCATTCTCAAATACAACCAAAATCATCCAGCGGAGTACGATCATGGCAGCTCCAAGCACTCGGTGACCGTTGCGCTGGCGATCTCCGCCGTGATTTTCGTCATCGTCGACGGGAATCTGTTCGTGAACACGATCAGCGATCTGGACAAGGAATTCTGGAACTTCGAGAAGGTGGCCGCGGATCCGAGGACGGTACGGCTTGAAATCAACGCGCACCAATGGGCTTGGGATGCGCGTTATGCGGGACCGGATGGCAAGTTCAACACCGAAGACGACGTCGTCACGTGGAACGACATCAAGATTCCGGTCGGCACGCCAATCTACGTCCAACTCACCGGCACCGATGTGATCCACAGCTTCTACCTTCCCAATTTCCGAGTGAAGATGGACGCGGTGCCGGGGCAGATAAACCGGATGTGGTTCCAGGCAAAGGAGCCCGGCGAATTCGACATCGGTTGCGCCCAGCACTGCGGTACCCACCACTACAAGATGAAGGCGCTACTCACGGTGCTTCCCGTCGATCAGTTCAACCAATGGCTACAGCTGGTATCGCAGACCGCAAAACGCGCCTATGACCCCGATGACAAAGACGCCCACTGGGGTTGGGAATGGAAGGAGGTGTACTAAAGATGGAGCACGTTCCGCATGTGGGTGTTCATCCAGCGCCCACCACTTTCATTCGGAAGTACGTTTTTTCGACCGACCACAAGGTCATTGCCAGGCAATTCTTATTTGCCGGACTCATTTTTCTCGCAGTCGGCGGCGCGCTGGCGATGATGATTCGCTGGCAGTGGGCGTATCCGGGGACCCCGGTCCCGGTTTTTGGAATCTTTCTCCACCGTTCGGGAGGGATCATCACCCCAGCGACCTATCAGAGCATTTTCACCATGCACGGGCTGATCATGATCTTTTTTGCGATCACCCCGGTTCTGATTGGTGCATTCGGGAATTTCACCATTCCGCTGATGATCGGTGCCCAGGACATGGCGTTCCCGAAGCTGAACATGTTGTCGTTTTGGACCTTCGTGGTTTCGTTGATTCTGATTACGGCATCATTCTTCGTGCAGCTGGGGACCGCTGCGGCGGGGTGGACGACCTACGCGCCACTTTCAACCACCATTGGCACTCCAGGGCCCGGCCAAACGCTGGTGGTTCTGGCGATTTTCGTGACTGGCTCGGCGACGATCATGGGATCGATTAACTACGTCACCACGGTGATCCGACTGCGTGCGCCGGGGATGACGTACATGCGAATGCCGCTAACCGTCTGGGGCCTGTGGCTGACTGCCATACTCAACGTTCTGTTCGTCCCTGTGCTCGGGGCCGCCGCCCTCCTGTTGACCCTGGATCGGGCATTCGGAACCCAATTTTTCATCGCGGGTGCGGCGGCGGTTAAGGGCGGTGGAGACCCAATTCTATTCCAGCATTTGTTTTGGATTTTCGGCCATCCCGAGGTCTACATTCTGATTCTGCCGGCCTGGGGGATCATCAGCGACGTTATTCCGTTCTTCGCCCGCAAGCCCGCCTACTGGTACAAGGGTTCGGTATTCGCGATGGTGACGATCACCGTGTTGTCGGCCGTGGTCTACGGGCACCACATGTTCGTGACCGGAATGAATCCGCTCCTCGGCAAAGGATTCATGACGCTGACGTTGATCATTTCGGTTCCCGCCGAGGTTTTGTTTCTCAATTGGCTGCACACGCTGTGGAAGGGCTCGAATCGCCTCACCAGCCCTATGCTGTTCGCGCTCGGAACGGTGTTTGTTTTTGGACTGGGCGGCCTCACCGGCCTGTATCTCGGAACCATCGCCACCGATCTCTATCTGCATGACACGATGTGGGTGGTGGGGCACTTTCATTTGACCATGGCGGCGGCGGCATTCCTTGGGAGCTTTTGCGGCATCTATTTCTGGTTTCCGAAAATGTTCGGCCGCCAGATGCACGAAGGTCTTGCCAAGGCTCACTTCTGGACCTCCGCGGTGTTCATCACCCTGGTCTTCTGTGGACAGCTACTCGCAGGCTTCGCCGGTCAGCAGAGACGCCTCTATGATCCCTACCAGTACACCTTCCTGCGCAATCTGTTGCCGCTGAACCAGTGGACCAGCTATTTCGCCTTCGCGCTCGGCGTGAGCCAGTTCTTGTTTGTCATCAACTTCATCCGCGGCTTGGTGGCTGGAGAGAAAGCGGAACAGAATCCCTGGCAAATCGGGACCCTGGAATGGACGCTCTGTCCCTCGCCCCCCGCGCATTACAACTACGCGCCTATCCCCACGGTGTACCGTGGGCCGCACGAGTTCAATAACCCAGAACTCAACAAAGTTTTGGGGCGAGACTGGGTTGGACAAGCGGAACAGTTGCCACCGGTGGTTGCACCCGCTGGGGCGAAGCCCGCGGCAGGCGGAGCGAAGAGCTAAGCGATGTACCCCATGGGTGATGTTCTGCGGTACCGCCCACCCCGGGCGCGCGAAGAGACCACGGCATACGTGGGGATGGTCATCTTTTTGGCCTCTTGGGCGATGATGTTTGCCGCCCTGTTCTTTGCTTACGGGTACGTGCGAAGCCGAGCGGCGGTCTGGCCACCACCCGACCTTCCCCTGCTGCCGATCCTTCTTCCGCTGCTTAACACCGCTGTGCTTGGCGGGAGCAGCGCCGCGTTACAGCTCGGCGGCTGGTGGATTGCGCGGGGCAATGTTCATCGACTGGTGTGGGCGTTAGGCGTCGCGGTAGCGTTGGGCGCGCTGTTTTTGGCGCTGCAGGTGGTGCTTTGGTCCAACCTCTACGGGCAAGGGCTGCGGCCATCCACTGGCGGTCCCTACGGCTCGGTGTTTTACGGACTCACCTGCTTCCATGCGCTCCACGTCCTGGTCGGTCTTGGGGGGCTCGCTTGGCTCTGGCGTCAAGGCAGCGTCGGGTTGTTGAGCGCAGCGCGCCACCTGCCGCTGCGATTGTGGACGATGTACTGGCACTTCGTGGGCGTGGTCTGGGCCCTGATGCTGGTGTCGATATTTTTGATCTGAGGAGGCAGGCATGACCGCAACGCGGTCTTGGGCATGGTGGACATGGGTCGCGGTTGCGGCAGTCGGCTGTTCGCAGAAAAAATTTTCCGAGCCCTACAAGCTCGCGAGCGGCCAACCGATAGACGTCCAGACCCTCAACGATGGGCATGACGCTTACATGCTCTATTGCTACGGTTGCCACGGTGAAAAGGGGGACGGCAGTGGACCCTCTTCGGCGACGATGCGCCCTCCTCCTCGGAACTTTTCGCGGGGCTTGTTCAAGTTCGCTGGCGTGGAGGCAGGAAAACTACCGACCGACGAGGCGCTGGAACGAACCGTTCGCCGCGGGCTGAACGGCACGCCGATGCTCCCCTGGGACATTCCGGACGTCGAGCGCAAGGCGATTATTGCCTATCTGAAGACCTTCTCTCCGCGCTGGCAGAGTGCGGACGAGTACGGGACGCCGATCGAAATCTCCCCGGATCCCTGGAAGGGAAAAGAGGCACAGGCGATTCAGCGGGGCAAAGAAGTTTACCACGTGGCGGTGGGCGGCGCCGGCTGCTCGGGTTGCCACGCGGGATATGCCACGCACGAAGAGATATCCGAGATGACCAAGAAGGCTACAGGTGAACCGGTCGCCGAATTCTCCCCGGACCTGTATGCGCCGAACCTCAAAGAGAGTGAGTACCCGTTGGCCGTAGATGACAAGGGAGAAATCACGCAGGCCTATAAAATTTTACCCCCGGATTTTCTGGTTCAAAAAGTGAAGACCGCCTATCCCGTCGGTACCATGGTGGATGGCAAGCCCTACACGCCTGAAGCGCAACGTCAGGATCTCTACCGGACAATTGGGGGGGGGATCGGGGGCGCGGCGATGCCTCAATGGAAGGGAGCGCTGCCGGAAGACAGCCTCTGGGCGCTGGTCTACTACGTGCAATCGCTCGTGGCGATGCGCGAGACACCCGCGGCTGAAGCGCTACGCCGCAAACTCGATTCTCAGCCTGCCTGGGTGCCGCCACCCACGTCCAAGCAGTAGCGCCGAATCAAAGGGGTTCGCACTCGTCGAGTTGTCAGTCGTCGGAGCTTTGGTTAAGTAGCGCTTGCGATGGAGATGCACTACCAGAGAAATGCCTCCGCGCGGATGTTCCAAAGCCCATTTCTGGAGGCGTGTTCCAAGATCCATCCGGCGGTCCCGTTTCTGTTCTACATTCCCATCATCTCCGTGCTGTTGGCGTACGCTTGGTGGTCGCATCGAACCGGCGCGCTGCAAACGCTGGTGTTTGTTCCACTCGGTTGGGTGACCTGGGACCTGCTTGAGTACGCGATCCACCGAAGCTTCTTTCACTGGGAAGGTAGCGGCCCGTTCACCCGCAAAGTTCACGAGATTGTCCACGGGTATCACCACAAGTACCCGGATGATCGCCGGCGCTTGGTGATGCCCCTAGGCGCGAGCATCCCGTTGGCGTTGATCATCGCCGGCCTGCTTTCGGTGATCGGCAAACCGGCAGCCACCATTCCCTACTATTGCGGGATCGTCGCCGGTTATCTGTTCTACGACTTCGTGCATTGGTCCAGCCACTACCGAACTCCGTTGACCAGCTGGGGGCGGGCAATCCGCGCCCACCACATGGCTCACCACTTTGCTTCGCCAGACCAGAACTTCGGCATCAGCCACCGCTGGATTGACGCGGTGGTTGGTACGCTCAAGAAACGCGAATAGCGCTTACCAGACGCGGCACCGGCGTTGTGGAACCATCGGTTGTCCGGGCTTGCATGAGAACGCTTGCTGAAACTCGGGCATGTTCACCACCAGACCGTTGACGCGGTATTTGGCGGGCGAATGCGGGTCCGTGATCGCGCGCAGGCGCAGCTTCTCTGGGCGATCGTTTTCACACGCCCACTGCGCGTAGCCGATGAAGAATCGCTGCTCCGGCGACAAGCCATCGATGGGTTGCAGTGACTGGCTTGCGGCTGCGGCTTTCCACGCCATCCACGCCAAGATGGTGCCGCCGAGGTCCGCGATGTCCTCGCCCAAGGTGAGCTTTGAATTGATGTGAATATCGTCCACCACCACGTATTGGGCGTACTGGTCCGAAATGCAGGCTGCTCGCTTCTTGAATTCTTCGGCGTCCCGGTTGGTCCACCAATCGCGCAGATTGCCTTGGGCATCGAATTGTCGCCCATGGTCGTCAAACCCGTGGGTCAGTTCGTGGCCGATGGTGGAGCCGGTGTTTCCGTAGTTGGGAGCATCATCCAGTTTTGGATCGTAGAGGGGCGGCTGGAGAACACCGGCCGGGAAATTGATGTCGTTGAATTGGGGGTCGTAATACGCGTTGACCGTTGGAGGAGTCATGCTCCACTCACTGCGATCGACTGGCTTACCGATTTTTGCGAGGCGACGTTTCTTTTCGAAAGTGGTCGCTCGCTTCAGATTTCCGATGAAGTCGTCCCGGAGAATCTCCACAGAGCTGTAGTCGCGCCAGCGATCGGGGTAACCGACCTTATTCACGATGGAATGTAGCTTCTCGAGTGCCTGGCGTTTGGTCTCTGGACCCATCCAAGCGAGGCCGTGGAGGTCCTTTTCCATCGCTTGCTCCACTTGCTGCGAGATCTGCAGGGCGCGCCGCTTCATTTGCGGCGAGAAGGTGTGCTCGACGAATTCTTGGCCCAGCGCTTCACCCAACAGCTCGTCGACGAGCGATACGCAACGCTTCCACCGAGGACGAATCTGTTGCACGCCCTGGAGGGTACGGCCGTAGAATCCAAAGTCCGCGTCGACGAAATTTTTCGAAAGATACGGCGCTTCAGAGTGGGTCACCTGCCAGCGCAAGTAGGTTTTTAAGTTGTCCAAACTTTCCCGGCGCAGGATGCGCTGCCCTTGCTCAAAAAATCGAGGCTGCATCACATTGACGGTATCTGCGTCCGATCGTCCGATGCCTGCGAAGTACGCGCTCCAATCGAAAGAGGGCGTTAGCTTCTGAAGCTCCAGGCGTCGCATCTTGTGGTATATTTTGTACGGATCTCGTTTCTCGACGCGGGTGAGCGAGGCCTTCGCAAGTGACGTCTCGATTCGGAATACGGTGCTCGCGTTGCGATTTGCCGAGTTCGGCGCGTCGCCCAACAGGCCAAACACTTGGCGCAAGTGCGCCAGGTACTTTGCGCGAATCTGTTTCGATTTGAGATCTTGCTTTAGATAGTGGTCGCGATCGGGCAGGCCCAGGTCACCTGCGTAGAGGATCGCAATCATTTGCGTCGAATCCGCGAAGTCTTGCCCGGAATCGACACTGAACATGCTCGAGTTTCCAGGCCCGATCGCCAAGTGCAGTTGGGCCACGACTGGCGCGAGCTCCTCTCTGGACTTCACGCTGTCGATTGCCTTGAAGAAAGGATCCAGCGGCGTTGCCCCCAGTCTCTCCGCCGCCGCCTCGTCCATACAGGAGCCGAACAAGTCTCCAATCTTCTGCTGCGTGGGTGTTCGCTTTGCGGTCGTCCGCGCAGTTTCCTCGAGGATCCCCCACAGAAAGCGGAGGTTTTCATTGGTAAGTTTTCCGTAGACGCTCCACGAGGGTTGATCCGCAGGGATGGGGTTCTTCTTCATCCAGCCGCCGCATGAGTAAGCGTAGAAGTCGACGCAGGGGTCCGCGCCGCGGTCCATCGCCGTGGTGTCTAGACTGGGGGTGTACGGGAGCTCGAAAAGCGGTCGGTCCGGATTCGCTTCAGAGTCCGGTGCCGCTGCCCGTGCCATTTCTCCACAGGTACCAAGAGATACCAGTGCGGCGAGAACTCGAGCGAAGATGGTCATTGAGGGGCACACGCCGCCAACGGTGGGCGACTTACGTCCGCGCTTTTTGGGGCTGAAAGATTTCGTTGAACTCCGCGAGCGCCTTGTTCAAGAGCCCGCGCGTCTCTGAAGAAATTTCTTTCTTCGCCTCGACGTCCTTTTCGATTTGCGGGTAGCGACCGGTCACAAATTCTAGGAACTCTTTTGCCCATCGGGTGACATCAGGGACTGGGATGTCCCGAAGCCAACCACGCTTGGTCGGATCGTCTCGGTTGGTGCCCGCGTAGATCTGAATCACCTGGCGGGCCACGGGCATTGGCTCGTACTGGCCCTGCTTGAGCAGTTCGACCAGTCGGGCCCCACGCGCCAG
>Ga0126369_10000060_pt1 | contig 62796 bp, 86 predicted proteins | sample PanSoiMetaPlot_1_FD_109646 | JGI IMG/M metagenome (GOLD analysis project Ga0126369, IMG submission 109646) | Tropical forest soil microbial communities from Panama - MetaG Plot_1 | ecosystem: Environmental > Terrestrial > Soil > Tropical forest > Bulk soil | place: Panama | collected 2016-02-17
CGCGTCTTGTAGCCCTTGATGGTGGGCATCGCGTTCTGGGCATCGAGGATGATCCCCGGGGTCGTCAGGTTGGAATCCGGCGCGAAGTCGTAAAAGGGGACCTCCTGCCCGCTGCCGAGCTTTCGTATCGGCATTACCAGTCACTCGGCGGGATTCCGGCCCGCACGTCCCTCTGGGTGCCCTGCTGTTGGAGGTCCAAGAATTCCTGATTCGCAAGATCGAAACAGAGTTGCGCCATCTGCTGGTCGCCGATGACCGCCTCGTTGATGCGACCTTCCGCGTAGTGCCGCACCATGGCTTCCGCCTGCGTCGTCCAGACGTTCGTGTCGCTGGAGTTCTGCGCGATGGGCGGTGCAGAGCGGTAGCTGAAAGTGATCGGGTACTGACCCACCGGGTACGGCCAGACGTAAAGCTTGCCGTGGTAGTACGCGTACATCGACGGGTAGGTCGTGGGCGGGGTCGGCCGGATGACGTCGAGATTGCGCAGTCTGGCGTACGACTCCGGGGCCAGTTCGACCCGCAGGTTCCGCGCCCATGTGATTTCCACCCGCGTGAAGGCGATGAGGTCGATGGGCAAGTCGAACTCGTTGGTATTGTAGACGGTGCTCAGCTGCGGGTTGGATCTGAACCCGCCGATGATCAGGCCATTGTTGATCCACATGACCCCCGTCGGTGGCCCGCCATTGTCGATGATGGTCCCCGGCGTCCCGACCGGTGGCGGTGGAATAGGGGGCACCCCACCAGCCGGGGCCGGGGGTACAACGAACGGTATATTTACGACCGACTGGAAGTTGGGTACGTTCGCCGGGTCGGTCAGACCCGCGTTGGCGGCAACAAAGTTCCACACCGCGCCGGTCGGATCGGTGTACTGGATGGTGGTCCCGCGCGTGGTCTGAACAGCGGCCTGCCAGACCAGCGGATCGGCATTATCGGCGGAGGTGAAAAAGAACGGCTTGCGCTGCCAGAACCTCATGCTGTCTTGGAGGTAGTTGGCAACCACGCCCTGCAAGTTGGGGCGATTTATGTCATCCAGAGTGCGCTGCTGGAGCGCTCCGTAGGTTCTCTGGTCGACTTGGGTGTTAGGCCACTGTTGCGGAGGCATTTAATCGATACCTCCGCTGATGCTCGTTGTGACAATGCTTGCAGCGCCGCCTGTGCGGGCTAGAGGGAGGAGGCGGATAAATATTATCGCCTTCAAGCAGGTGCCCCCGCGTGCAGCGTGTCTGGCGCGCTCGCTGCGCGCACAGGCTGTTGCCGCGCAGGGTGTTTTCGCGGTGCGTAACCACCTGCATGTGGTTGGGGTTCACGCAGAGAGTTTGCTTGCAGAGATGATCGATGAAGAACCCCACAGGAATCGGACCAAATACCAGTTCGTAGAAGGCGCGATGTGCGTAGACCTTCCGTCCGTTCTGCCACATACGACCATAAGGAGCCGCGACAGAGGGTTGGTTGGTCGGCCCGGTCCATATCCAGCAGGTGCGCACACATCGGTCATATCAAAAAATCGGGCGGATGCCGCCTGAAAGGAGTTAACAGGCTTGCCACACCCGCCCGCGCCGCACTACTTTTTGCCGCCGCCCTCGCAGGTTGGGCTGAACCCATAAGGATTCGGCTCGCCAGCGGCTGGCCCTCCGAAAATTCCGTAACCATCGCGGACGTTCGGCGACTCCACTAGGGATGCGTCACTCTGCGAGAGATGCAGGGAATGCACTTCCTCGAACGAACCGTAGAGTCCGCCGCCCGAGATATCGGGGTCTTCGGGTCCGGGACCACCGTTGGTCCCGTTATAGGAGTTGGGGTACAACACTCCGCCGTTTTTCTTGTCGGCCATTACTTCTTCCTCACGTTGATGGTTTCGAAATGATGGCGCTGTTCCTGCGCCAGCGTTCGCGCCTGCTCGTTCCAGCCCTGCACCGCATAGTCGATGTCGTCGTCGGCGCTCTGCAGGTGACCGCTTCCCGGCTGGCCAAAACCCGGATAGAAGGCGTCAACCACGCCCTCGATCTGCGGAACCTCGGGGTCTCCGTCGGCCCAGTCGGTCGATGGCAGCGTCTCGTCGTTGACCCGCTTGCGCACGCCGTCATCGGCGGGCTTCGGCTTGGCCATCGCGCGGCCGGTGTTCGGGACCTTCATCGGCTAATCCCTGTTGATCTCGAAGCCGAAATAGACGACCACTGCGGTACCGCCCACGTTTGCGCCTGCCCCGGCGGCGGCTCTCAGGAAGAGCAGGTTGGGTGCGACGTAGTTCACCGCGCTGCCCATCGAAGCGCGGGCTGCGGTCACGCTCGTGATGACTGCACCCGCCCGGAAGCCGGTGACCGCAGAGAAGAAGGTCGTCGGTGTCGGCGTGGTCGAGTCGAGGAACGACATGGTAAGTGTCGCGCCGGAGTCGAGTGCGGGTGAGTCGAACCAGTACGAGAAAATGTGCGCCGCACTTCCCGCCCCTATGTAAAAGAGCGGGAAGGTGTCGTTGAGCGCGATCTGCGCGCTGGCCGGGATGACGATGGAGCCCTGCACGGGTCTGGCGGTTCCCGGCATTACGCTGGGGTTCGCCTGCCCGCCACCGGCAATGATTAGATTCGAGTTCCAAGTTGCCACGTCACCCTCCTACTGCGCGTTGGTCGCTGCCGACCCGAGCGGGTCAATGTCGAGGCCGTAGGTGTCAACCGCCATCACGGCGAAGTCCTGCGCGTTGAACTGGACCTTGACCATGCCCCAGATGCACGAGACGCCGATCCCGATTTGTCTTCCGAAATCGCGCAACTCCTCGAGCCAGCGGAATTTCTGCGCCTCGCCCTGTCCTCTGCCGAATGCCAGTACTGCCGCCTGTGCGCCAAGAAACAGCGCGCGCTTGGTATTAGCTACTGCGGCACCGGCATTACTCACTGCGTTAGTTACGCGTGAGTTTTCATGCATGAGAACCCCGTGGTACATTCCCAAACTGTTCCACCACACAGGGTTATCGCCGATATCACCACCAGTCATCGCAGCTTTCTCTAGATCGAGCCACTGCCCCGTGCTGGTGTTTTGCCGCATGTCGGTGGTCTGCGATGGATGCATGACCCCGACGTACAAATCTCTGCCGTTTACTTTGATGGGACGAATGCCATTGGTGAGGCTCTTGGCGGTCCTCACCGCAGTGTCCCAGAAGGTCAATTGGAATGTGTTGGCAGTGCCCAGAGTCGCCGCATCGGTTATGCCCGTGGGGAAGATCTGCTTGGTGGTGGTCAGCGGTGCCTGCAGCCCGGTGTATCTTGGATCAGTTTGCGGCGTGTACGATCCAAGTTGATTGGCCCCGGCGTGATCACAGCGGGCGGCGTACCAATCGGCCAACCGCGATCGCCCGGTCTTTCTGCGATCGAACAAGACACGCTGGTTCGAGATTGGCCCCATCAACAGAATCGCGTGACACAACTCGTTGATGATGAGTGCGTCCGCGTAAGTGTTGGGGGCTTCCTCGCTGCCGGTCAGCGCGCTCAGCCCCATGACGCCTGCCCCGGTCAGCAGCGTGCTTTCACCGAAAGTCACGCTGTCGCCAGCATGCTTCTCCAACTCGTCGCGGACCATGACCGCTGACGTGTCTTCTTTACTGGAGATTCTGAGGAAAAAACTCCATTGCGCGAACTGGACCATCATCTGCTTGGCCCAGATTTTCACGGTCAATGGATCTGTGGTCTGGTACGTCCATTCCGCCACGGGCGTAACTCCATGTGAGCAAGTGGTAACCGGAGGAGTTGCGGCGGAATCCTCCGGGGTTAAACCCTAACGAGGCGGCGAAGCCTCGCACATAGACCTGTGTATGTCCCTGTTGGTTTAACGCCCGTAGGGTAATGTCCCGCGCCCTGAACGGCGGCTGGAGGGCGCGGTCAAGCTGCTTTAACGTCTGCTGCAGCCCACGGAGACGACGAGCCTCCGATGCGGAGGGAGATACGCCTTTTTGTAGACGTCGTCAATACGCGTTGGGGTCGTCCGGGTCGGGGATGATCTTCGACATCTTCTGTCGCCGGATTTCAGCCGCTGCCCGGTCTCTCCGGGCGAGATTCGGTCCCGGTGCCGACAGCACATCCCACATGTACTGGAGCTTGCCCTTGGGGCGCGGTGGTCCCGCCTTCGGGCCTCCCTGTCCTTCCTTCGAGGGTGGTCGCAGCTTGCCGGTTCTTGGGTCTGCGATTAACTCGCTGAAGTTCTCAGGGATGTCGTCACCCCCGCCACGCGGGTTGGCCCGCCTTCCGTTAGCCATTAGAAAGGCATCCCCCCGCGCGGCTTTGCGCTACGCCCGCCGTGCTTGGGCGGGAAGTGGTGCTTCTTGTGCTTGGGCTTCGCGTGCGGCGGCAAGCCCTTGGCCGGAGTAGCCGCGAACTCGCGCAGCTTGTCCGGGGGAAGCCCGGTGTCGGTCGCTTCACCTGCCCGCGCTCGTGCTAGTTCTGCCCCAAAAAATCCCTGTTGAGCCTTCGATTTTGCTGGCACTGTCGCCTCCTACGCACTCAAATCCGTGAGATCGATTTGCCCCACCCGGCGCTCGAAGAGCTTGCCGCTGCGGGGGTCCTGAATCATGTCGATGTACTGGTCCTCGGGCATGTTCGCGACGAACGCCTTGAATTCGGCGTTGTTCATGGTCTGCCACGAGAGGTTGCCGTTCATTTCGCCGGACTGCACCCGGCCCAGTCCCTGAACCGCCTGCCCGCGCTCCAGTTGCTCAAGCCGTTGGTTGCCGGACGGCAAGAGTTGCGGTGCCGCTGCGCGGCGCACCTGCCCGTTGGCCTGTCCCTGCTGTGCGGCCCACTGCCGGTAACCCCAACTGTCGGAGAGCCGGACTACTCCTTCGGCGACGGGAATTCCCAGTTCACGCAGCCGGTTGAGAAGAACGAGTTCTTCGCGGGCTGTAATGTCTTGGGCCACTTCAGGGGAGAACAACTGGACCTGACGCCCGTCAGGGAGTTGAAAAACCGATGACCACCAAGCAGTGCGTGCCGCGCGAGCATAATCGACTCGCGTGTCATAGTCAGCGAATCGGGCTCGCGCCTGTGGCACCTGAAAAGCGAGCCAACTCTGCATCTCATTGTTTGCGTTAACCGCCTGTTGCTGCTGGCCCCACTGGCCCAGCTGCTGCTGCATTTGCTGGACGGCGTACTCCGCGCGGATGGCGCGTTGCTCGGCGTCCCACGCCCGCGCGCCGCCGGGGTCGAGTTCCGGGTCCGGGCGCTGCTTGGCCAATTCCTGCTGCGCGCGGATCGCCTGCTGGCGCTCGACCGCTTCCTGCGCCTGTCTCTGGCGCGCCTCCAGCTGTTCCCAGCGATCGCGGTAGATTTGTGCTTCCTGCGCGCGCTGTTCGGCCAGACGGAGCCGCTCGTTAAGCTGCTCCATCCGCTCGATGGGAACGGTCTCTTCTTTGTGCTTTGCGGCCTTGGGCTGGGAGGACGGAAGTTCGGGTAATTGCGCTTCGGGTTCTTCCGCCTCTACCGGTTCGGGTGCGGGTTCGCCGGTTTCTTCGGCTTTTAACTCCGCATCCTCTTCCGGCGTCATCTCGACGTCTTCAGCCATCGACTCAGCGACTGCTGCTTGTTTCTTCGCCATGATTGGCTCCCCTTAGACTTCCCCACTCTAAGTTTAATTTGCGGCCATCCTGAATTGTGTCCATCAAGCGGCGCAAAGACGCCGCGTCGAATTCGATCTCATCGCCTTTGACGGACTCGGCTGCTTCAAGAGCTTGCTGGACGGCGTCGGCGAGGTCGTCGCTGAATCCGCAGGCTGCGCCGACTTCGCGGATCTCGCTGGGCGAAACCGCGTAGTCGACCCCGTTAAGCTTGCAATGACCGTGGAGGCGGACCCGCTCAGGCACCCCCACAGTCACGGCGAGCGGATGTTCCGCCCCTGCCTCCGACCTCAGCACGAGTTCGACAGCGTAGTTGGCGACGTAATCCGCCTCGACCGGGGTTCCGTGCGCGCAGCCATCCATCATCTCGCCCCAATTATGGGTGAGATAACTGTGAACTGACGATGGTGGTTCCGGAAACCGGCACGAGAGGTCAATTACATAGCTGCTGCCGTCATCGCACTCGCGAGTCTCGGTTGAAAGTGGACCGCGATATTCGTATTTGCTGAGGACGCCGGATAACCGTCCCAGCACACTTCGCATACGCTCAGGGACATTTAGCGTGGTGCCGAGATACCCGGCGTCCTTGTCTTCATATCCCCACAGCATCCGCCGGGGGAAGCGCCCATCGCACACCCACGCGGGGTCCGCGCCCACTTCGGCGCAGAGGCCGCTCTCGATGGGCGGCTCTACGATGAACTCTGCAATGTCAGCGTAGGGGCCTAGCCCGAGTTCCCACTCGGCTAATTTTCTCTTCGATTGCGGATAGGTGCGGTGATGGTAGGTCTCGACGTTGCCCCGGAAAAAAGAGAACTTGATCCACAGGTCTTCCTGCCGCTGGAGCAGCTTGCGCAGCGTGTCGAGGCCGCGAATCAGGAACCCGTCAGCGTAATCCAGATTCGCATCCCGAAGCTCCCGCTTCAGGAGCCATCGGTCTCGTTCCAAGACGGAAGCACGGGCAGACCCAAAGACCGGCATGCCGCGTTCCCGAAGGTATGACTGCAGACCAGACTGGCCAACGTCAGAAAAAACGCACAGATCAGCCCGATCGAGAGCATCAAAGAAATCATCAACACGCTCGATGCCATCCAGACCGGTCCCGGGGATATAGTCTTTGGCAACGCTGAAACCGCGTTCCCACGGCGAGAAATAAAGGACATTGGCGAACTCCTCCACCACGCTCTCGGCCACATGCGTGTAGCTGGCGCTGGCGTCCCAGAAGAGCACAGTCTTGCGGCTTACATCCATCGACTAAAGCGCCGGGTGCGGGTCCGCGTTCCCGGGTGCCCAGCCGCACTTGGGACAGGTGGTCGAGAGATTGATCGGCGCACATGCCTTGGGGTCCGGCTCCGGTAGTGGGGGAGGCGCTGGCGGGGCCGGTGTGCCTTCGACGGGCACCGCGATATTCTCGGGCATGATGTTGACGGGGTGGGGCTCCGGCATGCCCCATTCCCAGTTGCAATTACTACAGCTGCTATCGGCGGGTACCGTGATGCAGTCCGTCACATCGTAAGTCCCCGCCTTCTTGAGCTTGGTGGGCGGAGCGCTCTCCTCCTCGGCAGGGGGCTCCTCTGCGGGCGGCTCCTCGACCGGGGGCGGCTCTTCGGGGGTCGGTTCGCTCACCGGGGGTTGCCGTTCTTCATTCTCCATCGTCGTCATCCTCTTCTTGGTCGGAGTCTTTTTCTGGGGTACCGCTTTGTGAGTCGGATGTTTGATAACCTTGGCCATCTTCGTAAGCCTGCCTAAGTATGCTCGCGGCAACGATCAGGGACTCATCGTATGAGCGCCCGAGCAATTTGCCGTGGTTCAGTTCCAGCCCCACCCTCCACATGACGTCCTCGCTCTTGAGTTTCATCAACCATGGAGCGTTACGCTCCAGCCATTCGAACAGTTTGATGTCGAGTTCAGTTTGTTTTTGCAACGCGCTTTACCACGTCCTCTAATTTGATGATCCAGTGCATGGCGAAGACTTTCTGGTCTTCGGTCACCGGGATGTCTTGGCTGACTAACAGCGGTCCCATCAGGTCGCCCAGCAATGAGCGGGCGGTGTCGATCTCTTCGTGGTCCCAGTCCTTGACCAGCAGCAGCGCGCGCTTCGCGGTCTCGAACATCGGCAGACCGGTGACCTTGTCGTAGACCGTCTCGTCGCCGATTGTCTTGAAGTGCGAGATGCTCGCGTGCCAGATGGCGGGCGTGCAGAAGGTCTCCAGCACCAGCCTGAGATTCCAGTCAGGCTCGGATGGCGGCAGGTGAATCTCGAAGTCCTCGCAAGTGACCATCCCCTCGTCGTAACAGGGATTCTTGGCCGCGATGAACCGCTGCTTGATGCAGCGCTTCTTCCACAGGTCGTAGTCCTGTTTATCGAGAAAGTTTTGCACCTATCTCTCCCCGGGCCGCTTCCTTCTCGGTGGTGGCGCTGCCTTTCGGGCCGGAGCCGCAGCACGCTGCGCCGGTCTCTGTGGTGCGGCTCTCTGCTGAGGTGGCGGCACGTTGCTCGCCAGACCGCCGAGGAAAGGATTACCGCTCGGGGCAGTTTGTGCTGGTGGTGCGGGCGCGGGCGGAGGAGCCTGCTGCGGCGGAGGTGGTGCCGGACTGGGTCCCGGAGGAGCGCCTTGGCCTCCGCCAGTCGGGGGCATGTTCATGTTGGGCAGTTGCGGCATCATGCCCATGCCTCCACCCAGCGGCATGAACGGCATTCCCATCCCGCCACCCATTCCCGGCATTTGCAGGTTGCTAAACATGCTTCCGCCACCCGGCATCGGAGGCGGTGCCATCCCCGGTCCCATCACCGGCATCTGCGCGCCTTGCCATCCGCCCGCAGGCATTGGTCCACCTTGCGGCATTGGACCTCCCTGTCCTCCCGGTCCGAATTGCGGAGCGGGACCGGTTGTCGAACCACCGCTCATCAATCGCGCGATGGCTGAGGGGTCCATGCTGGTGCTGGGAGGCACACCCGGCTGTCCGCCGCCTTGTGGCTGCTGGGCCATCCACGCGTTCATGTCCTGCCCCGGTCCCCCCGGCCCATAGGACGGAGGTGGCATTCCCTGTCCGCCCGTCCCCTGTGGCATTGGCTGCGGAGCCATCCCCGCTGGCTGTCCCATCCACCTCGGCGGCATTTGCGCTCCCGTGGTCATCCCGCCGCCTCCAAAGCCGCCCTGCCCGCCGCCCATCTGTTGCTGTTGCCCCTGCTGTCCGCCCATCAGAATTCATCCTTCGGCCAGAAAGCCCGCGTGATCTCCCTCGGCTCGTCCGAGAAAGGGTTGTAGGTCCGCCGTGCGTTCTTCTTGTTGCGTGCGCCGATGAGTTCCCAGTTGCGAGACCGCAGGAAGTAGTCGCACTCCTCGCAAAGGTCTTCGAGTTTCGGGTTGCAGGTCCAGATAGCTCGCTTGCAGTTCACGCACTCGATGCGCGCCGTGATGACATTCGACCCGCCGTTACGCGCTGACTTCACCACCTGAAAGGGAAGGTTGTTCCACTCCCAGCCGGTGAAGTCGTGGGTCCGGAGCGTCTCGTCGGTCCACACCTCAGGCGGCGTCTCCGGTTGCGCCGGGACCGGTTCAGGCGGCGCTGCCACTTCCGGGGCCGGAGGAGGGTCCTCGGGAAGGCTTTCCAATTCGACCAAGTCGGACGAGATTTCCTCCGGAGGCGGGTTTTTCGGCCTCGGCGGGCTGCACGCCTCCCTTTCCTGTGGACTGAGCTTCGCTATCTTCATGGTAACTCCCCATGAACACTTCCATTTCTGTAGGTGTAATGACGCCTTTGACTAACAATTGACGGGCGTAGCTGGTCTCGAAACTGGTTTCGTCGAGATCGAATTTCTCGACGATGGTGCCGACTACGATGACCGCTTTGCGGCGGGCGAGAGGATTGAGCCAGCCCCGTAACAGCGCGTGCAACAGCAGGGCTTCCTCCTGCGTTATCCCGAGCTTGATAGCGATGCTGGCCCAGAGCCTGATCATTCGTCGAGCACCGGGTTATGCGGCGGTTCGCCGTTGTTAAAAGGACCCTTGAGCAGGTCGGCGGCTGATTGTCCGGGTGGCGGAGGGGGCGGCGCGGGTGGAGCTTGGATGATGGTCTTCTGTGCTTTGGCCGCGTTCGGGTTCTGCGGCCGCTGGAAGTTGGTTCCGGTGTTGCCGTGGAACAGGTCGTTGGCGACGGCTTCTTCCTGCTTCTCACGCATGCGCGCCTGCCCGTGCGCACGGCAGTAGAGCTTGAGCGTGCCGTTGCCCATCGGCTCGCTGAAGGCCGCTTCCTGTCCACACACTGCGCAGGGGCGTTGAACCGCTGTCAGAGGCGGCGCAGGAGCGGCGCGGTCCTGCACAACCACCGTATTGGGGGGAATCTGCGATGATTGTGCCGCCACCGGCTGCGCCGCCACGGTCGGCGATTGCGTGGTGACCTTGACGACCTTGAAGCCCGCCGCATTGAGCAGGTCGAGAATCGTCTCCAGCCTCTCCAGCACCATCTCTCCGACCGCCAGCTTCTTGGTTTCGATCTCGATAAGCCTGCTGGTATCGCGCGTGCGCTTTTCGATTTCGGCCTTGAGTTTCTTGCCGTTGGTTTCCATCACACCTTAGGCACCACCAGACCAGAGAGTTGTTGGGTGGCGAGTTTCTCAGCCAGATCCGCAGCCATTCGCGAGGTATTGCGGAGTAGCTCCAGTCCACCCTCGTAGACCCGGATGGTCATCTCGGCCACTTCGCGTGGTCCCTGCGCGAATTGCGCAATGCACACCAGCTTCGCTTCGCAAATCTGGCCATCCCCGGTCAGGTTGAATACCCGCCCGAGCCAGTTGAGAGGAACGCCTACTTGTGGTTGGTTGCCGTCGTTCATTGTACCGGTCCTTGTTCAGGTGGCCGCTGCGGCGGCGGCTGCATCATCTGCTGCATCGACATCTGTTGCTCGTGCTGCTGCGCCTGCGCTTCGCGGGCCGCGTTCACCCGGTCCATCAAAGCTTGGTGTGCGTGCTCGGTACGCCGATGAGCATGCTCGGCGCGTTTGGAGATCACGTCAGCTGCGTGTTCCGCCACGCCCATCCGCATGTCGTGCTGCATCTTCTGCGCTTCCATGATGGTGCGCTGGGTCTCTGCGCCCATCTTCTGAATCTTGGCCTGCGTGAACGCCGGGTCTTCCTTCGGCCCGGGCGGCTTGCCCTGACCCTTGGGCGGAGGCGGCGGCGTGTTCGCAACCGCCTGCTGAATTTCCTGCACCAGCTGGGTCGGGAAGTGCGAGAACTTCATCCCCTTCAGCAGGATCTGCTGGCCCGCCGGGAGCTTGAGCAGCGGCTGAGCAATTTGTAGCAAATCCTGCCAGACCTGTTCCTTTAGGTTGGGGTTATAGCGGACGGACTGGTCGACGACCATCTCGTAGTGCATCGGGAGGTCGGATTTGAGGAGCGGAATGGACTGGGAGTTGAAATTCCCGCCGATATTTATGAACTGCCCGTGCGACCAGTACTCGCGGATGAACTCCAACTCGGTGGCAGCAACATCCTTCTTGTACGCGCTGATGTTGTCCCAGAGCCAACCAAGGATCGCCAGCCCTCCCTGCAATCGGCGATCGATGGCTGGTCCGGTTTGCTGCTGGGTTGCGGTGCCGACCATCTCATCCGAGACTCCGCTGATGCGAGTCATGGAGTTCTTGCTCTCCTGAAAGAGCATGGTCGGGAACTGGCTGACCTGCTTCGCCTCGCGCGGCATGATGTCGCGCTGCAAGTCCGCATCGCGGTTCGCTTCGACCCACGCGTCAGGTTGCGCCCACTGGTTCTTCGCCATCTGGCTGTCGGCGAACGTGCCAGTCTTGAAAATGATCCCGCCTTTCGCGTTGGTTATATATTCAACGACCAGCGCGCTGATCGACTTGTTCATGGTCGACTGCGGGTCCTTGAGACCACGAACCACGCCGTAGAGGACTTTCTGATCGCTGTCCCACTGGCCGGTGATGACTTTGTGGGTGAAATCTCCGGGCAGCACGACCGGGTCTTCGAGCACCACTCCGATGGCGACGTAGACCTGCTTGTACACGCCGCGCAGCTGGCGCACCGCCTTGGGTGGCGGCGTCCCGCCGATCTTCGACTTGGTCTTCATCGCGTCCCACTGCTCTTGGGTGAGCGAGATGAGACCGTCGGGATTGTTGGGGTCCGCGATGCGCCACACCGGCACTTTATCCAGCCACTGGTACTGGATGACCGGGATGTTGGCGACCGCTGCGGTCGGTTGCAGTTCCAGCGCCGGGTTCGCCTTCTCGTTCTGCAGGCTGTAGTACGGAGTGACCATCTCGTACTTCTCGACGCTGTCCTCCGAGTAGTAAATTGCCGCCTGATCGATGATGTTGAGCTTCCCCGGCCAGCGCTTCTCGAAGTCCTTGCGCGAGTAGTTCTTGATGCGCGCGTCCCACTTGCGATCGGAGAGGTTCTTGGCGCGGGCTTTCTGGTCCCAGACGTACTCCATGTTGTCGAAGTGGTACTTGAAGACGATGCCGTCTTCCTCGGTGTCGTAGTTCATGCAGATGTCCACGACCCCAAGCCCGGTGACCAGCGCATCCTTGATGGCGAGCGAATCCTCAATCTCGCCGTCGTTCATGTCCTCCACAGTGGCGACTGATTCGGTGGCGAGATCCCCGGCCGCGTCGTGCATGACGTCGGAGTCCAGCGGGCGCGAGACAAACCGGACCTCGCCCCGGTTCATGCGCTCGATGCCGCTGATCGCGTCGACCTTGTTGCCGATTTCATTGAAGGTAAGCGCGGGGCGGCGCAATTGCTCCATCCGCATCTTGTCGATGTCCGGCCACTGGTGGCCCAAGTAGTAGCGGGTGTCTTCGCGCGCGGCCGCGCGCCATTTGTTCACCCCGCCCATCGCACCGTTGACGTCGCGCATGACCTTGTCGGCAAGGTCCTGCATCTCCTCGGTGTCGTTGACCGCGAACGCGAGCTTGGAGGACGGGGTGTCGCGCCCCGCGTCGGTCAACTCTTGCAGGAAATTATCAGCCGCCATTGCGCGGTGTCCTCATGTACATCTGGATGTCGTCGATGATCTTTTGCTGCTCCGGGTTCATGTTGTAGCGATCGACCGCACCCTTCCCCTCCATCTGCTGGAACAGCGGAGCGAACATGCGCCCGCGTATGAATTCCGGGACGTAGACCCGGCTCATGTACGCATCGAAGTCGCCCTGCGGACCGAACCGCTTGCTGTCGAGGTCATAGACCATGCGGGCGCGCTGCAACTGGTCGGAGTTGGACATGATCGAATTCTTCAGCTGCGCAGTCATGTGCTGGTACTGGGGGTCGTCGACCTGCAAGCCGTGGAGCGATTCAAGGGCGACCAGTTCCGGCCACGATGACGGCGTGTCGTAGTACTTGGACTGGCCCATCTCCACGTTGTACTGGCCCGGGGTCGGATGCGCGGCCGAGAGCATGTCTTCGCCGCTCTTCGGGAAGGTCTCGCTGTAGCCAAGGCGCAGCGGGTTGTAGGTCAACGCGATTGGCACCTTGGCCCCGGGATAGCGGCGTTGGAACTCGTTCACCGCTTCCTGATACGGGTCGACCGCGCTGTATTGCGGCCCCACTGTGCGTTCCCCACCCATCATCCGACTGCCTCTTCCGGTGCCCCGCCGAGCGAGGTTCGCAGCTTTGCCATCAGCACACGCCGCTGCTCCGGCGGCAGGTTCTGGCCCTCGTTCTGGAGCTTCTGCGCCAGAGCCGGGAGCGCTACTGCTTTCTCGTCTTCCCCGCCCCTGCTGAAGGCTTCGAACGCGTCGTCGAGCGACATCGCCTCGAAGATGTCCCCCGCGTTAGTCGGGGTGCTGTCGAGCATCTTGCGGACCTCGCCGGTCGAGAGACGGCCAGCGCTCAGAGCGCGGTGGATGTTCGGAACCTTTCCCGACGCGATCTGCATGTTCAGGTCTTGGATGTTCTCGACGTGGGCCACGTCCTGCTTGCCACGATCGGTGGCAATGGCCTCGGCGGTCTTGCGCTCGATGGCCTGCGACATCGGCCCCGGACCCTCCTTCTTGGGCTTTTCCTCCCCGCGCATCTCTTCCGGGGACTTGATGATGTCCATGTGGATTTTGGGTTCGCTGGGACTTTGAAACGCACTGGGTCCCGTGATTGCGGCGCGCATTATTTCGGCTCTAATCACCGCGTCGGCAATGCGATCGAGACTTCCGGGTTTGCCGGGATTGATGAGTGCGTTGTAGAGCTTCAGCGCTTCCTCCGGGTCCTTGTAGGCGTTCTTCCACGCGTTGGCGAGTTGCTCCCGGACGACGATGGCCCCGTAGGCGGCTGCGCCGATTTCAGCAAACCTCGGGGATGCGCCCATCGGGATGCTGATGCCGGTAATCATCAGGTAGCGCTGCCCCCACCGATTCCAGCGCCTATAGAACGCCGTGGGCTTGTCGTAGCCCTGAATGGCCGCAACTCCTGCCATCTGCTGGTTCTCAGCGGACGCCGCCTTCTCCATCAACTCCAGCGCTTTCTTGGCACGTTGCTCCGGTGGCGTGGCGGCGATCTGCCTGCGAATATCCGCACCGACCACGCCCATATGCTGGGAGTCGCGGTCTGCTTCTTTCAGGACCTGACTGTCAAAGTTGTCCTGCATACGCTGCTTGGCAGCAGCAATTGCGGCATCGTAGCGCACCTTCGAGTTGGGTGAGTTTCGGAACAGGCGCGCGAGATTCTTCTCCGCCTCCGCCTCGTAAACCAGCGATTCCGGCTTGGACAGCACGGTGTTGCCGAACAGCTTGCGTAGCGACTGGGCATCCTCGGGTTTGAGGTTCTTGAACTGCTCGGAGCGGCTGTAGTCGGAGAAATACTGTGCAATGCGCCCCTTGGTCTCCTTGTCGGGGGCCATGTTGATGATGTCGAGCATGCGCTCGGGGTCGTCGAACGCGTGAGCGTAGGCATCGGCCGGACGCGCGGCCTGCCGGACCTTGCGCTCAAACTCGAACGGGAAGTGCTTGCGATGATCCCAGTACTGCCGGTTCAACGCCTTGAGTTCCGGCGAGTCGAGATTCGCCAGCGAGGCGTCAATTCCGTCGGACACGATGTCGAGCGCAGTCTTGTCGATGGGCGAGGTTGCCGCGCGGGACATCGCCTTGGCTTCCTGCTGGAGCTTGAGCAGTTCGCCTACCGTGCGCGTTTCAACATCGGCGTGCTCTGACGCCCACTTCTCCTTGGCCTGCTTGAGTACCTGTTCGCGCAGTCTCGGGTTGGTCCTCGCCGCTTCCGCGATCCCCTTCGGTTCAGTAATCGTCTTGAGCAGCTGGTCATCGTCGGGCATCACGTTCTGCGTGCCCTTGGCCTGCGCGATGAACGACCTCACCTTGGGTGAAGGATTCCGGTTGGCGGGATTCCAAGTACTCTCTTCTTGGAAGATCTGTTCTTGCAGCGCGCTGTCGTCTGCCGGGTCACCCACATGCTTGCGCAGCAGGCGATCCCGCTTTACGCCCCACTTGGTCCGGAAGTCCTTGGCTCCGCCCAAGATGTCGGTCTCGAATTGCTGGCCGCGCTCTTCGCGGGCGGGACCCGCTGGTAGCACTTCCTGCCCGCCCGGGGGCTTGAGCTTCCCCGAGATGGTTTCCTCGCGGGCCTCCTGCTGCGCGGTCTTAAGTGCTTTTTCCCGTTCCTTCTCGTAGGTGGCCTCAACGTCGGCCTTGGCCTGCGCCTTGACTTGGGCCATGCGCTCGGCAGCTTTGGTGCCTTCAGCGACCTGCTTCTCGCGTGCCTCCATCGCCGCGCGCTCCAGCGCGGGCATGTCGGTCAGCATCCGTAGTCCGCCACGCGCCAGCCCCGGGGCTGCACCACCAACCAGTCCGGCTCCCTGCCGCAGGAGCCACGCGCCCTGCTTGCCGAACGCGCCGTACGGCTCCATCTTCTTGGCGAGTGGTTCGACCGCCTTGGTTGCCGCCCCGAGACCAAGCCAACTCGCGCCTTCTTCAAGTGCTCTGGTTACGCCAGCTTTTACGCCTCCCTCCAGTCCGCCTATCACGCCTCCCGTGCCCATCATGGCCGCTGTCATGACCGGGTCGACGGTCGGTTCTTGCAGCGCTTCTTCCTGTGCGCGCTCGGGATCGTAGGGTTGGGTGAAGGGTCCGACCACCTGCGGCTTGCCGCCGGGGCCAGCCGTGATCCCCATCTTCGGCTTGTCGAAGGGCTGTGTAGCAGGCGTAGCGGCTGTGGGCTTATCTACCCACTTTCCACGCTTCGGTGGCTGTGGCGCGCCCGGTGTCTGGACCACCTTGGTTTTCAGTTCCGGGCTGTCGTCGTCACGGTCTACCCACGGCACGACTTACTCCTCCCTGTACTCCTGATATTTCCCGGTCTTGGGGTTGTAGACCGAACCATCCGGCTCAATGGTGAGACCTTGTTTCTTGGCGTCCTCAATCTTTTTGCGCGACCACGGCCCCTCGGGGAGGTTTCGACCGGTCATCGCATTCTTTCCTGACCTGACCGCGAATTCCCCGAGACTTGGCCGGGTCCAATATGTCCACGGTGCTCCGATAGTTACTGGATATTGCAAGTAGTAATCGGCGATGAGCTTGTTCTGGGCTTCGATGTCCTCCTTGGCAGTCGGCGTCTCCAGCATCTTGTCGGAGAGCTTGACCCAGTTCGGATGCTCCGGTCCCGGCTTTTCACCTTGGCGGATCGGTCCACGATCGCTCGGATTGCTCGGATCGCCCCAAGTCTCGAATGGCTTGGATTCGGCAGCGGCAAGCTCCGGAAAGTCGGCGAGCTTGCGCTCCTCCGGCGGCAGCGACATGTAGTCCTTCTGCTTCTGGACTTTGCGTTGCGCCTCCGCGATGTCGCCCCCCATCGTCCCCTTCTCCAGCTTGATGTCGAGGCCCCTCTTCTCGCTTTCGAGACCCTTGTTCTTGTTGTCCAGAATCGCGGCTTCCAAGGCGACCGGGTCCATCTTCACGGTCTGGTACTGCTTTTCCAGATCGTCGGCCCCGATAACGGCGCTCACGTTGTTCTCGATCGACTTGGCCAGCAGCGCCGCCGTGTGATCGCCCGGGTGCAGCTGCATGAAGATGTCGCCTTGGTTCTTGTTCTGCAGCACGTTCTGCTGCATGGTCAGGCTCTTGACCGCGAAATCCGTCATCCCGTACGCGGCGAAATCTGCAATATCTCCCTTCCCGGAGTGAATCCGCGCGAGCGACTGCTGCTTGCTCAGTTCGGCCTGATTCGCAAGTTGCGCTTTCTGGATTTCGAGCGCGCTCTTCTCGGCTTCGCCCTGAGCCTTTTCTGCTTCTCCAAAGCCGGTAAGCGCTCCCAGTCCGGCGTTGGCGATTAGTGCGCCGCGCCCCTGATAGCGCGGGGTGCGAATTGCATTGAGGTAGCCGGTGAGCAGGCCCATCACGAGCGGGTTATTGAGAAACCCCATTACCCCGCCCTGTGTCGCACCGGGCTGGTTGGGTGCCGCAGGCATCTGTGGAACCTGCGCTTGGGCCGAGCCGGGAGCGGTCATTTGGATGGGGTAAATGCCCTGCGCGTTGGTCGGAACTCCCGGGGTCGGCGGCGTTTGCGGCGCGGGCGAGGGAGGGAGTTGCGCAGGGGTTTGCCCACCCAGACTGAACTTGCCCGGATTCTGCCCCGACTGCTTGATCTTGTCGACGTACTGGCCGAGCAGGAAATCAGTGTCGCCGTCAGCCATTTCTTCCTCCCAGCAACCGGAGCAGGGCGAGTTGCTGCATCATGTCGCCGCCTCCCGGCATGGTGGTCTTGCCACCCGGCTGCGGAACCGTCGACACGGCCGGACTGAATTTCGAGACCTCCGGACCCGGAGGAGCGGGGGACTTGGGCGGCATCCCCGGTGGCGGGGGTGGAGGTGGCGCATTGGCTGCGCCGCCAAGAGCCCCCATCGCGCCCTGCGCCAGCGCTCCGCCTCCGGGACTCTTGAGAAAATCCATGATCCCGCCACCCCCGGCCCCGGCCCCGAATTGGCCTCCGGGAGCTTCAGCTGCGGAGAGACCCTGAGCACCCTGCTGGATGAGTTTGAGATCCTCTGGCCCGAGCGCCTGCCCTGCCGGAAACCCCGGCATTCCGCCGCCGGGAGCAATCGAACCCTTGTAGGGAATATTGGACCCCAGCCCCCCTAATGTTGCGGCCGATGTATCGGCAGGGCCGAGCATTCCACCCAACGGCCCCAGCCCGCCGAATCCCTCGCCGAGACCGCCGACGGCTCCGCCGATGGCTTCACCCATCGCGCCACCCTTCGTACCGCCTGCGCCGGTCCCGGCCAACTGGCCGACACCCGCCGTCATCATCGGGATGGCAATCCCCTGCGCGCCGGGGACGAACATCAGGCCCGCACCGAGCGCCGTTTGCAGACCACCGCTCACATAGTTGGTTGTCTTGCTTCCGCCCATCAGAAGTCTCCCTGCTGGCGCTTGCGGGCCATTTGCTTGACCGCCGCCTTGGCTTCCGGCGTGCTGCTCTGCATCATCGGAGCCTCCCCAACCGACCATGGATCGGTAGCCCGGATACGAATCTGGTTTTCAGGGTCCCAGTAAATTTTCACGTTGTGCGGGGCACCGCCCGAGCGCATCCCACCCGTGTGCTCAACCCCGTCGTAGCCCAAGCTCTGCGCCATTCCGACTGCTTCCTGCATCCGGCTTTCGGCTTCCTGATCCCCGAACACGCTCTCCATGTTGCCCATGCTGTAGAGGCTCTCGACGTAGGTCTCCTCGGGCTTCGTGTACGGATCGTGGAAGAATTTCCACCAGTTGGAGTCGTGGCGAATGAGCGCGGATTCCAGTTCCCGGGGAACCTCGTCCTCGATGTGCAGGAACCGCATGTTGGGCTTGGTCTCGTAGACCCGGTAGACCGGGCCGGTGGCGTACCCGCCCTCAAATCGGCGAGCCACGGGATTCCATACACCACCGCGCTGTTGGGCGTACCCGCTCGCCACGTCAAAATCGTCGGTCGTATAGAAGCCGGGACCATGCATGCTGTAGAGATTCGACTGGCCCTCCATCGCATGGCTCATCTCCATGATCGGATTCGCCGTCCCGTGGTAGCGCGGGACCTGCGATTCCATCGTGCCCAGTGAGCTAGTGCCGTACATCAGCTTGCCCGTCTCCGGGGTACCCGGTCGCGGGTCGTAGAGCGTCATCGGTTGGGTTTCCGACGACTGCAGTTTTTGGAGCAATCGTTGGTATGCAGCGGGCTGTCGCGCTTCAAGGGGCTGTGTCTGCCCCGGGATCACCGGTCGCTCAAGCTCGGTGGTCTCCGCGCCCGTGTAGAACTCGCCGTTGGATTTGACGAACCCGCGTTGCCCCTGCACCAGTTCCTGCTGCATCGATGCCGCGATATCCGGGCTACCCGGGAAAGCCTTGTGGTGGGCTTTTTCCATGCGGGCCAGCAGGTCATCGTAGGATTCAGTTTCGTAAGCCTTGATGACATCTCCGCGCGTGGTCCGGATGGCGAACCGGTCGTCGCCGGGAGGGAATATTCCGCGTGGTTGGCGTCCGTAAAGCTCGGACACGGTCTGATATTGCGAATAACCGCCCCCCGGCATCGGCATGGTCATCGCCGGGTCGCCTTGGGGATTAAACTGGAGAGGCGGGCGCTTCGGGAACGCCTCGGTTGCTGCACCGGAGACCAACTCGCCGGTCTGGGCCGCACTCTCGACGCCGGTCATCGCTTCTTCCGCCGTACCCAGTCCCTTGATCGCCGACATCCCGCCTCCCAGTCCTGCGGTTGCCATGAGTGGTGCTATGGTCGCTACCGCTTGGGTGGCCTTTGGCCCCCACTTGGGTCCGAAACTGCGGGCATACCCGGGACCCAAATCACGTTGCGCGAGTTCCCCCGCGATGCTCGGGGTTTGCAGGCTCTCCTGCTCGGCCGCGAGATTCGCCGCCGCCTTTCTTGGATCGAGCGGCTTCAAACCACCACTCAATTGAGTGGCGTAGCTCCTCGGCAGGAACCGGCGTAACGGATCTTCCGGGATCGCGTTCGGGTCGACCTGCGGTGGCGATGTCTGTTGTCCGCCCATCATTTCATCGAGTTCTTATAACCAGTGGTTCCACCCATCATCATGTTGAAGTTGGGTTGCGACTGGAGCGGAGTGAAACCGGCCTGCTGAGTCTGTGGAATTGAACCCGGCGTAATCCCCGACATGGTCGGCGGCACTTGCGGCTGCGCTACCTGCTGGGTCATTCCGGTTGGTACCCCGTACCCGCTTGGCGGCGGAGTGAATCCTCCGGGCGTATTGAATGATGGAGTCGACGCGTACATCGGGTACGCGGTGGACGAGAAGCCGCCCAGTGGCGGGTATCCCCCCGATGTCCCCGGTCCGTAACCTCCGCCCCCTCCGCCTCCTCCTGACGACTGGGGCGTCGAAGACAGGGTTGGCGTCCCGGAAGTTCCCCCCACCATCGTGCCACCACCCGGTTGCTGGGCGAGGTTCCAACTCCCGGGCAGGTTTACCGCGTCGGGAGCTACCGCTTGCGCGGGCGGAGGAGGTGGTGGCGGGGGTGGGGGTGGAGGAGGCGGTGGTGGAGGGGGAGGTGGCGCGGGTGGTGGCGGCGCAGGAGGGGGTGCTGGTGGAGGCGGTGGGGGAGGCGGCGGAGGAGGTGGGGCTCCATCCGTGCTCAATTGCCCGCCACCCGACAAAAGCGCGTACGCCTGCGCGGGGCTCAGCGCGGCCTGCTGGGCCGGGGTCAGAGCGTTGACCGGTGCATAGTACTGCTGGACCTGCTGCTGTAGCTGCGGCGACCAGTTTTGGGGCAAACCCGACAGGTCAACAGTTGGCAACCCGCCGTAGATGCCGGAAGCGACACTGGTTGCGGTTGATTTCTTCTTGACGGCCATCTATTTGGCCGAGCCGCCGGGTTGGGTTGAGACCTGAAAGCCCTGCGATCCGCCCCCCGAGATGGGGCTGACCAACCCCGCTCCCATCTGCAGCATCTGGTAGGGCGACATCTGGTTCTGGAAGATCGTGTTGAGCACGTTCTGGGCTTGCTGCTGTTGCTGCCCGCCGACGTCGAGCAGTTGGCCTGAGGGTCCGTACGCGGCCTGCGAGAGACCCGGCGCTCCGTAGATGGCCTGCTGCTGCGGCGAGAGCAGGCTCGGAATCTGGCCTTGCGCCTGAAGCTGCGGACCGTACATGCCGGGAATGAGTCCTGCGGCTCCCTGCTGCACGCCCGCGATACCCTGCTGGGCTTGGATGGCCTGCTCCTCGGGCGCGAGCAGTCCCGCCGCCTGTCCGATCGCGCCTTGCTGGAGTTGGCGCTCCTGCTGGTAGGCGGGCTCGATGACGTTGGCGGTGTACTGCCCCATGTTGCGGGCCAAGGTGTCCATCGCGGTCTTGGTACCGGACTCCAGCGTTCCGCCGCCCAAGCCGCCGCCCGAGACCGCAGAGCCGATGAGTGATGGCATGACTGCGTTCTGGAAGTTCTGCACCATCGGGTCCAAGCCCGCTTGCAGGTAACTTTGCAGCGCGGTGTTCTTGGACGGATCGAGGTATTGGCCCGAGATGGTCGCTTGGTTGGCGGCTTGCGCCGCGCGCATGGTCGGGTCGTTGAGCAAGCCGAGATTGGCCTGCGTGATTTGCTGCATGGCCGGGTCTTGCCCGGTGGCCATGCCGGAGAGCGCGCCGATGGCGGAGTTAATCGCGGGGGTTCCGCCAATCAGGCTCTGCGCGCCGCCGAGCGCCGCGTTGACGTAGGGATTCTGCCCGGTGGCGAATTGCTGGTTGGCCTGCTGCGCGGCGCTGAGATAGCCCTGCTGCTGCCCGGTGAGCGCCTCGACATTCTGCATCGCGGCCAGCTGGTCGGGAGTGAGCGCGGCAGTCTGCTGCTGCGGATACGGACCACCACCGAACAGGCCCTGCGCCTGCGATTCGAACTGCTTGGCCAGCGGGAGTTCCCACTTGGGCAAGCCTTGCTTTGTCGATGTCGTGGAAGTGCCGCCGGACCCCGAGCCACCGCCCATGGGTACACCTCGGCGGGGCGGCGACCCGCACGAATGCAAGGAACACTAAATGGCTTGCAGTGTCAAACGACCTGATAGTAAGTCGTGTGACTTTTGGTCCAACCGAGGTGTTCGAGCTTGCGATAGGAGTAGGTAACTACCCGCCAGCCGCCGTTGGCCTTGGTCCACATGCGGACGTACTCCATCAGCTGATCGCGCGCGCCGTCGACGTCATCGCGTTCATCTCGTTCATTTAACGGGATATCCCACGCGTCCCACACCACGAACTCAAGCTGGCCGTACTGATCCTTGTTGAGCGACCCTATTAGCCAGCCCAGCGCTTTCTCGTTGCGCGAGACTATCCAGCAGACGTGGTGGCTGGAGTCCGGGTAGCGCAGCGCCGCGTACACGTCTTCGGGAATCCACGAGGTCGATTCGCGCGGCCTGATCCTTTTCAGGATGTCGTCGCACCCGCGCTTCATGAACTGCCAGTTGCCGTGCAGGTTATCCGGGGTGACCTGCTGGATGAGCAGGTTGCGGATGGTGGGCGACTTCTGCGGCGGTGGGACGACGCGCTGGTTGAACGATTCTATGTCCAGCCCGTGCTGGTGGAGATCGAGAAAGCGGTTGGCGTAGACCGGGTCTTCTAGGAATGCTTGAGGACCCGCTTCCTGAACGCCTTGCTCTGCGTTTCGTATTCCTCCGACGCGGTCGGAAGTTTCACCGGTCCCTTCGCGGGGTTCTTCGGGTCCCATGCCGATCCCACCTGCCCGTCGTATTCTTCGTGAGTCTCTTCCGCCTGCTTGCTTATCGTCTCGACAGCGGTCTCCGCAAGGTAAGCCGCCTCCTCGTCGCCGCCGGTAAGTACCTCGTGTTTGATAGTCACCTTGCCGCCTTCTGCCATCGCCTGCATGACCGTGTCGAGCTTGGCCTCAGTGCGATCTAGTTGCTCACTGAGCGACCCGATCAATGCTTCTTGCCTCTCCAGATGGCGCATCAAGGGATTCACATTCTGTAATGTCTTAACTATGGTCTCCGTCCCGGCGACGAGGTGGGCAAACTTCGATTCGTCCTTGGTCATGGCCGCGCGCAGGTCGAGCAGCACGGTCATCTCGAACAGTTCGCGCGGGGTGAAGGTGATGCCCGCATCGATCATCTTGACCACCATCATGCGGGTCTCCAGCGGGGTCTGCGCGGACATGAACTCGGTGAGGCCCCAGATGCGCTCGACCTCTTTCTGCGGGAGCTTCGGCTCAGTCTTTTTCAGGTCGTTCATCGGAACACTCGCCCGCGAATTATCAGGCTTGCGATTACGATGCCCACGGTTACGCCGCTAACAAATCCTGCCGCCCACATCAGTCTTTCTCAGGTCGCTCATTCCAGATTCGGGAGAAATACCCGCTCCTCGATGGTGAGGTGGATTTCTTTCAATTCGATCCGCTTGAACTCAGCGTCATCGACCAAGAATGGAAACGCCTTCTTCAGCGCTACGGCACGATTGGATTCGTTTATCAAAAGTGCTTTTCGCCAATCACCGCAGCGCATGGTTACCCCGTAGAACTTGAGCGCGCTGGCGGGCAGGTCGCTCATCGAAACCACGCCGTCACGATGTACTTGCTGCCGCGCAGGACCGGCGCACCCCCGTGCAGCGCCAGCGGGTGCGGTCGCTGCTCGTTGCCGAGATTGTGCCACATGACCGCCAGTCCCGCACGCGGGACAATCCCCACACTTATCTCGGGGAAGGTGGTCTCGCCGCCGTCCTCGACCTCGTTTAGGTAAATCATCCCGGTCCACGTCCGCTGCCCGCGCCCGGTGACGTGGCGGCGGTGCTCCAGCGTGCCGAGATGAAACGCGTCCCAGTGCGGAACGTAGTACTCGCCCTTCTCGTAGCGCTGGCCCTGCAGTCCCTCGCAGCGCTCCTGCGGGATCATGAGCAGGAAGGCGATGCGCCGCTCGACGTCCAGCACCAGCGGGTGGTTGAGTTGGTTTAGGTCCGCGCTCGAAGCCTTGCGATATTCCTCACCCCCGGTGTCGAGCTTGGCCGGGTGCGAGTGCGCGTCGATAAGCTCGCGCAGGACCCGGCATTCGTCCGGGGTGAGGAACTCGGGGCAGAAGCTTAAGTGAAACAGGCGTTCACTCAATGGACTTGGGGTCGGGCGCTTGGGCCGGGTTCTGCAACCTTACCCCGGTGGTCGGCGTCGCGGTCGGAGTGGGCTTCTTCTTGTGGCGGCGCGCCTGCGCGAAACCGGTCGACCACAGCATCACGAACACGGTGACCGCCACCACCCACAGCACGATTACTGACTTAGCCATGACCCGCCCCCGTCCCATGTTCCGTTCCTCCAGTGATCTTCCTGTGTCGGTCCGCCGTACGCGCGCGGGTAAACGTAGTTGATTTCCATTTCGTCGCACAAGCGCGAGAGCGCATCCAGCTGGTCGCGACAGCGCGGGTTGAACGGCCACTTGTCGTATTCAACTTCCCTGAACCTCTTGGTGAGGTCCACCTCCTGCCCATCGCGCCTGCGGCGCAGCAGGGTCTCCGGGAACAGAATGTCGCCGTTGCGGAATTTTGGAATCAGTCTTTCGATGCGCGCGTCCTTGGCCTGCATGCCGCCGATTTCTTGGATGGTGAAGAGGTAGTTTTCCCGGTTCTGCCGTTCGCGGAGATGTTCGATGTCGGACTGGAATGCGTATTGCTCGTAGACGACTTTGAGAGGTTCGTACTTCCGGACCAGATCAAAGAGCGTGTCTGCCCGTTCCGCAAGCGAAAGGTTATCCAGCACTCCGTCAATGACGCGCCACTTGCGATCGGCTCCAGCTGCGACCACCCAGAGTGCGAACTGTGAATTTGAATCAGCACGCCTGCCAGCGGGGTCCACGAGTATGTAACGGTTGAGACTCTTGACGTTGAGGTCGCCCCGGTAGGTTTTGAACCACGCTGATTCGAACCCAATCTCGTGCGCCTCCTGAGCTTTCTTCGGGTCGAGCAGAAACTGCAGGGCGAAAATCTTGGGCGACATCTTCTGCTTGAAGTCGGCGAGCTTGGTCTCCGAGAAAAAGACCGGCGCGCCGTTCAAGTTGACCGCCGGGTGCAGCCGCAGCTTGAACACCCCGTTGCTCATGTAGTCGCACACCGTGTCGCCGATTTCCTGCGGGGTCCCAATGAGGCGCATGACCGGCGGATCACTGGCGGTGAGCGCGAAGCTGTTCTGCAGTTCCCGGGTGGTCTTCTGGATCATCTCCTCCGATATCTGATCCCGGGCCACGACGTCATCGTAGAGAAGGATCGAAAACCGTTTCGAAGTCGGTTGCCCGTCGATGAGACCCCACGCTTCGATTGTCGATTCCTTGATGTTACTCTTGCGCTTGACGATGATGCCGTCGTCGACCGACCACTTGATGCTTTCGCGCCGGGGTTGCTCATAGAGCACTTCGGGAAACAGGGACTTGAGATCATCGTTGGTTTCGAACTCCACCATGATCAGCCGCAGGAACTGTTTCGCCATGGGGCGATTGTGCGAAAAGATCCCTATTGTCTCATTCGCATCCCGCAGGATGTCCTGAATCGGCTGTGCGAAGGTGAGTATCTCACTCTTGGCGTGCTCACGCGCCCAGACATCGATGCACCCGTTGGGGCATGCCTGCACCTCGGTGCACCGCGCATGATACCATTCCGCGATTCGCTGCTTATGCTCTGGGGACAGGCCAGCCTGTTTGGGATTCTCTCCCGTCCAGTGCGTGCGGTGCAGGATGTAGCGGCCCAAGAAAAAAAGATCGTGTAGCGCCATCCAGCGCAGGTGCTCGTAGCGCATGCCCTCGCTGCAGTGCTGGAAGGAGTCCCAGAACAGCGCCGCTTCCTCGTAGGAGCGGGACAGGTGCGGCTCCGGGTGGGTGGTACAGGGCCGGTGCTGCAAGAGCGCCGTGCGCAGGTCGCGCAGCATCGGGTTCTGGTTAACCGCCATCTTTCTCGATCTCGTTGATTGCTTCCAAGACCCGGTTCTTGGCCTCCGGGTACTTCTCCAGCGCGCGCGACACCACCTGTATCACCCGCCCCGCAAAGGTCCGCTGCAACCTCGGGTCCAGCCGGTCGTAGAGGCCGAGCATGCGGTTTTTCTGGTCCAGACACCCGCGCCACTCGCGGGTCCCCAGCGCCCAGCCCTTGATGTCCGGGGCGCGGGTCCAGACTCCCTCGGCGTCGCGTTCGCCCTGCGAATACTCAATCAGCCGCTTGCACTCCATGATGCACTCGTCGTGCTCCATGAAGACCACCGAGGGGTCCATCTTGGTCTGGATGACTTCTATCGATGGAATCACCGCCGGGACCATCGACATGTGGTAGTCGCGGTGCCACGCCAGCTGGTCGTCCTGCAGGGTGTAGCGCGAGCCGATGAACTTGAGCCGCCCCCCGAGCCTGAGCGCCTTCTCAATCGCATCGCGCTGCGGGTGCCCGCAGACCTCGCACTTCGCTGCCATCAGCGGAGCCTCGGAATCTGTAGCGGTAGCGCCAGCACGCCCAATGCCTGCAACAGGATCAGGATCAGGATGAGGCCCAAGATGGCCCGCACCACCGTCCGGATGGGCGCGGCCAGCGGAAACAGCCCCACCACCCAGTCGATGACGTAGAAAATCAGCCCCAGAATGAGGAGGTATATGAGCAGAGAGATCAGTCCGCCGACTGCCATCGCTGCCTCAGGTCAACTGGTTCCTCGCCCACACAACCGCCTCGGCGTGGCGCTCCAGCGCCATCTCCCACGTCGGGGAGCGCTCAAACGGCGCATCCTCCACCACCTCCCGGTTCTTGCCCTCGGTGCGGAACACCAAGGTCTCGAACAGCCGGGGCGGGCCGACCTCAAGCCAGTTGTGGTCCAAGCCCAGAAACACCGTGCTTACCCAGTACGGCCCCACGTCCTCCTGCCTGACGATGCGCGCCTGATCGTTCGCATCCACCCACCGCGCCCATGTGAGGAGGTCTTCACACGGGACCGGGATCTTTCCGTCCAGTATGTAGCGTCTCAGTGTGTACGCGGGACGTCGTCGTGGTCGTGGTCTTCGCGATGATGCCCCGCTCTTAGTCCAGTCTTTACTTTCATTGGTTTTCCCTCTTTAGCAGCTTTAGCTGGTTTAACAGGTACAGGTCTTCCCGCCCAAGCGCAGCGCGCAGGAGCGGTGGTGAAGCTCCGCGCCAATCTGACAGCCACCGAGCCTGTAACCGACTTGGTGCGGCCGGGTCATCCCGCATCCGTCGCAGTGGTAGTAGCGCCCGAAATCCTGCTCCTCCCAGACGTGGGTGTGCCCTTCCGGCGGGGTCTGGCACTCGCGCATCGAGCGCTCCATCCACTCTCCCTGCCCGTCATCAAGGTTGCTCTGTGGGTGAACGTAATGGTGGATGCCGGGTTCCCCTGCCATGTCGCTCCTCTCCTTTATCTCCCCGGTCTCCAAGAAATGCCGGGTTATCCGGTCCGCTTCCTGAATCTCCCGCAGGAGCCTCCGGTAACGCTCCGCCTCATCCTTACCAAAGAGATAGGTCCAGCGCCCCATCAGAACTTCCGCCCCCTAACGTCTCTCCGGCCCAATCCCTTGGTGGTCGGTACCTTGAAACTTTTCCTGCCAACGCCCCGAAGCCCGGACTTCCTTCCGCGCGGGGGATTTCCAGAGATTTGCCGTGCCATATGGCCACCCCAACGTCACTTGCTCTCCCAACCGGTACTTCCGCACCCGCTCCCGCACTACCTCCGGCGCAAACCACTCATCCTTGCGCCGGTCCACCAGCCACGCCACTCTCGGCGGTGCCTTAACACCCATACAACTCCACCGAGTCAAAATCATCGTCCTCGGCAAATATCAACAGGTACGCTACTGCCATTGCTTCTCACCACTCCCAGAACTTCATGACCAATATGCCCAGAATTCCCAGCGCCAACCAAAACGAGATGGCGTCAGGCCCCATCCGCCAAAACCTCCGCCTCCCCGGTACCCCTCCCCACTCCTCCACACTCAGCGCCTCCCTTACCTGCACCAACGCCCCCCACCCATGATCCCCCAACTTGCGCGTCTTGCGCCCCCCTACTTGAGCACCCATACCTTCATCCTCCTCTCCAACTCTCTCTCCAACTGCTTCAACCTCCTACTCACAAGCAACAACCATAGCGCAAATACCACCACCAATACCCACGGTACCACCAACAACGCCAATACCACCCAATCCTCTACCCCGCTCAAAGGGACCCCAAGATGTTTTCGGAAAACGGTGCATAAGGGCGAGGAGGGTATGCATGAGGCAAAAAGGGGACCCCAAGTGCCAAAGCGGGTGTGGGGGTAAGGCATCCCCGGGCAGGGGGACCCTTGCTACCAAATCTGCAGGCACGCTGATTATACAATTTGATAATCTCACAAATATCAAATCAGCTAGCAAGATAGCAGGTTGCTATCGATTCTGCTAACACGCGAGCAAGGCACTATGCGTCTTGCTATCATTTCTGCATATCCGCTGATTATCATATTCCATAATATCGAGATATCAGAATGACTACATTTTCCCTGCCAGAACGCGTGAGAGCGTCGGCCGAGATGCTACGATACCACTACTCCAAAATCAACCCATCCGCTTCGCGCAATTGGCATCGGCACGGACCACGGGTGCCTAACTATACTCGCAATAATGTGTATTGTCAGGAGCAAGTCAGGAGAAACGCACGGAAACGGGCTTCTCAGGCATTTGTAGGATTTTGCTACAGGCAATGAAATCAAGGGTTTTCGCTGTTTGTTCGGGGGGTTTAGGGTGTTGTGGCACCCTTTTGTAAGTAGCTGATATTGTTGGATAATTTTTTGGGATTAAAACGCGTCCTAGAGGCTCTATGCGGCCGTTGTCTATCTGAGATATACAAGACGATTATCCGCCCCAACATCTATATAGCTGCCCGTTTGAGTACTCGGGATTCCTGACTTTCTCACCACGATCATTATATGCGGCCGCGATAGCTGCCCGGGTGACTGTAGGCAGGCTGCTATCCTATTTGACTCTCATCTTGGGTATTGACTCGATATCAGTCACATGGGATAATGCGCTTGAGTCTCTTATGACTCGGGAGAACATATGACCGCTCAAAAGCCTTTCAATGGGATGGCGGACGCACACTTGCTGTCTGCCCGCGTGACTTACGACGCATGCGCGCGATCCTTTAAACGCGCGCAACGTCGGCACGATCGCGAGCAGGAGCGCGGAGCGTCCGATATCAGCGTCCGTCAAACCCGCAAGATGTATTTCGCGGCCGAAGCCTTGAGACGAGCAGGCTTTGCGCTGGCCACGGCCGAGCAATCGGTCAAATTCTGGACTCGCAAGGCAGGGGAGTAACCAACAATGCGAAAAGCTATCAATCTGATTACCGCGCTGGTCGCGCTCAAGTTTGGACGCGTCAACGCCAAGCTCAAAGGCAATCCACTTGCGGCCGACAAGACGATCGTCACGTTCAGTTTGCCCGCTGCTTGGACGTGCCCGGGTGCCAACCTTTGCAAGGCACGCGTTGCCCGGGATGGCGGACTCGTTGACGGTCCGAATGTCGAATTCCGTTGTTGGGCAGCATCCTTAGAGGCAATCCGCACTAACGTCCGAAACGCACACTGGCACAACTTCGATATGCTCAAGCCCTACCTGAACGATGCGCGCAAGATGGCGGATATCATCGGGCAATCCTTGCCACGGCGTGCCGATATCGTACGGGTGCATGAGTCCGGAGACTTTTTTAACGACGCGTACTTTCGCGCGTGGTGCCTAGTCGCGGCCGCGCACCCGAACGTCCTTTTCTACGCTTACACAAAATCGCTCAAGACGTGGATTGCCAATCGCGCGGCCGTGCCTGCCAATTTGGTTTTGACCGCATCGCGTGGCGGACTATGGGATGAGCTTATCGATAAGCACGGGCTCAAGACTGCCCGCGTGGTCTTCTCAATTGAGCAGGCTTCGAAGCTTGGCTTGACGATCGATCATGATGACTCGGCCGCAATGGACGCCAACATCCGCGAATTCGCGCTCCTATTGCACGGCGTGCAGCCTGCCAAGTCCGAAGCTTCCCGGGCTCTAGTCGCCTTGAAAGGTATCGGCAGCTATTCCGAAAACACGGCCGAGAATCACGCGCGCGCGGCACGCGTCAACGCTCAACTTTAGGTCGCTAGGAACTGCACCCGGGTGCAATGCCCGGGTGCCTCTAGCTAGCTGGCCTTTTGCGAGCAGGAGCAAGTGACAATGGCAACTTTTCTCAATTCCGAAACGCGCTATCCGACGATGACCGATGACGATCACGCGGCCGATACCACGGCCGATATCGCGATAGCGTCGGTCGACTACTTCAATCGTGATGGCGGACGCGTGCAGGCTTTCGAACGTGACGGCGTGATGGTCTACCGTCGCGCGTGCACCCGTTGTGGCGGCACGGGCACCACGCCTTGGGGAACCTGCTTTAGGTGCCGTGGCGGACGATGGGAGTCCAAGCCCGGGCGCGCCTATACGGCCGAAGAAGTCACGCGACTACGCGCGTCGGCCGAGCGTGCCGAAGCCCGTCAAGCCGAGCGTGCGGCCGAGCAGGCTCGGGTCAAAGCCGAGCAAGCGCGTGTGCGTGCCGCATCCTTCGAAGCTGACCACGGGGACGCAATCGCCGCCATCCGGGAAGCGGCACCCAACAGCGCGTTTTGTAACGACCTGCTCGCGAAGCTGACTCAATACGGATCGCTATCCGAGCGTCAGCTAGAAGCGGGTCACGCGGCCGCACGGCGCATCGCGGACGATCGCGCGCGTTGCGCGGGTTCGGTGCACGTCGGCACCGTCGGCGAGCGGCGCGTCTTTGACCTGACCATCGCAAAGGTTGTGACCCTGCCCGATCGCGGGTTCGGCGAGTCCTACCTGTTCATGATGGATGACCCTGACGGTAACCGGGTGCTGTACTTCGGCACGGCGCGCTTTCTGTCGACCGATACCGGCGCGCGCGTCCGCGTCAAGGCCACGGTCAAGCGCCATGACGAGCGCAACGGGGTCAAGCAGACCATCATCAATCGTCCGGCCGAGATGCCCGCACCCCTGACCGAAGTTGTGGAAGTCAAACTCTAACACGCTGCTTGGAACTGCCCGGGCCGCAAGGCCCGGGCCTCTAGCAAGCTGGCGTCATGCGAGCAGGAGCAAGTGAAATGCAATTCGACCAAAACACCCGCCATCTGATCGTCAAGGCGCTTGACCAGCTGGCCACAACGTCAACCGTCCGGCGCAACGGCGCTATCGAAGCGCGCGACCCGGCCGTGCAAGCGGCCGTCGTGGCGCTAACGCAGCTGCTCAACAATATGGAACCGGTCGACCGTGACGCGCGTGGCTTGCGCCACGTCCTAGACCGCATCGAACCCGAACGCGACGCGTACCGCTCGGTGCTGGGCGCGTTGCACGCGGAGCTACAAAACGTCGTCGACTACTCGGACGATCAGTTCTACGTCCGCGAGATGATCGCGCATTTCCTGACCGCGATCGAAGGTGCGACCAACCGGCCTGCCTTTGGCGGACTGCCGGTCGTCGAAGTCTTGAACACTCTGGAGACCCGCAAGAATAACGCCGTGCGCGCCATGTTCGACCGTGGCCTGAGCGTGCACGCCAAGCGCTAGACGCTGCCTGAAACTGCCGGGGGAGCAATCCCCCGGCCTCTATCAAGCTGGCAACTGGCGAGCAGGAGCGAAGTGACAATGAGTAACGCGAAACGAAAGCAGGACCTGATCGCGCGTGTGAATGAGCAGCGCGCTTGGGTCGACGAACACGGCGGAACCCTCGCGGGTTACGTCGCCAACTACCACGGCGTGCACGGCCGCACCGTCGAAAACGCCATGGCGATTTACAAGGCCGACAAGGCGGAACTCGAAAAGCTTGAGTGGATGCTCGGCCTGACGATCCACTCCATCAAGGGAGTACGCCGATGATTGACCTAGGCATCGAAGCGCTTATCGAGTACCCGGCCATCGCCTATTACGGGCGCATTTGGCACGTCGAGTTTCACGACTGGACAACCGCGCTCGTCATCGAAGACGAGACCGAAAACTTTGTGCTCGAACCCGAGGTGAAGTCATGAACCGTCAACGATTCGAGCGCGGCCGTAACCGGCTTGCGCGCTGCCGCTGTTGCGGCAACCTGACCCACTCCACGATGGACGGGCAACTCGATATCCGCATGTGCCGCGTCTGTCTGGAAAGCTCGGGACAGGAAAACGCCCACTCCGACGGGGGCGGACATGACCCGTTCAATCCCGCGTGTCCGACCTGCCGAGGCGTCGGCTGTCTGCATGAACTGGCGGACAAGGGACAGGTGCGACCGGCCTAGGTGAGCCAGCCCGGGCGCAAGCCCGGGCCGTAACCCGCACCCCGGCGGAAAGCCCGGGGAGCCGGTGAGGAGTTAGTGACTATGGGAGCATACGTTTACACGGCGCGCTCGCCGAAGCTGGCGCGCCACATACTGATCGAGTGGACCAACCCCAACGGGCTCACCCAGTGGGAGCAAGAGTGGGGGGACGCGCTTTGTATGTCGTACCTGTACAAGCCGTCTTGGTCCATGCGCGACGACGATGCGAAGCGCTGGGGTCCGGTCATCGAGCGCCAAGAGCGTGCTTGGGATCATCTGCGCGTGCCGCGCTACGCGGTCATCGGTGACAAGGGCATCCGCAAGGGTGACTCGGTCATCGACTGGGGCGAGGACAAGCGCGCGCGGCTTTCCTGCTACGACGATCCTGATTGGGGTCACTGCGTGCGAACCGGCCGGGTCCGCATCGTCTCGCCGACGCTGCCGGACTTGCGCCTGACCTGCGAGTCTTGCGGCGCGTTCGTCCACTACCACGGCAACACGGTTTGCCTGCACTACAAGCGCGCGACCCGCGAGGTCTGCGAGCGTGGCAGCTGCTACTAAGCGTCGCGGCGACGCCGTGCAGCCAGTGTCGGCACCCCCGGCACTGGTCGCGCGGCCGTGCCGCGCATGCGGCGTCGAGCACCCGCGCAAGAAGCTCTCGACCTTCTCCGAGCTTTGCCTGCCCTGCCTCAAGCGCATCCTCGGAAAGCAATATGACAAGCGTCTCAATTTCTTTGAGGGGTAAAAGAATTTCAATCCAGTACTTGACATGAAATTCAATTTGAGTCATTATTCGAATATCACGGTGAGCCACTACCGAAAACGTGGCGGAGCAAGTGAGGTGTTATGAAAAGCGGATTGACACTCCAACAGTTGGCGGAACAACTCGAAGCGGCCAAGAAAGCCCAGCGAGACTTTGTTGCGCCCGCACCGTTGCTGCGTGCAGCGGTTAACCCGGCTCAGACTGTCCAGTTGGCCATGAAGACCAACGGGCACGACGAGACCTTCAACGTCCGGCCGTACGCACACGGCCAGCTGGCCCAGCTGACGGGCATCCCCAAGGCGTACTACGACCGCATGGCGACCGAAGCGCCCAACCTGTTGGCGGACTCGCTCAACACTTGGCTGCGCATGCGGACCGACGACCGCCAGCTGGTGCGCGTCGCTGGCCGCGACGTGCGCGCGATCCTCTCCGATCGCTACCGTCCGCTCGACAACGTGAACCTCGCCGAGGTCGCGCTGCCCGAACTGCTCAACCGTGGCGCGACCATCGAGTCCTGCCAGATCACCGAGACCAAGCTGTACATCAAGGCCGTACTGCCGACGCTGTCCCGGACCATCAACGGTTCCGAGATGCGCGACCTCGCGACCTACGAGCAGGTCCCGGACCACGCGGCGCGCGTGGCTGAGAACCAGCGGCGCGGCTTCAAGGTCGGCGACGTGGTGCAGGCCATGGTCTGCCTCTCCAACAGCGAGGTCGGCGCGGGCACGTTGCGCGTCGAGGGCGGAGTCTACCGGCTGGTCTGCCTGAACGCCGCCATCAGCCCGGATGGCAGCTACCGCAAGTACCACATTGGCCGTGGCTTGGGCGGAGACGCGGAGGACGCAGTGCGGGCGCTCCTGACGGACGAGACCCGGCGCGCGGACGACAAAGCCCTCTGGCTGAAGGTGCGCGACGTCGTACGGGCCGCTTTTGATGAGCAGCGCTTCAACACGCAGTGCGACAAGCTCGAAGCGGCCACGCAGGACAAGATTGCGCTCGATAAGGGCGTGAGCTTGGAGCGGGTTGTCGAGCGCGTGGTCGAGAAGTTCTCGATTGGCGAGGCGACCGGCGGGTCCATCTTAAAGCACCTGATCGCGGGCGGCGACCTGTCCCGCTACGGCGTGGTGCAGGCGGTGACCCGGGCCTCGGCCGAGGTCGAGGACTACGACAACGCGACCGAACTGGAGCGCGTTGGCGGAAACATCGTGGAACTGTCCCGCGAGGACTGGAGGCAACTCGCGGCGTAGAGACTGCTTGGAACTGCCGGGGGCTTCGGCCCCCGGCCTCTAGCAAGCTGGGTCTCTACCGAGCAGGGAGCAAGTGACAACCGTGCCCGAGATTTTCCTAGAAGACTACCAAGTCGACGCGCTCAGGAACCTGAGCAAGCGCCTGTACACCGAGAACCGGATGCACGGCGACGAGATGCGCGACTGGGCGCAAACCCTCCGGCTCATTGTCGAGGATATCGACAAGCAGAACACGCAGTACCCCAAAGAATGACGGGCGAGTATTGACAAGATATCCAGGTTGATATACAAGTCTCCCAAGACGTAAATCCCAAAGGAGTGAGTGACAAATGAACAAGACTGAAGGTCGGTACAAGGTCGAGGTCATCGCCGACAACTCGGGCCAGTGGTGCAGCAACGCGCTGCGCTTCGACAGCTACGCGGATGCGGCGGTCTACGGCCAGCACCTCGCGTGGCGCTGGACTCTGGTCCGCAAGTTCCGGGTCTTCGATACCGAGACCAACGAGGTCGTCGAGGGCGAAGTCGAGGTGCGGTCATGAGAATCACGATTAGGTCCACCACAAAGGTCGAGCGCGGATTCGAGCGTTGCAACGCACGCACCCTGCTGGCCGGGGTCGCCGGTCACCCGGACAACGAGACTTGCGGCAACACGGCCGATTACCGGCTGCTCATCTACCGGCGCGACCCCGCGCACATGCACCGCGCCGAGCGCTTCCACTATGTGTGCGGCGACTGTCTGGGCGCGGTCATCGAGGGGCTGCGCGACGATCGCTGCGTCCACATCACCCGCGAGGGCTACACATGTGGCTACGGGCGCGAGGAGCACGGCGAGGGCGCTGAGGGACGCAACCACGCGTTCAGGAGCGAGCCATGATCGGCCTGTTCGTTTCCAAGACCGAAGCCGACGAGTTCCACCCGGACACCTGCCAGTTCCCGGTTCACCGGACCCGGCGCGTGGACGGACGCGAAGTTGACGACGGGTTCCGCGTATGCGGCGCGCCCGGGTACTTCGACGTGGCAACCCAGCTGATGGAGAAGGACCGCGAGGGCCGCTACATGCTGAGCCATACCAGCCACTACTGCGAGGAGCACGGGCGCAAGGTGATTGACTCCCTGTTGAACCTGCTCCACGCCGACGAAGACGAACAGGAGGAGTCATGAGTATCGCCAAACCGGACCCGTCCGCGCTCGATGCCTGCTTGGACCAGATCGAGTCTGCCGAAACTCACCTCGAACATGCTCGCCTGCTGCTCGGCCGGGGCAAGGCCATCATGGAATTCCGCGACCAACTCGACCGCGCGCTGAACGCCTGCGAGAAGGTGGCCAAGAACGTCGGCCGCACCCTGCAGGCGCTCAAGGAGGCATCGTGAAGCTCGAAGCGTTTCGCCGCTTCAAGGTCGGCCAGTGGGTCGAGCTTCGCACCAGCCTGCACCACGTTCAGGGCTACGTCCTCAAGGTTGTCGACCAGCTGCACTCGCCCTCGAAAGAAGCGCTCGCCGAATACGCCGACACCATGCGGCGTGGCGGCTTCCGGGCCATGAACACGCGCAGGCCGGTCGCGATACAGCAGCGGCGGGTCTACGTCGGCCGCAACCCGCAAGACGATCCGCGCCTCGCGCCTTGGATACTGGACATTCACAACATCCACGAGATCCGGCGCATCGTCGAAGGCGACGAGGCCATCCTCGAACGGCGCGCGGAACTGGCGCGCATCCGGGTCGAAGCCTGTCAGGTCAAGTACAAGGAAGCGGGCGACGCACTGGCAGCAGCCGAGCGTGCGTTGGTGTTCGCCAACCAGCAGCTGGAGAAACTCCGCACCCGGCCGAGTATCGAGGATGAGCAAGCGTAACAAGCGCCGCCGCTCGCTAAAGCATGCCGCCGAGGTAGCGGCCGGGATGCACCGCGCCGGTAAGCCGGTGCCGCGTATCTGGCCGAGCGAAGCCAAGCCGCGCGGTCTGCTGGGGACTCTCAAGGCGGACCTCCCCGGTACCAACTTCAAAGCGGGTGAGCGGATCACCGAAGACAACGTCCGGGAAATCGGGACCGCGATTGGGCGGTTGCCCGAGATGCGCGAGGTCATCGACCGAGCCAGCGACGCAGACAAGGTCGCCGCGCTCGAAGCGCTCGCCAGCAAGTACAGCGGGTCTCTCGGTCTGGGCAAACGTCTGGTCGAGGGCTTCACCAACGACTGGTGGTCCGACCCGGTAACAAAGGAGGAAGCCCAAAAGCTCGCCGCTGTCACCGAGTCTAGTGCCGAGGAGTGGGAAGGCGCGACCGCGCTCGGCGTTATTCCCCCCGGGGGAGGCCCGCCGCCGCCCAAGATCCTCCTCGATGTCCCCGTTAGGGACGCGAGCAAAAAGCAGGTGCAGGACGCTGAGCGGCTCGGCGCAACCATTAGGCGGGTGCCCCCGGACGAGGTCGAACGTCTGAAGAGTGCGGGCGTCCAAATGAACCGCATGATGACCGAGGAGGAGCTTTGGAAAAAATCCCCGGCTCTGGCCATCGCACGGGACTTGGGCGCGTTCGACGTAAAGCATGCGCCGACGCCCGAGAAGATCCGGCAGGTCGCCGTGCAGTTCTACCTGCGCCTGCTCGCCGCCTCGCTGGGCGGACACATGAAGATGCAGGTTGCCGCGAACACCCCGGGCGCGGAGTGGCCCGCCAACATCGTGATGCGCGACGTGGTGGAATCTGCTGTCAAGGTTGTAAGCGCCAACATGAAGGCGTCCGGCCCATTGACCGATAAGGAGACGCGCGGGGTTCGCACCATGCTCGGCCAGTACCTGAGCACCAAGTTCTTCGGCTACCTGCGCGAGGCGCGCATCTTCCAGTTCCGTGAGCGCGACTACGGGCGGCTCTACCATCTCGCCGATCTCCACGTCACCACGGCGTGCGGCTACCGCTGGCAACCGGCTGAGTCCGAGCGAAAGATTCCCGAGGTCGAGCTTAAGCGCACCAGCGAATACACCGTGAACGAGGGCGTCAAGGTTCCGTTCCCGGCCAAGATTCCGTTTAAGAGTTGCTACTTCGCTTGGGGCGCGGGCGTCGAGGTGCCGGTGGCCAACCGGCTCCTGTATGGACTGCTGGACGTAGGCAGCGACGGGCACCTCATCGATACCGGGGCACCGCACCGGATAATGGCGACCTTGGTCACCGACAACGGCTGGGTCTTTTCCATCTGCCTGCGCGTCACGCACGAGAAGTATCAGGCCGAGTTCATAGTCGAACCCGAACTGGAGCAGGGCTATCGGTTCGCTGACCCGGTGGTAGTGCTGGAGCGCATCGGCGAGGACCAGCCCCGGGAGGTCGACCATAGCGAGCATATGCACGAGAGTGGCGACCCGCGCACCGACGCGATTGGCAAGGCACTGCTGCCGCACGAGCATAGCCACTTCTTCGACGCCGGGTGGACGCTGCCCTACGCGCTCACTCCGTGGCTGGTGAACAGCGCGGTGGAGGTCATCGACTCCAACGACTCGCTGCTCAAGGCGCTGCCGCACACGCTCAAGGAGCGGCTGGATACCAAGTCCCTGAGCAAGCGCACCAACCAGAAGTTCCTGCCCGCGCCCTACTACGTCGTCATGATTCAGCCGACGACCTACGAGGAAAAGGAGCACGAGATCATCTCCCGGCCGAAGGAGTGGTCGCACCAGTGGGACGTGCGCGGGCACTACGGTCACAAGATTATGCGGGGGACGCTGCCACTTGACCCGAAGTTAATCTGGCAACTGCACAAGCGCGGCTACGAACTTTTCCACGCCATGCACCGGCCTACCGGCGAGGTGCTCGCGTTCCTCGTACGCCGTCGGGTCATCCCGCCGCAAGAAGGCGAGTGGCTGGCGTACCTCAAGTTCCGCCGCGAAGCCTACGTCAAAGGACCCAAAGACAAGCCGTATGTCCCGAGCGTTCACCGCTTGCGCCACGGCGTGCCGGAGGTTGTGTGATAAACAGTTACCGGGCTAGCCAGCGAAGCAATGCTCCCGCTGGTGATGGAGCGGGGAGGGCTGTCACTCCCAACCCGCTCCGCCCAATCCCCAAACATTTTGTTCCGCATAGGAGGTGGAAGGAATGAATATTCCCCAGACCAGAAACAATTTGCCCAAGTTCGACCCCAAGACCGGCCGCTACAACCCGGACATCAAGTTCCGGCTCCCGCCCGAGGCCTACAACGCAATCGTTGCCATGGCCAAGGACGAGGACCGCTCGCTACCAAATTTGGTAGCGCGCATCGTGCGCCTGTACCTGCGCGACTGCGGCGTGTACCGCGAGGAGGTGATGCCGTGAAGCGCTTTAACCAGATCATGATCGCACTCGGCATTGTCATGGTCGCGTCTTCTCTGGGCGCGTTCTACGCATCCAACTACCATCCGGGTCCCTCGATCGTGGCGGCTGAGTTTCCGGACGCCAGTCACTGGTGCTCGCCAGAAGAGGTGAAGGGTATCGACGCGTACTGGCAAGGCAGACAGCAATCTGATAACCCGTATTCCCCCCGTTATGATATCGTCGCACACATGGAGTGGTATCGGGGCTGGATCGATGCAAAGGAGCATGGAATACGTTGATGTTGCGCAAGAAATATCGCCGCAACTGGAGGATGGTGACGTTTCGTAGGGACATTGTGTATTGTGACGCGGCAACCAAGCGGGGTGCCCTTTATGGTCGAAAACAGGGTCGAACTCATCATGGACTACCTGTCGAAGCAACAGAACCGCTTGGTCTCAATCATGGTGACGGGATTCGTCATCGGCTTCGTAGTTGGCGTCGTCTCCGCTTGGTTCTTCATGGTGATGGGACGCTGATACCCACAGTTGACTCAGTCGCTATCGCTACGCTATTGTAGCAATAGCAAGGAGCTTACCTAGTGGCAATCAAGAACGATTTTGAGAAGACCTCGCTGCGGTCCCGGCTGCGCGAGGCGCACGACGAGAGCGCCAAAATATTGGCGCGGACCGGCAGTCCGGACGATCCGACCCGGGCGAACTGGTGCCTGTACTGCAAGCACGAGCAGCACGCCGACTGTGTCGGCTTGGCGTTCCGGCGGACAACCTCCTACATTCCGTGGAGCAGCGACGACTACACGATGTGCCGGTGCCTGTGCCCGGTGTGCCGCCAGCCCAAGGAGGCGCGCTGATGGACGAGCTTGACCTGAGGACACTGCACCTCGATCTCGTCGAGACCATGGAAGCGCTGGACCGGGCCAAGGACCGCCTGCTTACCGACTTGCCCGGGTCCGCTACGGCTCACCTGAATCATGCTCTCAACGTCCTCCACCGCATCAAGGACAGACTCGCCAAGGAGAAGTTCTGATGGCGCACCTGTTCGACGAGGCCGACGGCGTCAAGACCGTGATGTTCGGTCCGCATCGCTGGATCACCTGCCCCCGGCCGAAGTGCTGGTGGAGAACTCAACTACCACGCCGTAACGCTTTAGCGACCGCTGCGGCCCTCAAAGCGTTACTGCGCGAGCATCTGAAGACGCACCATGAGTGACGATCATGGTGCTGAGTGTGTGGTGGTGCGGCGGAAAGGACGGCGGGGTACGTTATGCACCCGAACCGGAAACAGGCTGGACCCTTGCTCGCCGGTTCGCTAGCACGTTTAAACCCCCGCCGTCCGGTTGTCAACAATGAAGGGTCATTGTGTAGATGAATCGATCGGAATGAAGCTGCTGGCGTTCGCGCTGATGCCGGTGGTCATACCGCTTTGGTTGGGATCGCGGCTCTTCTTCTGGGTCAGGTACCGCTGCGCCGCCCATGCCGCGCTGCGTGCGCGCTGGGAAGAAGGCCCGGGGCGGTTCTGATCGGAACCGGCGGTCAGCAATCGCTTTACGTCCCGATACGCTGTCTTAATAAGCGCCCTACCCCGGACCAGACTAATCTATCCTGCGGCCGCTGGCGTCGCGTACTTCGTCGCACGGCAGGATGAGCTTTATCAGGCGCGCGAGCGCCTGCGTGCGAGTGTTGCCCGTGGCCAGCTTGTCCTTGAACATCGCCCAGAAGTTTCCCCCTTTGTGCGAGCGAATCTCCACGCGGCGGTCATCGAGATTGATGACGCTGGTGAAGACCTTCGAGTTCTTGTCCCGGACCTCCGGGGGCCACATGGCCCTCCGTTTGAGCTTCGCTTCCTTGGCCTTGGCGAAGTCCATCTACTAGCCCGGGGCTTGGGGTTGTTCTTGCGGAGGTAGCGGCTCGTCGGGTTCGTCGCCGCCGACAATCTCAACTCCTTCCCGTTTCGCACTTTCGAGAATCGATCGGATAGTCGTCGCGACTCCGCCGCCCGCCTTTGCTGATAGCTCCGTCAGCCAGTCGTAAGTATCAGTCGTCAACCGCACCAAGACCGGCTTGTTACGAATCGCCGTGTTTGCCCTGTCGATTTCCATACAACCGACTTTAGTCAGATTTCCGCTTGCAAATCAAGAGGCTTGACTCCCGATTTCATCTGTTATACAATACGAATATCAGACGATAGTCTGAGGAGGTATCAAGTGACCCAAAACGAACAACCGGCCGAGAAGCGGCCGACCTTCTGGATGTGGGGAGATCCGATCACCTGCCACAACCCCATCCGAGAAGCGTGGGAGGCGGCGCAACATCCGCCTGAGCCAATGTCCGAGGAGGCCAAGGCCCGGTGCGCTGAAGTCCGGGCCGAGAAGAAGGAGCGGCGCAAGCTGCGAAGGAGGGGGCGATGAAAATCAAGAACTCCACCCCCGTCGAGACCAGCGTCCTGCGTGCGCTGGCTAACATAGTGGCCAAGGGCGAACTCGAACCCCAGCAGCGGCCGCACGTCACCGTCCACTTCGCGGTCTGGAAAGGACGCTCGCCCGAGGCTCGTAAAGCCCGCCGCATGGGCTACCGCATCCGGGCCAGCGGGCATGTGCCGCTAGGACTCAAGTTCAATCAGGCGCTGGTCACCATCGCGATAAGCCGCATCGGACAGGACCCGAAGCTCGCCGCACAGATCGTCGCCCATGACCTCGCGCACGAGTTCGCCGAGATGCAGGGCTACACCCACAAGCAGATGCGCGGGCCGCTCTACTTCTACAAGGGCAACTGGACCGAGCACTACGAGTGGGCCAAGGACTACCCGCTCACCTTCAAGCCTGCGAAACCCGCACCCAGCACGGCCGACAAGCGCGCGGTGAAGCTGGCGCACGCCCAAGCCCGTCTGGCCAACGCGCTGCGCAAGGAAAGGCTCGCAATGACCATCCGCAAGAAGTGGCAGGCCAAGGTCAAGTACTACGAGAAGGAGGTTTCACATGAAACGTCTGTGCCGCCTATGCGGGAAGCGGCAGGCGAAGTTCATCTACCGCATGAAGCGCAGACTGGGTAAACCGCTGGTGATCGTCGGAGCCGACAAGCACCACGACCTGTGCCTACAATGCTACCGCAGCGTCCGCACCAAGATCCGTCACTTCAACTTGGAGGTCCGCGACTGAACCCACTTCAGGAACTCGTCGCGCAGAACGCGATAGTCACTGCCAACCCGAAACACGCCGGGTAACTCGCCTCTGTTGATGAGCCGATACAAGGTGCTCCGATGGACGCGCAAGTACCCGGCGACTTCATCCAGTGTCATCACGCTGCCTTGGTTCTGGCCCACATGGGTAGCGGGATCTGCTGGCACCTTTCGCACAACAGCCTTCTCCCTGCGGCGCTCTTGACCCACACTAGTACCACGCCTCGTTTCCCACAGTGATGACAACTCTTCTTCCTCATTCACCCCTTCACTTGAACAGGTTGGTTTGCTTCGCGAACCCACGCGCCGCGTTGACCACGCAGTGGTGATGCGCCCACCGGTTCATGCGCTCGGGACATGAGATGCCGTGCCCGCCGCCGCCCTCACGGTTCATGACCCAGCCCGCAGTCCACTGGTGAACCCCGTCCTCCCCGGTATCAAGCTCGCCCTTGCAGAACTCACACGTCGCGCGAAACGCTTCTCTGATCATGGTCAGCAAACGTACCCGAAGCCGAAGACATCCATCACGGTCAGCGGGACGGTACCCAAGTTATTCACCATCGGCGAAACCGATGGATACATCTGCTTGCCGTCGGTGCTCAGCACCAGCTGCCAGTTGGGCCAGCCGGGGATCGGTTGATCGCCTTGGAAGGCGTTGTCCATCAGGTCCATCCGCAGCGGGCAGTGAACCACGGTCACGCTGTTGGCCGGGAAGGTCTGGGGATTGGTCGAATCGTCCAGCACCTCCAGCGCGTGACAGACGCCAAGATACGGATACATCGGCTTGTTGGGTCCGTTCACGAACGCGACGCCGAGTCCGTAGCTCATCTTGCCTGCTTGGCTGGAATTGTTGACCACGGTGAAGCTCAAGTTGGTCACAAACATGATGCGGCCCGTCCCCTTGGTCGGAGGGCAGAGGCGTACCGGCTCGTTACCGACCGGGACCGCGCCGCTGGCAGGGTAGCCGCCTCCGGGCTGGCCGTTGGGAATCTTGTATCCCGGCGGGAACTTGGTCTTGGCCAGACCGATCGCGCCACGCCAGCCCGCGTTGATGACCCGCTGGGTGTACTGCTTGGGGTCGTAATAGACCATGTCCCAAGACCACTGGTAACTTTCTGCCACGTTACTTCCTCCATTCGGCGGTATCGGTTCTGGTTGAGGCGGTACCGGTTGACCGGGTAGTGAGATGACCCCAGTGATAGTCCCGCCTCCTTCCACCGTCCCTGAGAAAGTGTAGTCGGTCTGGTTAGTGGGAGGTGATGGCGGTGGCGGCGTCGGTGGTCTTCCCATGGTTCAACCGTCCTTTTCCGTCCTGCGCTTCAGGATGGCGGCGAACAACCAGAGCGGCAGGGTGCTGGATCGTTGTCCCGAGTTACACTCTGCGCACAATACCATCAGGTTCTCGTCCGAGTTCAACTGCGCGTCGGTTAAGAAATCAAAACCGTCCCGCACCGAGAGAACGTGGGCTATGCACAGGTTGTCCACACTTGAGCATAACTCGCAGCGAAAGTGCGCCCGCTCCATGACCCGGTAGCGCTGGCCCGGAGACACCAACCTAACAGTTGTTAGGGAACGCACCACCCTACCGGTCTCGATCTTGGGCGCGTTGTACGCGTGGTGCCCCCGCCGACAGTACACGATGTCCTGCCCGTTCTGGTCCCAGTGAATCTTCCCTTCCATCTCGCCGCAGATGCGGCACGGCGCGCGCAGCAGGTAGTCCTGCCACTCGACTTTGTCTTCGTGGCTCATCTGCCGATCAGTCCCTCCACAGTTCGTTGTCTTCCAGCGGCTCTGTGAGTTCCTCGTACCATATAAAGGTCTTGCCCTTGTGGAACTGGAACATGAGCGCGAAGTTATGCCCGCACTCGCCCTGCATCTGAATCTGGATGGCGGAGCCGCGCACCCGGTCGTCCGCTAGCTCGTGCGAAAGCGCAACCCCGCGCCAGCGCGGACCGGTCTTCATCCCCTCCCAGCCCTTATTAGCAATCGTAATTTTATCGGTGTGCTGAGTGACCGAGACCGGGCCGAGGTGCACGTCGTCCTGCGAGCACCGGGGACACTGAACGGTATCGTTCCAGCGGTCCGCCCAGCGAGCCTGCTCTTTGAGTTCCATTTTGATTATCACGACTCCCGATTTATTACGGCCATAACGGACAACGGATTCCTTATGCGTAGGCAGTTTGACCGTTGTCCGTAATCAATACAGCCTAATAAAGATAAAGGCATAACTGCCTACGCGCGTAGGCGGTTTGACCGTTATCAATCCGGCTCCCGTTTTTTGGGTTCGTCATCGTTCGGAAGCTCGAACAGGCCCTCTTGAGAGAGGAACTCGGCCAGCGTCCAGAGCTTGCCCTTCCGCTTCTTCCCATTAGTTTGGATGATACCTTGCGCGATCCCTTCCTTGAGTCCGGCGCGAATCCACTTCTCCGCCTTCTTGGTGTCGTCCTTGAGCTTGGTCATGGTGACCCACGGGTTCTCCTTGTCACCCAGCCCCCGGATCGCGTCGATCATCTCGGGCATGGCGGCTTTGCCGAGGTACTGGGAGAACGGACCGTCGAGCTTCACCGTCCGGCGCTCAGCGTCGTAGGAGAGCAGCTGTTCCTCAAGGATACCGTCGTCCCCGTAGCCGCCCTTGCCGGTAAGGATCGCGATGATGGTGGTCCCGATGTTCTGGCGGCTCTTGCGCCGCAGGGTCAGGCGCATCCGGTGCTGGGCCATCCAGCCACTGTGCCCGCCAAACGCCTCCTCTGCATCGCGCGGCGTCTCGGCCTGAGCTTCGCTCTTGGGCTGGTGCCCGCCGACAATGCCATAGAAACCCCGCTCCCGGACCCGCTGCAGGAGGGGGGCCTGCTCGTTCATGATGATGCGGTTCTGGTCGCCGGACTGGTTGGTCGGACTGCCGTAGAAGTCGAAGAGCGTGTCCAGAGCGAACGCCTGACAGCCGTACTCGTCCATCATCGCCTCGAACCACGCCGCCTGCTCGGTAGCGTCCCCGAAGTGGGTCTTGGGACTCTCGATGATGAAGACCTTGCCCGCGATCCCCCAGAAGCCGATGGTCTCGCACCAGTTGTCGTATTCCTTGGGGGAAGCGACGACCAAGACCTTGGATTCCATGCACTTGCGACCCAGCACCTCCGAGCCTTCGGCCAAGCCCTTGACCATGTTCAGCATCAGGGTGGTCTTGCCCGCACCCATGAGACCGGACATGCCGAGTGACGCGCCCTTTCGGAGTAACCCGGCAATCGGATACACCCGGGGTTCGGTGCTCATTATCTGCCACGCCTCGAAAGCGTCGACCGGGCGGCGGTCCTTGTAGGGGTCATCGGCCAGTGCCGGGACTCCGCCGTTGCCGTTAACCACGGCCGGGACGAACTCCCGGCGGTCCGGCTGCTGCATGACGTTGGCCGTCAGGAGCCTGAGTTCCCGGTCGCCCAGCGGCTGCTGGAGCCGCCGGTTGGTCGCTTCCATGGCGTCGCGGACGGCCTCCTCGGGAAGGCCCTTGGCTTTCATGCTCCTGCCCAGCCGATAGAGCGCATCGTTGCGCCCGGACCCCTCGACCATGGTGTCGAGCTTGGGCATCTGGTAGCCGTGGCCGTTGGTCCCCGCTGCCTTGATCTTCTCGACCAGCCACTCCGGCATCTTGGCGAGCGGGATAGTGCCCAACTCGTACCCTACCTCCCAGACGTATGGTCCGACGGTCTTGGAGCCGACGCCCACGACGTACCCGCCGTCGTTTTTGATATCCAGCCCGGGAGCGAACCGCGTCGAATTGGCGATACCCGGCTCGTGGTCGAAAAGAATGTGCAAACCGTCCCTGCCGGTAATCGCTCTGGGGGTCTCGGGAAGCTCGCAGTTCTCAAGCTCCATCGTGCGGAGGGTCTCTTTGCCGACCTCCCCGTCAACGTCCAATACGGTGAAGGAACCCTTCCCAGTCGGCACGCCGAAGTTGATGTAGGGATACTGGGCAAACCAGCGCTGGACCTGCACCGGGTCCTTGCTCGCGTCCTTGGGCCAGCTGAAAACCCGGTAGGGATGCTTGCCCTTGCTTTTTTTGCATTCCGGGTCCCCGCACGAGCACGTCCCGTCCGGCCGGACCCAGTGAGTCGGGAAAACCGGGCAATTCCGATTCGCATAGTCCAAGGCACCGGCCAGCGCGGCCGATTTAGGTTGGGGCGGACGGCTATGGACTAGCCGGGGTCCCTCCTTGGGGGGCGGAGGGTCAGGAGGTTTGCTCCCGGTTCCACTGCTGAGTTGCTTCAGTCGCGCATAAAGTTCATCGGCACGCTTCTGCCGGTCATCATCATTAGCCATGTGCAGCGCACACTCATGCCCCTCGCCAAAATGCGAAATTCATGGGAGAGCGGCAGGGGCAGTCCGGCTAAAGGGGGCAATGCCGTCCTGCACCCCGCACGCTCTCTGGACCCAAGCTCGTGCGGCGCGAAGTGGAATCCTAGACTTGCGCGTTGCATCCGTCAAGTGTAACTGTGGATAAAATACCCTCGCCAAGGGATGTTGACAGCTGTCACTGTTTGTATTACAAGGATTACTACGCTGATGAAGAAAAGGATCGCAAAGCGGAAAGCAAAGCGAGTACGGCTCGAACGTCCGCACACGCAGGTGTTTTCATTGCGTCTACCCATCGAGGACCTTTACCGGCTGAAAGATATCGCCAAGGCGCAGCGTCGCACGCTGTCCAATCTGGTGATCGTCTATGTGGCCGAGGGTCTTGAGCGTGACTACCCCACACAGGAGAAAAAGAGTGCCTGACGAAGACAAGCAGACGCTGGTCCAGAAGATGGCCGCGCATTACCGGTTGGAGCCCGAAGAATTCAAGCGGGTGGTAAAGAAGACCTGCATGCCCGGAAACGCCACCGAAGAGCAGTTCCTCATGTTCTTGGCCGTGGCCAACGAATACGACCTGAACCCGCTGGTTAAACAGATCTACGCGTTTCCGGACAAGTCCGGCGGAATCACCCCGATAATTTCGGTCGACGGTTGGACCAAGAAGATGCTGGAACACCCATCGTTCAACGGCGTCCGGTTCTCGGACCAGTTCACCGAGAGCGGACAGCTGGTCGCGGTCACCTGCCGGATTTACCGCAAGGGCATCGCGCACCCGGTGGAAATCACCGAGTTGCTGAAGGAAAACCGCCGCAACACTCCTACATGGACAGAACGGCCGTACCGGATGTTGCGTCACCGAGCGCTCTGTCAGGCGATCCGCACCGCGTTCAACTTGGCCGGGGTTATGGACATCGACGAGTACGAGCAGTGGATGGAAACCACTGCCAAGGAAGTTGAGGGGGCCAAGAGTCCCCTGACCGTCGCCAACAGCGACGACATCCCGGATGAGGAAGAGTTGCCCAAGCTGGAGCCGCCCAAGACCGAAGAGGCCAAGCCCGGGAACGGCAGGCCCCGCAGGGTCAAGGCCGTAGTGGAGCCGAAGCCTGAACCACCGCCTCCGGACCGTCCCATCGACACCGACAAGCAGGACATGCTTTGCGACCTGATTCGGGCCAGTGGCTGGAGCTACGGACAAATTTCGTCGGTACTTCAGAAGCACGCCGGGGTGGAATCGGCCGAACAGGTCATGGAGTCGAAGCTTGACGCGGTGGTGGAGAGCATCCGGCAGGAAGCCGAGGCCCGGAGGAAGGGACAATGATGAACGCAGCCCAACTACGCAACGCCCTCATGCTTGCGCGGCGTGACCTGCGGTTCCTGCGCAGGGCTCTCGCCTCCGATGTCGAGGGACTGGACCGTCTCGACCAGACCCTCACTAGGTTCATCGTGGAGTCCGCGCCGCCGAATAAGTTCATCAAGAAGCCGAGGTTGACAGGTACCAACGCATGACCAAGGAAGACCAGACCGAATTGCGCCGGGAGCTACTGGCGCTCGACCAGCTGCTGACCAAGCTGGTGCCCGAGGACGATCTCAGCAGGCTCGCAATGGATGCCAAGCGGCAGAGCGCTGCGGCCCAGATGGTAGGAACCATCACGTTGGCGCGGGAGCTTCTGGGCAAGTCGATGAACCGGGTCATGGGTGCGCAGAACGGGAACCTCAAGGAAAGCCGCGCTCCAAGCGCCTACGGGGCGAAGCGGAACTGGATACGCGCGCATATGCCGAGTGATTGGACCCCCAAAAATGAGTTCGCGGCGCGGTGCCGCGCTTCCGGGGTTGGGTACTCCGCCATCGACAGCACCATCAGGTACATGGTTGCCAAGGGCGAGGCCAAGGCGCGGGGACCGAAGGGCAACAGGGAGATCATGAAGATATGAACATACCGAGGATCAGCAAGACCCAGTACAACATGTACGCGGAGCGCTGCCCGGTGCAGTACGAGTTTCGCTACGAACTGGGCATCAAGGAGAAGCCCGCCGGGGCGATGAAGCTGGGCGGCTCGGTCCACAAGGCCGTCGAGCACAACTACATTCAGAAGGCGGATAGCCATAAGGACATCCCGCTCGACGAGGCGACCGACTACTTCTCGCAGAACCTGAAGCAGGAACTGGAGCGCGAGGAAGTCGACTACGACGAGGGCGAGACCCCGGGGACCCTGCAGGACCAAGGCGTCGGTCTGGTCAAGGCGCACCACACGGTCATCGCACCCGCAACCGCGCCCAAGTCCAAGGCGACGGTTGAGCAACCCATCTTCCAGCTGGTGATGGTGGAAAAGCTCAAGGACGGGACTCTTCAGCGTCTGCACACTACCCTGCCCGGGTTTCCCGGTGGGAACTACTTTCAGCGGATGGATGCTTCGAAGGCTTGGGCGGAGGCGGCGGTCCAGAAGATTCTCGACGAGAAGCGGGAACTGCTGCTGGCCTATCAGCTGGACTCGGTCCTCGACCTGACTGACGACCAAGACCGGGTGCGGGAACTGAAGACGGCCGCGAGAACCCCATCAGAAGACTTCGCTCACAAGCTGGTCGACCTGACCCACTACGACCTCGCCTACCGTTGGATGACCAACGCGGCTCCCAAGGGGTTGGCCGTCGACATGCTGGTCAAGACCAAGGACCCCAAGGCACTCACCCTGCCCACCCGCCGCAGCAGGGCGCAGCTTGAGGCCCATCTGGATCGCATCGGGATGATGGCGAAAGCGATTGAGCACCAGATTTTCATCCCGCGAACCGACTGGTTCGGATGTTCGAAACGGTTCTGTGGCTATTGGGATCGCTGTCCCTACGGTGGCAAAGGCGCGCCGGTCATCGTGGACCCCAATGGCGGACAACAACTGGCCGCGCAACTAAAGGAGTCGATCGACCGTGCCGAAGAAGCCAAAAGTAAAACCCAAGTCCAAGGCAAAGCCCAAGAAGAAGGCGGTGCCGGAGTCAGCAACCCACGACCTAGCGGCGGTGGCGGAGATACTCTCTTTGGAAATCAACCGCCATCCGGAGGGCAACGACGGCCTCCCCTTAGAATTGCGAAAAGAGTGGGTCCAAAAGCTCGCTGAGATTCGCGACCGATGGGGCATGCACCTCGACTGATGCTGAAGATCGTCATCGATGGGTTCGCGCAGGCGCAGCGTCCGCCGCAGGCTGCGATAGTTCCGCCGCTGCCGCCTTCCATGCGCAAGCGCCACCACGTCGCCATGTACACGCCCGCAGACGTGCGCAAGTGGCAGGTCGAGGCCAAGTTTCTGGCGACCGAGCAGATGCAGGGTAAGACCCCGCTGGCCGGGATGCTGGAGGTCGATCTCCGGGTCTACCTGCCACTGCCCAAGTCGATGCCGAATAAGAAGCGCTCGTGGGCACTCAGCGGTGCTGTTCGACCGATCACCCGTCCCGATTGTGACAATTACGCAAAAAGTGTTTGCGACAGCATGAGCGGGGTGCTGTGGCTGGATGACGCGCAGATAGTCCAGCTGAATATCGGCAAGTGGTACTCGGAGAAGCCGCGCGTGGAGATCGAGGTGCGCGAGCGCGCCTATCCGAGCGGTGCGCCCGAAACCATCACAGGAGACCTGTTCGAAGATGGCAAGTGAAACCGCCTACCCCCTCGCGTGGCCGCAGGGCTGGAAACGCAACGGCTCACGCGCCAGCGCACAATTCCGTCACCAGCGGGGGAGCCTCCCCATGGATGTAGCGTTACGGCGCTTAGGCGATGAGTTGGCTCGTCTGGGTGCGGAGCACGAGGTGCTCTCAACCAACTGCCAGCGTCGGGTCGACGGGAGCCTCAAGGTTTCACAGACTCCTGCCGATCCCGGCGTGGCAGTCTACTTCACGCTCAAGAAGCGGCGGGTGGTGCTGGCCTGCGATAAGTGGAACCGGGTACAGGACAATATCGCGGCCGTAGCAGCCCACATCGAGGCCCTGCGCGGGCAGGAACGCTGGGGTGTGGGCACTCTGGAGCAGGCGTTCAAGGGCTACGAAGCATTGGAGGATTTCACTATGGGCATCCCGTGGCGTCGAATCTTGGGTTACAAGCCGGATGAGCATCCCACCCTGTCCGAGGTGGAGTTGAAGTGGAAGCAGCGCATGAAGGAGCTTCACCCGGATATCGTCGGGGGGATGGCCACCCAAGCCGCGCAGCTTAATGTCGCCATCACCGAGGCCCGAAAGGAGTTACGCGCAGCATGATCTTGGAATCGCTACTCGAAGGGTCCACTCGCAATGAATTGGCCAACACCTTGGCGGACCTGCTGGAGCCGATGATCGGCAAGAAGCGGGAAGATGACATCCGGGTCCGCAGCTATATCGTGCGAAGCCACTGGAGAAAGCGATGGCATCCGAAGAAGCGCCACCTGCGAGTGGTCTCGTCGCGGTAAAGGTCGAGGGCTATCGCGCCCGTCTAACCGCCGCCAATCTGGCGCGTCTTCGATTCTTCTATCCAACGCTCCAGATCGTTGCGATCGATGCGCCAGCTGGAGCCGACTTGAATTGCGCCGGGGATGCGGCCCCGCCGACACAGCTTGGAAATTGTGGGTGCCCCAACCCGTAGTCGCGCTGCCGCCTCGCGCACCGTGAACCAGCGTGTGTCGTCCGGGAACTGCTCTTCTATCCTCGGTTTCACTTCCCGCTGCTTGCGCTCCTTCGCTGGCTGCGGCCCCTTCCATTCACCCCAATGTGTACCACGTTCGCTAATGCCCATCGCTACTTTCCGGTGGTGGATCAGGAATCTGAACGCACTTGGCCCGCTGCTCAGGAGTCTTCGCATTGCTCAGACAGCCCTGCTGAGCCGCCCGAAGGGCAGCGCGCATGAATCCCTGAATCTGGCTGAAGTCGCCCTCCAGCTTCTTGTGCTCCTGTTGTAGCACGCTTAATTGATGCAGTTCTGACAGGGTGTACTGGTCAAGGATGTTGATACGGTGGTTGATGTTGCCAGCAATGTACCATCCCGCAGAGATAGCTATTAGGCTCGGTACCCCTACGATCGAAACCGCAAGGTACGCGGGAGCTTTCGACCACCACGGTTCCTTGGCCGCAAGTTCTAACTCGCTTCCCACCCCTTTCGCGTCCCTTACGCTCCCTTAAGACCTCTTATGTAGAACTGCGTGCACTTCGCCACCACCACCGCGCCGTCGGTATCGCAGCCTGCGACGACTACTAATGCGGGTGGCTTCCCGTTCGACGCTGGCTGAATCGTCCAGTTAGGCCAATTGGGAATGGGCGTTCCGTTAGCCGCCATCTTCTCGCCAGTGACGTAGTCAATACGCATACCGCTGACGTACACCGCCTGCCCCACCGGGACCGTACACCATGAATACGGGTAGTCGCCGCGCCCGTGCATGTAGCCCCAGTAGGGATACATCGGAAAATTAGGACCGTTGGAGTTGCTCACGCCAATGTCAACTCGACAGCGCGCTGCCACCGTACCCTGATTCTCCAGAATACTGATGAAGTGCGAGTACAGGACGAAGTCTCCTACTCCGCTCTGCAATGGAGTGAGGATGGCCACATAGCTGCCGTCCGGTTTCTTGAGTCCTTGCAACCACTGGCCAGAAGGCTTCGCCAGAGGAGCGGAGTAGAAATCTATCGGGTCTGAGTACTGGTCGAACCACTCCTGTACTGAGGATGATGAAGGTGGTGGAGTGCCACCACCCGATGGCGGACGTCCCATAAGTGTTTCTCCTATTTGCCCACCTTGTGAAACCTTAACCTGCCAATCTGCTGAATGAAGTTATCCGGCGTCGCCCAGTTGGGCGGCTTGATGCTGGTATCGTGGTAGCTATCGGCCCCGTCAATCGGATTGCCGATGCGGTGCTTCATCACGCCATCGGCGATGATGAGACATTCTTCCCAGACCGGATCGGTGTCCTTGGGCCAATTGGTTAACTGCGGGTCGCTGCTGTACGTCAGGCTGGAATATTGCAAGCGCTGAAACAGCACTGACATGGGCGTGTTGCCCCACGACGGCGAGGTCATCCGGTTCATGATCGAATAGGCGACCGCGACCTTGCCCGCGTGCTTCTCGCCCCGGGCCTCCCGCCAGATGCACAGGGCCATGAAGACCATGTCGGCTTGCTTTTGCAGGGTCATGGGCTGGAGGTGGTCTCGGTTTGAGTCGCCGGTCCCTTAGATGCCGACTTGGTGACAGAGCCGCTCGAAGATCCGAAAAAATACTGCAAGACCACGGAGACAAAACCGATCTCCGCACCAAGGATGAGTTGCGAATCGACAATCGCCGTACCTTTGTACACGACGTAGGCGACGAGCAGCACGAACTGCACGATGATGAAGATGCCGATCCAGAATCTTGCACTGGTGTCGAAGCGCAGCACCGCGCTGGCGTCGCTCTCGCCCTGTACCTTAGGCAGTGACGTGGTTGGGATGGGTTCCATATTCACCTCCGGAGTGGCGCGGCGGACGGACTTGGGGACGGAGTAGACGAGCGCCAACCCTGTGGTGGTTCAGTCGGCCGGTTATACGGGGTAGGCACAAAGGTCGGTCCCGGTCCCATTGGTCCCTGCGCCCACACGAGACCGGTGAACAGAATCGCCAGACACGCTAGAGCGAGCGCCTTCATCAGCCAATCCCAAAACAGAAATACGAAAAATACCCGCCAGTCGCGCAGTTGACGCCTCCCGGCTGCTGGTAGCAGTTGACCTGTACTTGCACAGTGCTGTTCGCGCTATTCCACATCATGCCCGTGAACCCAAGTGGGGTCTCCACACACGCTGCGTTGTTCGCGAACGCCCGCGCAAAGTGAAGGGTGACCGGCCAAGCGTTCACAAAGATATAGCCAAATGAATCGCGCGAATTTCCCCACACCGTACCGTTGGTGGCGGTGATGGCCGGGTAGTTCAGGTTGTTCTGCGCGTGGATGAGGTCGAGACCGTTAACGTCTACCTGCATCTCCAGCGTGAAGTTGATGTTCCCGCTTTGCTGCGGCCCGTTCAGATACCAGTAGAAGGCATTTGAGTTGATTGCGTAGAGACTGTTCCCGCCGCCTCCACCACCATCCGCTATCCACTGTCCTGTCGTGTTATTCCAGTACGCGGCCCCGGAGAAGTTGATATTGGCCCAGTTGTTGGTGCCGATGTAGCCATTGCCAATCATCACGCCTTCGCCCGAGCCGTTTCCGGTCGGGCTGGCGTAACCGGCGAGTTCCAATCCCTGAAAGGAGTCGTTCGCAAGGCCGTAGCTGAAGCGACCCGTGATCGCGCCGCTGTTATAGAAGTTAATCGGCGGGGAACCGCCGCCAGCGTAGGCGACAAGGTTGATGCCTCCCGCCCCACCACCATTCACATAAGTTTGATCAGGCAAATAGGGACCGCCAAAGCTGGAGCTATGCCCAGTGACGGCAAAGCCCGCTGCTGTGCCAACATCGTTGTACGCCCACAACCCCGCCTGCGCGCTGGCTCCGGTGCTAGGGTTATGAACCGATACTGCCGTCGCAGCGTTCTGGTTTTTGGTGACGGTGATCGGATCGGTTGCATTGGTCGTCAGGGCGGCGTCACCAACATACAGCCCGTTCTGGCTGACGTTGGCCTGAATGTAGCTGTTGGAGCCAAACTTCACGGACGAGTTCGTGGCACTGACAATCTCAATTCCGCCCGCGCCGCCAGACAGGAGATTGAGCGAATCCGGCAATTCGTTCGGTCCTGAAGCCGTATAGCCGCTGCTGAGAAATTCGACAGCACCGTAACTGCCAGCAGGATTGGGCGCTGACTTGTCGTTGTTAAGATAGAAGGTTGTCGCTGCATTCGCACCGGGGTCCGTGTTCTTCAGCAACATCGTGGTGTTGCCGTTGTAATCGTGTTCGGCCTGAAATATCCCGCCGCCCGTCGGTGCCGCCGCGCCGATGCCTATTGCCTTGACGGTGTTCGCCCCGGCGCTGGTCCAGAAGGTGCCGTCCGGAAAGGTGAACTGGCTGGTCGGACTCAGCGTGAGATTCTTGGTCATGGTCAGGCCACCCGTGTTCCACGTCGAGCCGTCAGGCGCGGTGAACAGACTGGTGGCGCTGATGGTGCTCATGGTCACGTTGCCGGTCCCGGTCAGCTGGGTGCCCTGCGCCAGATTGCCGAAGTCCGCCGCAACGCCGTAGGGGATGAATGCGGAAAAGGGCGCAGCGCACCCGGTGGTCTGTCCGCCCTGCGCGCCCGGGCACAGGGTAATCTGCATGGCAATGCCCTGCGGGAGCGCGACTGCGCGAATGTGGCCACCAGTGTCGGTGCCGGTGGTGACGTTGGTCGGGGGGACCGGGATGCTGTTGATGACCTGCAGCTTGATGCTGTTGAAGTTGATGGTCCCGTTAATGAAGGGTGATCCGTCGGCGTTCACCACGTTCCCGGTGATGGTGCACATCGGTAGCGCTCCCGGGGTGGGAGTCGCGGTGGGCGTGGCCACTTGCGCAACAGCGACCGGTGTGGTGACCCGCACCTGCACCTTCAGGCAGAACAGGATGGCGACGAGGATGAGCCAGATGATGACCAGCGTCCTCATCAATGCTTGGTCGCTCCGCTCTTGGGCGGATCTTTGACGTTGAGTTGCTTCTGCAGGTCTTGGATTTGCTTTTGCTGCTGGGCGATGGTGTTCGCTGCCGCGCTCACCTCCGCGTTGCATCCCGTACGCTCCAGCAAGGTCTGGACTTGGGCCGGGTCCGTTGGCAAGCCCTGCGGGGTTTGCGCCCACGTTGCCGCCGCTAAGAGCATTGCCAAGATACTGAGCGAAAGGATTTTCATCGTTGTTCACCAAGGGCAGTTTACGGAACCGCTGACTGGCAGATCCACTGGACGTACTGCCCGCTAGGAATATTGGTGGTGAACGACATCCCAATTCCGCTGGCGCTTGAACTGATAGCGCACCCGGCAGGAGTCGACTGCGGCGAGCAGGTGCAGACCGGGGCTTGCGCCCACGCAAGTGCAAAGTTTACTGAGCAGGTAGCACCGGTGCCGTTGAACTGAACGTATCCGGCGTTGTCGCTTGAGTTCGTAAATACCGTCCCCGTACCAGTGCCGCAGGTGCCTGCCGTGGGCGCGGCTGTCCCACTACGCTGGGTGCCGAAGTGGTTGTTGCCGAGCAGCAGCACTTGGTTGCCGTTGGCGAGCAGGAAGACATCGGCATTCGAACCCGAGCCGGTGGCTTCGATGAGGAGACCGTTGGCTCCATTCGCGGCGAGGTACGCCCGCCCGGGTGAGGCAAAACCCGAGGCTGTGTAGCCCGTACCCCAGATGCCCAAGTCGACGACGTTGGTCCCGTTGGAGGCGCGGGTGTACGCGAGCGCTCCGGTACCGGCGCTGTTGTTGGCGACCTGCAGAATCGAGCCGCCGTTATAATCGAATTCAGCGTTCAGGTAGGTGTTGGTTAGCGACAGCCTCGGGGTCGGCGTGAAGGTGGCACCCACGGTCAGACCGGTGTCGACGCCCCAGTACTGCATCGTGCTGCCGGGAATCTGTCCGAAGTAGAGCGGGGTGGCGTTATCCGCGATCCAGTTGGTCCCGTTGTAATGCGCGCCCGTAACGTACTGCACCCCGCCAACCGAGGTGATCGAACCGCTGGGAAAGGTGACCAGACTGCTGGTGTTGTTGGTCAGGGTCAGCGAGGGCATCGTGGTCGCGCCTGCGCTGAGAGTGCCGCTGACACTGGCGTTGCCGGTGACGGTGAGTGCACCGGTAGCGGTCGCCCCAGTGACCGTGAGCGTGCTGGACAGCGTGGTCGCTCCGGTTACACCGAGCGTGCCACCCATGGTGCTGTTCCCGGTGACGTTGAGGCTGGAGGCAACCACGTTGCCGCCGCTGCTCAATTGGATGCCGATGAGAATTGACGAGATGTCAGCCGTACTCGCTATCGGGATGAGGACCGGGGTCGGGTTGCCGCAGCCGCCTTGGGCCGGAGAGCAGAACACGAACTGACCCTGCAGGCCCTGCACGATGCCGATGGGAGCGATGGTGCCGTCCGCGCCAGTTCCGGTTGAAACCTGAGTCGGTGGAACCGTCGCGCCGCCCTGCAGGGTCTGCTGGACCATCGAGTTGAAGTGCACCTGACCATTCGCGACCGGCGTCCCGTCCGGGTTGTACACTTTGCCGGTGATGGTGCAGTTCGCGGCCCAGCCCAGTGCGGGCCAGAGCAGGAAGGCGAGCGTGGCGAGGAACTTCCTCATGGAAGTGTAAATTTGGTTCCTCGATTGACCCCTAGGGGCGTGGCAGTCGGCGTCATGGTCGGCAGCGGTGTGAAGTTCCACGGCGAGGGTGGCGGCGGTTGACGCCACGGCGTTGGGAACACAGTCGGAACGGGCGTCGGTGGTGATCCTCGCGTGACCGGACCCTGCGCAAGAACGGTTCCGACGAATAGACACACAACCAATATGATCACTAGTCTGCTCATGGATACGCTATGCCTTGAACGCAGACGCCTTGCGCTCCGTGGATCTGGAGGTAATCGACGTAGATAATCTCGTGGTAAGTCGCAGTGTTGTTGACGTGAATGGCTAACTGGGGAGAGCCTGCCCCACCGTCAACCGTGACGGTGTATGCTGGCTGTGGGCTGAACATACCGCAATGCAACTGCGTAAAGGTGGTCTGCCCAATCCACTCGTTACCGCCAGCATCAAAGTCCACCGCGTAGGTGCAGACCTTTTTGGCGTAGGAGTTCGCGTTGGTATCGTCCCACACCTCAATCGTCAGCAGCCCAGTCGACGTAACGTTCCAATAGCCAGCGGGCGTCTGAAGAACTATCGCGCCAGTTCCCGCGTTCAAACCAAAAATCTGGTGACAGGTGGAGACAACGGGCATCTGCACCTGACTCTGAAAGGGATTTGGGGTTACTAGTCCCGTTTTTAAGTAGTCATTTCCACCCGCTTGTCCACTGTTCAGATTAAATAAATTCCAGCCTCCCGCCCAAAAATGAATCGGTGCGGCAGCGCCGTTGCTGTCGATGTTCAAGCCGTTGGTTGCGTTGGTCAGAATGCGCACACTGTCTGGCTGATCTTCCGGTATGTCAGGCACAAATGCGCTGTTGTACATAGTGAAAGCGGCATACTTAGCGGTGGCTTGGTCATCGTTGAGGTAGTAGGTCGAGGAGCCGGTGGTGGTTTTGTTCTGGATGCTCACGTTGGTGTAGGTCGAGGTTCCTGATGGAACCACCGCAACTAACGCCTGCCCCGCTGCACTCGGCGTGAATCCAACCCCGATGCCCTCAGTGGCGGGCATGGTCAGACCAGTATTGATGAACGTCGCTGTCTGCGTCGGGCTGTAAGTAGAGCCTGCCGTCAAGCCGGTATTGACGTAAATACTGATACCCGCATTAGCAGCGGTGTTCGGTGAGACGATTGATGCGCCAGTAGAATCTGCCATCCAGCCGGTCGCGGTGGCGTGAGCACCCGCCGCAAGTTGGACGTTGCCGCCCGCAGCGTTAAGTGAGCCAGAAGCCAGCTTGATCGCCGTACTTGCAGTGTTGTTCACCGTGACAGTCGAGGCCGCAACCACGTTGGGGCCGGTATTCGTCCACGTCGAACCGTCGGGGAAGGTCATGGTGCCAGTGAAGGTCGGTGACGCGGCGGGGTTCGCGCAAGTCGGAACTCCGCTGGTCGAAATCACGTTCACATAGAGGCCCGCTCCGCACGTTCCGCCCGGAGTGATTCCTGCGATCTTGGTAACACTGATCGCGCCAGTCGCGGTGATGGTCGCATCTCCCGTCATGGTGACAGGTCCGAACGCGGTGGCTGACTGAGCCACATCGATCTGTCCCGTCGTGGGTGCGGTGCTCGACCCACGTCCGCCGTTGGCGATGCTGAGCGGGATGCTGGCCGTGGCAAGCGTGAACGTCACGCCAGAACTCTTGGTCACCGTGATCACCCCGGCGTTGGTGATGGTCGCGTCTCCCGAGATGGTCTGCGGAGTGTAGGCCGTCGCCGACTGGGCAATGAGCATCTGCGCCGAAGTCGGAGCGGTGCCTGAGCCGTTCCCGCCCAGAGCGATGCTCAGCGGGACCGTTGCGGTCGCAATGGAGGTGAACGGCTGACCGGCGGTTTTGGTCACCGTGAGCACGCCCACGCTGGTCATCGTGGCATCGCCGCTCAAGGACTGCGGAGCGAATGCGGTCGGAGAGTTCGCAATCAGGATCTGCCCGCTGCTCGGAGCAACAGCGTTGGCGGTTCCTCCATTCGCCACCGAAAGCGGGATGCTGGCAGTCGCCAGCCCAGTGAAGGCAACTCCCGAAGTCTTGGTTACGGTGAGTGCGTAGTTACCCGCGCTGGGCCGCGTCAGCGTGGCGTCTCCTCCCAGCGTCTCAGCTTCTGAGTTGTTGGCCGATGCGTAGCCGGTCATCTGTGGCGTGGTGCCTGCCGGATAGCCGGTGCCGCTGGGAGGCACCGCGCAAGTGGGAACTCCGGTCGGACTGCCGATGACGTTCACGAACTGGTTGGCGGGGCAGGAACCGCCGATGACGGTGCCTGCGGCGACCGAGCCGCCACCACCGGGAGTGACGATCTGCGCGGAGGCCCACGCGGGCCAGAGCAGGAGCAATACTATGAGACGCACGAGGCGCATCTAGTTCGTCACCCCCCAACCGCTACAAGACAATTCGCCCGCCGCCGCTATGGCGGTGAGGGTGGAATTTCCCGGCGAATTGTTAGTACCGGAACCTGAGAGTTGAATGCCACCACTAGTCCCAATGGCCGGATTGACAAAACAATTTAGTATTGGCTGTAGTGAGGACAGAGTGATTCCATAAAAGCCCGACGGGTATCCCCGAGAAACCTGCGTCATCGTGACCGGAGGAGCGGAGATGTACACATCAGACACGCCGCCTGAACCAGCCGTGAAGGCAGTCCATTTGACATCCACAGTCCACCAGACGTTCGCGCCCACTCGCGTGTAGCGTCCGTATTGCGTGCTGTACGTCACCGTTGGGTCGGTCCCACTGATTCCCTTCAATGTGGGGGTAAACGCGGTAGGCGCGGTGTAATCGGAGAGATTGGCGTGCGCCAGCGACGTGGGCGCATAGGCGGTCGTACTCGTGGCGACCAGTGCCTGTCCCACCGTCGGCGCAGTCGCGGTGCCGGTCCCGCCAGAGGCGATCTCCAGCGGGCTGTTCAGATGCAGACCGTTGGTCGCGAAGTAACCCTGAATCGCGTTGTTGATGAGAAATTGAATTTGCTGACTGGTATGTGCGGCTATGTGGATGCCCTGATCGCCCCACAGGACCGTACTGTTCGCCGTGTCGTCTGGTGCGTTGCCAGTCCATCCGGTGCCGTCAATCCAGAGCGCGCCCATGTTGCTCCCGTTATCCGCTCGATACCCGGCCTGTGCGCCAGTCCCAGAGCCGTGGTTCCAGACCAAAGGAGCCGTGATTCCGTTTCCGTCTCTGGTGATGGCAATTGGGTCAGTGGTTGCTGCCTGCCCGATTCCAATGGCTTTACTGTTGTTCAACCCTGCCGTGGTGTAGGTCGCGTTGTCAGGGAAGGTGAACTGGGTGGTAGCCTTGATGGTCCCATCGTTGATGCCGGTGTTTGACCAAGTCCCGCCATCCGGTCCGGTGAAGGTCGAACCAGCGTTCATGGTCAGACCTGTGCTCACCGTCCCGCTGGTCAGCGTGAGGATCGGAATAGTCACCGTGCCCGTAAAGGTCGGACTGGCGGTGGGCGCGTAGGTGGTGCAGACCATCTGGTAAGCGTTTGTGCCGGTCCTCGTGAACGAGCAACCGCCCGCACCGCCACTCACCGTCTCCGATTCAGCCGCACCCCCAGCCGTGTAACCGACCATTTGCGGCGCGGTACCGGCGGGAACGCCGCTAATGCTGGGTGTCGTACAAGTGGGAACACCCGAGGCCGAGATGGTCGAGACAAACTGCCCGCCGGAACAAACACCCCCGGGGGTAATCCCGTTTATTTTCGGGCAAGTGATGGCCCCTGCGCTGGTAATCGAACAATCGCCCGTCATCGTGGTCGCGCCGTAGGCACTGGTGGATTGGGCAATCATCACTTGCCCTGCCGTGGTCGGTGCCGTGGTGGTTCCGGTACCGCCCAGAGTGACGAGGACCGGAGAGGTGAGGCTCAAAGTGGTCGCAGTAGCGGTGAGGCCGGTCCCCGAGTTCAGAGTTGCGAGAGCGCCTACGGCAGTGCCGCCAATCTTGGTAATGGTCGCCGTGTAGGCGTTGGTCCCGGTGCGAGCGAAGGTGAAGTCACCTCCGACCGTTTCCGACTCGCCCGTGTTTGCCGCCGAATAACCGACCACTTGGGGCGGAGCGCCGGAAGGCAGGCTGGTCGTGCCCGTACCCGGGTTGGCCGGGGCAAGCATCGGGCTCACGATCTGCGCGCGAGCGCTCCCGCAGAACAATAAGAAAAAAAGTACTAGCAGCGCTCCCGTCATTGCATCTGAGCGGAGAACCAGTTGTTGGCACCATCGGTGGTGAGCGCGGTGCAGGCTGCTGGGTTGGTGGAGATCTCGACCAGCAAGCCGCTATTCACGATTACGGGATGGCTGGTCCAATCGAACGAGGCAGTCCCATCCGCCTGATTACCCGCGCCTTGTATGAACTGGCACACGATGAGCGGGGTCGAGGCCGTGAACACTCCCTGTCCCGGCGCAGTCTGGGTATCGAACACCATCAGCCATCGCGGGTTCTGCGTGTGCCACGTCACGCTGATGGCGGTGCATTTGTTGCCCGTGAACTGGTGCAACCCTTCGAGCGTGCCTGCGGTGGTGTGCTGGTTGCCGATGACATTCTGCGCCCGCGCACAAACCGGGATCAGGATGGCTATAAGGAGTATGAGAAGGGTCTTCATGGATGGACCGCGAGACAGGCGAGAGTGGCGAACGACGCCGCGACGGCGGTGGCTGCTACCGTGGTAACGGTGCAGGTATTCGCCGCTGACGCGGTTACGGTCCCCTCAACCGGGAATCCCACAGCCGTGCCCATGCCGTTGCAGATGCAATAAAAGCCGGTGTCGGCGAAGGCGGTCGGCAAAACTACCGCGCTGGTGCAGGTGGCTCCGATCGAAGCAGCGGTAGTGCAGCCTGCCAGTGATGCAACCTGCATCTTGAGCGTGCCGGTTCCGACATTGGTGATGTTGTTCTCCGCGATGAAAGCCGTGCCATTCCAGACGTACTGTGCGAAGCTGGTCAGGTCCGTGCACATCGCCCCTCTGACGGGGTTCGGGACCGGAGCGTAGGCCGCGCACCCGTACGCGAAGAACAGATAGTTCCCGATATTTACCGGAGCCTGCGCCCACGCGAGGCTCGGCGCGAGGCACAGGAGCAGCGCGATGAGTAGCTTTTTCATTCTTCAACCCTCCCGTGGGCCTTGAGAACGCCGGGAGCGGTGTGCAACCGGCAGGTGTCCGCCATCCAGAGCTTTATCGACGGGATGTAGGTCAGCATGATGTGCGCAGTTGGGTTAAGGTAATTGGGACTCTGGAAGAGCGAGATATTGCCCCCGCTCTGGAGGTAGAACCCGTCGTGGGAAACCAGCATCAATTGCCCCGCGAAATTGTAAGGCGGGGTGATATTGGTGATAGTCCCGGTGCCCGTGACCACATGCATAAACGAGGTGGGTACGAGCGGATCGACGGCGGGGAGATCATGTCCCTGCTGAGTGGCGCTGTGGTTAAGATTCTCCCGCAGCTGCATGAAGTACTGAACATCCATCTGCTGCTGGCGCTGCAGGTACTCGAAGATCCGGCCGATCGCCGAGCGCACCTCCTCGAAGGTCCGGACCGGACCGAGCAGGGGCAGCATCGGCGGGGTATATTCCGGCGTCTGGTACGGCATTAACGCACTCCTGCGATGCGCCCTTCATAGGCCATCGCTTGAATCTCACAGGGTCCGCTGGTCGAAATCTGGACTTGGTGGTAGCGGTCGGTCTGGCGGATGTTGTGCCAGCCGTCCGGCGCGAGAATCCCGTTGGATTCGACCGTTGGGTAATCGCCCATCCGGTACGCATGCATGGGGGTGAGGGTCTGCGACGTGGGCATGTAACCCTGCGTGAAGGAGCACCGCACCTTCTGCAATTGCGTCAGGTTGTCCGCGTCTCCCTGATACCCGGTGAGCAGGTACATGGTGGTCGGTGCACCGGTCCACGACATCAGGTTGCCGTTGGTATCGAAGTAGAGTCCGGATTGCCTGCCCGGTTGGGTGTTCCACACCACCAATGGCGTGCTCAAGTAGCCCGGGACCCAGCGGCCGCTGCGTGAATTCCAAGCGACATAGCGATCCGGGGTGTTCGCGTACGGCGGGGTCTTGGAAACGTAATGCCAGTACACCGCGCCGGTCAGCGGGTCGTACCAGCTGGAGGTCAGGTTAAGCTGGTCCGGATTGCCGTTGGCATCGACGTGAACCTGCGTGAAGAACCACTCCTTGAGCGAGTTGGGAATCCGCTGCGGTGCCGACGCTTGGCAGATGTAGAAATCATCCGTGCCCAAGAACGCCACCGCAGTCGGCATCTGGCACACGCAGCCCTGTCCCCACGTTCCGGTGTTGCCCGAGAGAATCTGGTTATTCCAAGTGACCGTCGCGCTGCCGACGAAGTTCAGCATGAACATGGAGTTCTGCTTGAACAGGATCATGTTCCGGAACAACGCTGCGCTGGCGATGATATTGCCCGGAAAATCGTACAGGTAGCCGGTGCTCGCCTGCGTAGAAGGGATGCTGGCTCCTCCGACAGGTGCCCAGTTCAGGTCACTCCCGGCACCCGACGTCGTCCACGCGTTGTTTTGAAACCCGACCGCGAACCCGGCTACCGAGAGTACCGAAGGTGAGTTGGTCGGCGGTGTAGTAGCCCCGCTGACAGTGGCCGCAGGAAAATTCGCGAAGGTTCCGGTCGGACCGGTCGCCAACTGCATGTTGGAATTGCCCGCGCTGGTGGCTATGACATCTTCCGCAAATTGGGTCATGACCCATGGCCATGTGGCCGTGTAGCCGCTGCCAATCTGGGTCCATGCACCGCTGACCAGCCGAAAGAGCCGCGTCGCAGTGCCGACGATGACCGAGGTGGTGCCGTCCTTGTAGAGCGGAACGTACGCGCCGAGCGGGACCTCTGTCTGGCCCGTCCCGGTGAGCGGCAGCGCGGGAGCTACCTGCACTGCAGAGTTGCGC
>Ga0126369_10000061_pt1 | contig 62602 bp, 81 predicted proteins | sample PanSoiMetaPlot_1_FD_109646 | JGI IMG/M metagenome (GOLD analysis project Ga0126369, IMG submission 109646) | Tropical forest soil microbial communities from Panama - MetaG Plot_1 | ecosystem: Environmental > Terrestrial > Soil > Tropical forest > Bulk soil | place: Panama | collected 2016-02-17
AGATACAGGTTGCCCGGCGCGGGCGTGGTGTAGCTGATGACGCCGACCGGGATCGCGCTGAATGTTATGCCGCAATTGGGATTTGTGGATGCTGAGCCAGACGATACAGTAAAATCGAAATAGTCTGTTCCGTTAGCATCAACAGTGAGGTCCCCAGCAGCCTGTGCCCAAAAATTAGCTGCCGCTGTCGACGCACTAACACCGGGATTAATGGCAGTTCCATTCTTACGGATGTTGAGCGAGAAAGTAAGTACAGCACTGGCACTATAGCCGAACACTGAAGCCATGATCCGATAGCGCCCGGCAGGGGGCGTGAAGCGTCCATTGCTGGAATTGTACCAACCGCCCGAATTTCCTGAGACGATAGTGTTGGGAACGGCCACAGCCGTCGCTGAGGTAAAGGTTTGGCCAATGGCAGTCGCACAGAAATCGCCCGGCGCGGTCGCCTGCTGTGCCACGCTCGTCGTCGCAGGAACCCACTGAGAACTATTTCCATCAAAATAGTAGATGAAGAGTTGGCCGAGATCGGGCGACCACCAGAGTTGACCGATGTAGGGGTTGAGCGGCGGCGTGGCGTTGATGGTCGAACTGGAGGTCGACGCACCCGACGCCATCCACAGACCGTTCGCACTGCTGTAGATGTACATCACGCCATTGGGCGCGTTGTACTGCTGGCCGTTGACCGGGGAGTTGGGGAAGTCGAGCGCCATCTACGGGCTCCCCCACAGCGTGACCGCGCCGCCTGCGGCGAAGGTAGTAGCAGTGAATGTCAGGCGAACGCCCGTCATTGCGGCAGTCTGCCAGTAACCCATGCCAGACCAATGATAATTGTTAGGAACGTTGGTGCTTTGACTGACTTCAAAAAAGAACCGTTTGACTCGTGCTGCGTCCCTGATGTTGGGAACTCTGATAATGCCCGCTATGCCATTCGTCAGATGCACATCACCTCCCGCAGCCAAAGGTATGCCCGTGGAGAGGCCGGAAATGCCAGCGTTCCAAACAAGTGCGGAAGCGCCTGTGGTCTGTGTCGTGTAATTGTACTGCCCCGAATAACCGTAGCTAACACCAGCAGAAATCACACCAGAACCATCGAATACCCGAAAGTAGAGTTGTGCATTCGGTGTCGCCGTTGGGATTACGTCGAAGCGCAGTTCAAGGTCGTTGATGTCACTGGGGATCGCCGTGAAGTCGACCGTCGCCTGCCCCGCTGTCGGGATCACGCGGCCAAGCTGCCGCCACGCCGGGCCAGTCGTGGTGTAGACCACGGTGCCGATAGGAAACGCACCGAACCAGATATAGCCGCCCATGTTGACGTTGCTGGTCGAGTTCGCCTGCCAGTCGAACCAATCAGTGCCGTTGGCGTCGACGGTGATCGTAAAGGTAGCGGCTCCCAGATAATTGGCCGTGCTCACAGCAGCATGCGAACTGATGATCTGCGTGCCATTCTTGCGTGGCACAATGACATTAAGCGTTGCCGCTCCTGTATTGCCGCCTTCAAAACCACCATAGAGAACGTAACGCCCTGCTGGCGGCGTATAACGACCTGTTGCTGGAACAAACCAGCCGCCTGAATTACCCGATTGCACCACCAACGTCGTCGGTGTCGTCAATGTGGCGGTCCATGAAGTAATAGTAGCCGTCGCAAAGAAATCGCCCGGCGTCGTCCCCGCCGTCGCCGCCGTGCTGGGATTGGCAGGAACCCACTGCGAGGAGTTGGGATCGGTGTACCAAACGAACAACTGACCCAATGCAGAGTTGAACCACAACTGCCCTGCCACCGGGTTGCTGGGCGGCGTGTCACCGACGATGCCAGAGTTGGTGCCCACGCCGTAGACCAGCCATAACCCTCCTACCGCGTTCCACTGGTAGACAACGCCGTTCGCGCCAGTGAACAACTGGCCGTTCGTGGGCGAGGCAGGAAAGTCGAGCATCAATCACCAGCAGGGGCTGACGCCGGTTCGATCGGTGGTGGAGGAGGTGGCGGAGGCGGACGCAGCTTGAAATCACCGCCAATATACGTCTCAAACGCCGTGCTGCACTCAGGGCAGAAATGCAACGTGTTCAACATCATGTCCGGGCCGCTTAGTATGAGGTTGGCCCAACCTTGCGGCACCATCATCATGGGAGGGCCACTGGACACTTCCGTTGGACAACGATCACATTTGAAAGTCATTGTTGTAACGCTCATGCGATCCTCTCAGGTCTTGATGATCTTGTTCATAATGATGGTCGGCTGCACGTTCTGATGCGCTCCGCCGCCGCCAGTATTTGCAAGGCTGTCATAGTAAACAGCATTGCCAACAGCACTGCTGTTGGAATAGCCCCAAAGGTTTCCCTGCGAAGACAATGGGGCACCACCCATACCCGGTATATGATTGTGGCCGGGCATCTGTGCGATCGTCAGCGTCTGCGTCTCGCCACCGCCTGTGGCAGCCAGCGCCGCCGTTCCGCCAAACCCTGCCGACGTCAGACGACCCGCACCGCCGTCCGCACCAGCCGTCACACGGCCCCGGCAGTCGGGCAGGTTGAACGTAGTTGACCCGTCGCCCGCACCGTGAAGAGTTCCAATAGCACCGAACAATGCTGCAAAAGTCGTGCGACTCACCGCCGAACCGTCGCAGATCAGCCAACCCGCAGGCGACGTTGATCCAGCGAAATCCATCACTGCGCCGGGCGGCGGTCCCGCGCCAATGGTCGGCGCAGGCGCTGCAGGGACCCACTGCGTCGTGTTGGGGTCTTGGTAGTACAGGAACAACTGACCGATGTCGGACTTCCACCACAGCGCGCCCGCTGTCGGCGATGCCGGTGCCGTGTCGCTCACCGTGATCGTGGCACCACCCGTCGCCGCCGCCCACGTCGCAACGCCGCCTACCGTCGTCAGAACCCAACCGTTAGTGCCGCTGGGCGCGATCCCCGGATTGGGATAAGTGCCGTTCAACATGCCACCGGCTGGGCCGCTTGGCGTCGTTGGTGGAAACGCCGCCCACGTCTTGTCGCCACGCCAATACTGCGCCGTGGTTCCGGCCGCGATCGTCGGTTCCTTGCCGTTGAGTGCCGTCTGCGTCGCCGTGCTGATCGGCTTGTTGACGTCGCTAGTATTGTCGACGTTGCCAAGACCAACCGCCGCCTTGTCGAGCGTCTGCCAAGTCTTGTCGCCGCGCCAATACTGCGCCGTCGTTCCGGCAGCAATCGGCGGTTCGAGCGCTGGAAACGTTACCCACGTCTTGTCGCCGCGCCAATACTGGGTCGTCGTCCCCGCCGTGATCGGCGGCTCGAATGCCGGGAACGTCGTCCATGTCTTGTCGCCGCGCCAATACTGCGCCGTCGTCCCCGCCGTGATCGGCGGCTCGAATGCCGGGAACGTCGTCCATGTCTTGTCGCCGCGCCAATACTGCGCCGTCGTCCCGGCAGCGATGGCAAGTTCATACGGCCCCGTCCACGCCACGTCATCGTCCGCCGTCGAGACCTTGGTCAGCGCCTGATCAGGCAAGCCACCAACCGGCAGGCCACTGGGACCGGGCGGCCCTTCCTTGCCCGCACCGTAGTTGCTGACCACCCATTGAGACGTATTGCCGTCGTTGTACCAGACCATTTGCTGGCCGCTGACCGGCGACCACCAAAGATCGCCCACCAGAGGATTGCCCGGAGGAACCGCCGAGATGGTGATCGTCGGCGTCCGTTGAGCATCGCTCGGCGCAGCCGAAGGTGGCTGAACGGACGGCTCCGCCACCATCATTGTGTAGGCGATGCCGCCACCCGAAGGCTGCGTCTGCACCCATGAGCCAAGGCCGGACGTCGGGCTGATGTACCAAACGTACTCGCGACCTGTGTCGGTGTTGAACCACAGGTCGCCATCGGCCATGCCCGTCAGTGGCGCATTAGGCGAGTTGATGACAGTCGGCGGCGCAGGCACTCACGCCTCCCTGAAAAGGGGAGCCGGGCGACTGACCCGGCTCCAGTCGTACCCCCTCTAACCGATCAAGGAGGAGTCGGCTCGGAGACGACGGCCTGTGCCAGTGCGATACCGTCGATCACCTTGTAACCGTACACCTGCAGGCCGCGCAGCAGGGTACCGAAGGTGAACTCGGACCGCAGCGTCTCGACCTTGCTGATCTGCGACGCGAAGGTGAGACCATGCGCATGACCAGCGTAGATCACCCACTCGCCCGCCGCCAGCGCGGGTGGACCAGTGATCGGGCCCTTGGGCAGCAAGTTGGAGACGTACAACGTGAAGCGGTCGATCATGCCGAGGCGGCCATTGCGCAGGATCGAGGTCTGGTCGCCTGACAGATAGGCTTGCCTCAGTTCAGACTCCTTGATCAATGCGGCGCACCATGCGGGCATCACCACCCAGCGTCCCTGCTCGGGAATGTTAAGTTCGTCGAGCACCAGTCCCAACCGCAACACGGCTTGCAAGATGGTGATCTGACCAGCGACCGGCGGGTTCGCCTGATTGGCAACGACCGGCAGCGGCGTGCCGGTGACGCCAAGATTGAGGTTACCCGAGATAGCACCTGCGGTCGCACCACGGTTGCGCGCATCGCATTGGCTGAGGATGCCCAGCAGCACCGCGGTGTCGACCGTGATCTTCATCTGCTGCGCGGCATCGTCCGACCAGATGCCCATCAGGTTGATGTCGGACTGAATTTCCATCACGTCGTCGAGAATCTCGTTGAAGTAGAGACCCTGATCGATCTTGAGGTCGACGATGTTGGATGCGGGCCGATCGACGCTGAGGTTGCCGCCTGCGAGATAGGGGCGGATGGTGATCGTCGGCTTGGTCCTGATATGGACCGTATCACCCTGATTTCTGATCTCGCCTTCGTAGTCGGTGTTGCTGATCGCCGCCAGCACGGTGCTGGCGTAGAATTTCTCGATGAGCTTACCGCTCCAGATTTCGGGAATGAACGTGCCCGAATAGGCGGGCGACGGTTGCGCTGAACCAGTCGGAAAGATTGGCGGGGTGGTACCCGCACCAGCAAGAGGAAAACCGGCCATCGACAAGCTCCAAGGGTTGGCGATCCAACCCTATGAGCTACCAGTGTCCGTTGCGCTCCGTGGGCCGGATCGTACGTTGATCAGGAATGATCCGCCCTTCCTTCTGAGCAGCGATGATGTCGGCGTCGATTGCGGCTCGCTCTTGGTCGCGCGTCCGCCACTTCCCCGCTGCCACCTCGGTGTAGAACCGAGTGATATCTTGGGCGGTGTAGACAGGTTTGTCGGCAGGCCCTTGCGTACCGGCATGACCTCTACCGGGAGCCGCTAGGGAGTCGAGTGACAGACGAGTCCCCAGCGGGACCGCTCCGTTCGGCCCGGGCTGCTGCGCGGGGAAGGGAGACGGCTGCGCTAGCGGCACGTGTGCACCCGCCCTTTGCGGGTCGACGGCGGCCACTTCCGCGAGGAAGGCCCGGAAGAACGCGGCCACGCGATGGGCATCGCCGTTGTTCCATGCTTCCTGCATCAGTTGTTGCCGTATAACACCGCTGTAAGTTTCCGGCAAGGAGACCCATTCGATGAACTGCGGATGGCGATTGATCTGCTCCCAGTCCGGCACCATGCCGCTGATCGTGGCGTTCATGCGCGTGAGGAACGCGTTCGACGTCTCTTGCTGAACCATTCCCAGTTGGCCACGCAGGTTGCGAATCTCCTCGTGCAAGGGAGCCGCCTCTTCGCGCGCCGCGCGTCGTACCACGTCGATGAACTCAGGCCCGTAGTCCGCCATCTCCTGCTCGGTCAGCAGGTTCATCGTCGTCGGTGGCGGCCCGTTCCCCGTACGGGGAGCCGACTGCCGAATGATCGCGTTCTCGTTCTGCAGGCGTTGCAGTTGCTCCGCCATCTGCTGCATCTCGGCGCGTAGGCTGTTGTAGCGCCCAAGCATCGAGCCGTAGCGGTTCTGCCACGTCTCCTCAGGCTCAACTGGTTCGGAAGAAGGTCCCTCCGCCGGAGGGTGAGGTTGGGGAGCCTGTTCCAGCGGAGGGGAAGCTGCCTGATCTAGGGGTGGGACGGGAGGCGCTGTCTGATCAGGCGTCGAGACAATTACAGGCTTCTCGGACGTGCCGGTCAACGCCTGTTGTATTGCAGTACTGCGAAGGGCCGCGTCGCGCACGGCCTTTGGCACATTGATGTTGGGGTCGACGTTGGGCAGCGGTGACTTCGACCGCAGCACGTCGGCATTGACTGGCTCCGCCATGATTACACCCTGTTCTGATATTGTGAGCGCTGCTCCAAGCAGTTCTCCAACCGAGACTTCAACTGCTCAGCGAGTGCTGCCCGGCCTTGCGCGCCTAAAATTCCCTCACGCGGTGCACTGACCAACTCCTTGGTGGTCTTCTCCTCCAGCCGCTTGAACGCTTCCACCAACCGGTCGAATTGCTCCGGTGCGGTGATCTTGAGCGCCGAAGCGGCCATCGTAATGTCGTACATCGGGTCGCTCAGGCTTCATCCTCCACGAGGCTGGGCATCTTGCCGAAGCCTGCCCCCATGCCGAACGCCGACCCGCCGCCAGTCGGCGTCAGCTTGGAATAGTTGCCCAACGCCGACTGACCGGCCGTCTGGCCCGTCAACTCGTGCACGGCGGCGCGATTGGGCAGCATGGCGCTGCCGCCGCCCTTACCCGAGACAGCGCTGATCGTCGGCGCAGTCGACGATATGCGGCCGAACTTGCGCCCATTGATGTGATGGACGCCGCGCAGCCTCACTGCTGGCCGCTCCGCCCCGCCTGCTGCGGGATCGATCCGGTGTTGCTGTGCATCGAGGTGCTGCCGCCCTTGGCGAAGCTGTTCTTGTCGCCGCCGCCCTTGGTCGGACCGGAGCCGCCCGCCGTCGCATGACCGGCGTAGTCGGTATTGGTGCCGTGCTTCTGGTTCATCTCGCGGCCCTGCTTGGCATTGTCGCTGACGAACGCCACCTGACCACCCGCCTGCGGCGCGATCCCACGCTTGGACCCGGTGCCCTCCTGCGCCGTCTGGCCGGGCTCCTGCTTACCGGTGCCCGACCAACCGTGCATCTTGTTGTTGCCGCCAAGACCACCCCACGTCTTGTCCTTCACGTTGCCTGACTTCGCCATTTGTTCCTCCAATCATGAAATCATGATCTATGCGCCAGCAACCCTACGGCCAACAAGGTTGGTCTGCGGCCCCTGACTTTGCGATGACGTTTGCGGCCCGGGAGCCTGCGTCTGACCGCCGCCGCTCCCGGGTGGAGGCCCAGCCGCTTTCTGACCCGGCTTTTGAGGACCGCCCGGCGATCCGCCGGGAGGCTGCTGTTGAGCGCCCGGCATCCCGCCCATCGCGGCCAGCATCTCAGCCTGCTTCTGCTGGGCCTCCATCTCATCCTCGGACGGCACGATCGATTCACCCTCCAGACCGATGCCGGTCGACACGGCGCGCAGCACGTTGGCACGGCCCTTGGGCCCGATGATCTGCATGTCGATCGGGTTGGCCGTAAGCTGCAGGAACTCCAGTTGCCGCTGGCGCATGGTCTCGCGCTGCACCGCTACGGCGACGCCTTTGGGCTGGACCTGCTCTTCGCCTGTGAGAAGTCCAGAAGTGTCGGTTTGTAGCACGAGGTCGAGGAGATCGCGGATCGACGGGTCCATGACGTCTCCGTCAATGTTCGCGCAGACGGTCTGGAGAATCTTCGACGCGTTACCCATGAGCATGGCAAGGCCCGACGCCGTACGTCCTGCGCCGCCACCCGGTGAATTGCCGCTGAGGTAGCGCGGGATCGCGCTAACGTCGTCAGCCAGTCCGTAAAAGGCGTTAAAGACCGTGAGCAGTTCTTGGGCGTTGATCTGGGGCTGAAAGAAGTCGACGGCCTTTTCGGTCGAGCCAGCCACGGCAGGGTTGGTGACGCGCCAGCGTTTCCATGGGAAGAGTTCATCGCTCGACTCCTGTCCGCTGAGACGATCCTCGTTGATGGTGACCTGCGGGCCCGACGAGATCGAGCAGTTGTTGACCAATGCGCGCAGCAGCGCATTGGCCACTTCCTGCAGGTCGCTGATCAAGTCGGGAATGCCATTTCCAATCGGCGAACCCGGGACCTTTTCAAAGCTCGATATGTAAAATGGCTTGCGGCGGCGCACGTTCGGGCTGAGTTGCACCTTGATCAGATATTGGCCGATCAGCCACGCCTGAATGGCGTAGTCGCGCAACGGGTCGGTTATCTGCGTCTCGTCGAAGCCGTACTCCAACAACATGCGGCCTTGGACATTTCCATGGAACTCCAAGGTCGTGATCAATTGCGAGAGATTGAACACCGGGTTCTCGCGGTTTTCCATGACCGCGCGCGGCGCATCGGTCGAGTCCCAGTTCTCGGTCAACCCGGCAGAGCCGTAGTTCTGCAGCACCGCCCGGATATTGGCCGAGTTGTAGCCCGGCAGGCCGATCAGGTCGTTGAGGTCGGTGCGCGTGATGCGCAGGCGGTGGATGATCTGGGCACTCACGATGTCGCTGACGCCGGGTGTCCACCACAGGTCAAACGCGGCGACCCGCTCCCACCACAACCGGGCCCGGCGGATCGGCACCGCCTGCCGCCCCTGCCATTGGATGTCGGTCGTCATGCGGACGATCGGCCCCTTGATGCAGGCAAACGGCATGCTGCAAATGTCATAAAGAAACTCGCCAAGGGCGTCGTAGAAATTGCCCTGAACCAGTATCTCCTCGACCTTGTCCTCGGCGATCAGCGTCTGCTCGTGCTGATGTTTCTTGGCCGCTTGGCGCGCCGCCTCCATCAACTGGAAGACGCGACGCTGGATTTTATCGGGCGTCGGCATCTCGCCCGGCGTCGGCGGCTTGCCCGGCGACATACCGGTCGGATCAGGGATGCCCGGCGCGCCCATCTGGGCCGACTGCACCTCGGCGGTGACAAGCTGCTCGATCGATTGAAGCTGGTCGACCGGGATGGTCGGATCGTCGGGCGGTTGCAGCCCCCACGGCTTGTCGGCTCCGAGATAGACATCGCGCAACAGCGACTGGGCCCCGCGCACCTTGGCGGCGATCAACCGGGCGTAGACTTCGCTGCCGCCGAACCGCCTGATCTCGGCCAGCTTCGACGGCTCATACTGCCCTTGGATGCAGCGCAACGACGAAAGCAGCCTGTCAGACCAGCCGTTCACCGTGTTGCGGTGCCGGACCATCATGTCCCATTGCTGGCGGATGTAACCGGCAAGGCCGATGAACTGCAGCGTGTCGGCCTGCGCTGCGCGCTGCTCTTCGATCTGGCGGCGCTCGGCCGCCATCATCTCGGCGTTGGATACGGTGCGAACCAGCCCCGGCTGTCGCTGCGCAGGAAATGGTGTGACGTCAGCCATCTAGCCCTAGGGGGTGAGAGTGCACTAAAGTACATTCAAATGGCAGACGATGACAACCGGTACGCCATCGAGACGCTCGCGTCGAAGCTGGCGCGGGAAATTGCCCGCGATCTCGTCCCCCTGAACCGCATCCAAGAACGCTACCGCATCAACGAGGACGAATATCAAAACATTGTCGGATCAAGCTTTTTCAAGCTTCGCCTTGAGGAAGAACTTGAACTGTGGAACGCCAGCACGCCCAAGGCGATCCAAGAACGCATCGTCGCCAAGAACCTGACCATGATCGAGGAGAGCATCCCTGAAGTGTGGGACCTCATCCACGACAAGAAGCAGCCAATGTCGGCCAAGATCGACGCACTGAAATGGGCCTCGTCGGTGGCGGGTCTGATCAAGCGCGACACTGGCTCGGGCGATCCTGCCGAACGCGTGCGCTTCAACATCTATATCGGCGACAAGCAGCAGAGCTTCGACAAGTCAATCGCTGCGCCAGCGATCGAAGGCACGTCAGTGCTGGTCAAGAATGAGTGAAATCAACTACCACGCCTCGCCGACCATCAGCCGCATGATGCAGTCGGAGGCGTTCTATCGGCTGATCGCAGGCCCGCTCGGCTCAGGCAAGACCACCGGGGTGATCTTCGAACTGATGCGCCGCTCGCTGATGCAGTCAACGGCACTCGACGGCCTGCGCTACACCCGCTTCGCGCTGTTGCGGCAGACCCTGCAACAACTCAAGCAGACCGTGCTCAAGGACATCAGTCACTGGTTCTCGGGCATCGCTCATTGGAAGGTGAGCGAGAACACCATCTACTTCAACTTCGGCGACGTGCGGTCGGAATGGCTGCTCCTGCCGCTGGAAGAACCCGAAGATCGACGGCGCATCCTGTCGATGAACCTGACGGGAGCGTTTGTCTCGGAGGCGATCGAGATCGACCGGGAACTGATCGATGACGTATCCGGCCGCTGCGGGCGCTACCCGATGGCCAGCGACGGCGGGGCAACGTGGCACGGCATCGTCATGGACACCAACATGCCGCCCGAAGGCACGCCGTGGTTTGACACCATGGTCGCGCCGCCGGTCGAATGGGACATCTTCATCCAGCCCGGTGGCCTCGACCCGGGAGCCGAGAACCTCAACTACCTCCCGCAAACCGCCGAGACGCTCAAGCTGCCGATCGACCATCCTGAGCGCCTTGCCCAAGGACGGCGATACTATGAACGCTTGGCGCGCTCCAACAATGAGAACTGGGTCAAGCGCTACGTACATGCCCTGTACGGCCCTGATCCCTCTGGCACTGCTGTATTCGCATCTTCGTTTCGCTCAAGTTTTCACTGCGTGGATGAACTTGAGCCTCTCCCCGGCCTGCCACTGTACGTCGGACAGGACTTTGGACGCGACCCATGGAGCATCATCTGCCAGCCCGACTACATGGGTAGGCTGCTCGTGTTACAGGAGGTGAAGGCCGAGGATATCGGGCTGATCACACATCTGCGACAGAGCCTACGACCGGCCCTGCAGCACCCGCGTTACAGCAATCGTCCCGTCGCCGTCATCGGCGACCCGGCGGGCATGGCCAAGTCTCAGTACGATGAAGTCAACGCCTTCGACATCCTCAAGGCAGAAGGCTTCGCGGGCGTACCAGCCGGAACCAATGACATAGACACCCGCATCCGAGGCGTCGAGAAGTATCTGCTGGAGCAACGCAACGGCGGGCCCGCCATCATCTTCAGCCGCCGCGGCTGCCCACATCTGGTCCAAGGAATGGCCGGTCACTACCGCTACTCCAAAACCCAACTGGATGTCAGCAAGCCGCTGCCCGACAAGAACCGCTGGAGCCACGTCGCCGACGCGCTGCAGTACGCCTGCCTCGGTACGCAGGGTAACACCCGCAAGATAGTCACTCGCCGCCTGACACCACGCTATCGATCGGCACGGCCACCGGTATCGGCGGCGGGTTGGACGTGATTGACTTTTAAGTCAACTAGGCCGGAACGACCGGCGGCGCGTCGGGGTTCGCGGGCTCGGGATTGGCGTCGAGGAACATCTTCTGCATGGCTGGCGGCACGCGATTGGACATCCACTGCCATGCCTCGTAGTCGGCCCGCTTCTTCAGTTCATCGAGGTACTTGGTAGCCTCTTCCTTCTGAAGATCGGTAAGCTCGGCGGCTGTGTCGGACGATGAAACCGGGGGAGCGGGCAACGTCATCAATCCCTCCTTGACAAGAGTGCCCTTTAACCTCGCAGTTTCCATTGTCATGAACAAGGGGAGATCATCATGTCGATCGAACAGGAAGTTCAAACCCTGCATGGCCTCTTAAAACCGCAGGCCGTTACGGAGTATATTCAGTTCTTCCTGTCGCGCACCAAACCGGAATGGCAGGCCACGATGGTACCCATCGTCGAAGCTGACCTCGGCGGCTCAGGCATCGCCTACGCCTACATCGACGCCCAGAGCATCACCACTGGCCAGCCCCTGACCATGCAGTCGGGCGAGCAACACGGCAACAAGGCCCTGTTCGCCCCGCGCCCGGGCGGCAACGGCATCGGCTTCGCGCAAGCCGCCATCATCGAGATGCAGGTGTGGCTCCCCATCTACGACAATGCCCAAGGTCAGGGTGTCTTGATCTTCGTCCTCAACAAGGGCGGTACGGCCCTGCAGCGCAGCAACGCGCTGATGGTTGGCAAGTACGTGTCGACCAGCTATCTCGGCATCATGATGCCCGGCGACGACGTCTCATTGATGGCCGTGGCCCCCGAGGGCAATGTCGACATTCTCGCTGGTGGCTACGCCACCGTCGTCGCAACACCCGTTGAAATGTGAGGGACCAAGATGGCCGCACCGACCCCGCCGGTTGGCTACTCGTCAGCCGAACTCGACGCGATCTTCAGCGACCTATTCAACAAGATCGGCGACGTCGCCCGCTTCGACGCGATGCGGGCGCGCACGCTGCCCGAACTGCAGGCCTATCTGAACTACTATGTCGGCGTGCCGCCGACCCCCTACCCGACCTACGCCAACTCGATCGCCACCGCCATCATCAAGGGGTCGGCGGGCAGGCTGATGCGCGTCCTCGTCGTGACGCCGGGCACGGCGGGCAGCCTCACGCTCAACAACGCGGCGACGGTCGCGGGCGGCAACGCGGGCAACCAGATCATCTCCTATCTGGCGAGCGGCATGTGGCCGGGGCAGGTGATCGACGTCAACTTCACCTGCGACACCGGCATCGTGGTGTCGGCCATGCCGACCGGCGGCCAGTTCACGGTGGTCTACACATGAACTTGGCGAAGGCGTCGGCGCAGGCGGGGCAGAGATGGCCGACCGACGCGGTCGGTGACAGTGCCTGCTTGTCGTCGCCGGTCACCATGGCCATCCAGCCGGGCGGCACGATGGTGACGGCGTTCTGCGTCGGTGCGTACTCGTCCTTGGCGCAGCGGTCGCAGACATAGAGGGTTTGCGCCTGCGCGGTCATCGGGCCTCAGAAGGCCCTGAGGTGATGTGCTTGACGGCCCACATGACGGCCTCCTCGATCTTGGTCTTGGCGAGCGACAGTTCGCGGCTGGGGCCGTCCGTGCTTTCGAGATCGGTAAGCAGGGTATGAAACGCCAGCCCACCATCCTTGATCCGCTGCATCCAAAGCTTCTCGGCGTCGGTCAGCACGCGGTACTCGTGGCGCATGACGTTGTTCGTGACGCGTTCGCCGGACGTTGAGGGGACTGATGCCATTCGTTCCTCCAATGCATCTGCCAGTTCACGTATGATGCCCATGAGCCTGCACTCGCCGCCGTCGCTCTCGACGATCTCCCACCATGTTTGCCGCGCTTCGAGGATAAGGTCGATAGTCATGGGGCCAGCGTGTCGCCGCCGTACATCCAGCAGTGGGCGAAGATGAGGTTAGGGTCGTCGGCCCCGGGGCCGTGGCGCAGCAGGACCTTCATCTGGCCGTTGGTGTTGGAGCCGCGGCACATCACCACCGAGGTGACGAAGTCGTTGTGGTCGGTGACGATCGCCGCGCCGCCTGTATTGCCCGCGTTCTCGAACTCGCAGTTGAGCACTGACTTCAGCCCGTTCGTTCCGTAGATGCCGGGTCCGTCGAGGGAGATGAAGTTGCCATCGGTGATGATGACACTGGAGCATTTGTCGGCATGGATGCCCATCGCCGCGCCCATGTTTGCCGGACACCGGGTGATGTCTGGCTGGCTGATGAAGATGTTGGAGCAGACACCCGGCACATCATAACCGTGTCGCACGACGATGCCTGCGTTACGGCACCAGGAGAGACGGGGATGGCGGATGTAGCTTTCAAAAACTTCTCCTTCGACCCAGATGCCATTGACGCAGCCTTCGATGGTGACGTCGGCGATGTCGGCCCCGCGGATGGCGGCACCCGACTGGGCGTCGACGCACAGGACTTTGCCGGGGCTGGCCTGCGCGCCGCCGGTCTGGTCGGCCTGCACGATGAGGTTGCGCAGGGTGAAGTACTGGTTCTCGTAAGCTTGGCCGTCCGGGTTGGTCGTGGTGTAGCGCAGCATGGTGCGCTCCCAGTTGCCATCGGTCTTCCACTTGAACAACGCGTTGTTGGCATTGAGGCCGACCGGGAACTTGGTGCCGCGCAGGATGAACTCGACGGGCTGGGTGAACTCCAGCACGGTGGCGGAGGCCAAGGTCAGCATGCGGCCGTTGTCGAGGCACCATTGCTGGGCCTTGACGAACTCGTCGACCGTGTGCGGCAGAGCGGTCATCGACGTGAACTCCTTCGCCTGCTGAAGCTCCTGCTGCTGCAAACCGGCGCGGGCCAAGGTCTCCTCATGATGTTTCTGTGTCATCGGCCATCCTCCTCGTCGTCGGAACCTTTTAGCAACTTGATTTCGTGCTCCAAGCCCGCGACCATGCGCGCATGGTCGCGGGCTTCACGTTCTAGGAGTTCAATATATCTGGCGGCCATGCGCAGGCGGTTGACGGCACCGGCGCGGAACGGGGTCATCGGTATGCCCTTGTCGTGCGGCACCGTCTCAAGGGCGATGGCGAACTGGCTCAGCCACTGGACGTGCTAGAAGCCGCGGACGATCTGGTCCTCGACAAGCTGCTGCAGGGCGTCACTCAACGGCATGGTACTCGCCGGGCGGCGTGGGGTCCTGATGCTGCCAGTCCATGGCTAGCAGGTCGACCTGCGGCACCAACCAGTCGATGACGTTGCCGTAGGTATCATGCAGCTTCAGCACGCCGTCCGGCAGGGCGCTGTCGACATCGCCATAGACGACGAACATGCTCTCCGGCCAACTGGCGCGCCGCATGGCGTGGCCGTGCCGCAGATGGCGCACCGCCCAGCCGATCGAGCCGTAGTCATGCGTCGCTGCTTCCATCTTGATCTCCCTTCCTGATCGCAACCCCGTTGCGCACTGCCGCCAAGAAGGCGCGCCCGCGCGGACTGATGACGTAGGCAAGCTGCGCCTTGTGCTTGGGCGGCGGGCCGGGCCGCGTGCCGACCGTCTCGATCATACCCTTGCGCCGCAAGGGAGCCAGCCGGGGCACCGTGCTGATCGTCGTCCAACCCAGCAACTGGGACATCTCCCAACCGTTCAACGGCGGCAAAGAGGGGCGCGCCAGCATGACTAACACAGCATACTCCAACGCCGCTACGTTGACTGTCATCGCGCTGTCGACCGCCGTTGAAGGATCAGTCCAGCGATAACCACCTGTTCTCATGCAGCCCGCGCCTCATACCATTCCTTCTCGCGCGCCTTCCTCATCTTTTGCTTTACCTTGTGCCAGCGCGGGCTGGGCGGCTCCAGACCGAGCGACTGCTCGACCGTCCAGCCGCGCTGCAGGCGGCGATAGACGGTGAGGTAGTCCTCGTCGCTGCACTCGCGCACCGCGTCGCTCAGCTTCATGCGTCGCCCGTAGACCCGCACCAGCCCGGTCGTCGCACGATGGCCGGTGACGATCGCGTAGCCCAGCTTCTGGTACTTCTTCTGCACCCGGTTGACTTCCTGCAAGGCGTGGGTCGGCAGATGGGTGACAGCGCTCCATTCGACCTTGAAGACGAACTCGCTCGATGGATGCTTGGGCAAGTCGCGGATCGGCCAGTACGGCATCGTCTTGGGCCGGACGGCACCGCCCCGAGGGCCGGGCTTGGTGCTGGCCAGCCACTTGTCATACTGCAGCAGCATATGGCTCATCGAATGGGAACGCTTCTGTAAATTCTGCGTCCACGACACGTAAACCACCTTGCGCCGCTCGTTCTTGAGCGCGAACACGCCGGGCTGAAGCGGCACGAACTCGGGATCACGAATCATCATAGAGGGCACGTAGGGAAGTAGGGGGGATGTGTCAAGAGGGGAGTGAGGGCGGATTTTGGCAGGCCATATTTTTGAACAGGAGAAGCGCGGGCCGTGGCGGCGGTGGCCTGTCCAAGTGGCGGTGGGCCGGGCTGGCCAATCGATTGAGCCTTCCGCCTTGGCCGTTCGCGCGCGGCGGCGCGGCGGAGGATCGGCGTTCCCCGTACGGGGAAGCGCATCTGAAAAACAAGGCGCGGACCGTATCCCCAGTTATTGAGGGAAGCGATGAACGCTGACCTCTTAACCCGCCGTTCCCCGTACGGGGAAGGCAATCAATGGTGAATGTTATGGCAACGATTAAACTCAACTGGTCCAACGCCAACATGAAAGGCCTCTTGGACACTGCCGCGCGTATCAAGGCAGCGGAGACAAAGCACGAGGAAGGCACGCGCGGGATGTGGTTCTCGCTCGTAGAGTACGCCGCGTACGCTGTGGCCGATGGCGCAAAGAGCGGCATGGTCGACAGCGAGGGTACGCCCGACATCGACGCGTTCAAGGCTGCGATGGAGAAGTGCGGTCTTGAGGCGAGCGGCAGTCGCGCGAGCGAGCGCTGGTCGATCGCCAAGCTCGGCGAGTACGCTTGCGTGCGGCCGCTGTTCAAGTCGCTACGCGCCTTCGATCCGCTGCCGTCAATCACGTCGGTCTATGACGTGAGCAACTACGTTCGCGGGCGCGGCCCGTGGGCAGCAGCGAAGAAGGATGCCAAGCCCACGCAATGGAATGGCGAAGGCCTCGATTGGAAGAAGGAGTCGAAGAACGCTCCATCGCTCGCTCAGTTGAGGGCGGGCATCAAGGAGGGCAACGCCGCGCGCAACGCGTCGAAGAACGCACCCGCGCAGACTCCCGAGGAGCGCATCGAGTCGTTCATCGAGTGGCTCGATAAGCTGAACGAGAAGGGTCTGCCCAAGACGCAGAACCGCAAGGCCGTTGCCGCGCTCAAGGACTCCAACCTGAGCGAGGCGGTCGGCAGTCTCAAGGCGTGGAAGAACTCGCGCGCCGCAACGGCTGCGAAGACCAAGCTGCGCGGCAAACTGCGCGTCGTGACGGGCGGCAAGAAAGCCGCTTAATCCCCGTACGGGGAAATCGATGAAAGGGACGGCCTTCGGGCCGTCCCTTTTTTTGTCTGCATGCCATTTATCTGGCGGGTTTAATTGGCATTCGGCAGATCACGCGCCCTGCCCGGATATGTCCGGGCAGGGCGTTGTTGTGTGGTGTGCGGTGCGTGGATACCGTGAGGGGGGGGGAGGGGGGGGGTCAACGTTAAATGTCATAGGTTCGCTGTGCGGTGGGAGAGACGGCTACACTCACACAAAACGTTCACGTAGGCGTCGGCAAACGGGTGCCATTACATATCCTTCGCCATATCCATGGACATTTGACAGCAGGGGGATTTGGTAGGAAAATCAGGGGGTTAAGAAGAAGAAGAAGAAGAATTGTCTAAATGTATCTATTCTATTAGACAATCTACGTGCGTAAACACACCCACCCCCCCGGGGGGGTGGTACCCTGTTTTTCTTTAGTGTGTGCTCTTGTCTAAATGGAAACATATATTTGAAAGGACAAATCGATGAAAAAAGTAGAACTGCTGTTCGAAGACGAAGCCTACGAAGAAATGGAAGTGTGCGCTGGCACACCTTCGGTCGAAGGGTTCATCTTGGGTCTGGTCATGCATCGCGTACGACATGATCCCAAGGTGCAGGAACTCCGCCGCAGGCGCAGGGAAGCCGAGCGCGACGCCAAAAGACGAACAAAGTCTGGCGCCGCCGCGAACACGCTCAAGTCCTTAATCGAACTGAGCGGTGCCGATGAGGCACACGTCCGTGCAGTCTGGCAGCGCAGCATGGATGCCACGGCGACGCTGGACGATGCGTTCGAGCTTGCTGCCCACGAACTAGGAATGAAAGAACCGAAACGCCACTGAGGAGAATGACAATGGACGCTGACTTCATCCGCCTGCTGAGCAGGCACCTCAGCCGCTGCCAGCAGCAGTACGGGCACATGCTGGAGCATGAGCGCATGCAGTCCGGCACACAGCACTACGATCCCATGCGCATCGCCTTCTTGGAGGACGCGCTCGACGACATCGAGATGATCACCGAGCGCTTGAACAAGATAGGCACGCAAAGTTAAATAGGAACACTACCGAAGAGCGGGGTTCTATGAAACGCTATCCCTACAACAACATCGACTGGACCGACTTGAAACAGGTTCAGGACTTGTGCAACGCCATGGGCGACAACTGTATCGTCATCAAGCATGCGCTGCGCCCCAACTACAACATCACTCACTTGAGCCGACCCGATCGCTGGGACATACCCGGCGTCGACCTCGTGTGCGTGCCGATCACCGAAGCCAATCTGAAAATCATCGAGCAACTGAAGGAGCGGGCAAATGAAAGAAAGAGAAAACTACACTCGGGTTGGGCCAAAGCAGCCCGAGCCTCCCGAATGGCTAAGCACAGGAGGTGAGCCGATCAATCCTCGTACGAGGACGCGCTGCCAATGCCGGTGGTGGTTCATCACCGGCCTGCTGCTGGGCATGGTGCTGGTCTTCGTCTTCGACGAGGCGGCACGGGCTCAAACGCCAGTCTTTGTGCAGGATGGCGACAGCCTCGTGCTGAACGGCCAGCACATCAGGCTTTACGGCATCGACGCTCCTGAACTGCATCAACTTTGCGACGGCAAGCCGGTCGGGCAGTGGGCCAAGCGTCGCTTGATCGAGTTGTTGCAAGGTCGAGTGGACTGCCAGAGCAAGGGCACCGATCGCTACGGCCGCACCCTTGCCGTCTGCATCAACCACGACCTCAAGATCGATATCAACCAGACGCTGGTCGAGGAAGGACTCGCACAGGCGTACACCCGCTATACCAACGCCTACAAACAATACGAAGGCTGGGGCCCGATCCACCAGTACCACTGCCAGAACCCAGAAACCTATCGCCACGCCAAATAGGAGGTGCCAAGGCTGTCTGATACCAGACAGCCATCAAAATCGCTGTACGGTCAAAAAACCGGGGGTATCCCGGTACCACAAAATGTCATGGAAAGGAAAATGTCATGACTGACGACGAGAAGCTCGACGAACTCACCGAGACCGTGTTCGCGCTTCAGAAGAAGCTCGACATCGAGAACGGCCCATTGGCCACCGGCCTGATCCGCCTGCTGGCCATGATCATCCATCAGGCGGTCGACCCGCCTAACCAGAACCGTGCCATCGACACGTTGCCCGACATGGTGCGCAACGATATCGAGGTCATGCGTGAGTACGACAAGGCAAGAAAGGAGATGAACTGATGAAGTACTATGTCAACATGAGCGCGGCCGACGAGGCCAAGCTCCTCGACGAATGCCGGGCACTCGAAGAGGCATACGCTGATGCGTACGCCGAACACTACGACGCCCACATCGCCGCTTGGTACGACACGTCCGAGGGCATGGCCTGCGTCGATGCGGCGATCGAGGACTGGGAGGATATCCATCTCACGCCTCAGCAAATGGGCTGGGTCGACAGCAAGGGGCGGCCGTGACCACGCGCCGTCGCAAAATCCCCGTGCCGGTCGGCCCGATGTTCCAGCATGGGCCGATGAACATGGACCAGCAGGACAAGGCGTTGCTCCTGCTGATCATCGCCTGCCGCGACTTCATGGCCAAGCAGTCGCGCTACACCTACGCCTCGCTCGTCCGTGCCGTCGACCTGGGCGAGCAGCGGCAACTCGATCTCTACTTCACCAAGCATCCGAGGAGGAAGCGCCAATGAGCTTCATCGTCGAGGTGCAGACTGACAGCACGGGGAAATACTACAGCAACTATCTGAAGTTCCCTACGCGCAACCAAGCCGAAGCCTATGCCATCGACCTCGCCGGTCGCTGGACGGCAGTGAAGTACTGGCGAGTTGGCGAGACTAGCGAGCCCGCCAACTACCAATACCACGACGGCAAGATCGAGCCCTATCATGAGAAGGCATCATCAACTAGGAAGGAGAGTTAATAACGTGCCAGCATATTGGAGCGTCAAGGGTTACTACACTCGGGGCGCAGGACGTTTGATCACCACGGGCCGCCTGTCGACCATCGACAAGTACGACAAGACGCTGGCGACGGTGCGGCTGCTCAAGCGGATGAACATGCGTAAGCGCAAGCGTAAACAGCGTAAGACAGCTAAAACCCCCAAGGAGGGATCATGACACCGAACCAAATCAAGGCCATCGTCAAGGAACTGAGGCAGGACGGCGAACTGCCGGTCTGCGCTTTCCAACTGCGATCGGGCCCCATCCATACCGGCACGTGGCAGGTCATGAGCATGGGCCTCATCATGCTGACGCTGAGTGACAGGGACGCGCCGCCGATCTACATCGACTGCATTGCCGTCGATGCCATCGCGGTGTCGAACGCCAACGGGCCGCGGGCCGCCAACACCGAGGCGGTGCCGGTCCCTTTGCCGCGCGCCGCCCGGTCGAGAAGTATGAAGCCCACATCTTCGCATGGTGGCTCTACCACTTCTTCAACGAGGTAGACGATCATGGCTAGGAAGTTCAAAGGCCGGGACATCGTCAATCCGTCCCGTGGCATGCGGCTCAGGGTGACCGAGGCCGACATCAAGAAGGGCACGCCGCTCGACCCCGAGAACTGCGCGGTGGCCGAGTGCATCAAGCGCATCACCGGTGCCGACGAAGTCAGCGTGCATCGTGGCGTCGTCATGATCGTCAAGGGCAACAAGGCCCATCGCCTGATGACGTCATCGGGCGTGCGCCTCGAAACCATCGTGTTCGACCGGGGTGGCGTGTTCATCCCCGGCGAGTACGATCTCAAGCCGGTGCCTGCTCACATCATCGCGCCCAAGAAGAAGTCCAAGTCGGCTCCCCGTACGGGGATGGCAGCCAAGCTCAGCCGACGCCGCACGATCATCCCCGGCGTGCGCCGTCGCCTGTATGAAATCAAGAAAGAAGAGGACAAGTAAATGCCACGCAAGAAACCCGAAGCCGAGGCCGACGCGGAGATCGCTCATCTCAAGCAGCGCATCGCCGAGTTGGAGAAGGACCACAAGCAGCGCGTCCACGAGATGATGGAGCGCGTCAGGCTCAAGCGCTTGGGCAACATCAAGCGGCTGAACCTGCTCAAGCATTGCCAGCGCAACAACTACGATCGCGCCGACATGCGCTGGGTCATCGCCGAACTGCCGTTGGAGCGTGTCTCGGCTAAGCACCGATTGGCAAGTGGGGAGAAGCCCAAGCGAGGCCGACCAGTCAAGCAGAACAAGACGACCATCAAGCATCCCGCGTTCGCCCGCGTCATCGACAAGGCGATGCGGGCCAAGATGCTGACGCCCCAGCAGGTCGCCGACAAGGTCAAGGTCCACGTCTCGTCGGTCCATGGCTGGATGCGCGGCACTTCGTTCCCCATCAAGGAGGGCGTGGTGCCCAAGCTGATGGAGATGCTTGACCTGCCCGAGGCCGCCTTCAAGAAGGGGTGACCATGGACGACGGGGAGATGTTCGTGACTGAACTGGAGGTGGAGATGCAGCGCTACGTGCTGCTCACCAAGAACTGGTCGGGCCATCACCGCTACCGGGTGATGGCCAACTGGATGGGCATGCTGCGCATGCGGGAGATGAACGATTTCCTGCAGGCGCAGATGGCCGAGGCGGCAAAACTACACTCGGACCGGGCCTCAGAAGGCCCTGAGGAGGACGACAATGGCGTATGAGGAAACAGCCAAGGTGCTGCTCGACACCCTGCTGGTCGCGGCCAATGCCAAGACCGACGAAGAGAAAGCCCGCGTGGCGTGGCGCTTCAACGACCTGATGTGGCGCGGCGTATTCGCGGGCAAGTGGGACATGGCGGCAGCCCGTGCCTTCAACAATCTCCTGCAGGACCAGCAATGGGCGTGGGTCGACGGCCTGTGGTCGAAGGAAGAAGCTGAAGCAATGTATCCCAAGCCGCCCGAGACCAAGCAATGACTGTCGTGAACGATATGAAGCTGGCCGATGAACTGTGGGCGTGGGTCACTGACTATGGTGACGGCACTTACGGTTTGATCGGCACAGTCCTGCCGGGGCTGGGCCACACACCGTTGATCGGCCGCAGCGAGAAGTCGATCCGTGTACTAGAACCATTGGCGCGCCAGCACGGCATGGTGCTGGGCCAGAAGGTGTTCCTCCGCAAATACGTCAAGGTGGAGGACTTCCCATGACCACCATCATCATGGGTGGCAACATGGAGGACTGGGGCTACATCCCCGGCTTCCTCAGCGACGACGATCCGCGCGGAGCCAAGGAGCAGTTCAACGACCGCTACATCAGCGGCTGGCAACCGTTCGATGGCTTCACGCTGAATAAGCAGACCATGCAACTCAAGTATCCCGGCGACCCGCCGACCGAGATGCTCAGCGTCATGTTCTTCCGCGGCGAAGTCATCATCCTCTACGAGTTCAGTTGGGTGATGGTGCTGGAGCCGGACGGCACGTGGGAGGTGTGCCGCATGGATTAGTAGCGTAGCGTAAGCGTTAAATGTTAAGTGAAAAGGAGAAGCACATGTGCTTGTTTTCCGTGTTCGCGAACCACAATATGCGTAAGGCCCGGGTCGAGGAGACCTTGACCCGTGGCGACTATGCTCGACACGCCTGCTTCAGGGGCGACGACGGACTGGTGACCTGCATCAAGCCAGGCACCAAGGTCGAGATCGCCAACCTGCGGCTCTGCCTGCACAAGCACTACACCAACACCGAAGGCAGGGTTGCCCAGCCCCATGGCACTGACGTGCTCCGCGAGCAGGTCAGTGCGTGGAACAACAAGACGCAAGTCCGCGGGACTTTCGTCCGTTGGCACGACAGCCATCATCAATACACAGCCGACGCGCTGTGGTTGGAGGATGGCCTTGTCATCCACATGGGTTGGATGGTCGAGGGCGTGACCATGCGCATCCCGCGCAAGGTCCGCAAGGACAAGGGGCTGAAGCGCCCGCGCAACCTCGACAAGGTGCTGGGCCTCGACCAGATCAAGGCCGAGGTGCCGCACGTCGATGACGCCGCCGTCTACATGACGACCGTCAACGAATAGACCGTTACGGGCGGGGCGAGCATGCTCGCCCCGCCTTCTTTTTATTTGAAAGGAGATACCGATGCCGCATACCCGTGCCGAACTGCAGGCGATGGCGCAGATCGAACGCATCGCCGACATTCTCGAAGAGGCGACGAGGCAGATGAAGGCACTCAACATCACGCTCGAATCGATCAACAGCACGCTGGAGAAGCTCCATCGCGACTTCGCCAACACCACCAACGGAGGCGGGCAATGATCAGGATGCTGGGACACAACAGCAAGACCAAGCGGCCAATGATCATCCTTGGCTTGAGCGACATCAACATCGTGCGGATGCGCGAGGGCAAGCCGATCCACATCCATGCCGATGACATGGGGTTCGCTGGCGAGATCGTCATCTTCACCGGCAAGACCGAGGACGACATGGCGAAGATGATCTTGGAGAACTTCGAGGTCGGTCGGTTCACCGATCACCGTGGCAAGAAGAGGAACTGACATGGAACAGGAGCGGAAAGGCGAACCTGCCGATGGCGACTTCAAGCAATGGTTCGAGAGGATCAGCGAACGTGTATTGGCATTGGCCAGCCAGATCATCTTCGACAAAGGCGAGATGCACGCGCCGATGCTGCTCGTGTTCAACAAGGGCAGCACGGATATGATCCCCTTGCTGCTCGACTTCAGCACGCTGCAATGCAAGAGCATCGAGGCGGCCAAGCATCGTTATGTTGCCAGTCAAACGGACCTGTGCGACGGCGCGATCATGGTGACCGAAGCATGGACGCTGGCGCTGGAGAAGGGCAAGCGGCGCAAGGACTACCCGGACAGTCTGGAGCATGCGCAAGGCCGCAGGGAGATGCTGATGTTCAGCGCCATGCGCGGACGCATGCAACTGCTGGCCCTGTACGAGATCAACCGCAAGACCAAGCAGTTCGAGAACAGGCAACTCGTCGACCCCACTGATGAGCATTCGACGGGGCGGATGATCTTGAACCGACCGACCAAACATTGAGGGACTGACATGAACCTGCTGAACAAACGTGAACTGCACAAGCGCATCGTCGCCACGCTATTGAGCAATGGCTTCTATACCATTAAGCACGACATCCCCGGCGAGCATATCATCTGCGAAGTGCCGACGCTGGAGATGGCGGGCTGTATCGTTGCGGCGTTGCGCGAACGGCAGGTCAGCAAGCTCGCCTTGCACCTACTGGCTAAGAAGCATACGGCTACTAAGAAGAGGAGGTGATGTGTTCGACCATTACATTCTCGACAAGAACCGGATGGCCGTGCCGGTCGATGCAATGACGTGGGGTCATTGGTTCGAGAAAGCGAGTCGGTCACGTGAGCGCATGGTGGCGCAGGAGGAGATCGGCGAGACTTACTACGTCTCGACCGTGTTCCTCGGTCTCGACCACAGCTTTGGCTCCAATGCCGATCCGATGTTGTTCGAGGCAATGATCTTCATCTCGGCGGATTGGAGCGAACACCACATGTCCGAAATCTGGATGGCTCGTTGCGGCACATGGGATGACGCCATCGACATGCACGAGCGCGCGGTCGCGCATGCCCAGAAGTTGTTGCGTCAACTACCTGTTATCGTAGAGGAGAGATCATGACCGACAAATGGCGATCAGAACTATGTTCATGCGGCTCAGGACAGCAACGTAGGCCCTTGTCCGACGCCAAAGGTTACTTCGTGGCCTACGTTTGCGAGGAGTGTGAACCCAATGTCAAAAAGAAATATAGGCCGGAAATATTCACAGACCCGGATTACTACGCGCCGGATGATGAGGAGGAATGAGGTGGTCGTCAAAGCGGAGATCAGGCTCACGATCCTGCTGCCCGCCAAGTCGGTCGAGGATGCGGCAGCTACACTCGGGCAGTGCGATCTCGGCGACATCTACTTCGAGATCACCGATGGCCAGTGGCTGGGCAACATCGAACTGATCAAGACCGAGCGCGTGCTGCCGTGGAACCTGAGCGCCGAGTGCGTCGCACTCGACGGACCTACCGACTTCTTTGGAGACAACGATGGCTAGACGAAAGGGCAAGATGATCCACGGCAGTCCGCAGGGCACACCTGCCGTCACCATCCCTGCCGGTCGACCGATAAGCGAGGTCTACGACACGATCGACAAGTACGCGACTGATCCCCGTACGGGGACCGATCGTCAGCCGACGACGCATCACGGTTGGGGTCGCGGGGACATTCCCGTGACCCCAAGAAGTATTCAGAACGCACCGACTGGTGCCGGTACATCCGGCACCATCGACGTCCCATCATTGGGCATACCCAGTCCGAGCGGGGGCAAATCTCCCGCTCTCGACTTCTCCGACGCCTTGATGCGCGGCGATCCGCGCGCCACCGAAGCATTGGCGCGCTCGATGGCCGACGCCAAGCGCGACAAGAACGCCAGCCTTGCCGACCAGTTCATGGCCGATTCGGAACGGCAAGCTGACTACTGGGGCTTCAAGGGCCGCAAGGCCAAGAACTTCAATGCGATGCTGGAGCGCTATCGCAACGAGATGCGGCGCGCCCATCGCTTCCACCTCGAAGACGACTTCACGGCCATGGCGACCGCCGTGAGTTCGTCGACCGACGCCAAGAAGCTGCTGTACCGCCTGCAGTACGCCACGCTGCCCTACGAGATCACGTGGATCGAGTTCGATCCCCGGGTCAAGATGCGCGTCATCCATCGCATGCGTGGTCGTGACAATCGTTCGCTCGAAGGCGTGCCGGACCGCATGGGCATCATGCTCTATCGCATCAACGAGACCGACACGCTGTGCCAGTTGTTCGCTGCCTATCCCACGTCAGGTCGCGATCTCTTGGCCCCGCATCTCACCTGTTACTTCTTCTCAACCGTCGAGCGCGACTTCGCCAAAGGCGGCGCTATTCATTTCGGTGCGTCGGCAATGGCCATGGTGCAGGGGCCCGAGCGGCCCGAGCAGGACCGTGTAATCATGCCATCGTCGGAAGAGGAGACCAGCAGGGCATCCGATGATCCGCACAATCTCAGCAAGGGCGCGTTGTGGGGCTATGGCCCGGGGCCGATCGGTATCATCGACACCATGGAGAAGTTCGAGACGCTACAAGCACCAAGTTTCCTCCGGCGGCATGGCGACTCGGGGCAGTCGCGTTACAGCAAGGCACTGTACGAAGCGACCGACAGCGAGCGGCTGAAGGAGACGTTTGGCCGGATGGTCCTTGCCGAGCTTGCCGAGTTCGGCGGCTTCGTGCGCTGGGTCGTCACCGTGCTGGCCATGCTCAACGAAATCCCAGTGCGCAACGAGCACATGCAGCCGCAAGGTCAGATGCGCATCGGGCTGACCGGCAGGCGGCGGTACCTCGACTATCATCGCCTGACGTTGCGCCTGCCCAAGAGCAAGCCGCTGCAGTACATCGAGCGCAAGCTGCGCAACGTCGATCGGGCCCGTCACCGGGCGCACGAGGTACGTTCGCACTGGCGCACCTACCTCGTTGCCCAACCGTGCAGCCGTGACACCCACGACTGGGAGTACGACTATCAGGAAGGCTACCGGCTGTGCGGCAAGTGCATGTCCTTCTCAACGCTGGTCAAGGAGCATGTGCGCGGCGATCCCAACCTCGGTTGGGTGAAGAAGGAATATGTAATTAAGAAGGAGCAGCCATGATTGCCAAGATACATCAGCTTCGTCACAACCACAGTAAAGGAGGTAACTAATGCCGCCAACCACCCCTGCCGTCATGGGCGGGCGCAAGATCGCGCGTCCACTCAAGACACTCATCCCGATGATCCAGTCCGAGTTGCAGCAAGGCAATTCGGCGGGTCACGATCACTATCGTCGCGCTGGTGAAATGCTGATCGAAGCCAAGGATCAGGTCGGCTACGGCAGTTGGACCAAATGGCTAGCCAAGAACTTCGACCTAAGTCGGCATACGGCATCGACCTACATGCGGTGGGCGCGTGAGCACGATGACTTGGGAAACGGAGTTTCCCAACCGCGCTACACCAGCATGAGGGACATGACTGGCGCTGCCGAACACCAACGTGAGCAGCGCCGCTCGCCGCAGCAGCAAGCCTTCAAGCGCGTGCTGCATGAGGTGGCGCGCGACGACTTCGTGCAGGAGCGGCAGGCCCGTGATCAGGAAATCCAACTGCATCGCGAGCTAGCCGAGCAGCTAATTGATGCCGGATACCGTGCATTGGCAACTAAGCTTCACCCGGATCGCGGCGGGTCGAAGGACGCAATGACGCGTCTCAATCGTGTCCGCGATGAACTGAAGGAAGTAGCAACCACAAGGAGGTTTGTATGAGCAACTCAGTGATCGCCCACAAGCCCGCCAGCGTGATGCGTACTTACACCCAGCAGGTGCGTGACCACAGTGCCGCCATGGCACGTCTTCAGGATCAGTACTTCGCCGCGCTCAAGCGCGCCGAGGCGCAGTATTTTGAAGGTGTGAAGCGCATCACCGACGCCTTGGCGCAAGGCACTGCGCCAGAGCCAGAGACCGCGCCAGAGGGCAAGGCCGAAACCTCGGCATCGTAGTGACACCAACTAGGGGCGGCTTCGGCCGCCCCTTCTTTTCGGGAGATAGGTAAACGATGATAACGAGTACTGCGTTCAACATCTTCTGCTGGCTGATCTGCCTTTGGATATGGGCTGGCAACATGCGGCGCGGCTGGCAGGGCTACGGCTGGTTCTGGGTCTCGGTCGCCATGGTGTCGATCAGTGCGTTGGCCATCGGGTTCTCCGTTGCCAAGTTCTTGGACTTGGCCCCTGACGAGATCATGCGTTTACAAGCTGGGAGGCAACCATGACAGACCGCGAACTCAAGCTCGAAGAGGCACTGACGCAAATCCTGCAATGGTGCATGGCCTATCCTGAAACGATGTTCAAGCCAGTGTCTGATCGGGAATTGCATGAGACAGCCGAACTGCTCAAACGCATGGGCCCTATCAGCATGGATCGACTGCATGGATCATGGGCGCGCCATCTGCTCGACGGCATCGGCAACATCGCAAGGAAAGGACTCGAACCATGACCTTCGATCTATTCCTAATCTTCATCCTGTCGATCATGTTCGCCAAGGTGGCGATCGGGATTCAACTGTTCATCTACCTCGTGCCGATGGAGAAAATCGAATGAGCTTCACACTGTTCTGTATCATCCTGCTGACGATGGCCATCTACCTGTTCATCTTGGTCCTCAATAGAAACAGGAGGAAGTAGCATGAAAGAAACCTATTCGATGCGGGCCCGCATCGACACGCTCGACAACGGCTGCACCATGGTCATCCGGCGGCACGAGACGCCCAACTCGGTGGGCATTGTCGTGCTGAAACGGGTCTACACCGACATGGAAACGCTGATAAAGGACTTGGAGCAGGTGATGAAGTTCAATTGGTCGAAGAAGTAGAAAGGAATTGTTCAATGGCAGCATACTGGATGATCGAAGTGTCCTATGCCGGGTTCAACCCCGTGCTCGACCAGAAGCTGGAGGAACTGGCCGGTCCCCGTACGGGGAGCGGTGCCGGGTTCGGCCAACGCGACATGGACTGGATATTCACCTACAAGGAAGAGGCCGAGGAGAAGCTGGCCATCCTGCTGGAGTATGCTAAGACCGTGCCGGTGGACTGGCAGGTGTCGGTGCGCATGCATGACATGGATGACGACGAGGAGGATGAGTGACTATTTGACAAACGCCCCCCACGCGGTATGATCCGCGCGGGGGGTTTTTTCATGTCCAAATTCCACTTCATCTTCGTCGACTTCGAAACCTTCTACTCGAAGGAATACACCTTAAAGAAGCTCGATGCCCCGAGCTACATTCTCGATCCGCGCTTCGAGGCGATCTGCCTCGGCGTTGCCGAAGGATTCGAGAACAAGCCGTACATCATCGACGGCCCCGACATCCCCCTGTACGTCATGGAGCTTAAAAATATCCGGGCCCGCGGCGCGAAGGTCGCCGTCGTCAGCCACAACGCTTTGTTCGACGCCTGCATCCTGTCATGGCGCTACGACTTCGTGCCCGACCTGATCGTCGATACGCTGGCGATGGCGCGCACGCTCCTGCAACATAAGCTCAAGTCCTGCAGCCTCGCCTATGTCGCCGCCTACTTCGGCCTCGCCAAGGGCGACATGGTGCACAAGGTGATCGGCATGACCCGCGCCGACATTCAGGCGCAGGGCATCTGGGGCGACGAGATCGCCTACTGTCTCGGCGACACCGATCTCTGCCGCCAGATATTCCTCAAGCTCCTGCCCGACCTTCCCCCCGAAGAACTGATCCTCCACGACATCATTGCCCGCTGTGCCGTCGAGCCGGTGTTCCATCTCGACATGGATGTGCTGGCCCAGAACCTCGACAGCGTGCAGGCCAACAAGGACCGGCTGTTCGCCATGGCCGCCTTCGCCGGGCTGACCGACGAGGCGCAACTCATGAGCAACGTCCAGTTCGCCGAGTTGCTGTGGGACCTCGGTGTCGATCCGCCGACCAAGCGCAACGCCAAGGGTGAAGCTACACTCGCAATGGCCAAGACCGACCCGGCCTTCTTGGAGTTGCTCGACCACAGCGACCTCCGCGTACGCGCCCTGATGGAGGCGCGCATGGCGTTCAAGACCACGCTGGAGGAGACGCGCACGCTGCGCATGATGAACATCGGCGAGTTGGAGTTCTATCCCCATACGGGGAAGCAGACCACCGGCCTGATGCCGATCCCCTTGATCGTCGGGGCCGCCCATACCCAGCGGCTGGGCGGCGGCTGGCAACTCAACTGCCAGAACTGGGGCCGCAAGTCACTCATCCGCAAGGCCATCAAGGCCCCGCCCGGCCATCAGATCGTGACGGCTGACGCCAAGCAGATCGAATGCCGCATGAACGCATGGTTCTGCAGCCAGATCGATTTGCTGGAACGATTCCGCAGGGGCGAGGATGTCTACGCCGCCTTTGCCGAGGTGATCTACGGCTACCCGATCAACAAGGATGACCATCCCAAGCAGCGGTTCATCGGCAAGACCGGTGAACTGCAACTGGGCTACATGGCGGGCTGGAAGAAGTTCCAAGGATCGGTGTGGATACAGAGCTTCGACGATCCCGGTGGGCCGATCGAACTCAGCGAGGAGGAAGCGCGCAACATCGTCTACGTCTATCGCAACACCCATCCGAACATCCAAACCATGTGGGAAGGGCTGTGTCAGTGGTTCCCCATCCTTGTCGGCACGGCAAAGGCCAAGGACTTCAAGTGCCTGCATATCGAGCAGGGCCGCGTGATCGGACCGGGTGGGCTCTGCCTCTACTACGACAATGTCGACTTGGACTATGGCGGCGGCTACGTCGGCGAATGGACCTACGAATACAACGACCACGTCTACAAGATTTTCGGCGGCAAGTTCTTGGAGAACATCATCCAGTTCCTTGCCCGCATCGCCGTGATGCAAGTCGCCGTCCGCCTGAAAAAACCGATGGCCGACCTGCATTCCCGCTTGACACATACTTCCCACGATGAGCTAGTCTATGTCGTGCCGGATGCGGACGTAGAAGCCGCCAAGGCACTGCTTACCGTTGAAATGAAACGGCCACCCAGTTGGGCCCCGTCACTTCCCCTCGATGTCGACATTGGCGTCGGCACAACGTACGCTGACGCCAAATAGGACCGCTCCCCGAGCCCCCCTGCCTCTAACGGGGAGCGGTCCTTGCATCGGAGGATTCATGGACACCATCACTCCTTCCAATCGGCCGCCGTTCGCGTGGAGTTACTCCGCGCTCAGCAACTTCGAAAAGTGCGCCAAGAAATTCTACCACATCAGCATCGCCAAGGACTTCAAGGAGACCAAGGGCGAGGCGCTGATGTGGGGCGACACTGTTCATGCCGCCATGGCCAAGGCAGTGATGCACCATTCCCCTCTGCCCGCCGAGATGAAGAAATGGGAGCATTGGGTCAAATGGGTACGCGAGCCCTCCGATAACGTCGTCATCAAGGTCGAGGAGCGGCTGGGCATGACCGAGACCATGCAGCCCTGCGAGTTCTTCGACAAACAGCAGTTTGTGTGGTTCAGGACGGTGGCCGACGTGCTCAAGATCAACAACGAGGTCGCCCGGGTGGTCGACTGGAAGACCGGCAAGTCGGACGTCTATCTCGATCAGTCGACCAACACGTGGCAGGCCAATAGCGAGCAGTTGGATTTGGCGGCTGCCGTCGTATTTGCCCACTATCCAAATGTCGAACTCATCAAGCTGGACTTCGTCTGGCTAGCCGAAGACTTTTCGACGACCGCTTATCTGCCACGCGATGGCCTGCCGAAGATGTGGCAACGCCTGCTGCCGCGCCTCGACAAGATGAAGCGGGCGCACGCCACGGGTGTCTACGAACCGACGCCCAGTGGCTTGTGCATCAAACACTGTTCGGTGAAAACATGCCAATACCATGGAGTCGGGAGCCGATGAGACGCTCAGTTCTGGAACGGTCGGTCAAGCGGCGGGTCACGGCTTACCTGCTGGAACTGCAACGCATCGGCACGCCATTGTTCTTTTCCATGCCCGTGCCGTCCGGCTATGGCCGGTCGGGGCTCGACTACGAGGGCTGCCTTGCCGGTCACTACTTCGCTGTCGAGACCAAGTCGCCCGACGAGGACGCCGACCTGACGCCGCGCCAACGCCACATCGCCAAGTCGATCGTCAAGGCAGGTGGCAAGGTATTCATCATTTCGGACCGCGAGGGCTTGGCCGCCTTTCAATCATGGGTCAACCACGTCTTGACTTCTCAGATGACAAATAGTTCCTACTTGCCAAAGTCAGTGGGCAAAAATTTGGATTTGCAATCCCATGCCTAAGAAAACCTCCCTGCCCTACGCCGACGCCACCTCGGGCCAGCGCGCCTACGAGGAGATCGAGAAAATCCTGCGCGGCTTCGGCTGCACCCAGTTCGGCGTGATGAACGACTGGCAGAACGGCGCGGTCATCCTGCAGTTCCAGTATCGTGGCCGACAGGTGTCGATCACGGCAAGCTGGCATGGCTACGCCGCACTGTGGGTCAAGCAGCATCCCTACTCGGCGCGGTCACGACGCACCGCCAAGCAGCACGAGGAACTCGCCCGTAAAAAGGGCGAGATCGCCGTGCCGTCGATCCTGCGCGACTGGATCAAGGGCCAGACTACGGCGGTCGAGACCGGCCTGATGCCGTTCGACCACGCATTCATGAGCCACATGTTGATGGCCGATGGCAGCCGACTGATCGACCACGCCGTCAAACTTCTCCCGGCTCCCCATGCAGGCTAATCTCGACCAACTGCGCCGGATGGGCGTCGATGTCCATCCGCACATCCGCAACACCGCCTACGATTACTGCGGCGGTACGCCGTTCGACATTCAGCGCACGACGGTCGAACTCCTGACCGAGAACCAGCGTGCCTACGTGCTGAACTCGATGGGCACCGGCAAGACCAAGGCGGCGCTGTGGGCGTTCGATTACCTCAGGCGTTGCGGCGTCGCCCATTCGATGCTGGTCGTGGCCCCGCTCAGCACGCTGCGCTTCACGTGGGCGCGCGAGGTGTTCATGACGACGCCCCATCTCAGCACCGTCATCCTGCACAATCCCAATCGCAAGATACGATTGAAGCTGCTGGAGCAGCCCGCCGACATCTACATCGTCAACCACGACGGGCTGAAGATCATCGCGCCCGAGATCGCCAAGCGCACCGACATCGACGTGCTGTGCCTCGACGAGCTTGCGACCTACCGCAATCGCGTGCAGAAATCGCACCTCGTCGAATCGCTGGCCAAGCTGAAGCCTGTCGTGTGGGGCATGACCGGCGCGCCGATGCCGCGCGCGCCGACCGACGTATGGATGCAGGCGCGCATCATCACGCCGCACACCGTCCCCAAATATTGGACGTCGTTCCAAGCCGAGACCATGCTGCGCATCAACCAGTTCCGCTGGGTGCCCAAGCGCGGCGCGATGGAGCGGGCGATTGCCGCCCTGCAGCCCAACGTACGCTTCACGCTCGACGACATCATGGAGTTGCCGCCGTTCGTCACGCAGCGCATCGACATCGAGATGGGCCCGCACCAGAAGGCTGTCTACAAGGCGGTCAAGGACGACTGCTACACCCTGCTCAAGGAGGGCTCGATCAGCGCCGCCAATGCCGGTGCCGTCATGGTCAAGCTGCTGCAGGTCAGCCTTGGCTGGGTGTACATGGATGACGGCACCATCAAGCATCTCGACAACCAGCAGCGCAACGAGATGCTGATCAACCTGATCATGGGGGCCGAGGCCAAGGTGCTGGTGTTCGTGCCGTACGTGCACGCCTTGGAGGGGCTGAAGGCGCTGCTCGACAGCCACGAGATCGAGTGCGAATTGGTGAGCGGCGCGACATCGCCCAAGGAACGCGACCGCATCTTCCGCGAGTTCCAGATCGGGCGCAACGACGACCGCCCCGAACTGAAGGCGCTGGTTGCCCATCCGCAGTGCATGAGCCACGGCAACACCTTCACCGAAGCCAACACGATAATCTGGTACGGCCCGATCACCTCCACCGAGATTTACGATCAGGCCAACGCCCGCATCAGGCGCGTCGGCCAGACGCGCAAGCAACTGTTCCTGCACCTACAGGCGACGCCGACCGAGAAGCACATCTACGAACTGCTGACCAGCCACATCAACGTGCAGGATGCGCTGCTGCAGTTGATCGAGGATGAAAGCCGGGCGCAAGCAAAGGAGGATGGCAATGGAGCCAATGGACAATGGCTTGCTGGAGAAGATGATCGACAGCTTCATCAAGCTGCGCGACAAGAAGGAGGAGTTGATCGAGAAGCACAAGGCCGAACTCAAGCAGTACAATGACGCGATGGTCGAGCTTGAGGGCTACCTGCGTGGTCATCTCAAAAGCCAGAAGCTCAACTCAATATCTTGCGGTGCAGGCACAGCCTTCATCCAGAGAACGCGTAGTGCGACGGTCGCGGACACCGCGATCTTCCGTGAGTTCGTGATATCAAATAGCAATTTCGACCTTGCAGACTTTCGCCCGAAGAAGGATGCTGTCGAAGGCTATATCGAAGAGCACAACGGTGAAGGGGTGCCCGGTGTGAACTTCTCGACCCGCGACATCGTACTCGTTCAACGCCGATAAAGGGAGAGGCATATGCCCGAACAGGGTCTCACAATCTTTCGCAATGGTGCGACGCAAGTCTCCAGACTATTCGACAACGCCAACCTGCCGACCACCGGGTTAGACGAAGGCATTCTTGGTGGCTTCGCCCGCGTCGTCTACAAGGGCGGCAAGTGGGGCATCCGTTATCAGGGCAAGTACATTCCCTACGAGATCACCCTGAACAACGGCACGAGGATCGACAGCCCCTTCCTCGACATCGTCATGCTGCGATCGGCCAGCCATTTCAGCAAGGCATGGTACGAGGGAGCCTACGCCGAGGGCCAGATGGGCCCGCCCGATTGCTACTCGTCCAACGGCATCGTGCCGGATGCCGCCAGCGTCAAGCCGCAGTCGCGCACCTGCGCGTCGTGCGAGCACGACAAGTTCGGCTCCAAGATCAACGCCCAGACCGGCGAGGCGATGAAGGGCAAGGCGTGCATGGACATGAAGCGCGTCGCCGTGGTGCCGGTCGGCGACATTGAAAATGTCAGTCTTGGTGGACCGATGATGCTGAGCGTGCCGCCGTCGTCGCTCAAGCAACTGGTGTCCTACCAGAACCAACTGCGCGGCATGTCGGTCAACTACGCTACGGTGTGGACCCGGATATCGTTCGTCAAGAACCTGAGCTTCCCGATGTTCGACTTCGATGCCTTGGCCCCGCTCAACGACGAGCAGGCGGCACAGGTCCTCAAGATGCTGGAGCATCCCCTGATCGACCGCATCTTGGTGGCGCGGGAGGGCGTGGACGAATCGCGTGACATTTCTTCGGCGGCTGCTCCAGCCCAGCCTGCCTTCCCTGCCAAGCCTGTGGTTACTTCAAGAGAGGAAGTTCCTCCATCAGGTGACCAAGGACAGAATAAAAACCAAGAAAATTCGACGGGTACACCCTCCGAAGTACCGCCCGGGGTAGACCCCGCGCAATGGGCGCAGTTTCTAGCCATGCAAAACGCCCCACAGCGTCAACCGCGGCGTGGTCGGCCTCCCAGTGCCAGCGGAATTAGAACCCCTGTAGTGAGCCCGCAGCCCACTGACAGCGCGGTCGTGACCAAGAAGCAACAAGCTGCAGCGGCAACGCAACCTGATCAACCGGCCACCCCGGCAGCCCCAGCCGCCCCGGGCGCGGCGATCTCCAAGCTGATGGACACGATCGGCAAGATGGTTTGAACCAATAAATGAGCGGAGGCTCATGATATTCTGCCAGCAGAATACCATGGGCCCACCCGCTGGCGGGGGGAACCAATGGACGAGATCGGCACGTTCTTGGCCCGGGCGGTGCCGTGGCCAACCGAGAGCACGCCGGGATATGTCAACATCCACTACCCGTGGGTGCCGCCTGACCTGAAGCCGGGCGAGAAGCCACCCATGCCGGGCCGGGCATTCACCGATCTTGCTGCCGCCAAGCGCTACGTCGATAGCCGGAAGCACCACAGCGACCTGTACTTGTGCATGAGCCTGCAGTCCGAGATCAAAGGGCAGGACAAACGGGGCTTGAGGGCCCGGCGGCGGCAGAAAAACGTAGTGCTGATCCAGAGTTTGTATATCGACGTCGATATCAAGGATGGGTTTTTCTACAGCACGCAGCATGCCGCCGAGGAGTGCGAGAGGTGGCGGGTGAGCGTCGGCTTGCCGGATTGGAGCATGCTCGTGCTGACCGGCAGCGGCGGGTTCCACGCCTACATCACATTTAATACACCCGTTTCACGTGAAATATGGCAGCCGCTGGCCGACGCACTGGCCAATGCCGCCATGACATTTAAGCCGCTGCCGCTTGACGGCAAGGAAAGGCTGCTTGATCTCGGCGTAACCGTTGATCCGACGCGCATTTTGCGCATTCCCGGCACGCTAAATTTCAAGCACGCGCCGCCCAAGCCTGCCTCGCTGGCGCACGTCGGCGAGAGCTACGATGTGGCGGTGATCGAACGGGCGTTGGAGCGGTTCAAAGGGAAACGATCTTCCAACCGATCGACGGCGCGGCGCACGTTTAAAACATCATCCGTGTTCAAAGGCATGGCCGAACCGCCGCCGCTCGACGAGGGCATCACGTCTCCGATCCCCGTGCTGGAAAATGTCATGGAGGTCTGTCCGTGGATCAGGCGAGTGGCCGAGACCGGCGGCTCCGAGTGTAGCGAGCCCGAATGGCGCAACAGCTTGGTGATGGCGTGGTTCTGTCAGAACGGACGCGAGGTCGCGCATTATCTAAGCTCAGCCCATCCCGGCTACACGGTCGAAGCGACTGACCAGAAGTTCGATCGTGTTGCTGAAAGTCATATGGGCAATAAGAACTTGGGCTGGCCACAATGCCAGACGATGTGGCTGCAGGCCAAGGAGTGCAAGACCTGTCCCCATCTAGCGGAAGAGAAGTCGCCTTTCAACTTCGTAACTCTTCAGTCGTCGCCGCCGCCAGCACAAGACGACGTTCCCCGTACGGGGAACGGTGCCGAACAACCACTGTCGCTACCGCGTGGCTACACCTATGCCCCTGATGGGCACATTCTTCGACGCGACAGCCAAGGCAAGTCGCAGCGGGTAACCGATTATCTGATACGAAACATCCGCCCCTATGCTGAGCGCGACGACGGCAGTGGGAACTGGTCTGTTTCGTTCGACGTCGACCTCGATGCGAAGCGATCGAAAACGATCTCTATTCCTTACGAAGCAGGCGGTAAAAAATTAACCGAGTACCTGCTGACGCAAGGGATGTGGCTCAACGAACGTGGTGGCAGAAATGTGAGGGAACTCATGGCTTCATTCGTTGAACAACTGCACGCACGCAAGATCGCGTCAGCCGAATCAGAACCGTACGGCTGGTCAGTGATCGATGGCAAGCGCACTGGCGTGGTGTGCTTCGACCGGCGGTTCAATTGCAGCGGCGTGCAGAGCATTGCTTCCAGCGATATTGAAGTGTCGAAGAAATACCGGCCGACTGGCTCGCTCGACATCTGGAAATACAATGCCAAGCTGATCACTCAGCAGAAGCGGCCCGATCTCGACATCATCATTGCTGCTGCCTTCGGCGGCATTCTCGTGCCGATGACCGGCATCGACGGCGTGGTGTTGGCGGCGTTCTCACCCGAGAGCGGACTGGGCAAGAGCCATTGCATGCGCATCGGTCAAGGCGTGTGGGCACAACCTGTAACAGCAATGGCAAGTGTGAGCGACACCGCCAACTTCGTCATTAAGAAGCTGGGTGTGCTGCGCAACATCCCGTTCTTTTTCGACGAGGTGAAGCTCGCGACCGACATGGACACGGTCGTCGGCATGATCTTCTCGATGACGCAGGGCAAGACCAAGGGACGACTGTCGGCCAACCTTGAGACCCGCGAGGTGCTTGAGTTCAGCACGCTGCTTGCCGTTGCCTCCAACGACTCGCTGACCGACTACATCAACGAGCACATCAAGACATCGACGGCGGGGCTCAACCGCATCTATGAAATCCCGGTGCAGCCCAACACCAGTAAGACGGGACTGATCTCCAAGACCGATGCGCAGAAATCGATGGGCCAATTGCGTGACAACTATGGCCATGCCGGACTGGTGTACTGCGAGTTCCTCGGCAAGAACATCGACGCTGTCGAGAACATGGTGACGGCCACCAGCACAGCATTGGAGGAGATGGTCAAGGCGACCAATGACGAGCGGTTCTGGCTCGCCACCATGGCCGTGTGCTACGTCGGGGCGCACCTTGCCAACCGGCTGAAGTTGGTCGAGATCGATGAGGCTGTGCTGCTGGAATATATGGTCCAGAACTTCTACCGGCTGCGCGCCTTGGCGGCAGGGTCTTACGTCGACATCACCAAGGCTCAGTCATGCGAGCGCTACGTGCAGGACTACGTCAACGCCAATCATCGCCGGTTCCTGATCACCGACAAGGTGCCATCAGGGCCCGGGCGAGTGGCGGTCGGCAAGATCAATGCGCTGGGTAACACGCTTGAGTTCAAGGATGGCGTGCGCGTACGCTATGCCTACGAGGACAAGCTGCTGCGCTGGTCGTCTTCCGACTTCCGCGAATGGCTGCGCAAGGAGCGCCGGGTCGGGCCCAGCCAGATCGTCGAAGCGCTCAAGCGGACGATGGGTGTCACTATCGAGAAGATGAACCTCGGCGCGCCCTTGATACCCGGTTCGCGCGAAGAAGTGTTCCAGCTTGACACGGCTGATCGTCCCGGTTTCATCAACCTCAACGACATACTTGACGAAGGGGAGAGCGACGATGTGGCATCTACTGCATGAGGCCAAAGGCTACACGATCAAGCATTCCGGCCGCGATGAAGAACTGCGCTGCAATTCGTTGCAAATGGCCATGGACTTGATCGACATGCTCAACTCATCTTCGTCTTATGGTAACCCTTCATCCCAAAGACGATCTTCGACGCCCGGTTCACGTGAGGCGATTCAATCCGCCAGTTCATCTCCGAGTTCGATCCGCCTGCTTGGAGTGGGTGAATATGATCGACATCTTTACCGCGCAAGGCGGCCTCGCCGTACTTCTTCACCATCCAGTAGCGAGCCTTAGAGCGGGCGCGCTGCTTGGCGTTGTCGTGCTTGGCATACTCGCGATCGTACGCCGAGTAGTGATGGACCCAACCTTCGCTCATTTGATCAATCCGTTGTACGTGCCTTGCGGCGTGATGGTCAGCACCTGATGGCGCGGTGTCGTGCTGGGCGGGATAGCGATGCCGACATGCACCCATACGCCACTGGGTCGCTCGTAGATTAGCTGGTCGATCCTGAGCGGCTGAAGGTTCTTCTGCAGCAGCAGGCAGACATCGTAGGCGCTGCCGTAGCCTGCGATGGTGAAGTCGGCGGCGCAGCCATACATGTGCGCGCTGTTGGAGGCCCCGCCGATGGCGGCATTGAGTTGCGGGCTGCGATAGCCCGACGAGATGTTGACCGGGTTGTTGCCGCACAGCGTGCGGATGCCCTCCAAGGTGTGGCTGCACAGCGCCTTCAACTGGGCGGTCTGATCGGCTCCCGGCGTATTGTTGATGCCCTGTTGGATCGCCGTTGCCGAATAGGTCATCTCCTGCAAGGTGAAGTGCGGGCTGAGGTTTTCGGGCGGCAGCGGAGGCGGCACCGGGATGGTGACGATGCGGTCGAGGATCGCCTTGGCGATCTCGCCCTCGACGATCTGCTGCTCCAGAAATTTAACGATCTGACTCTGGTCTATCATCGTTCTTCCTTCCGCGTACGAACCCGCCGATGAACATCATGGTCGCTGCCATCGCCGCTGCCATCATCTCGGCAAGCCGTCCCGACTTATCGCATTCGAATGATCCCTGTGCCGGGTCGAACCAGATGATGCAGCCAACGTAGCCCAACAAGATGACCAGCCCATGCAGCGCAATCACCAAAGCGATCAGATAAAAACCCGCCTTGAACGGATCGAACTTCATTTGCCCGGCAGGCAGCGGTCGAGAATCATTCTGAGATGCTCGGCGTGCGTTGCCTCGGCGCTGATCAGGTACCAAGCGCCTGCGCCGACGAACAGCACATTAAGCAGCAGCACGCTGATGATCAGCGGGTTGGTTCTCAGTGCCTGAAGCGCCGCCGTGATGGCGGTTGGGGCTGGAGGATCATCGGCCACGGGGAGTTTTCCCTTCGATCAGTTGGAGGATGTAGTCGCACGGCTCTTTCACCGAGACAAACTTGCCGTCTGCCATGGTGATGACGCAGCGTGCGCCGGTAACGACCATCTGGTTGGGACCTTTGTCCTGAGCTTCGCGTGTCGGGTACATCTTGGTGATGAATTGCGGATTGATATGCAGCTTGGCTCCATCGGGCGCTGTCACACTGATCATGAGGGTTGCGGCAAGGACAATGTTCTTGTTGCGCGTCAGCAGATCAGGCGGCGGCACCGTCACATCGTCAGCGCAAGCGGCCAATAGAAGGATGCTAACTGCGGCGCTCAGAATTTCTTGCAACTGAGCACCTTACCTCCGGTGCTATAGCAGTGTTGCCCGACCTTGCCGCCTCTGTTGTAGGCCGTCGAGCCTTCGCGCGGACCGGGCGGCGCGATGAGTTCGTTCTGCTCTCGCAGGCGTCGATCGAGATCGCTGGTATCGGGGGTCGCTGCACGCCGCATGGCGGCCTCGCGGCCGACTCGCTCCCAGTATCCGGCCGACAACTGCCCAAGTTCTCTCCGAGTAGCAGGGTCGATGGTAGCTGGTGTCGATTTAGTCTCAGCCATCACATGCTCCTGCTGCTGATGACTTTGCCACCCTTGCACATGCCCGGGCAGGTGCTGGACCCAGCCTTCACCTTGCCGCCTTTGTTATACCAGAAGCCACCCGCCTTGCCGCCCCGCATGCCGAGGCCGCCGGGGCTGATCGGCACGGCAGCACTCGATCCTGATGGTGGTGGCGCAGGCGTGCTCGATGGCGTGTTGTAACTATCGAGCACGCTGCGATTGATCTGGTTGACTTGATCCCAATCGATGCCTTCCGGCTCGACGCGTGGTCGCTTGGCCATCACACATCCCTCTTGCTGATCACCTTGCCGCCCTTGCAGTAGTTGTAGCCGCTCACGCCTCCTTCGGTACTTAGATTAGCACTGCCGCCACCATAGCTGGTGCTGCCGGTGCTGATCTCGCCGCGTTTCTTAACGTGGCCGATCACGCGTCCGCTCGTGTCGAGGACATCACCGGACGGGTCTTCGTTCTCTTCGCCGCCTCCGCCGCCGCCAACTAGGCCACCGGCCTGATACGATTTCTTGCGTGGCAACTTACCCTCCTTCTGCAACGCTGATGTTGCGATCGCCCACGTCGAACTCTCGCTGAGGTTCGGATTGCCGCGAGCGATGGCCTTGCGCCGGTCTTCTAATATTTTGGGCATTGATCCTCCATATCTCGCATTGATACACCGGGTTGATCACTCCCCAAACGCGTGCGCATCGATTGGTATCGGAGCGGAAATGGAAGCAGTTGCTGCAGGTCTTGGTCTTGCGCCACAGCCACCGGTAGTCCACGTCCACCTTGTGCATCATGCTGGTGCCGGTGGTGGCGCTAATGAGAAACAGATCACCTTGTCGACATCGATCCACCACCTCACACCCTTGTCGTCGGTAAAATCGCAAACGTTGGCCTCGCGATGGTACGTCCAGTTGCCCAGCAATGTCTGGCCATTGACCAGCAGTATCTGGCCATAGGTCTGACCGACCGGCAGTATCATCGACGTCGTTGCCGCTCCTGCTGCTTGCTCTCTCAGCAACAATTCAATGGCAGCGAGTTGTGCGTTCGTCACCGCTTGTGCTCCATCGCCGCGTTGCGGAAGCCGCCCTCCACGTACGGCGGGATGCTGTCCTTCGCTGTCGCTTTGGTCGCGGCCCCTTGGTTGGCGTTGGTCTTGCCACCGGCATCGGACGTGCGCGGCCCGTTGCCGGTGCCGCCGATCAGGCCGGTGTACCGGTCGACGGCACCGGGGTCTTGCATCGGCTTGTCGCTGATCTCCTTCGACCCCTTGTGGATGTCGGGGTCGGCCTTGCCGAACCTCTGTCCAGCCATCACTTCCTCCGTATCTTGCCGCCGCGCCGCAGCCCTTGCGCCATCTCCTGCTGCTCGACGCCATACGGCTCGCCTTCACTCTTGGCTTCGCGAGCGATCTTGGCGGTCTGCGGCACCGGCGGTGCCTTCTTCTTTGCCATGAACGGTGGCAGCTTGCCCTTGGCCATTGTCATCCTCCAATGTTGTAGACATCACGATCGGGTAGGAACGCACGCGTACGCCGGTTGACCGGCATGCCCATGTACTCGCCGGGCTGGCCAGCCCGCACCTCGCGGCGGTGCCGGGCCGCTTCGAGTTGATGAACACCAATCTTAAGCTCAGACGGCAGGTCAGGATTGAACTCCTGCGTGACGTACTGGATGATCCGTCCGCGTTCGGCTGGACTATCGGCCATGGCGTAGGCCGTCAGCAGGCTGTTCTTCTGGTCGTTGTAGCGCTTCTGCTTGATCTGGAACTCCTGACGGAACTCACCCGCCTCCTGCTGGCGTGCCGACCGGATGCCCAGCGCGGCAAGGACCGTTTCGGCCGTCGTCGGATCGTAGCCCAGTGGCGCACCGCCCTTGGTCTCGGACTTGCGTCCGCCGATCGCTTGGCTGTAGGCGCGATAGATATCACCCACTGCCTTGATCGGGATCGCCTTCTCGACGAACTCGCCATAGTCCCGGTCGGCAGCGGTGTCGAAGCCTTGGCTGGAGTTGATCGCGCCACGGATGCCAGCCCGCACACCCTCGGCGATGTCGAACCCCATGCCGCCGGGCGAGCCCAGCGCGAACCGGCCTGCCGCCTCAAACCAACTGGCGGGTGTGTCGCCGATGCTGCCGGGCGACAGGAACAGGCTGTCGTAGCCCATGCGCGTGCCGATGCCGAGACCGAGATTGCGCAACACGCCGCGCGTCAATGTCATGCCAAGCTCTGGCCCCAGCACGTCGGCAGCGCCGTTGCGGGCGGCAATCTCGACGTCGTCCCAGTTCCAATTGATGAGGCCAGCAAACTTGAGCGCGTTGACTGTCGCCCGCAATGGCTCGGTCGGCAGCCCCAGCATGCCGCTGACGGCGACCTGCGAGGCGGTCCAGTACATCAATTGCTTGAGCGCCACGGCGCGATCTTCAGGGCTGACATTCTCCTTGCGGCCGAACACCGTCGCAAACAGGCGGAGGTAGTTCGACGCGATGCGATGGCCATAGCGCTTGAACTGCAAGGCAGGCTTGAGCCATGGATGGCGGAACATCTCAGCCGACGCGTGCGCGGCGTAGTTGCCGTTGACGTCATGCATCATGTCCTTGGCGTGCGCCAGCGCCGCCTCGTGGCTCATGCCTCGCTGGATGGCGAGACGGTACGAGGCGATGGCGGTGACTGCCCGGTTGACGTTCTCGACTTGGTTGTTGACCTGCCGGAAGGCAGTGTCGGTATGGTCGGTAACCCGACCTAACCAAGTGGCACCGGGATTGAACATCTGCTCTAGTTCCATCCCGGCATTGCGATCGAAGTAGCCATGCTCGTCGACATAGTCGAACAGCTTGTTGAGGGCGGCCTCGTCGTGCTGGCCTTTGATCGCGTCGCGCAGCAGCAGGAGGTTGTCGTGGGGATTGAACTCCTTGCCGGTCCACGCGCCCTTGATCACGTTCTTGAAGTCGGTGCCGCCGCGCCACCACAGCTTGCCCGCACCGACCGCCGCATAGGCGCGCATCAGTTCGCGGTTGGCGTTGATGAAGCCGTGCTTGCCCGCCAGTAACGGCATGCCCAGCACCCACGGCTCCGACGCGTTGAGCAGCAGGAAGCTCGGACTCATCAGCCGATCGATGTAGGAGACCTGCAGGGCGCGGGCGAGCCCCTTCTTCCACATCGGTGACGTTTCCGTCTCGGGCTGCTGGGTCAGCGTGCGGTGGATTTGCTGCTGTATCTGAGCGCGCACCGTGCCGTAGCGGCCGGTCGGGTCGCCCGGCGACGCTCCCGCCTTGTGCTGCTCGACGTAGTCGTCCATGCGCTTGAGCGCAGCATGGACCTCGGCGGCATGCTGGTTATGGGCCAAGGTGAACGCCGTGTTGCGGCCATACTCCACGAAGTTCTTGATCAGGTCCTTGTCGGCCCCCAGCGCGTAGCGGCGCGGCAGGTAGGTGGCGCGGGCCGACGTCGACATGACGTGGCGCAGCGTCGACTCGTCGAAGTCACGTTTCAGTTGCGCCTTCTCGACGTCGCTCAACATCTCCCAGCCGGGCGAGTTCTGCAGGCCACGCATCACGGCGGCCTGCGCCCGGCGCGCCTGCATGTCGGGGACGTAGGTCTTCTCGCGATCCCTCACCGGCTCGGTATGGGTCAACTCCATATCGTCAGGGTTATAGGCATTGCGCAGATCGGCATGGCGCTGCGCCGCCTTGAACTTGCTGGTGTGGAATTCGAGCAGCAGGGGATTGAACTCGGCGCGGTATTTGACGATGACGCTGCCATCGTGCTTGACCTTAGGTGCACGCACCGCCTTGCCGTCCTCCATCTTGATGCCGCCAGTCGTCGGGTCCTTCTCATAGGCAACCTCCCGAACGCGCAGAAGCTTGAGGTCCTTGGTCTTGTCGTTGCCGGTCACGCGGTTGATGAACTGGTCGCGCGCCGCTTCGTTGTCGAACTCCCAGTCGCCCCGCACGACCTCGCGTGCGTTGGGATCGACCGCCCTTGCATACTGGCCCAGCTTGTAGATGCCCTCGACCACCCACTTGCCGCGCCGCATCATCGGGTACCAGACGCCGGGCAGCTTGCGGAACTGCGGCACGCTGCGCACCTCGTTGACCCACTTGGTGAACGGCGACTTCTCCTCGTCATAGCCCTTGATGTTCCTGAGCGCGGCCTCTTCGGCAGATGACAACGGCTCCTGCATGATGTGCTTCTTGAGCGCCTCGACCTGAGCCCGGTCGTTGCTGGGCACGTATTGCTTGAGCTTGATCAACTTCTCGATCTGGGAATGCAGGCTTTCACTGTGCCGCTTGCGCGTGAAGTCGAGCAGTTCGTTGCGCATCGCCTTCTGGTCGGGCGACAGGGCGTTCCACAGGCGCTGTAGCTCGGCATGCTGCGCACGCATCTGTGAATGGCCGACCGATGTCGGGCTGACCCATTTGTTCTCCGGGCTGCTGAGCGGATCGGCACCGCTCAAGCCTGCGCGGTTCTCGGCATCGATGTAGTCGACGAACTGCCGCCAGCGTTCGGCGGGCATGCGCGACTGCACCGCCAGCCGGGACAGCATCTCGTGGGTCTTGGACGCCTCGATGATGTGGCGCGCCGTGGCATACACCTTGTTGACGATGCCTTCGAACGGCGCGACGACCTCGCGGAACCCCGGCTCGGCGCGGCGGCCCAACTGGTTGATGTCGTGCCAGCGCATGCCGATACCGCTCAGGCCGCCGCGCTGCTGCCAGTAGTATTTGGCCCGCTCGATGCCCTCCTTGGCGATGTTGCCCGCATCCTCCATGGTGAAGGGATGCACCTCGGCCTTGGCTTCCGGCCGCACCCGGCCCAGTGGCTCGATCGAATGGAACAGGTCGAGCGAATGGATGATGGCGTCGTTCAACAGCTTGTTTCTGTTGGTCTGCATGAACAGCTTCATGAAGCCGTCGCGGATGACGCGCAGCGTCTGCTCAAGGAACGACTGGCGCTCCCCGGTGCGCAGGTCACGCCGCAGTTCCGGCGACGTTTCGATGCTGCGCAGCGCCGCCATCAGGCTGCCGTCGTCGTTGAACAGTTCAGAGATGAACTCGTGAACGTTCTTCAGCGACTGTATGCGGTCGCCAAGGATTTCCCGCACCCGGTTGGGGGCCCACGTGGTTCCGACCGACTCATAGTAAGCCTTGTTCAACTCCTGCCGGATGCGATCGAGCTTGGCCGTGATCTCGGGGAACCGCTCGCCTGCCGCCACGGTGAGCGGATGCATGAACTCGTGGCCAAGGATGTAAGCGCGGTTCTCGCCGTTGGCGGTGATGTTGTCGGTGAAGATGCGATGGCTGGCTTGGTCGTAGAACGCCGGATGGTCGCCCTCCAGCCCGCGCCGTTCCTTGACAAGCTGGAACTGCTCGGGCGTCAGCACGACGACATCGACGTCGCCCGACACCTTGTCGACGATGTCGAAGAAGTGGTTGAGCAGCCGCGCCCGTGGCGACGTGTCGGTCGGGTCAGGGCGGATGCTGCGCTCGCCGGTCAGGAAGTCGCTGATCCGGTGCACGGTGGCACCGCGCGGTAGGGGCGGCGGCTTAGGCGGCCGGGGCACGGCGCGCTGTGGCATCCACGGCTTGCCCTCGCGCTCGGCGATGGCACGCTGCTCGGCCATCGCCTTCTCGCGCTGCATCTCGCGCTCGCCCTTGCCGAACAGGCCTCGGGCAGCCCCCTGCTCCTCGTACTTCGGCAGGAAGTCGCGCTCCTCGGGCGTGCGCTCGCGGATTTGCGTCACCGGCTTGGCCCGCAGGTCGGCCGCCGGATCGAGCACGTCGCCCGTGCGGTAGTCCCAGTTGATCGCTTCCGGGTCGAGTTGCTCGTAGGCTTGCCGGGTCTTGTCCTGCAGCAGCGCGATCTCTTCGTCGATCATGCGCGTCAGCCGGTCCAGCGTCTCGTACTTGATCGGCAGGCCCTCCAACGGCATCGCGGCCGTGCGCAGGTAATAGCGCAAGGTCTGGATCACTGGCTTAAGCTCGCCGATGCCGACACGCTGCGGGATGTAGCTGCGCGCCTGCATCAACTCCTCGATGCGGGCATTGTTGGCATGCACCTGCTGATCGGCCTCCTCACGCGTCAGCTTGGGGCCCGCCGCGGCCTTCTCGATCTCCCTGATGCTGCCGTCGATCTGCTCCTGCGTGCGGCCGTCACGGGCGATCAGCGAGCGCTTGAAGGCTTCGTCGTTCTGCCGCTTCTGCTCACGCGAGAGTTGGACTTCATCCTCTTCGGGCAGCCGTCCCTTGGGGCCGAACCGAGCGGCGTAGAAATCAAGCAGCCGCTTGCGCAGTTCCTCGTTGATGTCCGGTTTGTCCATGTACTCGGCAATGGCTTCGCTGAACTCGGCGATGCTGCGGCCGGACCGGGTCTGCATGTCCTCCATGGCGTCGCGTATCTCGGCCAGCTTGTCGAGCCGCTTGCGCGCCCGGTCGACTGCCGCCCTGTCGACCTTCAGCGACTCGGCCCGTTCATAAATCTCCCGGCCGCGCTTGGTCTGGTTGCCACCGGCCGCTTCGGCCTGCCGATAGAGTTCCTGCCGCATGGCATCCTGACGTTCGTACTCGTCGATGATGCCCTGCTGCTTGATCGTGTCGGCCGCCACATCCTCGTACAGGATGCTCTCGCCATGCTTGTTGAGCGCAACCACCTCGTCGAGCTTACCGGCTTGGATCAGACGCTCGCGCATCCACGCATCGAGCAACCGGTTGCGCAGCAGCCGTTGCGGCTCCATGCCGCGCCCGCTGGCAACCCGGTCACGCAGGTTCAACAGCATGCCGACGCGCTGGTTGTAGTCGCTCAGCACGTCGTACCACGGATTGACGCCGCTGACCCTGCTGCCGATCCTGAAGGAGACTTGCGGCCGACGCGGGCCGCCCGGCGGATAGAGTTCAAGCTCCAGCTTGCGCAAGGCGATGTTGCCCTCGGCCACCCGATGCATCATCAGGCCAATCAGGCGATCGGCTGCCTCGACCAGCTTGTCCTTGTCGACGCCGTCGAGCGGCAACTCGTGAGCTTCGCCGACCGGCAATGCCTCTTCGGCGGTGCCGCGCAGGCGCACACGACCGGCAGGCGTGATCAGGTCGTTGAGATACTGGCCCAGACTGATGCGCTCGGCCGCCATGCCGGGAGCGCGTTCGATCAGTCTCGGTTCTTCTTTCTTGCCAACCTTCCGCTCGATCGGCTTGTCGGCGTCGAAGAAGTCCACTGGGATGCTGTCGGCATGCATCTCGGGGTCTTCCAGCACCGCCTTGAGCACGACCTCGCGGGCATCCTGATCGGGCTTGGTGCGGCCTTCCTTGCGGGCGCGCTCCTTGGCCAGCTTGGCGGCAGCCCGGGTCGCCCGCTGGACCTCGGGGCTGCGCGCGATCGAACGCCGTGCCCTGTCTGCGATGATGCGGATGGCTTCTTGGGTGGCGCCGATCTCGTTAGCCATCTGCTGGAGATCGACGATGCGGTGCAGGCGCGCCTCCTCGACCCGCGATCTCTCGACCGACTTCTCCCATTCAGCCTGCCGCTTCTCCTCGGTCGCTGCGATCTCGGCCTTGATTTCGGCTTCGCGTTGCTCGGCGCGCTGCCGTACCCGCTCGGCGATAAGTCTGGCGCGCGGTTCGGGCGGCAACCAACGCGGCTCGCCTTCCTCGGGCCAGATGCCGCGCATCTGCCCCTTGGTGCGCTGTGCGTACTCCATGGTGGTCGTCGGCTCGAAGCCATACTGCACCGGGCCCCTCTCGCCCACGACCCTGCGCCGCAGCCTACCGGTCGCCTTGCGCAGTTCCTCCATCTCAGGTGTGCGCTCGGCACGCGCCTTGGCCTGTTCAAGGCGGCGCGCGACTTCGACAGCCGTGCGCAGCCTGCCGGGCATGCGCGCGACAAGACCGACTGCTCGTTGGGCTCTGAGGGTGCCGGGTTGGAACCTACCCTCACGGGTAAGTCCCAACGTTGCAGCGAGACGCTTAGCCCGTCTTCCAGCAGGAGACGGTTCTACGACAGGTAGCCAGCGCGGACCGACTAGCGGCCTTTCGCCCGGCTCGACTTCCGGCCCGTACTCGCCCGGCGGCTTCGGGATGACTTCCTTGAAGACATCGAAGGCGTGCTCTGCTTCTGCTTCTTGACGGCTCGGTTCTTCGCCACGTGGTTCTCCCTCTGGGGGGCGACGTTCACCCTCCGGTTTGTATTCACCGAGTTCACCCGCCTCCATCTCACGACCGGGGACAGGTTCGTAAGGGCCCTCTTCGTAGCGCCGTTCGGGCTCCTTACCGCGCAGTTCATCAGCGAGTGCGCGTAAGTTCCTTTTTACCACATCGCGTACATCGGCTTCCATGCCTTTAACGGCTTCGCGCCACGATCGTGGCATGCGTGCATAGTTGCCTTTGGTCTTTTCCAGTGCATCTGCCCATTCGGCCCGCTGTGCTGACGTACCCTTGTCCTTTAGCCGTTGAACAGTGTCGTGCTCCTTGGGCGTGAAGCCGCTCGGCTCGGGCGGCACCTCGCGAATGCCGCGGCGGAACTCGGCGATGACGGCACGGGGATGATCACGCAGCAGGCGCTCGACACGCTCGTCGTACTTCAGCCCGGCGATGCGGCTGAGCGATGCCGTCTCGCCGCGCTCGTGCATGCGCTCCAGCATCTGGGCGATGCGGACCCGCTGGGCAGGCGGCACGTCGCGTATCGTCTTGCGGATCGCCGCGCGATCGGGATACGGCAACTCTGCTTCGACCGGCTCGCCCCTAACCTCACCAGCGCGTCGCCGCCCGCCTGCCAATTCGAGCTTCGCTTCGGCCGCCGCCTCGTGCCGCGCCTTGACCTCGGCGGCGCGTTGCTTGGCCGCTTCGGCCTCGGCTTCCTCACGCGCCTTGGCTTCGCGTTCTGGCACTTCAACTGGTGCAGCCCGCTCGATCGGCAGTTCACGAACCGGCGGCCGGGCTGCGGGTTCACGTCCGGGCTCGACGAGATGGCCATAGTCATAGCCACCGCGCACCTCGCGAGGATGGATGTCCTCGCCGGTGATCAGCATCTCGCGCGCGGGTGCAGGCGGCGGGCCATACTGTACTTCAGCCTGAGGCCCGTACTCGCCATACGCCTGTCGTGCTTGTTCACGCGCCATCCTGCGGCTCGGCGTGCCGCGCGGCGTATAGCCTTCCACCGGAGCGACCTCGGCAGGCTCCATCGGCACGCCACCCATGACGGGTGGCCGCGCGCCATACTCGGCACCGTACTCGCTGGGATGGATGTCGGTCTCCCACATCGGGCGTGGCGGACGTGGCGGAGGCGGTCCACCTCCACCGCCGCCTCCGCCACGGGGCGGGGGACCGCCTCTCGGCGGTGGAGGTGTCGGCGGCGACGGAGGTGGAGCACCTGCAGGTCGGCCGCCGGGCGGGATTTCTTCGCCGTACTCGGAAGGCGTCGGCGGATAGATGTCGCCCTCGACCATCGGGCCGCGAGCCGGTGGCTCGGGCCAACCGCCACGGGGCCGCGATGGATAGGGCACCTCGGGTGGCGCATAGCCGCCCGGTGGCGGCAGCACGCGAGGCTCATGGATGACGCCGCTGCCCAGTGCCGAATATTCAGTTGCGCCAATGTCCTCTGGTACTATCCCCGGTACTGGACCATATCGTGGCGCGCCCGGGCCGAGATGACTCGGATAGAGCGGTGTCTTCGGCCCGGACTCGCCATACTCGCTCGCACCGATATCGCCGGGCGTCATCTCCTCCGCGCCGCCGGTCGCAATCGGTCGCGGCGTTCTCGACGGCTGGCCATAACCCTGCGCCTGCATGCGCGCTGTCGTCACCGTGTCGGTGCCGATCGGCGGCGCGGTCGTGCGGCGATGCGTCAGCGCACCGACTGCGCCAAACGTTAGGCCCTGCTTGACCGCCTCTTCCTTGACCGCTCCGTAATCAATATTGGGCCGCAGCCCCATGGCGACGTCGGTCGCTTGCGACGTGTAGGCACCGCCACCGCCCATCGCCGCGCCGCCGACACCGCCCTGCAGGCCGCCGATCGCTTTACGTCCCGCCCAGTTGGCGACGCCGGGGCCTTGATTGACGTTCGCCAGAATGCGGTCGGTGATGTTGCCCGCCTGCGTGCGCATGAACCCCTTGGTCATCATGCCAAGGGCACCGCCACCGATGATGTTGCCGATCACGGCAGGAGCAACGTTCTCCCACGTCTCCAGCTTAGAGAGGTCGGTGCCCTTGGTGTACAGGTTCTCTCTCAACTCCTCGTCACTCTGACCCGGATACTCGCGCAATTGGTCAAGTTGTTCTTTCGGCAGGTTCATCACCCGCTCGCGCGCCTGCACGCGCTGGCCACCCAGCGCCAGCGCACCGAACGCAAACGGCGCGGCGGGACCGGTTGCCGCCAACGGTGCATACGGCACGATGCCAGTGGCCACGTCGGTGATGTCGTCGATCGTCGTCTTAGCTTCGGGATGCTGGGTGCGATACTGACCGGCGGCTGTCTTGCCGCGCTCTATCCATTCACTGGCCCTTGCCAGTTCATCCATGTCACGGCGCGCTTGCGTCTGCTGCGGACCGGGGACCGTCGCCGCTTCGCGCAAGCCGCCGATGTCGCGCACCACGCCCAAGCCACCCTTGGTGACGTCGAGGGCAACGTCACGCAGGTAGCCACCGATACCCTCGCGCCTCGGAGCCGGGGTCTCCGGCGCGTTGGTCGCCATGCCGAAGCCGGTATAGGCGTCTGGTGTCGGTTCGTTGGCCATTTCAATCTCTCGGGCGAGTTGCTGCCTCTACGACAGGGCCGACAATAGGGAGCATCGGTGCGACCGTGCGCAAGGCAGCACCGGCGGTCGACCAACTCGGCGTCCACGAACTCTTCTTGTCCTTGTTCTGTTCGTAGTTCTTCCAGTTGTTTTGGTGCTGCGCAACGATCCGGCTGTAGGTCGCCGCATCGACGAGGATGCTGGTCCCGTCGCCGAACCGCAGCAAAGTATTGGGATACGTCGCCGAACCAACGCGCGAAGCGCGTTGACCTTCCGCTATAGGTTGGAACTTGGTCGCCTTGCCGCCCTTCTGCCGGTTCAGTCCGACCGGGTCCGGTATGTCCTTCGACGGTGGCATGATCGACGTCGCCTGCAGGGCAAGCTCATAGGCCTGATCAGGCGTGAGCTTGTGGCTGTTCTGGGCGTAGATTTGCGTCGCGATCGTGTCGATCGTGGCGCTGTCGTTTGGACCTGCATAACGCAACGGCGAAGCATTCACTCGTCCAGCCACATCGCCGGTCGGGTTGGTCTTGGCTTCCTTGGCCATGGCCTCGCGCTGCTCCTTGTAGCCCGCCTTCAAGTTCGCGTTGTCGGTCGGCGTGATGCGGATCGGCTTGGTCTCTTCCCGGTCCGCCTTTTCCTCAGCTTGGAACTTGGCAATCGCCGTCTTCCTATCGGCCTCCACCTGCTTGATCAGATCGTCGAATTCTTTCCGCTTGGCCGTGATCAGGTTGGTCACCGAACTCGGCAGGTTGTTCGACTTGCGGCTGATCAGGCCGCGCCGGGCCGCACTCTCGACGATCGCATCCCCAATTCGTTTTCTGCCATCTTCAAGCTCAGCGATCCGGTCGTCGTACGCCTTGATATTGGGTGGCGGCGCTGCCGTCTCGCTATGCCGTTGCGGCAACGGCGCATAAGGGTCTTTGTCCCAGTGCTTCTGCTGCTGGTCGTCGCTGGCGGCTTTGGCCTTCTGCTCTGGCGTTTGCGGCTCGGGTGCTTTCTGTGTCGGTGGCTTCTGTTCGCCGCCGCCCTGCTCGGGCATCGGAGCACGCTGCTCCCCGCCGCCGGGTCGCTGGGTTGTCGGTGGCGGCGGTGGAGCAGCGGCCCCCGCAGTCGGCGTCGGCCCGGCGGGGGGCGTCGACGGCGCTGCTGGTGGCGTAGTCGGAGCGGTAATCTGGATAGCCTGCGTCGGACCGAATTCATCACTCGGCGGGGCTAGCGTGGCCGCTAGAGGGGTGGGCGCGGGTGGAGTGGGCGCAGGGGGCGGCGCTGGCGGCGGCTGCGTAGCGGCCGTTTGCGGGCTCATAGCGGGGGTCGTCGCAGGCGGCGGGTTTGTCGCCTGCGGACTTGGCATGGGAGCCGCCGACCCGGGCGGCGATGGCTGTGGTGTCGCGGCCGGGGGTGAAGCTGCTGGCCCAGCCGGGGCCGCCTGAGGCTGGGCCACTGGCGGAGCGGCGGCGGGCGGGGCTCTACTTGGAGCCTGAGGCGCGTTACTTGGAGCCTGCGGATGGTCGGACCCTACCGGCGCGCCGTTGCTGCTGTGGATGACATCCCACGCCAACTGGCCCGACATCATGCCCAGCGACAGGTTCTGCAACGTGCCGGGCTGCACCGGGATGGTTGCGCCGACCTTGCCGTCCGGCCCGGTGACGACGATCGAGTTGCTCCGTTGGTCGTAATGGGGAGTACCGCTGTCGGGTATCCAGCCGTAGCCCGCCATCAACTGGTTCATCGCGCCGTTGGTGTCGCCCTTCTGCAGGGCCTTCATGGCTTCGGCCCCGTGCTGCTTGGCCTGCTGGTTGCCGAACTGGGTGATCGCAAACGACGCTGCGTCAGCTGCCTTTTGATCACCCTTGGCCATGTGGAAATCGTGCACCGCTTTAGTCGCAGCGATCATCTTCTCGTGCGGCGGCAACTTATTGTCGGGATCGACGATCTTGAACACATTGTCGACATCGACCGGTGTAGCTGCCCCATGACCTTGCGCCAATGCGAGCTTGCCCTCAGGCGTGTCGCCATAAGTCGCCTTGGCATGGTTCGACGCGCCTTGGATGGCGTAGTTGTAATCGTTAGTCGCGCTGTTTGAACTGAGGCCCGCGCCATAGACGTTGGAGCCCTGCGGGTTCATGCCGTAGCCACCCTGCGGCGAGGTGACGGGCGGCGCTGTGCTGATCGCACCATTCCCCGTACGGGGAGCCTCGCGCACCGGAAGGCCGTCCGGCCCCAACCGGCCGACAATCTGACCATTGGCATCGATGATCAAACCCGACCGAGGATCGAGCGGTGCCTTACTCGGATCGAACGCCTTGTCGCGCGGGTCCACCTGTCGTGGCGCGCCACCGCCACCGCCAGCGCCACGAGCGCGTGGCGGCGGACCTTCCGTCCCCGGACCGTACTGTGTCGGCCCCTTGGGCGGCGCTCCCGCTGGCTGATTAGTGTACTGAGGCGGCGGAGCCTCCGTCTGTGGCGGCACGTCGGGCTCGGTAGCCGCTGCCGTACCACCTTGCGGTCTAACTTCACGCCGTTGCGGCGTGATCGTCTTCGGCGGCGCGTCCTTGCCTTCGGCCCAGTCCCACGCCCGCTGGCGATCATCGGTGGTGTATCGCGGATCAGACGGATCGAGCAGATGCGTCGGCTTCTGCCATGGCAGACGATCATCCTCACTGCCGCCCACACCGGGCCCGGCAAGCCCTGCGCCGACACCCAGTTGCGGCGTGCCCTGCGGCGGCACGTCGGGTTCGGTGCCTGCCGCCGCACCGCCGCCGCGTAGCGGTGGCCGTCGCCGCTGCTCATACGAACCACGCGACGGCGCGTCGAAGTCAGCAGGGTTGGGAGGGTTGGTCACGGAGCGCGGCGCGTCAGGACGTGGCGGGAACGGTCCCGGCATCGGGGTGTATTGTCCGCGCCATCCCAGATTGCGCAGACGTGCCGCGTAGCCTTCCGGGTCCTCACCGGGTGCCGGTGGCGGCCGTGTATCGACAGCTGCTGCTGTTTGCTGTGGTTCGTCTGCCCGCCGGGCAACCGCCCGTCGTGCGCGGTCCTGCTCACTGCGGTCACGCACATCGGGCTGGCTGAGATCGGGCGGGCCCGGTGGCCGTTCCCACGACCGTCCCAGCATGGGCGGCGGCACCGAGATGCGCGTCGCGTCATAGCGGGGATCGGCCCGTTCATAATCCTGTATGGGCAGGTCTACCAAGCGGCCCTGATCATCGACATAGCTGACGCCGTCACCAACCGGCAGGTTGTCCCTGACCCGGGGCGTCGGCGTGCCGCCACCCTGCAGATGCACGCGACCGCCACGGCGGTATCCGCCAGCAGAGGGCGGACTGGATGCGTCGTAACGAGACCAATCCGGTGCACCTTGACTGCGCTCTGCCCATTCGCGCATACCCTGTCGACCGCGCCAATAGCCCTCGTAGCGATCACGTATCTCATCACGTCGTGCTTGGTCTTTGGCGCTGACTTCCGCTTTGTAACCAGCGGTGTCGGTGATGCGTCCTCCCTCTTGATATCCCGTTTCGCCAATGTTAGGCGGCGGAGGTGCGGCGATCTCGCCGTAGCCTGAGCCCGGTCCCGTCGTGCCTGCACCGGCGGTGGGCACGCGCGGCGAGATGTTGGTCGGCATGATCGGTGGCGTCACTGGCGGCGACAGCGGTTGCCCTGTTTGCCCGTCTGTCGGTTGTTGATTGCGCGGCCGGTAACGATTGATCCCACCCATGACACCACTCGCGAAGCGACCCATGGGCGACGTGTTGATTGCGCCACCTCTAGCGTAACTGTTGGCGCGCACTCGACCGCCGCGCGCCATGCCGGTGCTGCTATCATTGTCGAACCCGCCACTGGTGTCACCATCGCCCGGCGGCGCGCTCGGCGCTTGAATGTTGTCGCCGCCGCCGGTCGGAGCCGGAGCCGGAGCCGGTGGCTGCGGTGACTGCACACCAAACTCGCCATACAATCCAGCAACGGCGTCGTTAGAACCACCGGCTGCGACAGCACCGCCACGACCAGTTCCCTTTCGCCGCAAGTAATCAGCGTAGGCACCCGACTGCGTGATATACGCATCGTTCCTGCGCCGCTGCTCAGCAAGCTGGTCACGCCGCCAGTCTGCCTGCGCCCGCCAATGCGCCAATTGCGCCGCCGCTTGCTGCTTTTTGAGTTCGCGGTCCTCGGCCTTCTCCCACCAGTTGGTGCCGATGCCGAGACCCTTGATGAAGTAGTCGGTGAAAACCCGGAGCGCCCTGCTCATGTGCGTGCTCCCTCTGACCGGAACATCGGCGGCTCAGCCATGATGGCCTGCGACACAGGCTTCTCTTCGCCCTCCGCCACCGTTTGGGTCTGCGCTTCCTTGTCGGCCTTGTTGATCAGGTTCTGGAAGAACTTCTCACCGTACCAATCGACCGTGCGCTCGGGCACGACGAACTCGCCCTCGCTCACCATGGCGTTCACGTCATCGACGTTCGCGCCGCCGCTGGGCGATGCTTCAGGCGGCACCATATGACCGCCATCCATCGGCGACCCCGTGTCGATCGCGCCGCCCCGGGCATATCGCGGGATGCGACGACCCCTAATCCTGCCGCCTTCGGCGAGCCCACCAAAGATGCTCTTGCCACCTGTGCTGCCGAACGGCCCGCCTGTGTAGCCACTACTGCCACTGCCAAAAGCGGCACTGCCAAGCGCCTTACCTGCCATGCTGCCAACAGCACTCCCCGCCGGACCAAGGAACGATCCGGCAATGCCACCTGCCAGACCAAGCAAAGCGCCCGCACCCGATCCCTGAGACTGAGCCTCTTGGTTGGCCTTGAAGGCGTCGAGACTTGCCCTGTAGTTGCTCAGTTGCTCATTGAAGCTGTTCGCCATCGTCGACCCCCACTGCTGCATGTAGGGGAACGCCGCCGAGTACATGCCCATGCTGGGCGAGTAGAGACCCGACGCGGTTGATGCGGCTGCGTTGGGTGCCTGTGTCTGCAGGCCAAGGGCCTGTGTCTGGATGCCTTGCTGGCTGGTCCCGTATTGCGGCAGGAACTGCTCTTGGCCCAGTGCTTGCGCCGTGACGCCGCGCGCCTCGGTACGCGCCGCCAACCGCCCCGCCTCTCCCGCCGCTGTTGTCGCCAAGGCCCGGTTGGTCGCCGCCATGGTGTCGAGCGCACCGGTCGCCGCCGCGTTGGGCGGAAGGCCACGCGCTTCCATGTCACGAATGGCCGACGCCTTCTGCTGGTCGAGCGCCATCGCCGTGTCGGACGCCTGCTTACCGGCATACAGTTCCTCGGTCTGCGGCAGGTTACCGATCATGCGTTGGGCGTCGGCTGCCTGCGCCTCGTAGAGCGGCGTCGACAGGCGTTGCCACAACTGTGTGGCTTGCTGGCCCCAGCTACCCGCCTGATCAGCAGTCGCACCGGCTTTGTCGGACACTGTCTTAGCAATGCTGGTGATGTCGACGCCGGTCTTCTTGGCCCAGTCCATCAGGTCCTGAGCCCACTGCATGCCTTGACCACCGATCTTGGTCATCTGGGCGATATACGAGGAGTAGTCCGGCACGGTCGGCGTCTGCTGGGTGAACTGCTCGCTACCGCCGCCACCGTTCATGATGTGCTTGTTGACAACCGGGTGCGGTGCCCATGGATCATCGAGGACATGGACGAAGCCGTCATCATGCAGGCGCATGGATCGTCTCCCCGCCCCCGCCATTGACCTTGAGGAAGCGCGTCTTGAGCTTCAGCCAAGGGCACCTGTCGCGGGTCATTGAGAATACCAGCAAATCACCCGAAGGTGTGCCGCCAAGTATGCGATGGTCGGACTGCCAACCTCCCCGCATGATCAGGCGCAGGGATCGTTGGTTCGCCGAATCGCAAGTGCACAGCATGCGGCGCACCCCAAGGTCGTTGAAGCAATAGTCGAACACCGTCCATAGCAACTGGGGACTGCACCAGCGCGAGTCTTTGCCCGCCATGTGGACGTAGCAGATCGCACCGTTGTAGTTGGTGATGATGAAGCCACCGAGGAATTCGCCGTTGACGACACGGACGATGCACCGATCGACATCGACGTCAAAGCCGGTGCGGGCCGCCCGGGCGATCAAGCCAGCTTGGAAGCGGTCCCCTATGACAATCATGTCAGCGTCCCCACCTTCAACCACTTGCCATGGAGCGCGACGTTGAGAGTGAAGTTGGTGCCCAGCGTGCACAGCCAAAGCCTGCCGTCGCGGTCGGCGTCAGGCGTGGTATCCTGCACGTAGATGCCCGCCATGCGCACGCCCACGCTGACACCGACGATCTGGTCCACACTTTCCTTCAAGCGCATGCAGCACTGTTGCAGACTGTTGAGATCAGGTTGCGGGATGGGGATTTGGGCGTAATGGGCGGTCATCAGACTTGCCTCAGTTCATGAGCCGTCTGAGCGCAATGGATGGCGTTCACCACCACCTCGCCTTCTACCTCGAACTGGTAATACTGCGCCTTGAAGCCAGACGGCAGACGAAACATCTGGCCCGACTTCGTCATCGCTTCCTGAAAACGCAGCGGCAGCCCGCTGTCTGCTGCTTGGGCTTGGTCGCCAGCAAACACGCGGAAGTACGATGGCGCGGTCGGCGGCGTGCTTAGGGGCGGCGTCCAGTAGACCTTGGCGGCACCGAGGTTCTGCAGGTAGGGCAGGGTGAAAATCTTGGAGCGCCAGCGATAGCGGGCGTACGGCACGATGATGCGCAGATCGACGAGATAGATCACGCCGTCGCGCAGCACCATCGTCTCGCCGTTGTACTCGTCCTGCATCAGGTTGATGACTTCGGCCGGGGCCGGGTTGAGCACCGTGACGCCCAGCCGTTGATCAGCCAGCGAGATGAACGCGCCGGGCCGCGTGCCGTAATGGCTGACGACTTGGAAGGCCGGTTTGGTTGGCTGGGTGTTGATGTTCTGGAACGTGTCCTCTTGGAACACGCCTGCGATCGGCCCGGAGTAGGCGTAATAGCCTTGAGAGATCATCGTCGCGATGATCGTGTCGAGGTTGAGAATGCCGTACCACTGGTCCTTGAGCATCAACTGTGCGGTAAGGTTCACCGCACCGGCTGGCGTGATGTTGATCAGGCCATTGGGCGAACTGTAAAGCACGCCATTGGGCGTATTGACGATCGAGAGCCGCGACGTGCACGGCTCCAATGGCTGTATCTTGGCAAGGCTCATGGCCGAGGGATGGACGCCCGTCGCCGCGAACGGCTGGCCCTGACACAGGATGATCAGCGACTGGTTATAGACGCCGAGGCCGACGATGTTGCCTTCGACCGCGATGACATAGCTGACCGGCCATGCATGCGGATTGTAAGGCTCGCAGAACCACACCTCGTTGAAGCGCCAGCCCGCCAGCATGCCGTTGGGCATGCCGACGATGCCCTGCAGATCGGCAGGAGGCGGGAACCAAGTGACCGTCTTGAGTTGCTCGTTGTTGACCAACTTGGCGTCGGTCAGCACCGCATGGTCGTCGGTGTAGCTGAGCGTCGCGATCGGTATCTCGGCGACGAAGTAAAACGTCGGGATGCCCTGCGCGCTGACAATGGTGCGATAGATGCGCGTCTTGGTGAGTTGCCGGTTCGCCGTGTCGCCGGTCAGCGGGGCCGTCATGGTGACGGCACATGAGGCGTCACTCTTCATCGACAGTGTGATCGACGGCGGGCTGGGCGGCCCCTCCTCGCCCTGCGCCGTGACCCACGTATAGACATAGGCGACCGTCACGTTAGTCGTGCTGACGCCGCCGGTCGGCGTCACGACCGGTGCCGTCTCGGGCGGCGGCACGCCCAGCTTCAACGGTGTCGGCTGCACGACCCAGTAGGTCGCGTTGGGCGGCGCTTGGTTGGTGTTGCCGAGGATGCAGGTGTAGTTGATGCCGCCTTGCGTCACGCCGTCCTGAATGAGGTACGCCGTCGTGCTGCTCCACGCCCCCTTCGGATTGGGGTTCATCTCCTTGATCATCGTGCCAGTCAGCATTTTGGGATACTGGCCATCGGCCCAATAAAACCGGCCGTCGTCGTCCTGCCCCGGCGTCGGGCTGCGCACGACGCGCACGTTGGCATTCTCGAACTCCACCCAATAGCTGTTGATCATGTAATCGATGCTGGCCGCGCCGATGGGCATGCGGAACCACGACGTCGCCGCCGGGTTTTGCATCGTATGCAAGGGCGTCAAGGTGTGAAGCGGCTCGATACGGCCTGAGAACAGCCACGCATTGACCGCGTCAGTCGCGGCGTTGTCAGGCAACAGACGATCGTCGACCGCCGGTATCTCACCGCCGAACGTCGTGATGGCAATGGGAGGGACCGGCATCGCTCATGTCCTGATGATGAAGTTGACAGCGGCTGTCGGCTGCACCGTCGCGATCGTCCCCGTGGCGTAACCTGCGTTGTTGTAGACGGTCCACGAACCGTGGGTCGACAGGGCTTCGCCGCCCGTGTTGAACCAGCCATCGACGTAGTGGGTGTGAGAGCCATGGGCCACATCGCCGCCGCCGACAATGCCGCCATACAGACTCTGATTGCCGCCATCGGTGGTCATATAGACATGAACCGACTGCGTACCGGTCGTGTAGCCACCTTCAATACTCACGCCGATGGCCATCTGCGGGATGGTCGCTGTCGTACTCTGTGCGCCACCCGTCGCTGCCAAGGCATTGAAGCCAGTCAAGCGGCCTGCCCCGGCGTCGATACCGGCCGCCGTACGCCCGCGCATGTCGGGCACGCAGAAGTGCAGGTTGTCGACCGTGCCAGTGTTCCACGTCGTGCTGATCGCAGCGAACAAGTTAGGATAGTCGGAGCGCAGTACCTGTCGGCCATCGCACAACAGCCAACCTCCCGGCACGGTCGCCCCGGCAAACGGCAGCATGATCCCGGCCGGAAGAACGTTGCTGAACGGCATATCGGTGATCGGTCCCGGCCCCGCGCCTTCGGCGCGGCCGAGAATGACGCCACCCGCCACCGCATCCGTCGTCAGGTTGTGGTCGTCGTTCCAGTTCGACGGCTTGACCAGCGTGACATCGGTGCCATCCGCCTTGGCTGACTGGAACTTGTGCTTGGTGCTCAGCGTCATCAGGACCAGCCTTTCCGCCCCGTCGTGGCGAACGATTGCGGGAACATCCAACGCTGGCCGCCATAGACATTGGCCTTCTGCCCATCAGCCCGCGCCTTGCTGCGCTCGGCGATGTAATTCTGCCGGTTCCACAGCGCGAGCTTCGGGTTGGAGTAGGTCTTAGCAGGCAGGTTCTGTAGCCGCCCCATGATGCCGAACACCAAGCAGTCGCGGTACTTGTCGACGATCCAGTTGGAGGGCGTGTCGATGTCGGGATAGTTCTGGCTCGATCGAACCACCGGTATCTTGGCGACCACGGCGTTCCACGTCGCCGCGGTCGACGGCGAGTAGGAGATCACAATGGTGCCTGGCACCATCATCGAAATGTTGCCCTGCACCCACTTGCGATCAGGGTCCTTCTGCGCCGGGTCGTAGAGCAGCATGAGCCGGTTGGGCTGGCCGTTCACACAAGTGAACTGGTAGATGAGCACGTTCGGCGTGACCGCGATCGGCACCTCTTCGGTCCACAAGTTGGTCTTGTCGGCAAAATCCTTCCACACTTGATAGCTAGCCTGCTGGAACACAGCATCGGTCAGCCCCGGCATGGCGACCTTGACCTCTTTGTAGATGTCCTCCCAAGGAGGGCTGGGCACTGTGGGCATGCTAGCCACCTACCGACAGGATGGATTGCGAGAACGTCTTGAGGAACGCGAACGCACGCTGATCTTGGTTCTGCTCGTCGTCACGCGCCTGCACGAGGCCGACGACATAGTAGATCAGGGGCGGGATGTACTGCTGCTCGACCTGCAGAGGCGCATCGAGGAAGCCGGTGCTGAACGACGGCACGATGAAGTCGACTTCGAGGAACAGGTCCGGCCGCAACCTGAACATATCGATGACGCCTTGGTTGAGCGCCGTGATGATGCTGTCGGTCGAGTAGCGATACTGGCCTGACAGGTTGTCGGTGTCCTGCACCAGCGTGCGCACCTGATTGACGATGTCGCCGACAAGCGAGACCTGCTGGGTGTTGCTGTCGTAGAACCCGACCGTCCATCCCTGCCCGTCGAACGTGTAAGTCACGCCCGAGGGTGCGGTGTAATGCTGCCCCTTGTAAGGAGCAGGCGGGAAATCCATCGGGTCAGCCATGATCGTCTCCTAAGGCGAACCGTAGAGTGACACCGCGCCGCCCGCTGCAAAGTTGCCGGTGCTCATGTAGAGGTGCAGGCCAGAAATCGCAGTAGCGACGGTATAGACGCCGTCGCTTACAACTTGCGCATAGTAGACGTTGGTCGGGTCAACAAACCCATACTGACATGCAACATGCTTGATACGCACATCCCTGATGTTGTTGATCGACGCCTTGCCCTGAATTGGAAAGCTGCTGCTGGCACCCCAACCCGACGTATTGATGCCGCCTAGCAGGATCACGCTCGTACCGCCAGTCGACGGATAGTTAACGACGTTCGCGCCCACCGCCGAATTGTGGACCTGATAGAACGACGTATAGACGTAGTTGTTGCCGGTCAGAAGTGTCCCGGCGGCGTTGTACAGTTGCAGATCGAAGTACACACCATTGGTCGCTGGCGTGACGTCGTACCTCAGTTCGAGGTCATTGATGTCGGCCGGGATGTTGATGAAGTCGATGGCCGCTTGTCCCGCGATTGGGACGACACGCGCGATGCGCCGCCACGATCCAACGGTGCCCGCCGCCGGTCCCGCCGCGCTGATCGGGAACGCGCCGAACCATGTCCCTGTAATGGCCGACACTGCGGTATTGTTGAAAGCTTGCACGTCGAAGTAGTCGGTGCCGTTGGCATCGAGTTGTACGTCAATGAACGGACAAACGGACTGATTTGCACTAGGCGAAGTGTTGTCGACGCGGACGACAGTCACTCCGTTCTTGCGCAGGTACAAACTCGAGCCCATCCCTCCGGAGGCCGAATAGGCACTGTATCCCGCCGAGATGTGATAGCGTCCAGCCGGAGGCGTGAAGCGACCTGTCCCACCCGGCCCCGGTGAATACCATCCGCCCGCATTGCCTGATACAACAGTGCCGAACAGCAATGTCACAGTTGCGCCAGCCGTAAGAGACGCCAGATTAGTGATAGCGTTGGCATAAAAATCGCCGACGCCTGCGCTGGTCACGGCGAGCGGCAGCCACGCGGTGTAGGTGCTCGACCACTGGTAGGTGACGCCGTTGGGCGCGGCGTAGAGTTGGCCTGCGGTGGGCGAGTTGGGGAAATCGAGCGCCATCACTGCACCACGTAGCAACGCAGGAACGAACCTGCGACGAAAGTCGGTGAACCGCCGTTGCTGAGCAGGCGGAAGCCGGTGACGCCCGCCAGTACATTGTCGTGGCCCACTGAAAGATACTGGCGCGACGTGCCGTTGAAGTTCCAGGTGTTTCCCTCGCCCCACCAATTATTGGTCGGCATGACGCGGTATCTCATCTGGCCGTAGCACTGGCTGGCCGTGGAGAGAGACCAACCGACGGCGTTGGCCGCCAGATAGCCGAAAGCGCCGGTCGGCGTCGATTGGACCCAATAGACGCCGTTGACATTGTAGGTCGCGGCGAGGTTGGGCGTGCCGCTCTGCATGAGGACGATGCGAGCGTCGGCATTGACGCCGCCTGTGGTGGTGAAAGCCCAATCGAGCGCAACCAACTTTGCATTGGACGGGATAGTGACATCCATTGTCGCTGCCGCCGATGTCAGCACGCTCTCACTGTAGAGATACAGGTTGCCCGGCGCGGGCGTGGTGTAGCTGATGACGCCGACCGGGATCGCGCTGAATGTTATGCCGCAATTGGGATTTGTGGATGCTGAGCCAGACGATACAGTAAAATCGAAATAG
>Ga0126369_10000063_pt1 | contig 61686 bp, 60 predicted proteins | sample PanSoiMetaPlot_1_FD_109646 | JGI IMG/M metagenome (GOLD analysis project Ga0126369, IMG submission 109646) | Tropical forest soil microbial communities from Panama - MetaG Plot_1 | ecosystem: Environmental > Terrestrial > Soil > Tropical forest > Bulk soil | place: Panama | collected 2016-02-17
GCATCTTGGAGTTTCGCTAAGAATTTTCATTGACAATAAGTAACCACTAATATAAGTTAGTACTAATGAATCTGGACGCCACCTTTTCCGCTCTGGCTGACCCAACGCGCCGCGCGATCCTTTCGCGTCTCGCCAAAGGCGAGGCCACGGTTATGGAATTGGCCAAGCCCTTCGAAATGACGCAGCCCGCCATCTCTCAACATCTCAAGGTGCTCGAAGATGCGGGACTGATTGTTCGTCGAATTGACGGCACCAGGCGTCCTCGCCGCTTGGCGAAGGCGGGCATCGATGCGATGGACCAGTGGCTTGCCATGCTGCGAAAAGCCCTCGAGAAAAATTACAGCCGGCTCGATAACGTTCTGGCCGCGATGGAGCACAACGAGAAAGGAAAATCCCAATGAGCAAAATGACACTGAAGACCGAAGGCGACACACACATCATCGTGACCAGACGATTTGCCGCACCTCCCGAAGCTGTGTATCGCGCGCACACCGATCCGAAATTGATTCAGCAGTGGGTGCTCGGTCCCGAAGGCTGGACGATGCCCGTCTGCATCAATGAGGCACGGCCCGGCGGAAAAATCCGCTACCAATGGAAACATGAAAAAGGTCAGGGATTTTATCTAACCGGCGAATTTGTATCGCTCGAGCCCTACAGCAGGATTGTCCACATTGAGCGGATGCATCTACCCGATCCCACGCCGGACAATTATGTCGAAACTCGATTCGATCCGGATGGCAGCAGTACATTAATGACCATGCGTATGACCCTGCCGGACGCGAAGACGCGCGCGGCCATGCTTGCTACGAATATGGAGCAAGGAATGGAAGCAAGCTACAAGCGGTTGGACTCTTTGCTATAGGTTAGTCAGTGTCTGCTTGGATCGCAGGAATTCCCGGCCGCAAAATCCTGGGGCGAGGCTAGAGGCGGGACGGAACCGATGCAGTGGTCCGAATCCCGCCTCTTCGAATCAGCGCCTTCGCCTGCGCCGGCCGCCCATCAATTGCCAGGAGACGGGGCAATTTGCCTGCGGCAGTCGAAGACTCTTCTTTTCGTGATTCGATCAGCGCCTCAACTTAGTCCTGCAAGTCGTTGAAGCTTTCGCAAGACACGTTAGGATGCCAGTTCACGAAAGCACCGTTCGGATTGTCCTTCCACGCCCAGACGTGCAGGGTATAGAACGACGGCAGTCCAAAACGATTGGGCGCTTCAAACAGATGGAAGAGTTGCCCCATCAGTTGAGGCGGGCCGGAGTGCTTCGCATCCCACTTCTTGGCGAAAACAAGGAAGTCCGCTCCAATGAGCTTCAGGCTTCCATCGGGCTGAGCTTCGTAGATCACGATCTGTGGGTGAGTAGGATCAAGGACACCGCTGTTCACCAGCGCGCCGTTTACGAAGTGAAGGCCCATGGCTCCCGAGCTATCGCCGCTAACACATCCGAATTGCAGCGCATAACCTTCGCTCTGCGCCACGGCTACATCCTTGAAGCGCTCAGTCGCCTGCCGTACGGTCCCGAGCAGGATGTTTGCTCTGCTCTGTTGTTCCGCCGTCATTTCTTGTTGGGTTGACATCGTGTGCGAGTGAGCTTCTTGCGCGAACACGCAAGGACTAACGCTCATAAGAACGAGAGCGACGATGCGCGACGCGAATCTTGCAACTTTCATCGTAAAAAACCCTCCTGAAATGGTGAAACATGCTCGGGTGCGACCGGCGTGAGACACGAGTGGCGTCAGATCGGCACGGTCGATCCTCTTTCAGGAGAATCGGGAAGTGAAAAGAAAAGACGACAGGCATTCGACTTCTGCTGCGATTTTCGCTGCGCAATTCCTTGCAGGGCGCATCGAAGATCTTGCGTATCAGCGCCTTGAAAAGCGCGGTCTTTGTGCGAGTAAAAGTTCGTAAACCCTAAGGATTCATCGAGTTCCCGATGCTACATTTAGATATGCGTTACATTTTCAAGTGGCGGCGCAGGGTCGTTATCTTGACCGCGATTCTCGCTATCAGCGCTGCTCCATCGGCTTTCGCGCAATCAACGGCAGACACTGCAGCCAGCGATGTCAAAGTCTCTCGCGCAGTCGGAACCATCAAACAGGTTCAATCGGATTCGCTCACCGTCACTCCTGATTCCGGTCCTGAAGTTACTGCTCGAATGAGCCCGGCTACGCGCATCCTCCGCGTCCCGCCCGGAGAAAAGGATCTTAAGAACGCAACTCCGATTCAGGTCAAAGACCTTCAGGCGGGAGATCGGGTGCTTGTTCGCGGTCAGGAATCATCGGTTGACCATTCCATCTCGGCGCTCGCCATCATTGTCATGAAGCAAGCGGATGTCTCGGCCAAGCAGGAGCGCGAAAAGGAAGACTGGCAGAAACGTGGCGTTGGCGGTCTTGTCGAAGCCGTCGACACGACCTCCGGTAATGTGACCATCTCTTCAACCGGCTTCGGCGGGAAGAAAACGATCGTCATTCATACCACGAAAGACACCGTTGCTCGTCGCTACGCGGCCGGATCGGTGAAGTTTGACGATGCTCGTCCCGCGCCGCTAGCCGAGATCAAAGCAGGAGATCAGTTGCGTGCGCGCGGCAACAAGAGCGCGGATGGCAGCGAATTTACCGCGGATGAGATCGTCTCCGGCACATTCCGCAACATAGCGGGAACGATTACTGCTGTTGATGCCGCATCCGGCTCTGTCACCGTACAGGACGTCATTCGCAAAGGTCCGGTTGTGATCAAGCTGTCGGCGGATTCGCAGGTGAAGAAAATCCCTCCCGAAATGGCGCAACGGATCGCGATGCGATTGAAAGCGGCTGCTGGTGAAGGCGGCGCCGAAGCCGGGCATTCATCCGGCTCTGGCTCGGCTGCGCCATCCGGGAACGCTCAGTTTCCACGTGGCGGGTCAGGCATGACAGGCGAGCGCAGTGCTGGCGCCCCGGATTTGCAGCGGTTTCTGGGTCGGCTGCCGTCCAGCAAACTTTCGGATCTGCAGAAGGGTGACGCGGTCATGATTGTCTCAACCGAGGGCAAAGATTCTGGCGAAGTCACCGCGATCACCATGCTGGCGGGTGTCGAGCCAATCCTCACCGCATCGTCCCCCAGAAACGCAGCCATGATGCTCTCTCCCTGGACGCTCGGTGGATCGAGTGGCGAAGGAGAATCTGCTCAATAGTCATGCTCGTGCAACCTGCCTGGAAGGGAATCGGTGTAAGTTGAATCGACGAGCTTTGGGAAAATCGCTGGTTCTGATTCTGCTGGCGTTTTCGTCGCTGGCGTACGCGCAGTCCACCACGCTTCGTGGGCAGGTCACCGATCCGTCGGGCGCCGTCGTTACGAATGCTACCGTCACTGCTGCTGTTCCCGGAGGTCAGTCGCACTCGGCGACTACCAACCAGTCCGGCAATTATGAAATCGGCAACCTTCCGCCCGGCAAATACACCGTAACCGTCAACGCCAACGGATTTGCGCCCTATGGTCAGACCGATGTCGAAGTCAGTCCTAGTCCCAGACAATTCAATATCGCGCTTGAAATTGAGGTGAAGCAGGAGAACGTCGAGGTGCAAGACGAAGGCACACATGTTCAGGTGAGTCCATCGAACAATGCCAGCGCGATCGTACTGAAAGGCGAAGATCTCGAAGCGCTTCCCGATGATCCGGACGAGCTTGAACAAGACTTGATGGCGCTTGCCGGACCCTCCGCCGGGCCCAACGGTGGCCAAATTTACATCGATGGATTTACCGGAGGGCAGTTGCCGCCCAAGTCATCGATTCGCGAGATTCGCATCAACCAGAATCCATTCTCGGCAGAGTACGACAAGCTCGGCTACGGAAGAATCGAAGTCTTCACGAAACCCGGAACGGACAAGTTCCACGGACAGATTTCGGTGATGGGCAACAGTTCGGCATTCAATGCCCGCAACCCGTTTCTTGCCCCGGATGAGTTTCAGCCTTACGACTCCGAGCAGTACATGGCCAACATTGGCGGCCCGCTTGGCAAGAAGGCGTCATTCTTCTTTGACTTTCAACGGCGCAACATCAATGAAGTCGCGGTGGTGAACACGCCCGCGTTGAGCGCCGATCTTAGCCAGCAGATTATCTTGAGCGAGAGCGTGCCGAACCCGCGAACCCGCACCAACCTCGGCCCGCGTTTCGATTATCAGATCACTCCCAACAACACGCTGACTGCCCGCTATCAGTACTATCACGACACGCAGGACAATGCAGGCATTGGCCAATTCAACCTTCCTTCTACTGGCTACGACTCGGCCTCTACTGAACACACGGTCCAGATCAGCGACACCCAGGTTCTGGGAACGAAGGCAGTGAACGAGACCCGCTTCCAGTACATCCGCGAGAACAGCAACCAGACTCCGTTCAGTACTCAGCCCACGATCAACGTGATCGGCGCTTTTACCGGCGGTGGCAGCAGCGCCGGATTCCTGACGGATCACGTCGATCGCTACGAGTTGCAGAACTACACCTCGATCTCGATGGGTACGCACTTTCTGAAATTTGGTGGGCGATTGCGCATTGCGCACGAGGTGAGCACTTCCGGCGCGGGATTCAATGGCGCATTTGTTTTCCCGGATCTCGACACTTATCAGGCTGCGGCGCAGATGATCGCTGGTGGTGCTCCCACCGCGCCCGGAGCGATTCAGTTCTCGCTGAACGCGTCTCCACAGGGAACTGTTCCTACCGTTCCAGTGACTGTAGCCGATGCGGGTCTGTATGTTCAGGATGAATGGCGGGTGCGACCGAATATTACTTTGAGTTACGGCCTGCGGTTCGAGACCCAGAATGCGATTCACGATCATGCGGACTGGGCGCCACGAATTGCGTTCGCGTGGGGCATCGGTGGCGGGGGCAAGAGTGCACCGAAGACTGTCCTGCGCGCAGGCTACGGCATCTTCTACGATCGCTTCGGCGAGGACCTGGTTCTCAATACTGATCGCCTGAACGGCGTCACCCAGCAGCAGTTCCTTGTTTCAACCTCGCAAGGCGCGGAGGTCAACTTCTTTCCTCAGGTTCCTCCCGTGAACGAACTACCCCCCGAGACCAAACCGACGGTCTACCAGATCGGCCCGAGCCTTCGCGCGCCTTATGTAATGCAGGCAGCTGTCAGCGTGGAGCGGCAAGTTACCAAGATCGCGAATGTCACTGTTTCGTATCTCAATTCGCGGGGTGTGCATCAATTCACTTCTATCAACGCCAATGGGCCGTTTCCGGGGACGCCATTCTCCGATGGTCCAGTTCCGTTTCCCGGCGCCGGCAATATTTACCAATACATTTCCGAAGGAATTTTTAAACAGAACCAGTTGATTGCGAATTTCAACGTTCGGGCAGGCGCCAGGCTTTCTTTATTCGGCTACTATTCTCTGAATTACGCCAATAGCGACGTTGCCGGGGCGTCGAGCTTTCCTTCGAACCAGTACGACCTTAGCGTTGATTATGGCCGCGCGGCTTTTGCCGTCCGAAACCGAGTGTTCTTTGGCGGATCGATCGCTTTGCCATACGGTTTTCGTCTGAGCCCATTCATGATTTTCAATTCGGGCTCTCCCTACAACGTAACGGTTGGTGAGGATCTGAGCGGGGATTCGCTCTTTAATGACCGGCCGGCATTTGCCGTTAACCCAACGGGTTCTTGCCTCTCGCCGACTGAGGCCTGTCACTACGTAGTTCCGAGTGCTTCCTACACACCTATTCCGGTGAATTTTCTTGTCGGACCCGATCACTTCACCCTAAATTTGCGGCTGGCGAAGACTTTCGGTTTCGGACCAGAACGATCTGGGGGAGGAGGCAACGACCATCCCGGCGGTCCTGGTGGCCATGGTGGGATGGGCGGAGGACCGCGCGGCGGGGGTCCTGGTGGTGGTTTTGGACGCGGAGGGGGTGGCGGTTTCAACCTTGGCGGAAGCAATCGCCGCTACAGCCTGACTTTCAGTGTGAATGCGCGCAATGTGCTCAACCGCGTGAATCTGGCAACGCCAGTTGGAAATCTCAGCTCTCCGCTCTTTGGGCAATCGAATGCGCTTGCGGGCGGGCCCTTTTCGAGTTCCGCATCAAATCGCAGAATCGAGTTGCAGGCTTCGTTCAGCTTCTGATGGACGGAGACTTTGGAGACTAGATCGCAAATTGCGATCGCTCGTTAGGAATCATGCCTGCTCGGCGAATGCGCGTACGAGCCAAAGGTCACTCCAGCCATCAACGCCGATGCTGGAATCGTCACGATCCAGGCCCAAACGATGCGGCGTGCCACTCCCCAGCGGACCGCTGAGAAGCGATGTACCGCCCCTACGCCAACGATAGCTCCTGTGATCGTGTGCGTCGTCGAAACGGGGATGCCAGCCCACGCTGTCCCAAACAAAGTCAGTGCACCTGCGCTTTCGGCGCAGAACCCGCCGACCGGCTTGAGCTTGGTGATCTTCTGTCCCATGGTGCGCACAATTCTCCATCCTCCAGAGTAGGTCCCCGCCGCAATTGCCGCGTGCGCCGCCAGGATGATGGGCCAACGGAAGTGTCCCCACGTACCGAGCACGTCCTCCTTGCTCATGAACCCAGCGGTATAAAGCGCCCCTGCGACGACGCCCATTGTTTTCTGTGCGTCATTGCCGCCATGCCCCAGGCTGTAGCAGGCAGCCGAAAATAACTGCGCCTTGCGAAACCATTTGTCGATCTGCCGTGGAGGCCTTCTTTGAAAAATCCGATAGACGCTCGTCATGAACACCAGTCCCAAAACCATCCCCAACACTGGCGCGACCACAATAAATAGAAGTGTCTTGTACCAACCTGAGGAAATGATCACGCCCAGCGAAGAGCGCCATCCGGTGTGAAGCGCGGCATGCATCATCGCGGCGCCTGCGTAGCCGCCAATCAGGGCGTGCGAGGACGAAGTCGGCAACCCCCACCACATGTCAGAAGGTCCCAAATAATCGCGCCGAATAATCCAGCGATCACGACGTACTGATTCACATCGTCCAAACGGATCATGCCGCTGCCGATCGTTCGAGCTACTTTGGTACCGAGAAAAAAGGCGGCGAGAAAATTGAAGACCGCAGCCCACAGGACAGCGAGTTTGGGAGACAGGACGCGTGTCGAGACGACAGTTGCGATGCTGTTCGCGGCGTCGTGAAATCCATTCAGGAAGTCGAAGATCAGGGCAACCAGGATTGGTGATCACGACCAGCAGAACTTCTGCGTTCACTGGAAAGTTCTCCGGCGTTGCCCGGGATTCTGGTGAAAGTTATGCACTTTTCAATACGATCGCTTCCAGAACGTTGGCGGCATCTTCGGCTTTGTCGGTCGCATACTCCAGCACTTCATAGAGTTCTTCCATCTTGATGAGCTGGATCGGATCCTTTTCGTTCTCGAACAACGTCGCGATCGCTTTGCGGCTCACGTTGTCAGCCTCGTCTTCCAGCCGGTTCACTTCATCGCAGTGTTGGAGCACGCCGTCGTTCTTTTCGAGGAGCGAGACGCCGCGCGCCAATTCTTTCGCTTGCAACACGATGATGCCTGCCAGTTCCGCGGCCGCAACGCTCGGTTTTTCGATCTTGTACATTACCAGCCGGACTGCGGCTGCATTCACAAAATCGAGAACATCGTCCAGCGACGACGCGAGCCGATGGATATCCTCGCGATCGAATGGCGTGATAAACGTCTGATTGAGCTTTGCAAATGATGGCGTGTGTGGCCCTATCGCCGTCGTGTTCAATCGCTTGCATCTGGTCGACCCGCTGCTCCAGGTCGTGTGGATCCTCAAGTATGGTGCGCAGCAAACGCGCCCCTTCGTTCAGGCTTGTAGATAGCTCGGCAAAAAGGTCGAAGAACTTGGTTTCCCGCGGAATGAGGCGGATCATGAAGTTACTGGACTGCTGTAGAAAACCCAAAACTATCTCATGCCGAACCTTCGGGTCGCAAGGACATCAAGGGGGATTGCAACTCAATACTCTCCGACTGGGCTCGAAGAACTACGAAGATTTTCGTTGACACTACGAAGTTCTTCGTAGTAACGTACTGATCCATGAAATCGTCTCCCCAAAAGCCCACTGCTTCGGAACTGGAGATTCTGCACGTTCTGTGGGCGCGTGGCCCTTCCACTGTGCGCGAAGTGCACGAGGCACTGGCCGTTTCAAAGGCCATCGGCTATACCAGTGTTCTCAAGCTCCTTCAGATCATGACCACAAAAGGAACGGTGCGGCGTGACGAAAAGCTGAGGGCGCACGTCTATGAAGCATGCCAACCCGCCGAGCAGACCAAGCGGCAGATTGCTGGCGACGTGCTGCAGCGCGTGTTCGAAGGATCGGCCAGCCAGCTCATGCTGCACGCACTGGCTGGACGCCGCACCCCGCGTGAGGAAATTGCGGAATTGCGGCGGCTGCTCGACGAGCATGAAAGGAATCGGCGATGACGCTTGCTCATTGGCTCTCTCCTAACTTGATGCGTTCCCTGGCGTGGGCCCTCTTGCATTTTCTGTGGCAGGGAACTGCGCTCGCCGCTCTGGCGGTTCTTGGCACGGCGTATTTGCGACGGGCTTCTGCGCGCTACGTGCTGGCGGTGGCTTGCCTTTTCCTGATGCTGGCTGCTCCTGTTGTGACGTTCTTTTCTTATTGGCAGCCCGAGGTCTCCCCATACCAGGCGCCTGAACCCGCGTCGTACATTGCTCCGGCCGCGATTCATCCTTCAACCGCGGCCCCGAGAGTCGCAGCTCATCGAATCGCGCCTGACGTCTTTCCATGGATGGTCGAGGCCTGGCTCGCCGGAGTCGCCTTCTTCGGACTGCGAGCGACCGGAGGCTTCATTCTCTTAGAGCGCATGCGGCGCAAAGAATCGATTGCTGTCGGAATTGCGCTGCGCGGGACCTGCCTTGCGCTCCAGCGCCGTCTGGGCCTCCGACGCGTGATCGCCTACTGCCACTGTCACTGGCTTGATGCACCGGCCGTCATCGGCTGGTTCCGGCCGATCGTCTTGCTGCCGGTCACGGCGCTAACGGGACTGTCGGAAGCGCAACTGCGAGCTGTGATCGCCCACGAACTCGCCCACATCAAGCGCTTTGATTCTTTTGTGAACGCATTCCAGGTGGGAGTGGAAACGGTGCTTTTCTATCATCCCGCTGTCTGGTGGTTGAACCATCGCATCCGGGTCGAGCGCGAGCACTGTTGTGACGATGTCGCGATTTCACTGTGTGGAGACGCCGTCGATTATGCTCGCGCCCTCACCCTCATGGAGGAGTGGCGAGAGGCACCTGCGCTTGCCATGGCTTCCAACCGCGGCTCTCTGACGGTGCGAGTCACACGCTTGCTAGGAATCAATCAGCTCGGCTCTAGCCTTCAGCGTGGGGGCGTGACCGCGGCCGCGGTGTGCCTGGTGGCAGCTCTTATCGCCGGTAACGCATTCCTCGGCATCGTTCACCCGGTATCAGCGCAAACTCAGCCAAACTCGCCGCCCACTGCTCCTGGTCCATCGGTCGCCGCGACTGCCCCAGCGTCTCCGAGGAAGAGTTCGCGACCGACGAGCCCTGCTCCACAAGTAAAGCCGTCGCCGGTGGTCGCCCCCGTGCCCGATCCCGTTCCCCAGGCTGAACCGAAAACCGCTGGATCGTACATCGACGGCATGAAGTCAGCTGGCCTCGGCGATATCACTGTCGACCAATTGATCGCCATGAAGATTCAAGGCGTGACGCCCGATTATGTTCGCGGACTACGCGCGCAAGGGGTGCAACCTGATGTCGAGAAAATTGTCGCGATGCGCATTCAGGATGTTACCCCCGAATATGTCCGAGATCTGCGCAGCCTCGGGCTTGATCTCACAGACGACCGCATCATTGCGATGAAGATCCAGGGTGTCAGCGGCGATTATGTGCGCGCACTTCAGTCGGCCGGGATGCATCCGGATTCCGATACCCTCCTCGCCATGAGGATTCAGGGCGTAACACCCGACTATATTCGCGGACTACACGATCAGGGCTTCAAAGCAAATGAGGAGGAGATTGTCTCCATGCGTATTCAGGGCGTCACTCCTGAATATGCGCGGGATGTCCGCGCTCTTGGCCTACAGCCGACAACAGAAGAACTGATAGCGATGCGAATCCAGCAGGTGACGCCGGAATACATCAAGGCTCTGCAGGCGGCAGGGCTCAAGTTCACCGTCGACGAGCTGATCAGAGCAAAAATACAGGGCATCACTCCAGAATTTGTGGATCAGGCCAGCAAGCACGGTTTTAAGAACCTTACTCTCGACAAGCTCATTCAGCTCAAAAACGCTGGCGTCTTCCAGGATGCTGCCGAGATCTAGAGGAGAGTAATCATGAGAATGCTGCGCACCATCGCCTTCCTGATATTTGGTCTGTGCGTAATCCTGGCGATCGCCGCCCGCGGTTCAAGCAATTCGCGCAGCGGAGACTGGACAATCCGAAAGTCTGATGAAGCTGGCAAAGTCTTTTTCTCGCTGATCGAGCACCACAACGGCGGCAACTCCAGCCACGAAACCGATTGGGCGGCGAGTTCCTTCGCCGGCGCGGATTTTTCCAAGCCCGGACGCCAGGATGTTCACTTCACGATTTCGCGCGATGCCGGCAAGATCGATTGCGAAGGCTTTCTCAACAACGGCGAAGGAGCAGGGATCTTCCACTTCGAGCCCAATCCTGATTATGGCCGCCAGATGCAGGCGCTCGGGTTTCCCATCGATGAGGAACAGCAATACAGCATGGCCGTTCAAGACGTAAGTCTAGATTTTGCACGCCAGATAAAGAACGAGCGGCTGAACGATCTCGACGCCGACAAGTTGCTTGCATTCCGCATCCACGGCGTAAGTACGAAGTTCATCGAAGACCTTCGCGCCGCCGGAGTGAACATCACCGACAGCGACAAGCTCATCGCCTTCCGTATTCACGGTGTTACGCCCCAGATGGTTCGCACCCTGCATCAATCCGGTTATTCGCCGGATGAAGACCAACTAATTGCAATGCGAATTCATGGCGCCACCCCCGAGTGGGTTGACGAGTTGAAAAAGCTTGGCTATGAACACGTGGAGATCGAAAAGCTGATTGCGTTTCGCATCCACGGAGTCTCGCCAGAATTTATCGGAAAGCTTCAGGGACTGGGCTACTCACATCCCGATCCTGACCAGTTGATCACAATGCGTATTCACAATGTGACGCCAGAATATATTGCCGATCTTCGTACGCGCGGTCTTCAGAAACTCACGATCGATCAACTGGTAAGTATGCGGATCCACGGTATCGACTAGAATTAATTCTCCCGCGCAGGGATTGGTTTCCAACCGCTATTGCAGCGGCGTGACCGTGTTGTCGCAGGTGGCGATCGCGTTGGAGCCGTTGGAGCGCACTACACCATCAGCGAACGAGCAGAAATAGCGCACACCGGTCTGGTTAGGTACCGTAGGTGACGCGATGAATTGGTATGTCGATGCCGGTGTTCCCGTCACCCCTGTTATCGTGACCGTATAACCACTCTTGCTTCCGGTCGCCAACTGCGTGTCGATCAGGCAGGCACTAGTGGAGTCGGGTGGCGCGCAGTTTGTGCCACCGAGTGCTCCTAGCGTCGCGGCATATCCCACCGTCGGATAAGAAGACGCATAAGAAATCTGGGCTGTATTCAAAGTCCGGATAGACGCTACTGCTGACGCTTCGTTCGCGGAAATTTTGGCCCGGAGCAAGTTGGGAATTGCAATCGCCGCGATGATTAAGATGATCGCCACCACAATCAAAAGTTCGATGAGCGAAAAGCCCTTCTGTTTACGCATTGCAAACTCCTGTGTTCTCCCAGACCGGTGCCCCATTCGACACTCCAAGTGTAGATACTACTCTAAGAGGAACGCTCGCGTCGGCGATGTTTGCGCTATTTCATGGAAATTTCTTCGGTCGTGCAGATGCTATGATTCGCGACGGAAATCATCTTCGCAAACATCGCACGAACTATGTCATATAACAGCAAAGTCTTGCATGCTCCGACGTTTGTTGCCTTCATCGGCGTCATTCTTATGGGATGCCGAATCTCGCTTTCACAGCCCATCTCGAAGCCCTCGACCACCGGAATCGCTACGGTGACCGTCGATACTCGTGCCGTCAAGCAGTTGAACATTTTCGATCCCGACCGTTCGCTCGGCAGCTCGATCGATGTTCTGTCTCACACCGGCATTGACAAAGTTTTCTCCCCTCACATTGTTCAGGAATCACTCTCCGCGGGATGGGGACCGCTAACCTATCGCAATAACACCGAACTTCGGATGGGAGCGTGGCACTGGACCGAAAACGGCACGTGGAGTGATCCTGCCCACCAGAGCGGATACTTCACCGGCAGCGCCGACCTCAAAGAGCCCACCCGCTACATCCTTGCGTATGCTTTGCCGCACCGAGGATTTTCGACCAGCGGCGATGCCCCTGTTCCAGGACCCAACCTCACTTATTGGAAGAGCAATCCATATCTGACCAGTCACTTTACCGGCGAGAGCGACACACTACATCCGCAGTGGGCGGTGGTTAATCTGCACTCGCCTAAGGCCGTCAATGCGGTGCGTGTCGCCTGGGCAAGCCCGTACGCTGTCTCCTACCAGGTCGAATATTGGACGGGCAAAGATGCCCTCGACTTCGACCACGGCCCAGACGGCTCGTGGAACGTCTTTTCCGGCGGGATTGTGAGGCATTCGCAGGGGGGCACCGTCACGCTCAAGTTGGCCGACTCAACTATCTCAACGCAATTTGTGCGTGTACTGATGACTCAATCGTCGAATACCTGCGATCTCCACGGCTCCGACGACATCCGCAACTGTGTCGGCTATGCGATCCAGACAATCGATGTGGGAACGATCGATGCCAGCGGCGGATTTGTCGATGCCGCGCAAGACCCAGCTTCGCCCCAGCCCAGCTATTGTTCGTCTTCGATCGACCCATGGCATTCCGCCGCCGATGCGCGCACCGACGGCAACTACCAACATGTTGGTTTTGATCTTTTGTTTACGAGCGGTCTTACCAATGACTTGCCCGCCATGATCCCGGTCACCATGCTGTACGGCACTCCCGAAGATTCTGCGGCACAGATTCGCTATATCGAGAAGCGTGGCTATCCGGTCGCTTACATAGAGATGGGAGAAGAGCCCGACGGCAAGCACGCCATGCCTGAGGACTATGCGGCTCTCTACCTGCAATGGGCGACCGCTTTGCACAAAGTTGATCCACGCCTGAAGCTCGGAGGCCCTGTCTTCGAAGGTGTGAATGAAGATATCCACGTATGGCCCGATGCCCAGGGCCGCACGTCCTGGATGGGGCGATTCGTCACGTACCTGAAATCGCACGGACGCCTATCGGATCTGGCGTTCGTGTCATTCGAACACTATCCCTTCGAGCCCTGCACTATCCGTTGGGAAACGCTCTACTCTGAGCCGCAGCTGATGAAACACATTTTGCAGGTGTGGCGCGAGGATGGCGTTCCGAAGGATGTGCCGCTGATGGTCACCGAGAATCATCTTGCGGCGGAGTTGACAGGACCGATGAGCACGATCTTCTCGGCCCTCTGGCTCGCCGACAACATCGGATCCTTTTTCGAAGGCGGTGGCGCTGTATTCCACCACTCGCCCATTCAGCCGGAGGCCGTGCAAAACAGCTGTCTGGGTCCAGCGACCTGGTCGAACTTCGTCGCGGACCGTGACTACAACATTCGCGGCTACACCGCGCTTTATTTTGCGGCGCACATGATCAACCTGGAGTGGGTGCAGCACCGGTCCGGCGTACATCAGATGTTTCCATCCGAGGTCGACATAAAAGACGAGAGCGGCAACGCATTGGTGACTACCTATGCTGTCCACCGTCCTGATGGCGATTGGTCGCTAATGTTCGTGAATCGTGATCAGAACCAGCCCCACCAGGTACGGATCGCGTTCCGGCTGCCCACCGGCCGTCAGGCATCCTTCACCGGTCCAGTTGCCATTACCAGTTTCGGTAGTGAACAGTACGTTTGGAAGGATCAGGGGTTGAGTAGTTACGCCGATCCCGACGGTCCACCCGTTTCGAGTGTGGTTCCAGGTGGGGCACGTACTGTATTTACGCTTCCGAGGGCGTCCATCACGGTACTGCGTGGGAAAATCCCAGGTCGGTAGGGCCGGGCACACCAGTGATCTGCATCACACTCAGATGTTCGTCGATGTCCGAAAATAGTTGGAGCGCATGCGGCCTTGGCAATCGGGCCAAAATGCTAAATTGGATGGTTCATGTCCGCTCCCAACTCCCTGTTTGTACGAGCCGCTAAGGCCCAGCCAACCAACCGTACGCCTGTCTGGTTCATGCGACAGGCCGGACGTTACATGGCGGAATATCGCGCCGTTCGTAAGCAATATTCCTTGATCGAGATCTGCAAGAAGCCGGAGATCGCCGCCCGAGTCACGATCGAAGCCGCCGAGATTCTCAAGGTCGATGCCGCTATCATCTTTGCTGACCTATTGCTGCCGCTCGAAGTCATGGGCTTGCCTTTTCACTTCGCAGCCGGAGAAGGGCCGAAGATCGAAAAGCCACTGCGCACACGCGAGGACATCGCTCATCTTCGCACCGATCGAGCCGCCGATCTTGGCTATGTCTCGGAGGCCGTGAAACTCGTGTGCAAACATTTTGGCGACCGGCTTCCCGTCATCGGATTTTGTGGCGCGCCATTTACTCTCGCCAGCTACATGATCGAAGGGGGTGGATCGCGTAACTACATCTTCACCAAGAAGATGATGTATTCCGAGCCGGCGGCATGGAACGAACTCATGCGAAAACTGGTCTCCGTCACCGCCGAATATTCGCGTGAGCAAGTGCGCGCCGGAGCCGACACAATTCAGATTTTCGATAGCTGGGTTGGATGCTTGAGTGTGGAAGATTACCGTCGATACGTGCTTCCGCACGTGACAGATCTTGTGAAGCGGGTGCAGACGTCGGGTGCCCCGGTAATCTACTTTGGCACCGACAGCGCGACGCTTCTGTCCTCGATGAAGGAATCGGGCGCAGAAGTCATCGGACTCGATTGGCGCATCCCTCTCGATAGCGGTTGGCAAAGCCTCGGCTTCAAAGGAGCGGTGCAGGGAAATCTCGATCCCGTTCTGCTGTTCGCCGATTGGAAGGAACTCAAGTCGCGGGCGCAAGAGATTTTGCGGCAGGTGGCTGGACGGTCCGGGCACATCTTTAATCTTGGACACGGAATTCTGCCCGAAACGCCGGTCGACAACGTGAAGGCCCTTTGCGAATTCGTGCGCGATCACTCCGCGGAGTTCAAGCCATGACAACCTGTCCGCTGAACCTCGATGATCGTTGCTATTGCGCCAACCACATCAATACGTTCGAAGCTGCGCCGTCAAAAACAGCGGTGCTTCTGCTCGCCCACGGTACTCCCGAGAGTCCTGCACAGATTCCCGAGTATCTTGGCCACGTCACCGCAGGCCGCGCACTGCCACCGCATGTAATCGAGGAAATTCGCCACCGCTATTCGCTCATTGGCTTCTCGCCGCTCACCTGCTGGACACGGTTACAGGCGGATCATCTCTCGGATGCCCTCAAGATGCCGGTGTTTGTCGGTATGCGCAACTGGAAGCCGTTCATCGCCGACGCCGTCAAAGCAATTTCCTCCGAGGGCTTCGAGCACGTTATCGCCATCTGTCTGGCGCCACAAAATTCGCGCACAAGTGTTGGGCTCTACCGTCGCGCTGTTCTAGGGGACACCCCTCTGCCTTTTACATTGGATTTCGTTGACGAATGGCATGATCAGCCAGGGCTCGCGAAAGCCTTTGCCGAAAAATTGCAAACGAACTGGAAAAACGCATCTGCGCAACATGGAGAAAAGCTGCCAATCATCTTTACTGCTCACAGCGTTCCCCAGCGCACTATTACGGAGGGCGATCCCTACGAAGCGCAGGCAAAAGAGACCGCTGAACTGGTTGCGAAAGAAGCTGGACTTTCCACCCCCGACTGGACCTTCGCTTTTCAAAGCCAGGGTATGTCTGGAGGACCATGGATCGGCCCTACTGTGGAAGAGACCATAGTGGCTCTTAACGCGAAGGGGCATCGCGGTGTTTTCCTTCAGCCGGTGGGATTTTTGTGCGATCACGTTGAGGTGCTTTACGACATCGACATCGCCTTCAGACAGTTTGCCGAAAAACAAGGCATGCACCTGTGGCGAGCCGAATCGCTCAACGGATCGCAATTGCTCACCGCGGCCTTGGCAGAACTAGTAAGAAGTCGTATCGCATTGAAATAGGAACGATGCCGGTTCTTTTTGGTGCTGCCCCTGTAGTTCAATGATGAATGTAGAGACGCCGCTTGCTGCGTCTCCAACAAACAAGTCCACACCTAGCTTTCTGCTGTGAAACGAATTGCCATCATCGGCGGCGGAATATCCGGTCTCGCGGCCGCATTCACGCTTGAGCAGAAACGCTTCTCGGCCATGCCCGTCGAATATGTCTTGTTCGAGGCGGCTCCTCGTCTCGGTGGTGTCTTGGTTACGGATCGGGTGGATGGTTGCCTGGTCGAGGCCGGACCGGATTCGTTTCTGACCGAAAAGCCCTGGGCCATCGATCTCTGCAAAACGCTCGGCTTGGGCGATCAGCTCATCGGCTCGAACGATTCCTCTCGCAAGACCTACATTCTCGTGAACGGGAAATTGATTGTAATGCCAGACGGCCTTATGTTCATGGTGCCGACCAAAATTCTACCCACGGTTTTCTCTCCCCTCTTTTCTTTGCGTTCCAAGATCCGCATGGCGAGCGAGTGGTTCCATCCACCACGCAAAGCAACCGGAGATGAAACCGTTGCCGAACTTGTTTCCCGACATTATGGCCCGGAGATGGTCGATCGCCTGGCCGATCCGCTGCTTTCGGGTGTCTACGGTGGCGAAGCCTCAGACCTCAGCGTGCGTGCAGTCTTGCCGCGATTCTCCGATATGGAGGCGAAGCACGGCAGTCTGGGACGCGCTATGCTTTCCGCCCGCAAGGCCGTTGCGAAAGCACGCAAGCAGCCAGCCGCACCATTGTTCACGTCGCTCAAGGACGGCATGCAACAGTTGGTCGATGCTATCGTCGCCCGGCTGAACCCGGACAACATCCGCCTTTCTGTTCCCGTGCAGACCGTAACTGCCGAAGACAATGGCTGGACGGTCAGCGCCGGCTATCAGAGCGACCATTTTGACGCCGTGATCATCGCCACGCCGGCACCTGCCGCCGCGAATCTGCTGCGAATGAGCGATGAAAAATTGGCTGACGAACTCGCGTCAATCCGCTACAGCTCTTCCGTCACGCTGACGCTCGGCTACGACGAAGCCGTGCGGCGCGCCTTGCCTAAAGGATTCGGTTTTCTTGTCCCGCGCAGCGAAGGAGTTCGCATGCTGGCGGCCACGTTTGTACACAACAAGTTTCCACATCGCGCTCCTGACAACCGCGCCCTTATCCGCTGTTTTCTCGGGGGCGCGCGCGACGAGCAGATCCTCAATCAGAGCGATGATGACATCATTCACATCGCCCGCGAGGAACTGAGAAAAATCCTGCGCCTCAGCGCCGACCCTCTTTTTGCTCGCGTCTACAAGTGGAAAGGGGCAATGGCGCAATATCAGGTTGGACATCTTGAGCGCCTTCAGCGTATCGCTGAACGCTGCGAGAAACTCCCCGGGCTTGCGCTCGCCGGGAACGCCTTCACCGGCATCGGTGTCCCAGACTGCGTGCGTTCTGGCTGTGAGGCGGCCGCCCGTCTCTCCAGCATGCTCGGTCTGGGGATCCCCGCTTCCCAGTCAAGCGCCGGCTGATCCCAGCCGCGATTACGGCCGTAATCTGTTGAACTATGCTCCTGTGAAAACTCTCAGCTGCCGCTCGGGTTAGTATTTCATCAAGGTGTTGGGGGATCGAATGAAGCAGATTTTCTTTTACATAATGGCTGCGATCGTGTGCACTGCTGGTGCATTCGCACAGCAAACGGATTCCGGACACGACATGTCGCAGATGCAGGGCCACGATATGTCCGCCATGCACGACGGGGCCCCCGACAGCGACGCAAGCACGCATGTCATGCGCTCGATGGAAGGTCATCACATGGACATGGGTCCGCACATGAAGATGACGGCCATCCGCCCGATGCAAGCCGGCGACGAAGCCAAAGCGAATCAGGTCCTCGAAGCAGCCCGCAAAGTCGCCGACGAGTACAAGGACTATCACACCGCACTAAGCGACGGATTCAAGATCTTCCACCCGGAGCTGCCCCAAAAACAGTATCACTTCACCAATTACAGTTATGCCTTCGAGGCGGCGTTCGGCTTCAATCCTGATCACCCGACGTCGCTGCTTTACCAAAAGCATGGCGACGACTACAAGTTGATCGGCGTGATGTATACGGCGCCCAAGCGCTTTAGCGAGGATGATCTAAATCAGCGCATTCCGCTCAGCATTGCCCAGTGGCACGAGCACGTAAATTTCTGTGCCGCACCCGCGGACCGGAAGAAGGAATATTTCGGTCCCAGCGCCAAATTCGGTCTGATGGGTTCAATTGTGACCAAGGAAGACTGCGACGCCAATGGAGGGAAGTTCTATCCCATCGTGTTCAACTGGATGGTCCACGTCTATCCGATGGAGAAAGATCAGGCGCAGATCTGGTCAGTCGAGAAACAGGCACACAACCACGGCAGTGCCGACTGAACTCTGACAATCTGACAAGTTGTTTCACTTGTCCAATCCGGGACGTTGATTGAACGGTCCGGGACCCTACGCTTTCGTCTCTTCGCGATCGCTCAAATGCTCTAACGTGTAATCTTCCACCTGATTTTCATACACCAGCGCAGCGTGCGCATCACAACTCGGTTCGCCGTCCACCAGCCGAGTAGTGGGCTTGGCGCAGATGATGCACTCCTGGGTCTTGGGCGTCGGCTTCGTGGATTTTGCTTTCTTGGCGATCTTGGTCAGGCTTTTCATCACATCTCCTCGGAATTACGAACCTAATATTGTGGTTCCTTGTCGCCGTGAAAGATGTGACGACCGAACGACCGGGCTGTGACGGCGCGCGCTGAGAATTTCGATCCTCTCGCGCTCCGCCGAAACGCGATTGACGCTGTCTTCCTAAGTCCTCTGTTATCCTGAATTTCCCCAGCCATGAGCCGTTCGTCTCCAGCCGCATGGAAAGTCGTCCTCGCCTTCGGGCTGGTCTACGTATTCTGGGGCTCGACCTATCTCGGAATCGGCATTGCCGTCGAAAAAATTCCACCTGGGTTGATGTGCGCCACGCGATTCCTGATTGCAGGGACCGCCATGCTGGCCTGGTGCGGCCTGACCGGACGCCGCGTCCGCCACTCCGCGCGCGCCTTGTTTCACATGGCCGTCGTCGGCATCCTCCTTCTCACCGGCGGCAATCTCACACTGTCCTATGCCGAAACAGTGGTGCCTACAGGCTTGTCGGCATTGCTGATCGCCGTGACGCCGCTCTGGTTTCTAGTGCTCGACAGTCTGCTTCTCGGGGATCATCACATATCCCGCCGCGGAAAGATCGGCCTTGTCCTTGGAGTTGCCGGCGTGGTTGCGCTCATGTGGCCCGAGTTGATCGTTTCGAACTCGCTTGGACACCGCGAACTGTGGTGGTCGCTTGCACTGTTGGGAGGTTCTTTCACCTGGGCTCTCGGTTCTGTACTGTCCAAGAAATGGAAAGGCTCGGCTGATCCATTTGCCGCGACCGCGTGGCAGGTGGTCTTTGCCGGACTTGCGAACCTGGTTTTCGCGCTCTTGTTCGAAAATCTCTCGAACGTCGAGTGGACTACCCGTGGAATCGGCGCCATCCTCTACCTGGTTGTCTGCGGCTCCTGGATCGGCTATACGGCCTATATCTGGCTTTTGCAGCATGTCCCCACTTCGAAGGTATCGACATACGCATACGTAAACCCAGTGGTCGCGCTGTTTTTGGGATGGCTCGTTCGGCACGAGCGGATCGATCACTACATTCTGCTGGGAAGCGCGATCATCGTGGCATCGGTTGTTCTAGTCACGAGTGCGAAGGTCAAGACGCGTGCCGTGGAAGAAGAGCTGCCTGCTGTAGAAGCCGCCGGAGACTAACCGGCCCCTACTTTCCATTACACTCTGTTTCATGTCCAACTGTGCCCGATGCGGCAAGTCGCTCCCCAGCTTTTCCGTGGGGGAACTGCAGGACCTCTGTCCAGACTGCAAACACCAGGTTGCGACCAATGCCCAACTGCAGGCCTCGTCGGTACCTCAGAAGCGGCGTATCCCTCTTCCGAAGGTGACGGTCGCAATCATTGCGATTAACGTCGCCGTCTTCGCAGCAATGGTTGTCAGCGGGGTTTCGCCGGTATCTCCCACAAGCCCTGACTTGATCCGGTGGGGCGCCGATTGGGGACCTGCGAGCCTCACAGGTCAGCCCTGGCGGATGTTGACTTCGAACTATGTACATATCGGGATTCTCCACATTCTTCTCAACATGTGGTGCCTGTGGCAGCTCGGCGTGCTCGCTGAGTTGATCTTTGGCCGCCTGACGTTTTTTTGCCTCTACACGCTTACGGGAATCGCCGGGAGTGTTCTAAGCCTGATCTGGAGTCCGAACATCGTAAGCGCGGGAGCCTCAGGCGCCGTCTTCGGCATTGCTGGAGCTCTCATCGCCGCGTTCTATCTCGGTAAGCTTCCTTACTCGCGCGAAGCGCTTCGACCAACGTTGAAAAGTTTGGTCTTGTTCGCGGTCTACAACCTCTTCATCGGCGCGGCGAGCGGGTTCGTCAACAATGCGGCCCATATCGGCGGCCTGGGCATGGGTTTGGCGCTGGGCGCAGTACTTGGCCGCGTACTTACGAAAGAACCGGGCCGACGACAACTTGCTGAGCTTATTCTTTTTCTTGTCGCCGCTGCCGCATTGTTTTTCGGACAGCAGAGCGCTCGCAAGATGCACGCGGACGTTGTCATGGTTTCGAACGCCGATCGTGCACTCCAGAAGCATTCACCAGACGAAGCGATTCGGTTACTTCAAACTGTGCTGAACGCTCATCCGGACGACTCCAACGCGCGGGTGGCGCTTGGCCGCGCATATCTGATGAAGCGCGATTTCTACAACGCGGAAACTGAACTGACTCGGGCGGGCGCGGATTCTCGCAATCTTGTCGCGCGCTACTTTCTCGGCGAGACATATCTCGCATCTGAGCGTTGCGAGCAGGCGGATAATATCTTTACCCAACTCACTCACGAGGCGCCGAAGGAAGATGAACCGTGGGTATTGCTCGGGGATTCATTGAACTGCCTTGGACGCCGCCAAGAGGCCGTCGACGCCTACCGCCGAGCTATCGCGCTGAATCCTAGAAACTCCGACGCCTACCGCGGGTTGGGATCGTTACAGTTATTCCTGAAGCAGAATGACGCTGCTCTTCAGAGCCTCACAAGAGCAGCGCAGCTCGATCCAAACAGTGAGCGTGGCCAGCGGATATTAAGTGCCGCCTATCGGGCAGCGGGGAAGAACAAGGAAGCAGACGAAGCTTTGAGTAGGGCCAATCAACTTAGAAGCTCGGGGAAGAGTACTGACGAACAGTTCTGATCCGCCCTCATTCCTCTGCTTCCTCGTCATCGTTTATCACATTGACGGCATGCCCTCGGATTGAGAAAACCACTTTCGGGCTTTCTTCCGGCGCAAATGTCACCTGCATGGGTGAACGCGCCCAGACCGGAGCGGGGCATTCCGAGTCGGGCTCGTCGCTACCCAGCGCCTCGCCCAAGCATTTCTTGAGAACCGGTCTTCGTCGTCCAAGTTGCGCAACAAGCGCGAAACGCTTTTTGCCATCGTCCGACACGCCACAATATGCGATGTAATCGCGATACCAGGTGGCTGCGGAATAGTACGGATCGAACTCCGGCAGAGTGAGCTGCGAGACTTTACCCGTCACTCGATCCACTAGGAGCCATCCGCCTCGTTGCCACTGCCAGCGCGCCGAATTTTCGCCAGGCGACGCGTCGTTCATCCGGAAAGCACGTCGAACTACGATCAAACGTTCTGTCACCTCGTGCAAATTGCCTGTGGTGTACTCCTTCAATCGCGTATCCACTAAAAGAGGCCGCACCCTCATCTCCAACAGCTTCGTCCCTGTCGTGTCGGTCCACTTTGCGCTCGTCCACTTACCGAAACTGATCACATGCTGTTTGGTTGCGCCGGTACTTACACCCTTCAGTGCGCACACGATTACTAATACATAGATAATGTTGCGGAACATGCATTCAGCGTGACATTCTGCCTGCCGAGCGACAAGGTCACCTGAACGTTGGAAATGTTTGGTTTTTTGAGGTTAGAATGGCCCGAGCAAGGTGCAAGTCATGAATTCTCCCCCGCGCCCGCCCCGTACAACTATTTCCATAACCCGCAACTCTTACAACGATATGGGAGATTTGCTTGGGGGCCGGAGAATGCAATCCATCCTGGTGGTCGATGACAACCGTCAGAATGCGGAGTTGCTCAAGGAATTGCTCTCCGAGCGCGGCTATCGGATGGTCGCAGTGCCCCATGCTGCGGAGGCAGAGGCGCAGATTCGCCGTGATCCTCCTGATCTGATCCTTCTCGACGTAGTCATGCCAGGCAAGTCCGGCTATGAGTTGTGCCGCGAACTGAAACAGGATCCCGCTACCCGCCTGATTCCCATTGTGATGATCACAGGCCTCAGTGATCGACAGGATCGTCTGAGAGGAATCGAGGCTGGCGCCGACGATTTCCTTACTAAACCCATCCATCCCGAGGAACTATTCGCACGAGTTGGCTCGCTGCTGAAGCTGAAGGAGTTCACCGACGAGTTGGAGACCGCCGAGTCCGTCCTATGCACGCTCGGCCTTAGCGTGGAATCGCGTGATCCCTACACGGAAGGCCATTGCGAACGGCTTGCGCAAGATGCAGCTCAGCTTGGCCGTCATATCGGTTTGGATCAGGAGTCGCTGGTGGCCTTGCGCCGCGGCGGCTATCTTCATGACCTCGGCAAGATCGCAGTGCCTGACGAAATTCTGAAAAAAGGCAGCAACTTGACTGCTGAAGAGTGGAAAGTCATGAAGCTGCATCCCGTTACCGGGGAAACCATTTGCCGTCCTTTGAAGTCTCTGCGATTGGTGTTGCCGATTATTCGCTCCCACCATGAGCATTCCGACGGCAGCGGGTATCCGGATGGCTTGCGCAAAGGGGAGATTCCTCTCCTGCCCCGGATTCTGCAGGTGGTTGACGTCTACGATGCCCTTCGCACTGCGCGACCCTACAAGCCCGCTCTCAGTCACGAAGAGGCCGTGGTCACGATGCGAGAAGAGGCGCGTTCTGGTTTGTGGGACGTCGAGCTGGTGTCAGAATTCTTCAATATGCTCGAAAAACGGGCACAAGTGGCATAATCTCAGTTGGGTTTCTCGTTGTCGACGAAACTTATGCGCCGCAAACGTGTTTTTGAGACGGATAGCCGTTGAGCACTTAGTACTGAGAACAGCTTTTTGACCTACAGCCTCATCATCCCGGCCTATAACGAAAGCAATCGGATCCGTCCCACTCTCGATAAAATTCTTTGCCACATCGAACAACAGAAGTGGGAAGCCGAGATTCTGGTGGTTGATGATGGCTCACGCGACGACACGCCTGACATCATCCGCGGCTATGCGAAGCGATATAGCCAGGTCCGCTTGGTTCAAAATCCGGGCAACCGCGGAAAAGGCTTCAGCGTTCGCAACGGAATGTTGCACGCCGATGGCGATATCTGTCTCTTCACGGATGCCGACCTTTCTTCTCCAATTACGGAAGCCCAGAAGTTGTTCGACGCGATCGGCCGCGGCGCCGACATCGCAATTGGTTCGCGCTGGCTTGACCCCACCCTCCAGACCGAGCGTCAGCCTCTTTACCGGCAAGCTTTCGGCCGCATCTTCAACCTTCTGCTCCGCCTTTTCTTAGGAGTGCACTTCAAGGACACACAATGTGGCTTCAAGGCGTTTCGCCGCGAGGCTGCTCGGAAGATTTTTCCGCTGCAGAGAATCGAACGCTGGGGCTTCGATCCCGAGATCCTCTATCTGGGGCGCCGGATGGGACTACGAACGGTTGAAGTGCCTGTTGTCTGGGCCCACAGTGAAGGCACTCGTCTTCATCCCTTCCGCGACGGCTTCCGCATGTTCGGAGATATCTTGCAGATTCGCTGGAATGCTATGACTGGAGTCTATGACGCCCCGGTTGTGCCATCTGCCCACAGTCTTTGATCCGCAATCTTGCGCGGGTTAAGCAGTGCTTGAAGCCGCGAGGTGTACAAACTCCGCGATCTTCGATCCCATAACCTCTGTTGTCACCGACCGTTCCCCAGGTTGCGCGAGATCTCGGGTTCGGAAGCCTGCTCCAAGCACTGACATGACTCCCGCTTCAATGCACTCGGCTTCTCGCGTCAGCCCGAACGTATGCCGGAACATAAGCGCCACCGAGAGAATGGCGCCCAACGGATTCGCAACGCCTTTGCCCGCGATGTCCGGCGCCGATCCATGCACAGGCTCATATAGTCCAACCGGTCCTCCGAGGCTGGCGGAGGCCAGTAGTCCCAAAGAGCCAACCACTCCGCCAGCTTCGTCCGACAGGATGTCGCCAAACATGTTTTCGGTGAGCACGACGTCGAAGTCCTGCGGCTTGAGCACCAATGCCATCGCGGCTGAGTCCACGTACATATGTGATAAATGCACATCGGAGTAGTCTTTGGCGATCCTTATCACCACCTCCCGCCACAGCCGTGAGCACTCCAGTACGTTCGATTTGTCGACCGATACAACGCGTTTCCCTCTTTTGCGCGCCAGTTCGAAAGCCATCCGCGCGATGCGCTCCACTTCTTGTTCGCCGTACCGCATGGTGTTGACTGCCTGGCGTGCGCCCGCCGAACCTTCGATGGAACGCGGTTGCCCGAAATAAAGTCCACCCAAAAGTTCCCGAACAATCAGGATGTTCGTTCCTTTCACGACCTCCGTGCGCAGCGGCGAACAGACGCTTAGAGCCGGATAGAAGACTGCGGGTCTCAAATTAGCGTATGCGCCCAGTTCCTGCCGGAGGCGCAACAACCCCGCCTCGGGCCGAAGCTCGCGACTGTAGTGGTCGAATGCGGGACCGCCAACCGCCCCTAGCAGTACCGCTTGTGATTCCAGGCACGATTTCAGCGTGTCATCGGGCAAGGGATTGCCCTGAGCCGTCAACCCTGCGCCGCCGATTTCTTTTTCATCCAGCTCTAGATCGTGGCCGAACCCTACCGCGACTTCCTCGAGAACTCGGACTGCATGCAGAGTGACTTCCGGCCCGATGCCGTCGCCGGGCAGGGAAGTGACACGTAGTTGCATAGGCCCCCTCGCCGCAACTTGCTGTGAACGATTGTTTTCGAACTCAGAGTGACCAAATCCGTACCGCTCTGCGCAAACTGGATTCGGTCGGCGTTCAGATTAGCTAAGGCTTGCTACCGCTTCAGCGATCGATGATAGTACTTGGCTCGGCTTTTCACAATCCAGGTCTTTACGTGGCGGACGAACAGTCGCTCTGCTTTTCTAATCTCTGACAATCAGCAATCGACCTTTCCTACACGCCCCAAAGGTAGTCTTCTTGTTCGCCGTGATGTTCGGCAAAGCCGATGGAGAAGGCGCTTGTAGTATGGGAGTCGCTGATGCTGACCGCCGCAGCTCGTGCGAACGGCATCGTCGCGGAAGCGGGCTGGATTCTCTTTCCTTGCGCGCGCACATCTTCGATCAGTTCCAGTAAATGGCTGTCCTGGACCTTCTTGATTCGGTCCGCCAGCACGACAAAACGGCGGTAAACTTCATCGAGTTCGCGACGCTCAAATTGATGCCCCAGTTGTTCGCAGCGCAGCGCCAAAGCATGGCGTCCCGAGTGTTTCCCCAGCACCAACCGCGAATCCGGAACTCCCACCGACTGCGGTGTCATGATCTCATAAGTTAAGGGATTCTTCAGTACGCCATCTTGGTGGATGCCTGCTTCATGCGCAAACGCATTGCGGCCCGTAATGGCTTTGTTCGGCTGGACCGGCACTCGCGTGATCTCCGCCAGCATTTGACTTGACGGGTACAGCTGTTCGCTCGCCACTCCACACTCGTATCGATAGCGGTCGGGGCGCACCCGCATTGCCATCACTATCTCTTCCAATGATGCATTTCCGGCACGCTCGCCAATGCCATTGATCGTGCATTCGATCTGCCGCGCGCCCGCTTGTACCCCTGCCAGAGAGTTCGCGACCGCCAACCCGAGATCATTGTGGCAGTGGGTCGAGATAACGACGTTTTCGATGCCGGCGACTCGTTCTCTCAACGTGCGGAGAAGATGGGCGTACTCCTCTGGCATGCTGTACCCGACGGTGTCCGGGATATTGACTGTAGTCGCCCCAGCGGCGATCGCGGCTGCTACGATCTGGCACAGAAAATCCGGGTCTGTCCGGGTCGCGTCTTCGGGAGAGAATTCGATATCGGGGCACAGGGATTTGGCATGGGCTACCGACGAGTGCGTTTGTGCCAGGCATTCTTCCCGAGACATGCGCAGCTTGTATTTCAAGTGAATGTCGGAGGTTGCGAGAAAGACGTGGATCCTGGGATGCGCCGCTCCCTGTACTGCCTGCCACGCCCGATCGATGTCTTCCTTCCGCGCTCGCGCCAGCGCCGCGATGATCGGACGTCGGACTGAGGCTGCGATGCCCTGCACTGCTTCAAAATCTCCGTCGGAAGCAATGGGAAAACCCCCCTCGATTACATCCACGCCAAGGCGGTCGAGTTGTTGCGCCAACCGAAGCTTCTCCTGCACGTTCATGCTGCAACCAGGAGACTGCTCTCCATCACGAAGCGTCGTATCGAAGACGATTACCCGCGGCCTGTCCATGGTCCCTAACCTCCGTAGAAACAGGCTTTTAGTGTATGGACTTAACCATATAAATAAAAATTCAAAATCTTTAATAAATAGTTAGATTATCTACTAATATAAGTATTGCTAATGTAGAGATGGTCTCAGCAACATGCATACTGTTGCCATACGGGCTCATTGGAGGCGTGGAAGCTGAGAACTGAGTACCGGGAACTGAGAACGCCGCATGGACTTGTCCCAGCTCGAAGTCTTCCTTGCCGTCGCTCGTGAACGTCGATTTTCGCGTGCCGCCGAGAAGCTCTACCGTACGCAATCGGCAGTGAGCCAGACTATCCGCAAGCTTGAGCAGGAAATTGGCGAATCGCTGTTCGACCGCAGCTCTCGCGATGGCGTACTCACCGATGCCGGCCGCACCCTTCAGGAGTACGCCGAGAAGCTGCTGAACCTTCGCCAGGACGCACAAGAGGCGCTGGTCGAGTTACGCGAGTTGCAAAAGGGCAAGCTGGTCATTGCTGCCAATGAGTTCACCGCGCTCTATCTGTTGCCAGTGTTGGCGGAATTCCGCCATCTGCACCCGATGATCAAGATTACTGTGCAGCGAGCGCTCGGCAGCCACATCCCTGACGACTTGCTGAAGCACACTACCGAGTTTGGAGTCCTTTCCTACGATCCTCAGGAACCGCAGCTTCGATCGGTCGTCGTTTACCTGGACCATCTCATACTCGTTGTTCCTCCCGGACATCCGCTAGCGTCGGCGCATGAGGTCAGTATTCGGCAGCTCGGCGCGGAATCGTTCGTCGCACACATCGTTGCCTCGCCCTATCGTGACAAGGTGATCGAAGCTTTCCAGAAGCACAAGACGCCGCTCCACATGGCGGTGGAGTTGCCGACGTTGCAGGCAATCAAGCGGTTCGTCGCGATGGGACAGGGCGTGGCCTTGATTCCTGAAATCAGCGTGGAAAACGAGCTCAGTCGCGGAGAACTGGTGGCAGTGCCCGTCCGCGACTTGCAGTTCGAGCGGAAATTGAGGCTGGTATTCCGGCAAGAGTCGACGCTCTCTCATGCCGGACGCGCTTTCCTCAAAGTCGCCGAGCAGGTCGCAAAAACGCGTGGCGGACGTTACAGCTTTCAGCGGGAACGATCGCTCTAGTTGCGATCAAAGATCAGGCATTCTTCGTCAAAGCAGAAACTAGCAACCAGAAACTGCAATTAAGAGTTTTCGTGGTGGACCATGTTGTCGAACGCATTGCGAGTCGCCGCAACCGCATCCGTCAGCGACGGGTAGATATCGAACAACGATGTCAGGTTTGTCAGTTCCAGCAGTTGCTGAATCCAACGATTGGGATTTGCAAACTTCAGTTCATAACCGGCGGCTTCCGCCCACATCTGGAGCAGGACCAACTCACCAAGGCCCGCGCTGTCGATCGATTCCAACCCAGCCAAGTCCACTATCACTCGGCGCGCGGCAGGCAGGATGTCACCCAGGGCCGCACATAGATTATTGGCCTCGTCCCCGTAGACCAGGCGCCCCGCGCAACTCACAATCGTCGCGCCGCCGCTCGAACAGATCTCCACTGTCAGTTTGGGGTACGCGCGATCGACCGCTGGCGCGACTTCGGGATCCCGGACGCTAACTGTATTTTCGGTTCTCATAGGTTTAACTTAGGGTGTCGACGACAATTTGTGGTTGCGGCGAGATGAAATTTCCGTAAATTGCGTCTTATCGTGCCAGGTTTGGGAAATGCGAATGATCCGCTGCGTAGTGCTGGCTGGGATACTACTGTTTCTTCTAGGTTTAACTGCGTGCAGTCACACGACTGTTCCGGCCGCGCAAGAATCTCCGCAATACGACCGTGTCTCACCTAGTACGGGAGTTCCGCCTATTACTGTGGTGCATGGGTCATTCACTCTCGGCAAGGTGCAGAAGTTCGTCTTCGACGTTCCTCCGCACATCATCGCGCCCAAAGTCCGCGGACAGTTTTCTTCTTCGATTGGCGCACCCGATGGAAGCAGGATCAGCGATGAATCCTCGGACGTCGAAATGATGGTGATGACCGATGCACAGTTCGATGATTTCACTCACCAGCGCAGCGCGCAGTCGGTGGATGCTATCGAGCCCTCGCACAATCACGCCGTCAGCATCAGCTTGCCTGGTACTCAGGATGACCCCGCCCACTATGTTGTCGTGTTTCGCCGGGCGGCCGAGTCGAAGGTTCCGATCGCGGTAAAGGCCGAGATCACCGCCGAATTCGATTCGTCGATGTAATCCCCAGCTACTCGGAATCTAAGCATGCGCGACTTCGTGCAAGTGTTGTGGGGCCCTTGTCGCGAAAAATTCCGGACGCCTATTTCTTTCGAGTTTGTTCGTTTGCGGGTGGGACGGCCCGTCGGAGAGGGATGATCGCGCCTTTAGAGGGATCAGCGGCCGCGGTCGCGCGCGTCAGCACTTCTCGTTGGATGTATTGCACAAAATCTTGTATCTGCCGCTGCATTTCTTCCATGCGCTCGCGCATTTGCAGGATGATCGCGATTCCGCTGATGTTCACTCCCAGATCGCGCGCCAATGACAAGATGAACTCGAGCCGCTGCAAATCCTCATTCGTGTAAAGGCGGGTATTTCCCTCGGTGCGGCTCGGCTTGAGAAGTCCTTCCCGTTCGTAAAGGCGCAGTGTCTGAGGATGGATCTCGTACATCTCCGCGACAGCCGAGATCATGTACGCACCTTTCGACTTGCGCTTATTCACCAGTTCCCTCGCTGCGCTCGGGATTTCGCCTGCGGGCTCGCGCTGCGCTCACGCCCGCAAAACGGCTCAACATGTACGCACCTTTCGACTTGCGCTTATTCACCTGTTCCCTCGCTGCGCTCGGGATTTCGCCTGCGGGCTCGCGCTGCGCTCACGCCCGCAAAGCGGCTCAACATGTACGCACCTTTCGATTTGCGCTTATCATTCATTTCTCAATAATTTACAACATCACTGCCCGCTCCGAACTTCTTCCCGCGAGCCACGAACTCCGAATTCAGAGCTTTCTCTCATTTACCGGCCCTTCCTGGCGTCCCACTTTGTACGCTTCCTTTACAAACCATGAAAGCTCACGATCGATTTCATCGACGCGTGCCAGCCGAATACGGTGGACATAATCGCTTGGTGGATAAAACTCGATCCGGTACAGCCGGTCGTGTTCGCGTCTCCGCTTCAGCCACAGGCCAATCTCCAGCCTGCTCTTTCGGACGATCACGCTGGCAAAGCGCGCCCGGGTCTGGAAAACAATGCGCGTCTTTTGCGCATACACTTTCGCCGGACCGACATGTCGCACCAGTGCCCGGAATTCCTGGAACAACTTCTTCACGATCGGGTTCTTGCCTTTGAAATGATCGACCAACCGATAGCGGCCGCAGGAGTGCGACATGTTCCGCGTGACAAACTTGTGGCGGCATTTAGGGCACGTCCAGAGCGGACGTTTGCGACGAGACATGCACAAGCGACCCATTTCTATGGTACCCGCAAACCATATGAATCCAGAGCGTTCCTCGGAGGCCCCCCTGTGTTCTCTGTGGTTCGAGAACTTCCCCGGAAACAAAAAGAGACGCAGTGATCTGCGTCTCTATGCCAAAGTTAACGCTTTACGTGATTACGAACTAGTTAGGACACCAGTTCCGGTTTCTGATCGTGCTGGGTCCATCCACCCGGCTTTAGTGCGTGCTTGACCGCGTACGCGGCCACTCCCGCCGCCATCAGGACCAAGCCGAAGACGAAGGAACTCATCCCAAGTACGCTCTCGCTCTGACTGCGCACAATGGCGAAGCCGAGCAGCAGCACCGGAGGGATCCCGACGGCAATCGCGCCAAACAATCCGCCTGGTACGCGGAATGGGCGTGGTAAGTCCGGTTCCCGTACCCGTAACCAGATCAGCGCCAGAAATTCGAGTGTCAAACTCGCGCCATAGATCATGATGTCCAGAGTGACCAGCCGCTCAAATCCTATGTTGAGCGCCAGGCCCCAGCCCACAGCCAGCGCCAGGATTGCCACCCATGGCGCCCGCGATCTCGGGTGGAGTTTTCCGAACACCTTCGGCAGCATGCCATCCTGCGCCATCGCCAGCGGCAGACGCGAATAGCTCATCACCAGGGCATTGAACATTCCGAAGCCGCTCATCATGCCGCCCGCCACCAGCGCGATCCGCAGCAGCGGCCCGCCCATCATCTGCGCGATATCCGCCCACGAGCCGGTTTCCCATGCGCTCGCCGGAAGCCCAGTCATCCACATGGCAGCGAAGGGCAGCACATAGCTCAGACAGACGATCACCACTGCCGCCAGCATGGCGCGAGGATAAGTTCGCTGCGGACGCTCAACCTCCGTCGCGATCGTTGAGGCGTTATCCCATCCCATGTAGTTCCACATACAGATGAGCAGCCCGCCCAGGATATCGACATTCGAAGTGGTGGGCTTGGTGACAGCGTTCGCGAGCGCGCCGATCTTGAACGGCGCGAGCACGAGAATTGCCGCAAACGGCGCTGACAAGGCGAAGAACAGCCACAGCGAGGTTGTCGAAACAACCTTGACGCCCGCAATGTTAAGGAGCGCGCAAACGACTACTACTCCCAACGCTACTAAAACTCCCCGATGGTTCTCCTGGAACCACGGGAACATGCGCGTGAGGTAGGCGACGAACAATGTCGGATAGATCGCCATATCGAAAATGGACGCTACCAGCGACAGCCAAGCCTCCTGAAATCCCCAGAAATTCCCCATCGCCCGTCGCACCCAGGCGTAGTAGCCGCCCTCAAAGGGCAGCGCGCTCGAAAGCTCGCCAATCATGAAAGCAGTCGGCAGGCTCCAGAGCAGCGGTGTCAGGATGAGGATCAGGATCGCCCGCCCATAGCCCGCGCCATGCACGATGTCTTCCGTGCCATAGGTTCCGCCCGACACCATGAAGAAAGTGGCGGCGACAAGGGGCCACAGCGTTAAGCGAATCGACTTTTTCCGGGGAGTGACAGCAGATGCAAGGCTAGGCTGTGAAATGTTAGAGGTTGCGGTAGCTGTTGCCAATTCCGATGGCTTCCTCCTGAGGCGACTCACTCTCACCACCGCGTCTCCCTTGACATTCTGTTCGCGGCTCCCGGGTGCGCGGCGATTTCCCGGACATTGTGGAGAAGTTAGTTCGCAGTAGTGAGATTACGGAAATTTTCCACAGATGCAACATTATTTTTGAAAATCTTTGTCAAAAAGGCGCGGCACGGAGGTAATCGCCGCTTGTTGGCGGGCCCGCCAGTCCGAGTACTGCCGGAGCGCAGTTTGATCATCCGCTGAGTGTGATTTGATGTATAAAAAGCCGGAGTTCTTTGGGGTCAAATTTCAATCGGGAGGTTCCCCTATGAAGAAGATTCTTGTCGTGGTGTGTCTTTGTTTTTGTGCGAGCGTAATGTTCGCGCAGTCGGCCAGCCAAAATGCATATACGCCGGATCAAATCAAATGGGGCCCGCCTCCGCCGTTCGTTCAGCCCGGAGCGCAGCTCGCTGTTCTCGAAGGCGATCCGATGAGCAACTCAGGAGACTATACCGTTCGCCTCAAAATGCCGGACGGATACAAGATCGCCCCGCATTGGCATCCCAAACGCGAAAACGTGACTGTGATTTCAGGAACGCTCAAGGTGGGCATGGGTGACAAATGGGACGACAGCAAAATGATGGGTTTCGCAACCGGTAGCTTCGCCTATCTCGATCCGGAAATGCATCACTACGCGTGGGCTTCCGGCGCCACCGAGATCCAGATCCACGGCGCGTCGCCGCTGGCAATCAACTACGTGAACCCGGCCGACGATCCAAGCAAGAAATAGGAAACATCACCGCCGAGCCGCGGAGAGCGCAGAGAGGGTCCTCTTGATTAGAGGCCGCCACTCATCTCGCCACAGACATCGCGGAATTCCGGTTCGTGAACAAAGAGGGCCGGGTGACTCATCGGCTCGGAGGGGAATCGAGCGCTCATTCCACTCTTGGGGCATCACCCACGTCACTGAATAACTTGTTGGATCGTCGAGAAGCATTCCGTGAGTGATACTCCGTGAATAGATGCGCCAACCGTCCGCTGTCATCGGGTTCGATAAACAGATGCGAGGAAGTTGTACGATCGATGCTGCTGAGAGTGAGCACCAAGTAGCCTCGTTGACGGGTTCGCCAATGCTCCCGAACAAATAGGCGCGCCTGAGCAAGTAACGGATCGCGGGGATGACTCCAGGGGTGACGGGGTCCAGGGTCCCCCAGCTGGATTTTGTCGTATTTCTCCATCCGACGGCCTTGGAAAATGTCAGCGACGGTATACGAATTACCGTCCCAACGTGCATTCGGATACCGTGTGATTTGTCCGCCTTGCCGGGCAAACTCATCCCAGCTAGAGTCACCCCCCAGCGCGTCTCTTTGGCAGTCTCGGTTTTCATGGGCTGAGGGAACGCTGGGATGCCGGGCACGATAATCAAGCGACAAAGCGGCGAGTACTAGAGCCGCAGAATACCGCCGCTGCGAAAATGGGTGCGCGACTCACTTCAAGCCAAAAGAACTCTGCTGGCACAGACACCACAGTAGAAATTCCGGACGATAACAGCTCAGTTAGCTAGGCTTTGTCGCGTTCTCGGCGTCTCGGCGGTAAGAAATCACACCTTTTCCCACAACTCTTCCCTCGGATCATCCGGGTTCAGCTTCGCCAGCTCCCGCAGGAGTTCCTTGGTCTTTTCGTCGCGCGGCATAGGGACAGTGATCTTTACTTCCACGATTTCGTCGCCCCGCACGCCATCCTTGGTCGCCGACGGAACGCCCTTCTCCCGCAACCGTAGCTTCTGTCCTGATTGAGTCCCGGGCGGAATCTTCAACATGCTTCGTCCATCGATAGTGGGTACCTCGATTTTCGAGCCGAGGGCCGCTTCGACCGCCGTCACGGGCACGGTAACGTGAATATCATCACCTTCGCGATGGAAGATCGGATGATCGCCCGCCCGAATGATCACGTAGAGATCGCCCACCGGCCCTCCGTTCGTGCCGGCGTTGCCCTTGCCGGGAATGCGAATGCGCTGCCCATCACGGGTGCCGGCCTTGATGCGGACCTCGAGAGGTTCGGTACGCTCCACGGTTCCTTCGCCGTGGCACACCGGGCACATCGCAATGTTCTTGCCTGTCCCATGGCACCGCGGACAGGTCACATTGAACTTCATTCGACCGCCCGTCTGCTCGACCGTGCCTTTGCCGTGGCACTGCGGACAGGTTCCCGGCGACTCGATATATCCATTCCCATGGCAATTCCCGCAGACGTCGCGCCGTGCAATGTTCAGGCGCATCACGCCCCCACGGATCGCCGTCCAGAATGGCACATTCACCTGGTATTCGAGATCGCTGCCCGGCTCCGGACCCTCCTCCTGTGCAACGCCCCGCCCCCCGCCGGAGAAGATTCCTGAGAAGATATCGCGGAACCCTCCACCCGAACTTTTCTTGCTTGGCCCGGCGCCACCGCGTGCTCCCTCGAACATGTCGGAGAAGTCGAATCCTCCAAAGTCGAAATGTACGCCACCTGCACCCGCCGATCCGCCGCCTTGCGCCCCCGGAAATCCTCCCGGGAATCCGCCGCCCGGCTGCCCGCCCCCACGCGCATACGCTTCCGCCGTTGCCGGGTCGATATTGTCCGAATAGAACCCGACCTGGTCGTAGATCTTGCGCTTCTTGGGATCGCTTAGAACGTCGTTGGCCTCAGAGATAGCCTTGAACTTCTCCTCAGCCGACTTGTCGCCCGGATTGACGTCGGGATGGTACTTGCGCGCGAGCTTCCGAAACGCCTTCCGGATGTCTTCCTCCGAGGCCGACTTCTTCACGCCCAGCGTCGCGTAATAATCTTTGGTTTGGGTTGCCATCGGTTAGCAGTCAGCCATCAGCATTCATCAGCTTGAACTGATTCGATTCTTACACTGTCATCCTGAGCGGAGCAGGAACGACGCGTTGCGCGGTTCCTGCGTAGTCGAAGGACCCGTAGCAGTTGATATTATCCTGGGCGACGCAAGCAGCCGCGAGGTCCTTCGACTTCACGAAAACTTCATTGCCTGAAGTTTTCGTTCCGCTCAGGATGACAGGACCAAAATCAGCGTAGAGCACTAATTCACCGTCTCGTTTGCCTGCTCGTCCACCGGCACGCTGAACAAATCGAATGGCGCCGAGTCGGTCGCCACCGGAATCCGTTGCACGCCGCCGGCGGTGGGAGCATAGCAATACCACCGTCCTTCTTCAGGAACAAAATTCACAAAAAACATCTGACCGTTGACTTCAAATCTCAATTCGCTTACCTCTTTCTGACAACAGTACACCGGCGCTTCGCCGGCAGTCATGGGGCCGATCCGCCCCCACCACTTACTCAGATGCACATCGGGGACGCTCATCGCGTCCCCCTAAAGTGCCACACTTAAGAGACCCCTCGCTGCGCTCGGGATCGCGGTGGGGCCCAGACGCCTCCCCAATGCGATCACTTCTTGTCTTCAACGTCGACGTACTCTGCGTCGATCACGCCTTCGTCCTTCTTGGCCTGACCGTCGCCTGATTCGCCGGCTCCTGGCGTCGGGCCTGCGCCCGCACCCGGACCGCCTTGCGCCTGCGTCGCCTTGTACATCTGCTCGGCCAGCTTGTGCGAGGCCGCCGTCAGTTTCTCTCGCGCCGAATCCATCTGCGACTTGTCGCCGCTTTCGATGGCCTTCTTCGCATCTGCCAGCGCATTCTCCACGTCTCCACGCTCCGACCCCGAGATCTTGTCGCCATGCTCCTTCAGCATCTTCTCGATGTTGTAGACCAGCGAGTCGAGCTGATTCTTGGCTTCGATCTCTTCGCGCTTCGCCTTGTCCTCGGCCGAGTGCGCGTCGGCTTCCTTCGCCATGCGCTCGACCTCATCTTTGGACAAGCCCGAAGACGAGGTGATCGTGATCTTCTGATCCTTGCCGGTGGCCGTATCTTTCGCAGTCACGTTCAGGATGCCGTTGGCATCGATGTCGAACGTTACTTCGATCTGCGGAATCCCACGCGGAGCCGGTGGCAGCCCGGTCAAATGGAACTTGCCCAGCGTCCGGTTCTGCGCAGCCATCGGACGCTCGCCCTGCAGCACGTGCACTTCGACCGACGTTTGATTATCGGCCGCAGTCGAAAACGTCTCCGTCTTCTTGGTCGGAATCGTCGTGTTACGCGGAATCATCGGCGTCGCCACGCCGCCCAGCGTCTCGATCGAGAGCGTCAGCGGGGTAACGTCGAGCAGAAGCAGGTCTTTCACTTCGCCCTTGAGCACGCCGCCCTGGATAGCCGCGCCAACTGCCACGACTTCGTCCGGGTTCACACCCTTGTGCCCTTCCTTGCCGAACAGTTCCTTCACGAGTTGCTGGATGCGCGGCATGCGCGTTTGTCCGCCGACCAGCACGACTTCGTTGATCTTGCTGGTATCAACGCCCGCGTCCTTCATGCACTGCTTGCACGGCCCAACCGACTTCTGGATGATGTCTTCCACCATCGACTCGAGCTTGGCCCGCGTCAGCTTTTTCACCAGATGCTTCGGTCCTGACGCATCGGCCGTGATGAACGGCAGGTTGATTTCGGTTTCCATCGTGGTCGAGAGTTCGATCTTGGCGCGCTCAGCCGCGTCGCGCAGACGCTGCAACGCCATCTCGTTGCCCTTGCCCCGCAGGTCGAGCCCTTCATCCTTCTTGAACTCGTCAATCAGCCAATCCACAAGCCGCTGGTCTATGTTGTCGCCGCCGAGGTGCGTGTCGCCGTTGGTGGCTTTCACCTCGATGACACCTTCGCCGACTTCCAGGATCGAAATATCAAACGTTCCGCCTCCGAAGTCGTACACGGCAATCGTCTCGTCCTTACCCTTGTCGAGCCCGTAAGCCAACGCGGCCGCCGTCGGCTCATTAATGATTCGCTTCACCTCGAGCCCGGCGATCTTGCCGGCATCTTTGGTCGCCTGACGCTGCGCGTCGTTGAAGTACGCGGGCACGGTGATGACTGCCTCGGTCACTTTCTCCCCGAGATAGTCTTCCGCGGCTTTCTTTAGCTTTTGCAGAATCATGGCCGAGATCTCGGGCGGAGTGTATTCCTTCCCCTGCGCCACCACGGCCACGTGGTCGCCCTGCCGGACGACCCTATAGGGCACCATCTTCATTTCTTCCGAAACTTCGTCGTAGCGCCGCCCCATAAAGCGCTTGATCGAATACACCGTGTTCTCGGGATTGGTGATCGCCTGTCTTTTTGCGACCTGGCCCACCAGCCGTTCGCCGGTTTTCGTGAATCCCACAACCGAGGGCGTTGTCCGCCCCCCTTCCTCGTTAGGGATCACTTTGGGTTCGCCACCCTCCATGACCGCCACACAGGAGTTCGTTGTGCCTAGGTCGATGCCAATAATCTTGCCCATAATCATCCTCCTACTTCAATAAGTGCTTTAAAATAAATGAATTATTACGGTTTCTCAGTCGTATGCTAGGACTTGAGTGAAACATTGTCAAGGTTTTAGATGCTCCACTTCCCCCTTGGGACTCTTCGCTTTTGACCTAAATTTTGCAAAATGTTCAGGTTCTCCTAGCCTTAAGTTCCACTCTGACAATGACAAACCCGGAAGCGGTTCCAACGAGCCTGGGACAAGCCTGACGGGCTCAGAGCGCGGGTGGCCAGACCTGGCGCTTTTGGGAGATGCCAGCCAAGGTGCGGACCGCAGACGAGAATCCTCCTGTGATATGGTCATACGACCTAATTCCATAAGAAATCAGCCTCTGTATGCGGCGCATCCCATCCCTGGACGGCCTGCGGGCGATCTCGATCGCGCTGGTTGTTCTCAGCCACCTCATCAAGTGGAAGCACATTTCGCTCGCTGCCGTCGGGGCCTACGGCTTTCTTGGCGTCCAGATCTTCTTCGTTCTCTCCGGATACCTCATTACCAGCCTTTTGTTGCGTGAGTACGAACAGACGCAAACCATCAGCCTCCGCGACTTCTATATCCGACGCGCCTATCGGATCTTTCCCGCCGCCTTCGTTTTTCTGGCCATGGTCAGTCTTCTTTACTGGCACGAGATGCGCTGGTATCACCTCGTCGCCGCGGTCTTCTACTTCGCGAACATGGACCTCCAGCGGCCCTGGATCTTCGGCCATCTCTGGTCGCTGAGTATCGAAGAGCAGTTCTACCTGCTCTGGCCATTCGTCCTCAGGAAGTGGTACCGACACCGCATCGCGATTCTGATCGGGGTCTCGATCGCCAGCCCCGCCTTCATTGCCGCCCTCTACGCTTTCAAAGTGAAGAACGGTCTCATCGGCAGCCTTCCCGTCTTTGCCAGCCATCTCGCGGCCGGATGCCTGCTCGCTATCCTGACGCCGAAGCTGCCCCGAATCCCCGCTCTACTGGCGTTGCTGATGGTCGCTGTTTTAATCCTGATTCCGTGGTTCCCCGCGATCAACCGTTACCGCACGCTCTTCTCGCTTTTCGTGCTCGTGCCGCTGCTCAATATTTCGATAGCAGGCATCGTGCTTCACGTTATTCAGGTGCCGTATCGCGTCCTAAACTGGGCGCCGGTCGTGTGGCTGGGAAAAATCAGTTACAGCCTCTATTTGTGGCAGGAAGTCTTCTGCTCCAACGCCGCACTCCATCAGGGATACTTTCTGATTGTCCCCGCTGTGGCCTGCGCTGCCATCTCGTACTATCTCGTCGAGCAGCCGATGCTGCGTCTGCGCGACAGACGTTCTAAACGGCTCGCGTCCGCCCCCGAGCCTACCTCGGCTCTGAACTCGCTCCCAGCGTGACGCGGGTGACGCGCACACCCCTCCTCTCAGGCCTGAAAAATTCTCGGATTCCAGCTCAGACTTCGGGGTGCCGGAAGCACTCGACGGCATGGTCATTCACCATTCCGACCGCCTGCATGAAGGCGTAGCAGATGGTCGATCCAACGAAGTTGAAACCGCGCTTCTTGAGATCCTTGCTCATGGCGTCGGATTCGCGCGTGCTCGCCGGAACGCGGTGGCCTTTCTTCCAGGCATTGCGGATCGGTTTACCGCCTACGAACTGCCAGATGTAGCGATCAAAGGATCCAAATTCCTTTTGCATTAGGAGAAATGCCTTCGCATTTTGCACCGCAGAGACGATCTTCAGCCGGTTGCGGACGATCCCCGGATCGCGCATCAGGGCAGCGATTTTTCGGCGATCATAACGAGCGATCTTCTTCGCATCGAAATGGTCGAATGCCGGGCGATAGTTCTCGCGCTTCTGCAGGATCGTGTCCCAACTCAGCCCGGCCTGTGCTCCTTCGAGAATCAGAAACTCGAACAGCACTCGATCGTCATGCTGGGGTACGCCCCACTCCTCGTCGTGATAGCGAATGGATAGGTCGTTCGATGGCCAAGAGCAGCGAATGAGGTTCTTGGTTGCGGCCTTCATTGAAGATCCCGTCTTGACGCGGACAGCGTACCATCCGGTCACCGCCCGTCCCAGTCGCAACCGAAGAGTGTTGTCAGCTACAAAAAAAGTACTCTGTATTCGAACCGCCGGTCAGTGGGACCCTGCTGTGAACGCGCGAGCACCTCGTCAGTCCGCTTCCACTTCCGGCAACGAATGCTTCACGATGCGCGGTACATCTTTGGGGACAGGAACCGGAAGCGGAAGTTCGATGGTTCCAAGCCGATTGCTCACCTGATCGATCAGGCCAAGTCGCAATGATGCTGCTGCTGTCGGCACCACGACTTCCTGGTGAATTCGCGCCCCGCCGTTGATCACGTCCTGGTAGATGCTGGGGGTCAAATCGCTTGTCCACACGCTCGATTGCCCGGTCAGTTGTTTTCCATCGCTGCCGAAAGCCGCGAAAATGAAATTCAGCATGGCCTGATGCACTTCGTCTTTTTTCACGAAATGCAGGTCCGAGCTGTCCACTGCATAGTCGATACCGTAGTGCTGGACCTCGACCTGATTGGGCAGGTGCGAGCCCAGTGGTATGCCGAGTAAATCGGGCGACTTCGTTCGATCGATCACTTTCTTGCCGGCAATCGGCACCACACGCACCGCGAATCGAATCTGGTGCGATAGCGGAGAACCGTGCTGCATCGCGGCAACGTTTACGCTTGAGGGTGTGTTACGACGGATTTCGGGCGTAGTGTTATCGACCGCGAAATACCCTTGGCGATAGTGCAGACGATATCCCTTCTGCGCCAGGATCACCTTGATTCTGCGAAATTTGCCGTCGTAGTTCTTGTTGGTAGGAGTGTAAGAAAGCGTGTAGTAGTTCGAACCTTGTTCAGTAGCGGTTGAGATCGCGTCTGCAATGCCATTGGAATTGTAAAATGCCATGCCACCAGTGTCGGCGGCGAACTGATTCAAGGTTTGCCATTCGCTCGATTGCGTGGCGAGTTCCCTCACGTTGCGCTGTAGCAGAGCCTGGTTGGGCGAAATGTCCTGGTTCAGCGACGAAATGGGAGACGACGTTGTCGTCGTTCGGTCGAGTCCCAGACTTACGTTGTCCGCTGCACTCATTCCCCCGCCCGCGATACCTCGCACGTCCACGGGATATACCGCGATTTGCGCATCCGCCAGCAGGTTCGTGACGCGCTTTACCTCGGTCAGATAGTTGCGATTTTCTGATAGTGGATCGGCTGCGCTTTGAGAAATCGAAAACGGAAACGAACCCGAAAGCCAGACCACGTTCTTCCGACCCTGGATGCCGGAAAGATAGTTGGCAACTTGTCCGAGGCCGTCGAGAGTGACCCCAACCCGCGCCGAAGTATCGGACGCCTGTTCGTGGGCCTGTGCCTTCTCCAAGCCCTCTTCCAGTGCCTTCCAGCCCCCCATCGGTTCACCTTTGGAAAGCTGGCTGACATTTGTAATAGCGTTGCCAATGCTCGATTCCGACCCCTTCCACGCGACAGCACGTGGTGCGCCCTTCTTGCCGTCGACCGCCGCCAGCAATTCATCTTCGTTGATTGTGAATCCATGGATGAGTTGTACGTATGCAGCTTTGTCGGACGTTAAGGCAGCTACCGCTACGGGCGTTTTTCCCGCCTTGGATTTCAGAAACTTGACCAACTCCTCGCGAGCGTATTGCTGATCGCTTGTAGGCGTGTTCAAAAGGTCAAGCAGGACCAGCGTTACCCCGCCCGAATCGGGGAGTTGCGCGTTCGTAAAAACATCGGACGAGGTGCTCGCCGGTGCTGGCGCATCAGAGGCCGATTTCTCCGCCGTGCCGCTGACCTCGCGGAACGAGCGAATGTCCTGGACGTGATTTTCTTCACTTACCTGAAAGTCCTGCTGCCCCAGTCCCTTGATCGGATGGCCCTTCGAGTCGGTGACCACCACATCAACGACCACGGCTCGGGTTTTGACTTTCAAGGTGGTGGCTACTTCTCCTTCTGGCCCCAAGAGAGCATCAGCCAGTGGTACCTCGTGGTTCTCTGCAATGGTGGGCAGTTCGTCAAACGACATGCTGCTCGGTGCACTTCCGCCGTTGGCAGGCTGCCCGATCGTTTCTGCGGTCCCGGACATCCGCTCGGTGCCGGCCTGCGGCGTATCCGCCGCCGCTTCGCGGGCTGGCGACGGATCAGGCGCGTCGTTTGCAATGAACTGTGCGCTCTCATTGGTCTCGCCCTCCGCAGCGGGTTCCGGCTCTTCGACCGACTCAACGTCCGACTTTGACGAAACCACGTAGAGGCCCGGAACATCCGCCTTGAGCGCGCTATACTTCGCCCGCTCCTCCTCTGCTATGGCTGGAAGTTCGTAAACTTCCAACGATGAATCGCGGAGCACTGCTGCCCTTCGGCCGTCGGGAGACAGAGAAAAGTTTTGACCATTCAGCACAGCGGGGCTGACAGTGATCGATAGCAGGGGCTTACCGCTGGCAGTCTCGAATACCTGAACGTGCTGCTCGACACCGTCTTCCGACGGGACATTGTTTGCGCGGTTGACGTCGTCATAGTCGACCGGGCCAGTCCGCGGAGCGACTGTGCTGAGCGAACTCACACCAAAACGACTGTTGTCCTCACTGTGCGAAACGGCCGGCCAATAGCGCGGGTCGTCCCAGTGTTGCTGCCACAACCGGCGCCCGTTCAAGGTGAATGCGGTCACGCTGTAGTAATCGGCCCCAGCTGGAGTCCGCCCTATCAGAAGCGAGTGGTCGCTTGAATAAAACACTCGAGGAACCATTCGCGACCGAACCCGAGCAATGTTCCGCCGTTCTGTCGGAGTCGGTCCGAAGCGGATCAGCCACAAGTCACCCTTTTGCAGCGAATCGGCATAGCCCTCGCTTGTGCCTTCGAGGCTCACCATTTGGTCGAGTTCGATGGTGCGGTGTATGGCCAGCGTCTTCACATCCAGAAACTTGAGCTGGAACTTCGGCTTGCCCTTCTTTTGTTCCTCGCCCGCCTTTTCGTCCGCCATCGCCGGTGTGCCGCTCTCGGCGGTCTCAAGCATGATTTCCGCCTTGTCAGGGGTGACGGATACCCAGAGCAACTCTTGCGGCGAGCTCGTCAGCAGTCGTTCCCGAAAGAGCGAGTCGACCAGGTAGAGGTCATTCAGTTTTCGTAAAAGGAACGTGCCATTACTCAACGGCCATAGATACCGACGATGATCGTGCAAGTACCATTCTGTTTGGCGGATGACTTTCCCGCTCGGAACTTCAATGACCAGTGCGCGTACGATCCGATCATCGTGCGTGGGCGGACACTCTGCGCTTCGCCGAACTAATTTCTTTTCGTTAAACGTCAGCAAAACATGCCGCGCGTCCAAGAAGAGCAGCGAGAGATGAACGGTATCGCCCAGGCGCGCAATCCGGGGCAACTGCGGGTAATTCAAATTCGAGAGATCGATGCGGGCCGCGGGCTTTACTTTTGCAGGCGTTTCGAGCGATTGCGCAAACAGGCCAGGCATCAATGCTATGCAGAGAAAAGCGGAGATCCCCCAACGCGAGGATTCCCAACTGCAGCGGCGGTAGAGGGATAGCCGCCGAAAGACCGTCACGAGCAGGGAGACCGTCATTTCGCCCATTGGATGACACCGGGGGCTACAGGGATGGGGGACTAGTTGGACTAGATTCTAGTACGCGGGGAATCACCTGCCAAGACAGGATTTGCCTGATTTCAGGCCTTTGTCCGGAGGCTATGCTGACCGGTCACCCTGAACAAAACGTTCGAAGAGAGCGCTCATTGCGACCTTGTTTGTCAGTCATACCTCTCGTACATGATTTGCTTACGATCCCAGCCCAGGTCTTTTAGAAGGTTCCGATTCGCTCGAACCATCTTGTCGAGCCCGCAGATATAGGCATGCATGTCTTTGCGGTCGCCAATAATCCCCGGGACGTGCTCCTGCACATATCCGCGCAGGCCTTTCCACTCTGCGCTCCCGCGACTCAAGGTCGGGAGGAAGGTGAAATTTTCGTGCTTGGCCGCGAGCTGCTCGAATTCTTCGCGGTAATAAATATCCTGTTCGGTACGGACTCCGAACAGAAGCCACAGGCGCGTTTCCTGGTAGCGTTCGGGGTCGGCCAGGAGCCAATGCAGCATCGACCGGAAAGGCGCGATTCCAGTCCCGGTCGCGATGAAGATTGTGTCCCTCATCGGCGGCCGCAGGATGAAGTTTCCGAACGGGCCCTGAAAGGAAACTTCCTGTCCCTCCGCCATATCGCACAGATGATTCGACATGAAGCCATCCTGCACGCGATTCAAGCAGAACGCGAAATTGCGGCTCTCTGTGGGCGGCGATGCGATCGAGTAGGCGCGGATGATTTCTTCGCCATCCGGCATGTTGGCGCGCACTGATAGCCACTGACCGGCCACAAATCCGAAGCGCGGCGGGTTCTCCGTCTCGAACTCCAGGTGCTTCGTATAATCGGAGAGTGGAGTAGAGCGTATCAGCCGCGCATTGACTGTTTGAAAGTTAGCCATCCTACTTTTTTAGATGATCGACAGCGCCGGCCGGACGCTTTGCGACGACTCAGACGGACCATCCCTTGCCCCAGGAGGTTGAATGGGAGAACACAGATGTCCGTGGTGGTTGGGCTATCTGTTGGCCAGCCCACTTCGCAGACTCCTACAGGATCCTGCTGAAATTGTGCAGCCCTATGTAAGGCCCGGAATGACAGTCCTGGAGCCCGGACCTGGGATGGGTTTTTTCACCCTTGAAATAGCGCGGCAGGTCGGACCGAGCGGGCACGTAATCGCTGTTGATGTGCAACCGCGGATGATCGCTGGATTGAAGCGGCGTCTTCAAAAGCGTGGAATCGAGAAGCGAGTGGACGCCCGGGTCTCGTCCGAAGATTCTCTTGGACTGGTGGACTTGCAAGGTACCGTCGACTTCACACTGGCAATGGCAGTTGTCCACGAGATGCCAAGCCCTGGCTGGTTCTTTCGTCAGGCTGCCGCCGCGACCAAACCCGGCGGCGCGCTATTGCTCGCAGAACCTTTGGGCCATGTGAAGCCTGAGTCGTTTCAGGCGGAACTCGACGCCGCCGCGCAATTCGGATTTACGGTTCTGGATCGACCGGCCATGAAGCGCGTTCACGCGGCGCTCCTGACGAAAAGCGCTGTGTGACGGACAGCGACTCCACAATCAATCTAGTGAACGATGAACTACTTTGAATAGTGCCGCACGACCAGCGAAATCGGCAGGCCGACGCATACCATGTGAGTGATGATCGCGATCACCGTCGGCCATAAGGAAGCTGGTCGCCAGCCAATCCGGGAAAGTGGTACCACCACCCAATACATCACAAGGTAAACCGCCACTCCGTACAACACGCCTGCGAGAATTGGGCGCTCAGTCATGAACCTGAGCTTTCGACTGGCGGCGTAGAACACCGAGGCTGCTGAAAGCGCAATCAGGAAGTGGAACCCCAATCCAAGCGCCGCTGTCTTCCAGCCGCCCTGATAGGAACTTGGACCGATCGCGCCTCTGGCGATTCCCTGCAAAATTCTGACTGGCGAGATCCCTTTGGGTGCCCAGGTGACGAATGCTGCGGTGATATCGAGAATTCCGCACAGCAGTCCCGCCCTCAAAATGACTGGGACCGCCGGCGGCTTGGCGATGGTCAAGACAGTCGTGGATGCCATCCGGCAGACATTACTCTACCGTAACGGACTTTGCCAGATTTCTCGGTTGGTCTACGTCGCACCCGCGCCGCACGGCGATGTGATACGCCAGCAACTGTAGTGGCACGATCTCCAGAATTACCGACAGTTCCTCTGGCGCTCGCGGTACGTACAAAACGTGATCCGCATTTTGCCGGATCTCCTCATCGCCTTCGGTGGCGAGCGCGATCACGATGCCCGACCGCGCTTTCACCTCCTGAAGGTTCGAGATCGTCTTTTCGTATCGCACCATCGATTGCGGGTTGTTCACATCGCGTGTGGCGATGATCACCACTGGAAGATTTTCGTCGATCAATGCGTTGGGGCCGTGTTTCATTTCGCCAGCGGGATAACCCTCGGCGTGGATATAAGAAATTTCCTTCAACTTGAGCGCGCCCTCGAGCGCAATCGGGTAGTGGATCCCGCGACCAAGGAACAGGAAGTCCTGCGCCCGCACGTACGTCTTGGCTAATTCTTCGCAGCGCTCGTCGTGCGTGAGAATTTCTTCCAGCTTACGGGGAATGTGGGTCAGCGCATCGACCAGCGTTCGTGCCTTTTCGGGAGCCAACGTCCCGCGGACTTGCGCAAGGTACAACGCGAACAGATACAACGCGGTGAGTTGTCCCGTAAAGGCCTTGGTCGAGGCTACTCCGATCTCCGGTCCGGCGTGGGTGTAAATCGTACCAGCCGCTTCGCGCGTAATCATTGAGCCGACAACGTTGCAGATGGCGAGCGTCTTCGAACCCTTCGCCTTGGCTTCGCGCTGCGCAGCGATCGTGTCGGCTGTCTCGCCCGATTGCGAGATCAACATCGTGATCGTGTCGGGTGTCATGATCGGATCGCGGTAGCGCCATTCGCTGGCATAGTCGACTTCTACCGGAATGCGCGCCAGGTTCTCGATCATGAACTTTCCGGCCAGACCGGCGTGCCAACTTGTTCCGCAAGCGGCGATGTTGATCTTCTTTAACGCTTTAAACTCGGCGTCGGTGACTTGCATTTCGTCGAGAAAGATGTGCCCTGTTTCTTGGGAAATGCGGCCCAACGTAGTGTCGCGGACCGTTCGCGGCTGCTCATAAATTTCCTTGAGCATGAAATGCTTGAAGCCGCCCTTCTCCGCCATGATCGGGTCCCAGTTCACGTGCTGGGGTGTGCGCTCCACGGGATTGCCGTCGAAATCCGTTACTCTCGCACCCTCGCGCGTGATGGTCGCAAGATCGCCGTCGGCGAGGAAGAAAAGATCCCGCGTGTGATTCAGCAGCGCCGGAACATCGGATGCCACGAAGTATTCGTCCTTGCCCAGTCCTACAACGACTGGCGGACCATTGCGCGCCGCAAGGATTTTGTTTGGTTCGTCGGTTGAGATCACGACCAGCGCGAAAACTCCGGTCAGTTCCTTGACAGATTTGCGGACCGCTTCTTCGAGCGATGGCCGGTGGCCATTTCCAGTTTTCAAGTAATTGCGTTCGATCAGATGCGCGATGATTTCCGTGTCGGTTTCGGTCGTAAATTTGTGGCCTTCGTCGATCAACCTCTTCTTGAGCGAGAGGTAGTTCTCGACAATTCCATTGTGCACGACCACGATCTTCCCCGTGCAGTCGCGGTGGGGATGTGCGTTCTCTTCCGTTGGGCGCCCGTGCGTCGCCCAGCGCGTGTGCCCAATTCCGTAGGTTCCATCGAGCGGCTTATTGCGGATCGCTTCTTCCAGATTTCTCAGCTTGCCTTCCGCTCGCCGGATTTGGAGGCCCTCTCCGTTTCCGGCGACTGCGATCCCAGCCGAGTCGTAGCCGCGATACTCCAGCTTCTTCAGGCCCTCAATAATGACGGGAACCACCTGTTTCTTCCCCACATATCCCACAATGCCGCACATGGTCTTATGATCTCCTTCGATTTACGGTGGGGGAATCTTTCCTTCGGTGGCTATAAATCAGACAGTTACTCTTCGAGGGAGAAACGAAACTCCTCAATGACGGGGTTAGTTAAGACTTCGCGAGCGATGCGCTCAACCTCTGACTGCGCGTCGTTTTTGGTGAGGCCGCCATTCAACGTGATCTCAAAATACTTACCCTGGCGGACGTCCTGCAAGCCCTTATACCCCATCTTGTTCAGGGCGCCTTGGATGGTTTTGCCTTGGGGATCCAGAACGCTCTTCTTCAGAGAAACGTATACGTAAGCCTTCATGAACACGGCCATTATACGTTAGCTCGATGGGAACCCAACGCTGTTTTCGTTATAGAGGCTATTAGCAGAATTACTTGGAGAGACGATCAGTGAAATCGGCAAGCTACTGATACAAGGCAATTTGCCGATCGATCTCGGCTAACGCTTTTTGCAGCATCTCGCGATGGACCGGGCTTTGCGCGGCTTCGAATTGCTGCCGAAGCCGCTCGCGCGAGAGCTCCAGTCCGCGTACTTTTCGCTCCCGCTCTTTTTGCTCAGGCGACAATAGAGGTTTCGAATTCTTTCGTTCTGCAGTTTTTTCTTGCTGCTGCTCGACCGACTTGCTTTCCCATCCGCGCGCCATTTACGGAATCCGAACAAGATTTTTCTAAAGCGAATGTAACATACTCCTTGATTCCCGTTCCCAAATAGATACATGGTTTCTTCCTTGGAAATTTCATGATCCAAGGGACGAGTCGCAGACTTGAGGGGGACTCCGGTTCTGGGAGAATTCGAGTGGTTTCCACTATGCATGGAGACCAACAACTGCGATTCAGTACTTTGCTTGGGGCAAGAAGTAAGGTCTACCTGTTCCGCACGGGTGGGCTCCCCCGCTTCTGATCAAAGGCCACAAAGACGCCGCTCAAGCGGTGCGCAAGTGAGGTTGTGTCCATGGAATCGGAAATGTCTGGCGGGGACCAGCATTCTGCTCGGCAGGAAGCTGGACATGCAATGCCTTCGCTGTCCTCATCTTTCTCTGCTCCCGAAACTCTTCTCGAGATCGCGAGCCTCGCGGTCCGTTCTCGCACGCAGTCGGAGCTTTTCCATCAACTCGGCCCACATCTTCACCGCCTTACCGGATGCGAAATCGTTAACTTCTCTCTCTACGATCCTGACCACAATCGGATGCGCACCCATTTTTGGAAGAAGAATCGAGAGATCGGAGAGTTTGACCCATTCGGTGTCGAAGAAAGTATTTCGGGAGAAGTGTGGTCTGCTCAAAAGCCGATCGCGATTTCCGACCTCGATCGAGAACAGCAAGCGCGACCTTGCATTCCGGTCTTGAAGCGCCACGGGATTCGTTCCTACACCATGCTCCCCGTGAGCACCGAATCGATGCGGTATGGCGCGCTCGGTCTCGGCCAGTCTGCTGCCTATAAACCCGCTCCAAATGAGATCGAATTGCTGTCGCAAATCGCAAAAGTAGTGGCATTTGCTCTGGAAAATCAGGCGATGCACAACGCCGTCCTCGAACGGGAAGAACGCCTTCAAAGCCTGATCACCATTTGCAACGAACTCAGGCCTCACATGGAATTCGACCGTTTAATTCCGGCGGTTCTCGAGACGCTGCGCCGAATCGTTCATTACGATCACGCGGTGCTCGCGGTGCTTGAAGATGACGGCGCCGTACTCCGGATGTATGGAATTGATATTCAGGCGTGGGAGAAGTTGTTGGTGGGAGGCCTGCGCGTTCCTCTTTCGAAGGCACTCTCATCCCGCGCCATCGAAAGCCGCTCCACTGCCTTCTTCGATATTGCGGACCTGGAAGCAGCGGGAACCCCAATGGCCCGCGCCATTCTCGAAGGAGGGATCCAATCGCTTTGTGTCGTCCCCCTAGTTTCTGCAAGCCGAACCTGGGGATCCCTGAACGTTGGAAGTATTCGTAATAACGCGTTCCCACCCGACGAGACGGAATATCTGCAACAGGTGGCTAACCAGATAGCAGGCATCTTTGAAAATGCACACGCTCACAAAGAAATCGCGGAATTGAAAGAAGCGTCTCGCCGGCGAAAGAAAATATCTGGAAGGCGACGCGTATGGTGACCGAGTCCGCTCCGAGATGGTCGGCGACAGCCCCTCTCTGAAGCGTGTCATGGAGCACGCTTCAATCGTCGCAAACACCAATTCCACCGTCCTCATAACTGGAGCGCGGTGAGCCAAAAAATCGGCCGTCTTGAACTTGCCGATAAGGGCACTCTGTTTCTGGACGAGATCGGAGAGATTCCTCTCGAGCTCCAGCCCAAGCTTCTACGTGTACTCCAGGATCACGAGTTTGAGCGCTTGGGCGGAACTCGCACGATTCGTGTCGATGTTCGCCTGATTGCCGCCACAAATCGCGATCTTGGACGGGCCATGGAGCAAAACGAGTTTCGCCGCGATTTGTTTTACCGCCTGCACGTTTTTCCTTTGCAAGTCCCGGCGCTGCGTGACCGCCGCGACGACATCCCGGTCCTTGTCCGTCATTTTGTAGAGCGCTGTTCCATCCGGCTCAACAAGCGGATCGATATCATCCCGGATGAAGTCATTGAAGCGATGTTGCACTGGAGCTGGCCCGGCAACATCCGTGAACTGGAAAACTTCGTCGAGCGTTCGGTCATTCTCTCCAACAACAACGTGCTCCGTGCACCACTAGGGGAATTGCGAGAATACTCGGCTGACGGGCTTGTTCAGGCAGATACCACCCTTCGCGGGAAAGAACGCGAGCACATCATTGAAGTTTTGCGCCAGAGCCGGGGACTACTCTCCGGACCTTCCGGCGCCGCTGCCCGTCTCGGTTTGAAGCGCACGACCCTGCAATACAAAAAAAATTGCACCAGAAGGAAGTGTACTCGGTTTGAGCGCTGTGGTTTCTAGCCGTCCTTCCCCGGTTACCATCACTACGACCGAGGCCTGCCAGATCAAGTTCATCGACCGCGAAAATCTTTTGGAAATGTTGAAAGATAGTTCCACTGCACTGAACGCTGGGGTGGAGTTGGGACGCGAAGTGCATTCCACCTTTATAGATGTGCATGATCTCCTGCTCGCGCGCAGTTCCACCGAGAAACTGGCGCGTCTGTTGCTTTCCTGGGTCGCGGATGAAAGTGGAAATCGCGACGTGCGTCTCACCACAACTTCACCCACGAAGAAATGGCGCAGATGATCGGCTCGTCAAGAGAAACGGTCACTCGTTTACTGGGTGATATGAAAAGGCGGGAATTGATTCGACTGGAAGGTTCAACTCTGGTCATTTCCGACAGGATCGGATTGCAAGCAATAGTGTCCTGAACATTCTTCCCCTGGGCGGCGCTCAGCGGCCTTCGGCGACCGCCCTTTTTTACAACTTGAACAGTTCGCGCAGCCGCCGAGTCTGGGCCCGGCTCACCGGAATTTCCGTTTGTTTCTTATCGTCCATTCGCAGCTGGTAAGAGCTTTTGAACCATGGCACCACTTCGCGAATGTGATTGATGTTCACCAGGAACGACCTGTGTGCCCGCCAGAAGAGTTGGTCATCGAGCGAGTCGCTCAATTCTTCCAGTGTCCGGCAATTCGATTGGCCTTCCATCCCCGCGTGCCCGCTCGTAGTCACCGTAATCACGCCATCCTCGATCGTGGCAAAACAGATGTCTTTCTGGTCGGTGAGCATAAGCCGGCCTGCGGCTTTGATGAGAATCTTGGCCGTCTGCGGCTTTTGGGATTCGAGCATGCGCACCAGGGTGTCAAATTTTTCCTCCGGTCCGGCTCCGGATTCGATCTTCGCGCGCGCCTTATCAATCGACTGCGCGACTCGTTTCTTGTCGAATGGCTTCAAGATGTAGTCGACCGCATTTACCTCGAACGCCTTCACCGCATATTGATCAAAGGCCGTCGCAAAAACGATCTTCGGGAGAGGTACTTTACGGTCGAGCAGCTTCTTAATCACACCGAAACCATCCAGCCCAGGCATCTGCACGTCAAGAAACACCAGATCCGGATTGTGTTCCCGAATCAGGTTCACGGCTTCCAGCCCATTCTTTCCCTGGGCGACTACGTTGACATCCCCTGCATGCTTTAGAAGAAACGCAAGTTCGTCGCGCGCCAGTTGTTCATCGTCGACGATGACCGCAGAAAGAGACATGTTTACGCCTCGGGAAGCTGCACCTTGTAACTGAGTATAGCGCGCAACGTCACTGCCAGACTGCACCGTCAGCGGGTCAGGGGCAAAGTCATCAGATGATGATCGTGGTCCTTAAAGCCAAGCTTTCGGTAAAACCCTAGCGCGCCCGTATTGCTCTTTACAACCTCGAGATGAATCGCTTGCACGTTTTCGCGGCGAGCCTGCTCGCGGGCGAATTCAAACGCAGCGCGTCCCCAGCCAATGCCCCTGTACGACTCGCGCAGGTAGAACTCATCGATGAAAGCATCGCGGCCCAGGTACTCCAGGCTGTAGCCATAGCAAAGCACGATATATCCGGCGACAGCCGTGCCGTCGTTGATCAGCCAGGCACATCCGAATGTCGGGTGCTTCAGAAGGTCGAGCAGCGCCACCCGCGCCTTCTGACGATGGTAGTGATGCCCATCGAAGGAATAATACTCACACATCAAGTCGAGAAGTAGTTCTGCATCCGTTGGAGCAGCGAGTCGGAACTCTGGATTGCGGCGATCAGGCGACATTTTCGATGGCGAGCGCCATCCCCATCCCACCGCTGACACACAGCGTCGCCAGCCCCAGCCGCGATTTTCGCTTCAGCATCTCGTGCAGCAGCGTGACCGTAATCCGCGTTCCCGTGCAGCCGATCGGATGCCCCAGAGCGATCGCTCCTCCGTTGACGTTCAGCTTGTCGTGATCGAAATGAAGATCGCGATCGCACGCCAGCACCTGCGCGGCGAATGCTTCGTTCAGCTCCACCAGATCGAAATCAGCCAGTTTCAGTCCATACTTCTTTTCCAGCTTGCGAATGGCCGGAACTGGTCCGATTCCCATGATGCGCGGATCCACTCCTGCCGACGTGACCGCGATGATTCGCGCGAGTGGCTTCAAATTGTTCGCTTTGACGAATTTTTCGCCTGCTAGTAGTACTGCGGCAGCGCCATCCGTGATCCCCGACGAATTTCCTGCCGTGATCGTGCCCGTCTTCGAAAACACGGGCGCTAGCTTGGCCATCTTTTCGAGCGTCACATCGGCGAACAAGTGCTCATCTCGCGAAAAAACCGTAATGCCCTTCTTTCCTTCGATCGTCACCGGAACGATTTCATTGTCAAAGCGTCCACTCGACTGCGCGGCTGCCGCCCGTTTTTGCGAGCACAACGCAAACTGATCCTGCTCTTCGCGCGTAACCTTGTACTGTTCGCCCAGCACTTCGGCCGTCTCGCCCATCACCATTTTCGCCAGCGGACAAAAAAATCCATCCCTGTACATGCCGTCAACGAGTTCCTGGTCTCCCATGCGGTAACCCCAGCGCGCGCCATCCAGATAGTAGGGAAGCCGTGACATCGACTCGGTTCCCGCCGCAAGTACGCAGTCGAGATTCCCCGTCGCGATCTCCTGAAATCCCAACGCGATCGATTTCATGCCTGAAGCGCATGCTTTGTTGATGGTGTAAGCGGGAACTTCCTGCGGAACCCCGCTGCGCACTGAAATCTGGCGCGCGGGGTTCGGTCCTCCGCCCGCCTGCCGCGCATTGCCGAAAATGGTTTCCTCGACCTGCTGAGGCTGCACCCCAGCACGCTCGATCGCACCCTTGGCGGCGACCACGCCCATATCAGCGGCGGTCTGGGAAGCCAACGAACCGCCGAATTTACCGATCGGCGTTCGCACTGCCGAGAGGATATACACGTTGTCCAAAACCGTCCTCCAAACCTTTTAGTCTACATCGGACCAGCGCCAGCGCCCTCGCCGGCAGTCGAGAGGCCGCCGCCGGTCTCTCCCTCCGACCCGTATTCGATGACTCGACGGGTTACACTGATTCCGCTCCTTCTATGAACATCCTCTACGGAATCAACACGGTCACCGAAGCGCTGAAAGCGCGCGGAGGCGCGTTTCAATGGGTCGGCGTCGCTAAGGAGCGCCACGATATCCGCTTGCAGCGCATCATCGAGGAGTGCCGCAAGATCGGAGTTCCAATTCGCGTGCTTTCACGCGTGGAACTTGATCGGATGGCGGTAAACGCTGCTCACCAGGGTGTGGTCGCGGTTACATCCGCGAAACAATACAGCGATCTCGACGACCTCGTAGCCGCGAGGCGCGGCGAACACTCCCTAATCGTGGTGCTCGACGGGGTTGAAGACCCGCACAATCTGGGCGCGATTCTTCGCACTGCCGATGCTGCCGCCGCCGATGGTGTTGTGATTCCCGAGCGCCGCGCCGCCAGTGTGACTGCGGCCGTGGCAAAGGCATCGGCCGGAGCGAGCGAACATCTTCCGGTGGCCAAGGTTACGAATGTCTCCCGCACCCTTGAAGACCTGAAATCGAAAGATCTCTGGATCGTCGGCCTCGACGAGCGTGGTAAGCAAACCTACGACCAACTCGACTACAAGATGCACTGCGCGATCGTCCTCGGCGCCGAAGGGAAGGGACTGCACGACCTTGTCCGCCGCCACTGCGATTTTCTGGTGTCTATTCCCATGCTCGGCGAGGTGCCCTCACTCAACGTTTCGGTCGCCGCCGGAGTTGTTTTGTACGAAGTCGTGCGCCAGCGTCGTCAGGGCGCATCGAACAAGTCATGAAGGCTCTCTCTGTAGTCTGTGTTCTTTGTGGTTTAAGCTTCTCAGCTTTCGCCCTCGATCGCGAGGCCTTCACCTTCACCAAGTATGATCTCGAGGTCCAACTTGAACCGGATCAGAGTCGTCTAGCGGCTCGCGGCAAGATCACACTGCGCAACGATTCCGCCCAGCCCCAGAAGATCGCAATCCTGCAAATATCCTCATCTCTCGGATGGCGCTCTGTCCGAGCAAATAGTAAGCCCCTGCAATTTGTCTCTCAGCCGTTCGCGTCCGATATCGATCACACCGGCACGCTTTCCGAAGCCATCGTGACTCTTCCTGGTGAAGTAAAGCCCAAAGAGTCCGTCGAACTAGAGATTGCGTACGAAGGCACGATCCCGCTCGATGCTACACGTCTAACTCAGATCGGCGTGCCTGACGTGATCGCTCGCCACACTAGTTGGGATCAGATCAGTTCATCCTTCACCGCTGTGCGCGGCGTCGGTTACGTCGCCTGGTATCCAATGGCTACCGAATCGGCCGATTTCACCGAAGGCAACAGCATGTTCCAGGTAGCCAACCGCTGGAAGAAGAGGGAAGCGCTATCCAGCATGGCCGTGAACCTCTGCACTCAGTTTGCTGGGGACCAGGTGCCTTACATTCTGATGAATGAGCCGCCTCGCACAGCAGGAAGGGGCGGCGGATACGATCACCACGCATGCGTGGGTCATGACTTCGATTCCTTAGGCATAGAGATTCCAACCTTCGTCACGGGTGAATTTCAGCAGAAGAAATCAGCAAGCGCGCTCCCGGTGAATATCTACTTCCTTCCCGAGCACGAAAGGGGTGCCTCGGTGTACGCCAGTGCAATGGAACCGGCGGCAAAGTTCGCATCAGACTGGTTCGGGCCCCCGAAGACGGTCGCCTTTCTGTCCGATCTCGCCGATGCGAACGCTGCCCCATTCGAAAGCGGCAGCCTGCTGCTCAGCTCCATGCAGAACACCGATTCGAAGCTGGCCGCAATCAACCTCGCCCATTTGATGGTGCACACTTCTTTCATATCGCCGCGCCCCTGGATTCATGAGGGCCTCGCGCATTTTGCCGAGGCCGTCTATCGCGAGAAACAGGACGGCCGCCAGGCCGCTCTCCTGTTGCTCGGCATCCATCGCGCCGCATTGCTTGATTCCGAGAAAGCTGTCGCAGCCGACCCGCAGAAAAATCCCGGGGAGCCTCTCACCACCACTTTCGACGAGGTCTATTACCGGAGCAAAGCCGCCTATGTTTGGTGGATGTTGAATGACATGCTCGGCGAAACGGCCCTCAAGCAGGCTATCCACAACTATCGCGCCGCCAACGACGAAGATCCAAACTATATGGAGCAACTGCTGGCCACCGCCTCGAAACGCGACCTCGACTGGTTCTTTGACGACTGGGTGTACCACGATCGCGGTCTGCCGGATTTCCACGTGCAATCGGTGCATCCCTGGAAAAATGAGAACGGCACCCAGATCATTACCGTGACTTTCGAAAATCTTGGAAGCGCAGGCGCAGAAGTTCCTTTCACGGTCCGCTTCGACGGCGGCGAGATCACACGCCGTATCGAAATTCGCGCAAAGTCGATGGCCACGACGCGGATCGACCTTCCCGGTACGCCTCTTGAGGTCATTGTCAATGATGGCAGTGTCCCAGAGACTGACATGACCAACAACACATTCCGTATCAAAGAGCCGTGAGAGAAGTAGAGCCGAGCATCGGCATTGCACAACGTCCTGCCAAAACATCGGACCAGACCAAAACTCGCAACCGGACCTCACACCTTAGCTGATAGCTCAGAGTGATTGCTGTCTCCTGTCACTTGCTTCCGGCCGCCGTGTTAGATTTTTCTGTCGCCCCCCAGAGGAGAACACTTGGCCTACATCCAGTTCCTCGGCGCAGCCGGAACCGTGACCGGCTCGAAGCACCTCATCAACACAACTTATGATTCCAGCGGAAAGCAAGGTCTTCAGGTCTTGATAGACTGCGGCCTTTTTCAGGGACAGAAAGAATGGCGTGAGCGCAATTGGCAGGACACTCCTGTCCCAGCGCGCGAAATCGATGCCGTCATACTTACGCACGCCCACCTTGACCACTGTGGATGGATTCCGCGCCTCGTTAAAGGTGGCTTCCGTGGCCCGATCTACGCGACGGCCCCCACGATCGATCTGTGCTCAGTCGTGCTGCCGGACTCCGGCCACCTGCAGGAAGAAGACGCCGCGTTTTACAACAAGAAGAAAGCGTCCAAGCACGATCCTGCCCTGCCGCTCTACACCATGGAAGAGGCGCAAGACTGCCTGCAATATTTCAAGTCGGTCACGATTGGGCAAGCCACCCAGCTATCGAATGAACTTTCTTTCCGATTCGTGGCGGCGGCACACATCCTCGGCTCCTCCATGGCGGAAGTGACCCTGCAAACCAACGGGGTCAGCCGGCGCCTTCTGTTCACCGGAGATATCGGCCGCGTCCGGGACAGCGAGATCGCGCCCGGCAAGGTTGTGCATTCAGGTCCGCAAGAGGGCGAGAACGCCGACGTTCTCGTGATGGAGTCAACCTACGGCAATCGCGAGCATCCGCACGACGATCCTCGCCCTGAACTTGCTCGCCTTATTCGCGAAACCGTCCAGCGTGGCGGGAGCGTCATCGTGCCCGCCTTCGCCGTCGAACGCACGCAGAAATTCCTTTTTATCCTGAAAGAGCTGATGGAGTCGGGTCGGATTCCGCGCATCCCGGTCTACTGTGATAGCCCCATGGCAATAAAGGCAGTCAACATTTTTCTAAAATACAGCGGCGAGTTTACCCAGCAGGCTGCTGACTTGATTAAGAAGTATGGCTCGCCGACCGATTGGCCCGGATTCACTTTCGCTCAAACACCCGAGCAGTCGAAGAAGATCAACGAGAGCCACTTCCCTTCGATCATCATTTCGTCGAGTGGCATGGTCACTGGCGGAAGAATTCTTCATCACCTTGCCCAGCGCCTGCCCAATCCCAAGAATCTCGTGCTCTTCATCGGATTTCAGGCACCGGGCACGCGCGGCTTTACCATCAAGAGCGGTGCCCCTGAAGTGAAAATCTTTGGCGATTTCGTGCCGATTCGAGCGCAGGTCGCCGCACTCGAACAGTTCAGCGACCATGCCGACCCTCCCGAGCTTCTGGAATGGCTGCGAACTTTTACCGCGAAACCTGGCGTGACTTACCTTGTCCACGGCGAACCGACCGCTTCGTCTCAGCTGCGCGATTTCATGCGCAAGAACTTGGGATGGAATGTTCAGATCGCGGAATACTTGGAACGTGTGGAAGTGAAATAGCTAATGAAATCGAATTGCCGAAGATTTCTATCCTTGTCATCCTGAGCGAAGCGAAGGACCTATGCATTTGTCTGGCTGGAACTGATGCCTTTCGTACCATCCCTCGCTTAGATCTCTCCACGTTGGATTCATCGAAACAATCAACTGAATCTTCTTGATCCTGAGGAGGCCCTTGATCTGCTTCTCTCGATTAATCGCCCTGATGACATCATCAAAGCTTTCGTAGTAGACCAACTGGTCGATCTTGTACTTGCGACAGAATTCCGAGCCAGCGCCTTGTTTGTGCTGCCACACTCGATGCGAGAGATTATTTGTCATTCCCGTATAAAGCGATTTTGAGCGGTTGCTCAGGATGTAGACGGAATAACTGCGCCTCTCGCGATGATACATAGGTCCTTCGCTCCGCTCAGGATGACAAGGTATGACGGGACGAAGAGAAGTGCGGTGAGCCGTGCACTTCAGAACTGTGATGATTTGGTATGTTAGGGGCGGAAGCGGTTTCGACCTTGGAATCGCGCCCGTGTAAAACTTTGCGGCGTAAAACTCTGTCATCCTAGCGATGCCAGAGCGCGTGCGATTTCGCCGAGCACAACTAAGAGAAATTCCGGCTCGTGAACTCCACCAGCTTCTTTAGCTTTGCCTCGGCTGCCCCCGAGTCGATCGCCTTCTCCGCAAGCGGCACCGCATCACTTAAGTGATCGGCGCGCCCGGCGGCCACCAGCGCAGCCGCAGCATTTAACAGAACCACGTCGCGCCTTGCAGATCTCTTTCCGCTAAGTACCTCGCGAATGAGTGCGGCATTTGCAGCCGCATCGCCTCCTGCAATTTCATCGAGTCCAGCGCGCTGAAGGCCAAAATCCTCGGGTGCAACCTCGTAGGTATGGACTCGTCCTTCGCGAACCTCGCCAATCCGCGTCGGTCCCGTGATTGTGATCTCGTCCAGCCCATCATTTCCATGCACTACGAGCGCGCGGTGCAGTCCAAGCATGCTCAGAGCCTCTGCCAGCTTTTCCACCAGGTCTGCTGAATAGACTCCCACTACCTGGCATGTGGCCCGCGCGGGATTCGTCAAAGGGCCAAGCAGATTGAACACCGTGCGCAACCGCAGTTCACGCCGTACCGGTTGCACATGCTTCATCGCGGAGTGCATAGCAGGCGCAAATAGGAATGCGATTCCGGCTTCTTCCAGGCACGCGGCAATTTTCTCTGGAGGCAAGTTGATGTTGACGCCCAGTGCCTCCATCACGTCGGCCGAGCCGCATTTTGACGTGACGCTGCGATTGCCATGCTTGGCCACGCGCACTCCCGCACCGGCTGCAACCAGCGCAGTTGCCGTCGAAATATTGAAGGTTCCGCTGGTGTCACCGCCCGTGCCGCAAGTATCGACCAGCGCGTCCCGTCCTGTGCCGCTCGCGTCGAGGACGGAGTTTGCATGTAGTGCAAGCGGAGTCGCTTCCGCGCGGATTGCCTCGGCAAAACCGACAATTTCCTCGACGGTCTCGCCTTTCATGTGCAGCGCGACCAGCAGCGCCGCGATCTGCGCAGCGGTGCACTGTCCTCTCAGCACCTCTGTCATCACGACGCGAGCTTCCTCACGAGAGAGCGATTGGCGGTGATTAGCCAGGCAATGGAGAGCGTCTGCGATCATCAAGGTTTCCAAGCTACAGCAGACGGGGCATGGTTTCAAACCGCCTCAATTAGTCTGCGGGCGACATCCAGACGCGCCTGAAAGCGTGCACGCCAGCCCGGCGACAGCGACTGCACTCGTACCGCTCTTTCCAGCACGTCAATGTCCGGCGAAGCCGATGTGTAGAGATCGACCATCTCAGCAATCGTGATGGTCGGATCCAGCCTCGTGAGAAGTCTGAACTCGTCCCCGGTGGCGACCTCTCCGCCGCCTGCGCGACGGAGAAGTAGTACCCACTTCGTCCACTGTGGAGGAATCTTTGAATCATGTCGTCGCGGTTGAACTTGGCCGCAAGCTTGAAGCAGGGTTGCCGCGGCGTGGTGACGACAATTAGTGCTGAGCCGATCTGGTACCGGTCTCCCACGCAAACTTCGGTTTCGAGCAAACCGGAAGTCGTGAAGTTCTCACCGAATGCGCCCCACTCTAATTCGACTCCAGGCAGTTCATTTCGCCAGTATTCGTAGTGCTCGGTCGGATATCCATACACGGCTTTGTTCGTGCCGCCGTGTACCGATAGATCCGCCTGACGATCGCCATCGAGGTTCGTTTGACGTAGCGCGATTCGCCCTGAGACTGGCTGCTTGAAAATTCCTGTCTCAAATGTCGCGCCTCTCCACTTCAGCGAACGTGGAAGGCCGATGTTCACGGACACCAGTTTCATGGTGAGTTATCAGACGACGGGAAAACCGCGGAAGATGCAGATTTCAATCCATTGCGAAGGTGATCTTGCTCACACAACATTGTGCCGATGCTTGGCCGAATGGCTTGTGTCCTATAGAATCTTGAGTTTGCTGCAAGACATCAGAAGCCGCAAGCTCGGTGTTTCTTGAAGGATCCAGGCGCCGGTTGCCGCAGCCAACAATTGCGAGCGACCGCTGACTGACGACCTGCGACGATTTGGAATCATTATGAAAATTCATGAATACCAGGGCAAAGCAATCCTAAAGAAGTTTGGGGTCACCGTGCCGCGCGGGTCTGTGGCATTGAGCCGCGAAGAAGCAGAAGCAGTCGCGAAAGAGTTGTTCGACTCCGGCGCGACCGGCGTAGTAGTGAAAGCCCAGATTCACGCCGGCGGACGCGGCAAAGGCGGCGGTGTCAAGATTGCCAAGTCTGTTGCGGAAGCCGGCGAACTCGCCGGCAAAATGCTCGGGATGACTCTGGTTACTCACCAGACTGGCCCAGAAGGTCGGGTTGTACGCCGTTCGCTGATTGAGGAAACACTGCCCATCGAAAAAGAACTTTATCTGGGTATCCTGATCGATCGCGGCGAAGGCAAGCCCGTCTTTATGGCCTCAGCTGCCGGCGGCATGGAAATCGAACAGGTCGCTGCCGAGCGCCCCGAAGCCATTCTCAAGCAATACATCGATCCCGGGATGGGCCTTGAAGCGTTCCAGGCGCGTAAGATCGCTTTTGCGCTCGGGCTGAGCGGCGCGCAAGTCAACCCCGCGGTCAAGTTTCTCACCAGTCTCTATCGCGCGTTTCTCGACACAGATGCTTCGCTGGTCGAGATCAATCCCTTCATCACCACCACCGACGGTCGTCTGTTCGCCCTCGACGCCAAGTTGAACTTTGACGACAACGCGATTTTCCGACATCCGGATATCCGCGAACTGCGCGACACGACGGAAGAAGATCCACTCGAAGTCGAAGCTTCGAAATATAACCTCAATTACATCAAGCTCGACGGAAACGTGGGATGCATGGTGAACGGCGCCGGCCTTGCCATGGCGACCATGGACATCATCAAGTATGCCGGTGGGATGCCGGCGAACTTCCTCGACGTTGGGGGCGGTGCGAATGCTGAACAGGTTGCGCATGCCTTCGAGATTTTGCTGAGCGACAAGAATGTGCACGCCGTGTTGATCAACATTTTCGGCGGAATTTTGCGCGTCGATACGCTCGCCACTGGCGTCGTCGAAGCCGCGCGCAAGACTAACATCCAGCTTCCCGTTGTTTTGCGCCTCGAGGGCACAAATGTGAACGAAGGCAAGCAGATCCTGAAGGTTTCAGGCTTGAACTTCACCGTCGCGGAGACAATGAAAGACGCGGCAGAGAAAGTAGTTGCTGCAGCGCGGGCCTAGAATCCAACGTTGGCTGCGGCTGGCCGCGGCTTTCGAGCGAAACGCGGAGCATTATTAAAGAAGAGAGTATCCATGGCAATCCTGGTTAATAAGAATACAAAGCTGATTGTGCAAGGCTTGACCGGACGCGAAGGCACTTTCCACGCGAAGGCATGCGCGGCCTATGGCACGCAAGTTGTTGGCGGCGTCACTCCCGGCAAGGGCGGCACCACTCACGAAGGCTGGCCCATCTTCAACACCGTGCACGAGGCTGCTGACAGGACCGGGGCTAACACAACAGTAATTTTTGTTCCTCCGGCATTTGCGGCCGACGCCATCATGGAAGCAGCCGACGCGGAGATGGATCTTATTGTTTGCATCACCGAGGGCATCCCCACACTCGACATGGTGCGTGCCTGGGATTTCCTGCAGGATCGCCGCTCCCGCCTGATTGGACCGAATTGCCCGGGAATTATTTCGCCCGGCAAGTGCAAGGTTGGCATCATGCCGGGCCATATTCACAAGGAAGGCAGTGTCGGCATTGTGTCGCGTTCGGGCACACTCACGTACGAAGCGGTACACCAGCTCACGCAACGCGGCGTGGGCCAATCGACTGCGATCGGTATCGGTGGCGACCCCATTATCGGCACCAATTTCGTAGATGCCCTCGATCTCTTCAATCGCGATCCGCAGACCGAGGCAGTCATCATGATCGGCGAGATCGGCGGCAATGCTGAGGAAACCGCCGCTGAATTCGTGAAATCACACATGAAGAAGCCTGTGGTTGGTTTTATCGCGGGTCAGACCGCGCCTCCAGGACGACGCATGGGACACGCGGGTGCGATTATTTCGGGAGGGAAGGGCACCGCGGCCGAGAAAATCGCCGCCATGGAGAAAGCGGGCATTAAGGTTGCGAAATCTCCCGCCGATATCGGCGAAACACTCGTCAGTGCGTTGGGGAAAACAGCTGTGGGTGTTGAAAAACTCGACTCTTCTCGAAAAGAGCCAAAATTCTGGGGATCCAAAATGTCTTGAAATCCGAGAGGATCGCTTATAACGCATCCTCACGGAATTTCATTTTGGCAAATTTA